>Ga0207797_1000806_pt1 | contig 23491 bp, 22 predicted proteins | sample PRCRCaboRojoPR_6_FD_187275 | JGI IMG/M metagenome (GOLD analysis project Ga0207797, IMG submission 187275) | Marine sediment microbial community from Cabo Rojo, Puerto Rico - PR CR 10% Liquid 1 (SPAdes) | ecosystem: Environmental > Aquatic > Marine > Coastal > Sediment | place: Cabo Rojo, Puerto...
GGAGCCGATAGGCCGAACCACGGTCGTCTCGCTCGCTGGATGCACTGCACGCTCCGAACGACCGTGAGGAGCGGCAGTGCGAGGGAGGAAATTCGAACCACAGCGTTTTGTCCGTCCCGGTGGTTCTCCGGGGTATGAAAGCGGTTCAGTTCGCGGAACACGGGGGGCCGGAGGTCATCGAGTACGGCGACGCGCCGACGCCCGAGGTAGGGCGTGACGAGGTACGCGTCGACGTGAAGGCGGCGGCGCTCAACCACCTCGACGTCTGGACGCGTCGGGGGTTACCGGGCATCGACCTCGACCTGCCACACACGCCCGGGAGCGACGCGGCGGGCGTCGTCCGCGAGGTCGGCGCGGACGTGACGCGGTTCGAACAGGGCGATCACGTCGCCGTCACCGCCGGCGTCGCGTGTGGCGACTGCGAGTTCTGTCGTCACGGCGAGCCCTCGATGTGCGTCTCCTATCACATCCTCGGCGAACACGTCCCCGGCGTCCACGCCGAGGAGGTTGCAGTCCCCGAGGACAACCTCGTCCCGGTGCCCGACGACGTGGACTGGTCGACCGCGGGGTCGGCGTCGCTCGTCTTCGGCACCGCGTGGCGGATGCTCGTCGACCGCGCCGACCTCGGCCCCGGCGAGTCGGTCCTCGTCCTCGGCGCCTCGGGCGGCGTCGGCCACGCCGCCGTCCAGATAGCCGACTACCTCGGTGCGGAGGTGTTCGCCACCGCGAGCACGGAGCAAAAACTCGACTACGCCGTCGACTGCGGCGCGGACCACGCCGTCGACTACACGAGCGTCGACTTCGCCGACGAGATGCGGGACCTGACCGACGGCCGCGGGGTCGACGTGGTGGTCGATCACGTCGGCGCGGAGACGTGGCGCGACTCGCTGGCGAGCCTCGCGAAGGGTGGGCGTCTCGTCACCTGCGGCGCGACGACGGGGCCGAACCCGGCGACCGACATCAACCGCATCTTCTGGAACCAACTGGCGGTGATCGGGTCGACGATGGCGACGCCCGGCCAGTTCGACGACGTCCTCGAACTGGTCTGGGACGGCACGTTCGAGCCCCGGATTCGAGAGACGCTCCCGATGAGCGAGACGGCCCGCGCACACGAACTGCTGGAGAACCGCGAGGGCTTCGGAAAGGTCGTCGTCGTCCCCGACAGTGAGCAGTGAGGGTGCGGGCGGCGACGACGGTGGGCCGACGGTGACGGTCACCACCGGCGAGGCACCGACGGACGCCGACGCGGACGCCCCCGAGGAAGAGCTCGGCCGAGTCGGCTGGGTGCTCGTCGCCGCCGTCGTCGTCGCCGTCCTCGTGATTCCGGGGTTGGTCTACCTCTGGCCCGCCGGCGGACACGTCTTCGGCGCCACCTACCGCACGGCGATGCTCGTCCTCCCCATGATCCCGGCGGTCATCCTCGGCCTGATCGCCGTCTGGTCGATGCGTGACCGGCGCTGACGACGGTTAGCGGTTCGATATAAATCCTCCCGACAAGACTTATTTCGTGTCGCATGGTAACACTTCACGAACCGTATGTTCGAAGAGTTCTCCTCGGGCTACTACCTCGGGCGACTGTACGTCGAACCCCACGACGGCGACCACGCCGTCATCCACCGCACGGACCACGAGCGGATGAATCGACGTCTCTACGCCACCGGCGAGGGCGTCGAGCGCCTCGACGCACCGCTCGTGATGAAACTCGACGGGCGGCACTTCCCCGTCCTCGGCGAGGACGGCGTCCCGTCGGGGACGCTCGGCCTCCCGCCGGGCGTCACCGAATCCGACCTCCCCGACCGGCGCGAGGTGTTTCTCGCCAAACCCGACCGCGCCGCCGAACTCCTCCGGTACGCCGGCTACGCCGACGGGCGGGGCGAAGCCGTCTAACCGGGCGCGTCGCGCACACCCACCGACGCCACGGGGCCATCCCGACACCTTATCGGACCCCCCCTCGTAGCGGTCGCTCATGACTGCACGTAAGCGACGGGGACCGCTCGACGGCCTGCGCGTCGTCGACTGCTCGGGGATGATCGCCGGCGGGTTCGCCACGACGCAGTTGGCCGACTTCGGCGCCGACGTGATCAAGGTCGAACACCCGAAGGGAACCGACCCGCTCCGCGAGTGGCCGCCCTACGACGAGGGCGTCTCGCTCTGGTGGAAATCCATCGCCCGGAACAAACGCTGTGTGACGCTCGACCTGAGTACGCCGGAGGGGAGCGCCCTCCTCTTCGACCTGATCGACGACGCCGACGTACTCGTCGAGAACTTCCGGCCGGGGACGATGGAGAAGTGGGGACTCGGGCCGGACCGACTGCACGAGGAGAATCCGGGGTTGATCGTCGTCCGACAGTCCGGCTACGGTCAGACGGGGCCCCGGTCGCAGAAACCGGGGTTCGGCACCGTCGCCGAGGGTATCACGAACTGGGCGCACGTCAACGGCTTCCCCGACAGCAAGCCCCTCCTGCCGCCGATCAGCCTCGGCGACCTCACCGCCGCCAACTTCGCCGTTCAGGGCGTCATGTTCGCGCTCTTCGAGCGCGACGTGGGGCGAGCGGGCGGGAGCGGCGAGGGGCAGGTCATCGACATGAGCCTCTACGAACCTCTCTTCCGGCTCTTCCTCTCAGAAGTCGAGGCGTACGACCGCCTCGGCGAAGTTCGCGAGCGGATCGGCAACCACCACGAGAGCGCGGCGCCGCGGAACGTCTACGAAACCGCGGACGGCTACATGACGCTCTCGGCCTCGGCGCAGTCCATCTTCGAGAACGTGGCCGAGGCTATCGGCCGCCCGGACGTCCTGGAGGACCCGCGATTCGCCACCAACGAGGCCCGCGTGGAGCACGCGGACGAACTCGACGAGATCATCGAGGCGTGGACGCGGGAGCGCTCGACCGAGGACGCCATCGCGGCGATGGAGGCCGCCGACGCCATCGTCGGCCCGGTCTACGACATGGCCGACATCTTCGAGGACGAGCAGTACGCGGCGCGAGACGACATCGTCGAGATGCCGGACGACGACCTCGGCAGTCTGAAGACGGCGGCGCCGGTGCCGCGCCTCACGCGCACGCCGGGCACCGTCGACCACGCCGGACCCGGCCACGGTCAACACAACGACGAGGTGTTCCTGTCGGAACTCGGCCTCGACGAGGCGGAGTACGACCGTCTTCGCGAGGAGGGCGTCATCTGATGTCAGTCGCCCTCCGCGACGTGACGATCCGAGAGGGCGCACAGATGCCGGGACGGGAGTACGGCGTCGAGGCCCGAGTGACGGCCGCGCGAGCGCTCGACCGCCTCGGCCTCGACGCGGTTCAGGTGGGCTTTCCCGTCGTCGGCGAGACGGACCGCGAGGCGATTCGCCGGGTGGCCCGCGACGACGGCGTCGACGCCGACGTGGTGGGCATCGCCCGCGCGACGACCGGCGACGTCGACGCCGCCCTCGACGCCGAGGCGGACGTGATCGAGGTGTTCGTCCCCACCTCGGCTCGGCAACTCGATAACGTCCTCGGGAAATCGCGGGGCGAGGCGATGGAGATGGCGGGCGCGGCGCTCGACGGCGCTCGCGACGGCGGTGCGGACGTACACCTCACCCTCGTCGACGGCTTCCGGACCGACCCCGCACACCTCGCCGACGTCTTCGACGCCTTCCCGTCGGTGCCGACGATCACCATCGCGGACACGGTGGGCGCGCGGACGCCGGACCGCGTGCGCGAGGTGGTGAGCGAACTCCGTGACCGCGGCGTCGACGGCGGCCGACTGGGCGTCCACTTCCACGACGACATGGGCGTCGCCGTCGCGAACACGCTGGCCGCCGTGGACGCGGGGGCGACGGCCGCGGACGTGAGCGTCGCGTCGCTCGGGGAACGCGCGGGCAACGCGGCGCTCGAACGAGTCGTCGTCGCGGACGCGGTGGATGGAGCGGGCGACTGTGCCGACGCCGTCGACCGAGCCGAACTCGTCCCCGTCAGCGAGGCGGTTCTCGACGCCCTCGACGAGTCGGTCGACCCCCGGACACCGATCCTCGGCACGGACGTGACGACCCACGAGTCGGGCATCCACACCGCCGCGATGCTCCGCGATCCGGGGACGTTCGAGCCGTTCGACCCCGCCGACTTCGGTGGGACGCGCCGCCTCGTCTTCGGTGCCGGGAGTGGGCGCGGGAGCGCCCGCGCCCTACTCGACCGGGCGAGTGTGGAGCCGACCGACGACCGAATCGAGCGACTGCTCGATCTGCTGGCCGAGGCGGGACCGATGGACGCCGCGGCGGCGACGGCGCTGGTCCGGGAGCGATTCTAACCCCGCCCATCACGACAACGTTTTGTCATCTCGGTGCGTCGATGGGAGTCGATGCCCGACGACCGGGATCCGGCGTCGGAGACGGGAGTAACGGACGCCGTGAGCGACGGAGTCGGTGGCGGGCGGATCGGCCGGCGGCATCTCCTCGGGGCGGCACTCCTCGTCCTCGTCGCGACGCGGCTGTTCTCGGTGCGAGCGGTCGTTCACCCCGACGGCGTCGCGTTGCTGTCGAACGACCCGTACTTCTACCGGACGCTGGTCGACCGGACCGTCGACGGCGGCGGGTGGGCTCTCACGTCGGGGGCGCTCGTGGGCGAACCGCTGTTCGTGGCGACGGCCGCGGTGGCCGCGGTGCTTCTCGGCGGGAGTGGCGTCGCACTCGCGGTCTATCCGGTGGTCGCGACGTTGCTCTCGGGATGGCTGGTGTACGCCGTCGCGACCCGGTTGAGCGACGACTATCGAGTCGGCCTCGCGTCAGTGCTGTGGCTGGCGACCGTCCCGGTACACGCGTGGCGCACGTCGCTCGGCGGCGGCGACCACCACGCCTTCGACTACCTCTGGCTCGCGGTGACGATACTCGCACTCGTGCGACTGCTGGATACGACCCGCGAGGCGGACCGAATCGACGCCGCGACGCTCGGCATCGCCGTGGCTGCACAGGTGCTCGCGTGGGAGGCCGGGCCGCTCCTCGTGGCGCCCGCGGCGCTCGCCGTCGGCGCAGTGCCCCTCCTGTCGGCGGACACGGAAGACGCGACGGCGAGGCTCCGCCCGGTCGCCGTGGGGTTCGGCGTCGCGGCCGTCGGCGCCGTCGGCGTGCACGTCCTCACGGACTGGCAGACGTGGGCCATCGTCGTCGTCCCCGGACTGGCCTGCCTCGGCACGGTGGGTGCGGTGGGGCTGGCGATGCTCGCCGCGAACACCGAGCGTCCCCGCGTCACGTACGTCCTCGGCGGGAGCCTCGGAATCGGGGGCGGCGCGGCGATCCTGTGGCGGGCGGCGCCGACCCTCCGGACCACCCTCGTTTCGGGGCTCGACTTCCTCGCGCGGCGTGGCGGGTGGGAGATGGCGGGGTTGTTCACCGACTTCGGCCCCGTGTTCGGCCCGGCGATCCTCCTCGGCTACGCCCCGTTTCTCGCGCTCGGGGGCCTCGTCGTCGCCGTCCGCGGACTGCGACGCGGCGAGGTGGGGTGGCTGGTCGTGGTCGCGTACGCTGGGGTGTTCGGCGCCGTCGCCGCCCGGCATCGGCGGTTCGCGGGGGAGTTCGCGCTCCCGCTGGCCGTGCTGGCGGGTGTGGGGTTCGTCGCCGCCCTGCGATGGCTCGGACTGGCGCCACCGCCGCGGACCGACGGCGACGGGGTGTCGTTTCCCGGCCGACGACGCGCACTCGTGCTCGGCGGCGTTTCGCTCGCCGCCTACGCCCCCGGCGTCCACTTCACACGTCTCGTCGTCGGGGAACAGGTGGTCGATCCGCGGCTCTACCGCGCGGCACGGTGGATCGAGCGGGAATCGGCCGACCGGGGGCTGACCTACCCCGAGAACTACGTGCTGAGCGAGGAGGGGCGAAACCGGATGTTCAACTACTTCGTCAACGGACGGTCGCTGTCGACGGAGTTCGCCGCCGACACCTATCTATCGTTTCTCACGACCGGGAGTCTGACCGAGTGGTACCGACGGCTCGCCGACCGCGTGGGCTTCGTCGTCGTGCGGACGGTGCCGACGTACGAGTCCGGCGGAATCGCGTCGGGGATGCCACCCAACTACCGACGGCTCCACCACGACCTCGGAAGCGCCAGCGGCGGGTTCGACGGCACGGGACACTTCCGGGCGTTGTACACGAGTCCGGATCGCTACGTCTCGGTGTTCGAACTCGTGGCGGGCGCGACGCTCGTGGGGCGTGTGGCACCGAACGAACGCGTCACCGTCGCCACGGGGGTATCACTCCCGACGGGGTCGATTGAGTTCACGTTCCGGCGGACGGCCGAAGCGGACGGCGAGGGCCGGGTCGCCGTCACCGTCCCGCATCCCGGTCGTTACCGGTTCGCTGGGCGGACAGTTCGCGTGACCGAGGCCGACGTTCGGTCGGGGGCGACGGTCCGCGTCGACGACCGGTCGTGACGTGTCATCGCGACTCACGGAACGGATTTACGACGCCACGCCCTCCCGTCAGTATGAACTACGATTCTGCGCTCGACCGCGCCTACGACACGCTCCCCGAGCGAACGCGGGAGGCGGGTGACCGCCTGCAGGTCCCCGACCCAGTCGGCGAGACGGACGGCGCGTTCACGCGACTGACGAACCTCGGCGACATCGCGGACGCCCTCGGCCGCGACCCGGAACACCTCCACCGCTCGATCCAGCGCGAACTCGGGACGAACGGCCAGTTCGACGGCGACCGCGCGCGGTACAACGGCTCCTTCACCGTCAGCGACTTCGACGCCGCCATCGACGCCTACGTCACCGAGTACGTCACGTGCTCGGAGTGTGGCCTGCCGGACACCAACCTCGTCCGGGAAAACGGCGTGGACATGCTCCGCTGTACGGCGTGTGGGGCGTTCCGACCCGTCGAGAAGCGGCCGAAACAGACCTCGTCGGCCAGCACCCCGACGCTGGAGGAGGGCAAGACCTACCAGCTCCAGATCACGGGTACCGGTCGCAAGGGCGACGGCGTCGCCGAGCGCGGCAAATACACCATCTTCGTCCCCGGGGCGAAGGAAGGGCAGACCGTCGAGGCGTACATCGACAACATCAGCGGGACGCTCGCGTTCGCGCAGTTGGCGTAGGCGGAAACCGAAACCGATAGTCGGCCGGCTACCGTCGTCGGCCCATGCGACTGGCTCGCATCTGCACGGCCAAGGGGATTTTCACCGGTGAGTACGAGGACGGCGTCGTCACGACCGACGGCGACGACGAGGCGTACGTGATCGGCGAGGACGCCGAACTGATGGCGCCCTGCGACCCCGCCGCCATCTTCTGTACCGGCCGCAACTTCGGCGCGAAGATCGAACAGATGGGCGAGGGCGACCTGCCGGACCGCCCGGACTGGTTCGTCAAGCCGCCCCACGCCCTCCACCCGCCGGAGTCGCCCATCGAGTACCCGGAGTGGATCGACTCGTTCACTTACGCCGGCGAACTCGCCGCGGTGATCGGGAAGCGGTGTCACGACCTCGCCGTCGACGAGGTGGACGACGCGTTGCTGGGCTACACCATCCTCAACGACCTCGACGCCTACGAGCAGGACCGCCGGACGGCGCGGAAGGCGTTCGACGGGTCGGCACCGCTGGGACCGTGGATCGAGACGGACGTCGACCTCGACGGGATGGCGATGGAGACGGTCATCTCCGGCGAGCAACGGCAGTCGGCGACGACCGACGAGATGCTCTTCCACCCCGAGGAGATCGTCGCCTTCCTCTCGGAGCGCTACACCTTCCGCCCCGGCGACGTGATCTCGTTCGGCAGTCCGGCCAACCCCGGCCTGCTGGAACCGGGCGACACCATCGAGATCACCTACGAGGGCGTCGGCACCCTGCGAAACGAAATCGTCGAGAGCCACAACGCCTAACGCCGTCGGGTGCGGTCCCCGTCTATGGCCGAACGCCTCGACCTCTCCGACGGCTTCGACGTCCACGACTATCGCGCGGGGCTGAAACTCGTGCGGCAGGACGGCTCGTCGATGTATCTGGAGAACCGGGAGGGGTACCAGTGCCCGGCCTGTGGGCGGCCGTTCGAGCGCCTGTTCGTCTCCAGCGACGACCGGGTGACGTTCGGCAACCCGCCGGACGCGCCGTTCTGTCTCGCTCGGACGCCCGACCGATTGCTCCTGCTGACGCATCAGAACCGAAAAGCGTGAAGGTCCACGCGCCGAACCGACGAGATACATGTACGACGACATCCTGCTCCCGACGGACGGGAGCGAGTCGATGGACGCGGTGATCGAGCACGCGGCCGACATCGCCGCGCGCCGCGACGCCACGGTTCACGCCCTGTACGTGATCGACGACCGCTCGTTCCTGACGCTCCAGGACGACATGAAAGGAGACGTCGTCGACGGCCTCCGGGCGGAAGGGGAGACGGCGACCACCGACGTCGCGAGTCGACTCGAAGCCGAAGGGGTCACCGTCCGGACGGTGATCCGGAAGGGTAACCCCGCGGACGAGGTGCTCGCCTACGTCGACGAGGCGGGGATCGACCTCGTCGTCATGGGCACCCACGGCGCCGACTACGAGCGGAACATGCTCGGAAGCGTCTCACAGAAGGTCGTCACGATGTCGGACGTGCCGGTGCTGACCGTCAACATCGGCGGGCAGGATTAGGCGTCGCCGTCGAAACCGAGCGCGACGGAGTTGATGCAGTAGCGCTCACCGGTGGGTTCGGGACCGTCCTCGAAGACGTGGCCGAGGTGACCGCCGCAGTTCGCACACAGCACCTCGGTCCGCGTCATGCCGTGGCGGGTGTCGGTTTCGAGTTCGACCGCACCCTCGATGGCGTCGTAGAAACTCGGCCACCCGCTCCCGGAGTCGAACTTGGTGTCCGAGTCGAAGAGTGCGGCGCCACACCCCGCGCAGGTGTAGGTGCCGTCCGCCTTCCGGTCGAGGAAGTCGCCGCTGAACTTGGGTTCGGTGCCGCGTTCGCGCAGGATGTGATACTCGTCGTCGGAGAGTCGGTCGCGCCACTCGTCGTCGGACAGGTCCGCGAGGGATCGGTCGTGTTCGCTCATACTCGGCGTAGGAACTGGAGGCTCATAGCCTCGGCGCCCTCACCGCCCGCGGACCGGGACACCGTCGACGTCGAGCAGATCGGCCAGTCCGTCGAGTTCGTAGGTCGGATCGACCGAGAGGTCGTAGGTTTCGCGGTGGGGACGGCGGACGAACGCCGCGTCGAGGCCGGCGTTCCGGGCCGCCAGAACGTCGGATTCGCTGTCGCCGACGAAGAGTGCGTCGTCGACGTCGAGGTCCGACAGCGCGCGGTGGAGGTAGTAGGGATCCGGTTTCTTCCGCGCCAGACTCCGAACGGTGGGGTCGCGGCCGTAGGCGGTGGCGAAGAGGTCGCGGGTGGCGAAGAAGTCGTGCATGAACTCGACGGTGTCCTGCTGGTTCGAACTGACGATGCCACGCGGGGCGTCGATGGCGCGCACGGCGTCGAAGTCGTCGTAGAGGGCCGCCCGGCCGGCGCGGAGTTCGACGCGCTGGGCGTGCGAGGAGTGGTAGTCGCGGGCGCGCCAGAACCGCTCGGGATCGAGGCCGTAGGTCGCACAGACCGAGGAGAGCAGGTCGGGCGTGACGCCGATGGAGAGACGGTCCACGTCGTCGGCGTCGGGGTCGGAGACGCCAAGCGCGTCGAACGCCTCCCACGTCGCGCGGCGGAGCACCGGCCGCTCGATAGGTTCGACGAGCACGCCGTCGTTGTCGAAGAGAACCGCCTCGTAGCTCATGCTCGGAAGTAGGAGTGTGAAGACGAAAAGGGTTTCAGTGGATACGAGGCCGCAGGGAGCAAAGCGACCGAGGCCTCGTGGTGGAACGGCGAGTGAAACGAGCCGTGGAACAGGTGCGAGATCGGCCGATGCCGATCTCGAAGCTGAGAATCGAAGGGCGAGATTTAATCCCCCCGACCGCTATGTCCGCGTCGATGGGCGACGACCGCGTCGAACGGCGCACGATCATCGGCGCCGGGGTTGGCCTGCTCGCGTCGCTGACTGGCTGTAGCGGCCTGTTCATCGAACCGGAGTCGGCGGGCACGCCCGACGGTGGGGGTGGAGCGCCGACGGCGACGGCCACACCCACGGCGACGGCCACGCCCGCGCCGACAGGGACGCCCGACCCGACACCGACGCCGACGACGACGCCGACCGCCGTCCCGAGCGACGTCGTCGAGGTTCGGAACCGTCGGCTCGCCCTCCGGCGAAGCCAACTCGAGAAGTACGCCTTCGTCATCTATCGGTTCGACGTCGAGAACACGGGGGCGCGGACGATCAGCGACGTCGAGTTCCGGGTTCGCGTCCGGTACGACCACGAGGAGTTCTCGCGGGTCGTCGCCACGGCCTACCCCAGGGTCTGGTTCGACACCGACGACGACGAGGACGGCCTCGAAACCGACGAGACGGCGCCCGTGACCGAGCAGGTGCGCTTCGAACGCGACGGGCGAGCACAGGAGTCGACCGACGCCGGGCGGTTCGATCTCGAACTCGCGATACGCCGGATACGCTACGCCTGAGCGCCCGAAAACCCCGAATCTCCACAAAATACTTAGCCGAGAACAGGGTAGCCAGAGGTAATGGGGAGGGGTGGACGAACGCGGCGAGCGGTGGGCGTCGTCGTCTGCGTGCTCTTACTCGCCTCCATCGGGAGCGGTGTCGTCGCGGCACAGGACGCCGACACGCTCCGATTCGCCGACGCGGTGACGACGGAACAGCGGGGCGACGTGGCACAGATCCCGATCCGGGTCGGCGACCGACGATACGTCGCCCTCTCGGTTCGCGCGCCCGACGGCACGTACGACACGCGCGTTCGGATCGTCGACGCCGACGGGGACGGCCGCGTCACGGTCGAACTGAACACGTTCAGCGCCGGGTGGACGGCCGACGAGGCGACGGCGTACGCCGCCAGCGAGGGCGACCGGATCACCGACGTCGACCGGCGGACGCGCCGCCTCGACGGACCCCTTCCGGAACGGCGATACAACCTCGTCGTCGCCGCGGGCGGCGAGAGCACCGCGGCGTCGCTCGTCCTGGAGTCAGGGACGGTGGGTAACGCGACGACGGCGACGATTCCCGCGGATCGACTCGCCGGCGGCGTGGCCGCGGTGCCGACGACGCCGCGCTTCGAGACCGACCGCGTGGCCGTCGACGACCACGCGGTCTACGCCTTCGACGTGAACGGCGTCGGCGGACTGCTGGCGGCCGCGGCCCCGCCGGGGGCGAACCTCGTGTATCCGACCGACAGCACGCCGGGCGCGACGACGACCCACGCCGTCGGTGTCGACGCCGACCGGCGAGTGACGCCCGAGACGATCACCGTCCGCTACGCCGGCGGGGGCGCGCCGCGACTCCTCGACCGATTCGACGCCGACCGACTCCGGACGCTCGGAATCGACACCGACGGCGACGGCATCGTCGAAATCGATCTGCGGTCGGCGGTCGAACGCGTCCAGGTCGACGCGTCGGAGACGACCCTCACAGTTCACCTCGACACCGACGCGACGGTCGCCCCCGGCGAGACGCTCCGCCTCGCCTACGGCGCGACGAACCCCGGCGAACCGGGGACGTACGCCGTGCACGCGTCGCTCGGTGACGGCGTCGACGCGGCCGGCGACGTGGTGTACGGACTGGCGGGACGGGGTACGCTCGGCTACGGTCTCGACCTGCGGGTTACGGCGGTGGGCGACGAGACGGTCGTCGATCCGTTGGCGGCCGTGGACTACGCCTACGCCGACGGCCACCTGTACGCGCTGGTGAACACGTCGACGCTCGCGGTCGACGGCCAGTACGGCGTCGGCCTGATCCACTGGGGTGCGAGTCCGCTCGCGACCGAGACGCGGGCGACGGGTGCGACCGTCCGGATCACCGAGCGACGCGCGACGCTGGTCGATCCGACGCCCGCAGGCGGGGACGGGAGTGACCTAACGGTCCGCGCGACGACGACGCTGGCGCCGACGACGGAGGTGGTCGTGGCCGTCTCCGGCGACGCGCCCGACGGCTTCCTGTTCCAGCGGACGACGCGCGTCGGCGACGACCGGACGATCACGGCGACGTTCGACCTACCGAGGGGCGTCGACCACCGGTCGATCACGGTTCGGATCGTCGACGACGGAACCGTCCTCACACGGGGCGTTATCGCGACTGAGAGCGCGGGCGAATAACTAAGTCGGTCGGTAACCGAGCGGAGGCAACATCGCCGCTCGCATCATGCTCTCCCTCGCCTCGTTCGCACTCGTTCTCGCACTCGTTCTCGGCGCTGGCGCGTACGCCGTCGCCCGGATCGACGCCCTCGATTCCCGCGCCCTCCTCGTCGTCGCGGCGGTCGGAATCGCTGTCGGGGGGGCGACCGCACAGGTGGCCCCGGTCGCACCCGCCGAGCCGACGGTGACGGGAACGGCGGCGAGCGACCGAGCGCCGGAGTCGGCCGACTTCGACGCCGAAGGGGTGGCCGGCGAGCGCCACGGTACCACGGACGCCATCGCGGCCGCGACCGAGTCGGCGTCGTCGCCGGCGAACGCGACGGTCGTCGGCGTCAGCGGCGGCGACTGGGTCACGTACCGGACGGAATCGGGGGACCGGCGGACGGTTCGACTCGCGGGGGTCGACGTCCCCGACACGGGCGGTGCCGACCCCGCGCGGTTCGAGGGCGTGCTGACCGGGAGTCGGGGGCGGACGTGCCTCGCGGCGCAGGGCCGCCGCGCGCTGATCGACGCGCGGGGGACGCTCGTCGGCGAGACAGTCACCGTCCAGTCGGTCGACGGTGGGGCGGGCGCGACGACGGCCGTGCTGACGAGGGACGGCCGGTCGATCAATCGCCGGTTCGTCGAGCGTGGGGTCGCACGCGCGACGGACGGTCGGTACGCCGACGCGGAGCGGGCGGCCCGAAGCGCCGACCGTGGCGTCTGGGCGTGTTCGACCGTCGAACCGACGCCGCCGCGCCGGGAGTCGTCGGAACCCGGGATCCGCATCGCGGCCGTCCACCCCAACCCGCCGGGTGACGACGCGGCGGCGCTGACCGACGAGTACGTCGTCCTCGAGAACGCCGGAGAGGTGACCGTCGACCTCTCGAACTGGTACCTCGTCGACGGCGACGGCAAGACGTACTTCTTCTTCGACGGGCGGACGCTCCGCCCCGGCGAGGAACTCGTCGTCCACGTCGGGACGGGACAAGACACCGACGGCCACGTCTACTGGGGGGCGTCGTCGCCCGTCCTCGACAACGATCACGAGACGTTGAAACTCGTCGACGGTGACTCCGAGCGGACGGTCCGGCTGTCGTACTGAGTGTGAACGGTGTTCTCGTAGGGCACAGTCGTCCAGAGGCCGAAACAAACTCGTAACCAGTTTAACGCCGTTGTCGTTTGATTCGTCCAATCGTCATCGTTATGCCCGGCGCACCGCAGGTGCGACCATGAGGCGGATCACGATTCTGGCGGTCGTCGGACTCTTGCTGCTCGCGCCGGTCGTTCCCGCAGTGGCGTCCAGCGTCGTCACGGGGAACCCCGAGTTGAGTTACAGCGTGGCCGACGACACGTTCCGGGCGAACGAGCGGGCACAGTTGACCGTCGTCGCGACCAACGACGGCAACATCGAAGACGGCGGCATCGGGCGCTTCGAGGAGCAGGTGCAGACGGCACGGAGCGTCCAGATGAACGTCCGCGAGGGGCGGATCGACGCCCCAATCGACGTGAAGACGGGGACGGTGACGACGGGGAGCATCGGCCCCGGCGGCGCCGCCCAGTTCAGCTTCGACCTCGAAATCGGCGACGCCGAACCGGGGACGTACACGGTCCCGGTCGAGATCACCTACCGGCACGCACGGGCGGTCATCTACGACGAAACCCCCACCGGGCCGGCCGAGATAGAGTACGTCTGGATGGACCGCGAGCGGACGGCCGAGTTGAGGATCCGGATCGAGGAGCGCGCGGAGTTCGACGTCGTCTCGGAGGGGACGAACCAGCTGTTCGCCGGCGACACCGGGTCGCTCTCGTTCACGATCAAGAACACGGGGTCACAGACGGCCGCGAACGCCTCGGTGCGGCTCTCCTCGGGCGCGTCCGGCCTCTTCTTCGGGAATCCGTCGACGCCCGCGTCCGAGACGGGCGTGTTCGTTCGCTCGCTCGATCCGGGTGAGACGCGGCGGGTGTCGGTTCAGGTCGGCGCCACCGACGACGTGACGCCGGGCGAGTACCCCGTCAACGCCGTCGTCTCCTACCGGGACGAGAACGACATCGGCCAGCGCTCGGATACGCTGACTGCGGGCGTGACGGTGCGAGCGGAACGCACGTTCGCGATGGATAGCATCGAAACCTCGAACTTCCGGGTCGACGAGTCCGAGGCGCGGATTACGGGTGAGATCACCAACACCGGGCCGGCTCCCGCCCGGAACGTGGTGGTCCGGATGCGCGATCACGGGACGGTGACGCCGACGAACGGCGAGTCCGCGGTCGGGACGCTCGACCCCGGCGAGTCCGCCGAGGTGTCCTTCACGACCGCCATCGCCAGCGACGCCGAACCCGGGTCGAACTCCTTCGCCTTCGACGTGGAGTACGAGAACGCCGACGGCGACGTCCTGACGGCGGCGAACCCCATCCGAAAGACGGCGGTCATCGAACCGGAACGCGACCGCTTCGAGGTGTCGAACGTCTCGACGACGGTGACCCCCGGCGGGACGGCACAGCTCAGCGCCGACGTGCGCTACGTCGGCGACGAGCCCATCTCGGCGGTCAACGCACGGCTGTTCACCAGCGACCCGCTGTCGACCTCCGACGACGGGGCGTTCCTCGGCGCGATGGAGCCGGGCGATACGGCGACGGCTACCTTCCGGATCAGCGCGACGAGCGACGCGCTCCCCAAGCAGTACGCCTCCTCGATAGAGGTGCGCTACGACGAGGCGGACGGCGACACGGAGTTCACCGACGGCATGCCCATCGGCGTGCCGGTCGACGAGCCCTCGGGCGGGCCGCCGGTGCCACCGATAGTCGTCGGCGCCCTCGTCGTGTTGGCCGTGATCGGCGGCGTCATCTGGTATCGCCGGCGATGAGCGAGTCAGTGCGTGGCATCGAGCGGTCGACCGTCACGGCGCCGGAGGTGAGCTGACGTGTCCGCGCTCCGACGCCTGTTCCGGACGGTCGGCGACGAGATTCAGGGGCACCCGGTCGCGACCCTGCTGATCGCCGCGCTCCTCCTCGTCTCGGCGTTCGGCGGGGCGGCACAGATCACCAGCGTGACGGGTGATCAGGCGTTCACCGGCGAGGACCCGACGCTCGAGACGTTCGACGACGCGTTCGACCGCGGGTCGATCTCCGTCCTCGTCAGGGGTGAGGTCACCGACCCGGCGACGATCAGGGCCATGGCCCGGTTCGACGACCGGATGTCCGAAGTCGAGAACGTCGCGTACGTGTCGAGCCCGGCCGACCGGGTGCGCGCGGAGTACGGCCGGATCCCGGACTCGCGGGAGAAGATCGAGCGCGTCCTCGGGCGCCCGAACCTGGCGTTCGTGCAGGTGGTGTTCGATCCCGGCCTCACCCAGCCGGAGGAGCGGCCCATCTACACCGAGGCGCTGTCCGCGGAGGAGTGGGCCCGCTTCCCCGCGGGCGTCGACGTGATCATCACCGGTTCGGCCGCCTTCTCGGCGCAACTGTCGGTGCTCATCCAGCAGAGCACGAACCAGTTGCTCGGCCTCGCAGTCGGTCTGATGATCGTCGCGCTCTTTTTCCTCTTTCGGGGGGTTCGCCTGCGACTCCTGCCCATCGTCGCCGTGTTCGTGGGTGTCCTCTACACGTTCGGCGCCATCGGCTACGCGGGCGTGCCGAACTCGACGCTGACGAGCGCCGTCTTCCCCATCCTGATCGGCCTCGGCATCGACTACTCGGTGCAGTTCCACGAGCGCTACGAGGAGGAGTTGGAGACGGCGCCGCCGCGCGCCGCGCTCCCGCGGGCGCTCGCCGGCATCGGACCGCCGGTGTTCGTCGCGATGCTCGCCGCCGCCCTCGGCTTCGGCGCGACCTGGATTTCGACTCAGGGGACGCCCGCGTTCGTCTGGTTCGCCCAGACCTCCATCTTCGGCGTCCTGTTGACGTTTCTCGCGGGACTGCTCGTCCTGTTGCCGGTGCTGACGCTGTACGCGCGCCTCCGCCGACGCGGACTCGGCGAACTCGGCCTCCGCGAACTCGCGGACGGGGGCTGGGAGAAAGGGATGGCGGACGAGTCCAGTGGGTCCGCCGACCCCGACGCCACGGCCGAGTCGGGCGAGCGTCCCCCCGAGGACGGTATCGCCGTCGCCCCGGACGAGACGGCCGTGGACGACGAACCGGTCCGCTCCGTCCGGCCGGGCACCGACGGTGACGACGCCGCCCGCGACCCCACCGACTCCGAACGCGTCGGGGTACTCGGCCGCGCCCTCGGGCGCACTTCGCGGGCGCTGGCGGCCAACCCCGCCGTCGTGTTGCTCGTCGCCGCCCTGTTGATGGGGGCGGGCTTTCAGGCCGGCGCGGGGCTCGACACCCTCGCCGACACCGAGGAGTTCATCCCGCAGGATCTGCCGGCCTACGTGGACCTCCAGCAGTTTCGCGCCGCGACCGGCGGCGGGACCGCCGTCCAGTACGACGTGATGGTCCTCGGGAGCGACCTCAGACATCCGGCCGTGTTGCGCTGGATGGAGCGATTCGAGGGAGTGGCCGTCGGCGCACCGCTGGTGCAGGGCGTCGACTCGCCCGCGACGCTCGTCAAGGAGTACAACGGCGGCGAGATTCCGGAGACGGAGGCGGGGGTCGAGCGCGTCCTCGACCGCGTGCCCGCGCAGGAGCGTGCCCGGTACTACAGCGACGGCTACGCCCACATCACGGTGATCGCGGCCCAGGACATGACGACGGACGAAACGCTCTCGTTCATCTCGAACGTACAGGAGGCCATCTCGTTCAGCAACCCGCCGCCGGGCGTACAGGCGGAGCTCACCGGGACGGCCGCCATCTCGCCGCCCTCTATCGTCGATCAGATCGAGAGCCGGAACGTGACGACGGGGCTGGGCGTCGCCCTCATCTTCGGCCTGCTCCTGGCGTACTACCGGCGGCTGGTGAAAGCCGTCGCGCCGCTGGTTCCGATGCTGTTCGTCATCGGCTGGCAGAACCTCTACATGGCGGCGCTCGACATCCCCGTCTCACCGCTCGGCGCCTCGCTCGGGGCGCTGACCGTCGGTATCGGCGCCGAGTACACCATCATCGTGATGGAGCGGTACTACGAGGAAAAGAGCAAGGCGGGCGCGAGCAAACTCGACGCCGTCGAGACGGCGGGCACCCGGGTCGGCAAGGCCATCTCCGTCTCGGGGATGACGACGGTGTTCGGGTTCTCGGCGCTGACGCTCTCGCCGTTCCCCATCCTCGCCGACTTCGGGTTCCTGACGGTGGGCGTCATCTTCCTGACGCTGGTGGCGGCGCTGGCGACGTTGCCCCCGACGCTGGTCGTCCTCGACACCATCGAGGACCGCGTGCTCGCCGCAGTCGGGCGGTCTGGGGCGGGCGCCGATCCGTCGCCGTAGCCCCGCAGGGGAACGCCTAACTACCCGCGCGCCGAGACGCCAACCACTATGCCAACTGCACCTGCCGACTCGGAGTACGGCACGGCTCTCGTCCCGACCGTCACGCCCTTCTCGAACGGTTCGGTCGACGCCGAGGGCGTCGCGGACATCGCGGAGTTCGTCCTCGACGGCGGCGCCGACGGCCTCGTCCCCTGCGGAACGACCGGCGAGTTCGCCAGCCTCACTCTCGAGGAGTACGAGACGGTCGTCTCGACGAGCGTCGACGCCGCGGGCGGCGCGCCCGTCCTCCCCGGCGCGGCGTCGACGAGCGTCCCCGGCACCCTCGAACGCATCGACATCGCGGCCGACGCCGGCGCCGACGCCGTTCTGATCGTCCTCCCCTACTACCACGGCGCGAACGCCCCCGAGGGCAACGAACGGTTCCTCCGGGCCGTCCTCGAGGAGACGTCGCTCCCGATCATTCTCTACAACATCCCCTCCTGTGTCGGGCAGTCCATCGACGCCGACCTGGTGGAGGCCGTGGCGGACCACCCACAGATAGCGGGCATGAAAGACACCAGCGGCGACCTGACGCACCTCCTCGACGTCGTCCGGCGGACGGACGACGACTTCCACCTGTTCCAGGGCTGGGACAGCCAACTCGTCCCCGCCGTCTCGATGGGCGCCACCGGCGGCATCAACGCGGTGTCGAACTACCTCCCGGGCCTGATGGCGGAGGCCATCGACGCGGCGGCGGAAAACGATATGAAGCGCGGGCGTGACCTCCAGTTGAACCACATCGCCCCGCTGTTCAACACGTCGCTGGAGTTCGGCTTCGGCCCCACGACGAAGGCGGCACTGGTCGAACGCGGCGTCATCGACGACGACGCGGTGCGGCCGCCGCTGGTCGAACTGGACGACGACCAGATCGCGGCGGTGCGTGCGGTACTCGACGCGCCGCTCGCCGCCGTCGAGTAAGCGACGGCGGGCCGGGCCAAGCCACGAGGCTTATCCTCTCGCCGACCGAACAGTTGGTGTGAGTCAGACGACGCTCCGGATCGACCCACACGTCCACTCGGAGGGCTCCTACGACGCCCACGACCCCGTCGAGCTCCTGCTGGAGCAAGCGGCCGAAATCGGCCTCGACGGCATCGTGATCACCGACCACGACGTGATCCACGAGTCGCTCCGGGCGGCCGAACTCGCCCCCAAGTACGGGCTGATCGGGATTCCGGGCGTCGAGGTGTCGACGGACGTTGGACACCTGCTCGCCATCGGCGTCGCCGAGATGCCGCCGCGCCGGGCGCCGCTCGACGAAACCGTCGAGTGGATTCGCGACCACGGCGGCGTGGCGGTCGTCCCCCACCCGTTCCAGCGGAGTCGCCACGGAATTCCGCGGCGCCACCTCGTCGACTGCGACGCGGTCGAGGTGTTCAACTCGTGGCTGTTCACGGGCTTTCGGAACCGGCGCGCGCGGCGGTTCGCGGTCGACCACGGCTACCCGGCGCTCGCCGCCAGTGACGCCCACTCCGTGCCCCACGTCGGCCGGGCGTTCACCGAACTCGTCATCGACGACGTGACGCGGGCGGAGCTGGACGGCGACGCGGTCCTCGAGGCGATGCGCAACGGGTCGACGCGGATGGCGGGGCGGCGCCAGCCGATTCCGGCCTCGGCCCAGCACTACGCGGTCGGCTCGGCGCGCAAGAGCGGCTACTACGCCAAGGCGGGTGCGCTCAAGGGGCAGGCGGTGGCGAGAGCCGGCGTCCTCCGAGGGGCACAGCTGGTGGCCGAACTCTCGCCGTTGTAGGGAGCATCGCACCTGTGGACCGGTTCTCGACGCCCCGACCAGGTGGGAGTTTCCGCGGACTGCCGATACGCCCTGCGCGAACCGGCCCGACCGACGTTTTTTGTAGTGGTACACCTTCACGTACGCCATGGCGAGCAGAATACGGGCCCTCCTGACGCGAATCGCACGGTCGTACGTGCTGTTCGTCGTCATCGGCGTGGTCGTCGGCCTCGCGCTGGCACCCGTCGCCTGGAACGCCACGTCCTCGGAAGGGACGGTCGCGGTCGTTCCGGTGTCGGGAGCCATCGACGGTGGGACGTCCGCCGGGGTGTCGTCCATGTTGCAACAGGCCCGCGCAGACTCCGACGTGAAAGCGGTCGTGTTGCTCGTAAACAGCGGGGGTGGTGGTGCCGCCGCCAGCGAGGAGATGTACCTCCAGACGAAACGGACGGCCCAGGAGATGCCGGTGATCACCAGCGTCGACGCCTCGGCGGCCTCCGGCGCGTACTACACCATCGCGCCGAGCGATCACATCTACGCCAAACCGGCGTCGACCGTCGGGAGCGTCGGGGTGCTCGCGACGACGCCACAGACGCTGGAGCCGACGACGATCATCTCCACGACGGGGCCGAACAAGCTAACCGGCGGCGACGAACGCGAGTTCAACTACATCCTAGAGTCGCTGGGCCGGGCCTTCGTCGGCGCCGTCTTCGAACAGCGCGGTGACAGGCTGGAACTCTCGCGGAGCGAACTCGAACAGGCCCGCATCTACAGCGGGACGCAGGCGGTCCAGAACGGCCTCGTCGACTCCATCGGCGGGCGACAGGCCGCAGTCGAACACGCCGCCGACGAGGCGGGACTCGACAGCTACAACGTGCGCGTCATGCGGCCCGACGGGACGGTGCGCTTCCTCTCGCGCTCGAACTACATCGCCTCGACCGCACCGGAGAAGAAGATGGTGTCGGCGGAGTACCTCTACGGCGAGAACCCGTCCGGCCCGGTGTTCCTGATGGTGCCGGCGGCGTATCTGGAGCCGTCGACGAACGAATCGACCGATTCCCCGCCGGTCGCAGAGACCGGCGTGAGGGTGGAGGCGACGGTCGCCCCCGGAGGGACCCATGTGGCGTGAACTCGGGAAGCGGCTGGTCGTCCTCGTCCTGACCGTGGCCGTCGTGGTCGCCATCGCGGCCGGCGGGCCGGCACTGCTGCAGGGCGACGAGGAGCGAGAGCCGCTTCAGAACCCCGAGTACGAACCCGGCGAGGTGGTTCCGGAGGCGATGGCGGCGACGGGGACGGTCGAGACGAACCCCGACCCCGCCGCGGACGACACGGGGACGGTCGTCATCGACCGGGCGCACTCCAACCGGTTCACCCGGGCGGACATCGAACCGCTCGTGGACGCGCTGGTACGCGAGGGGTACCACGTCGAGTTCTACACCGAAGGTGACCTGGCGACTGCCCTCGAAGGCGCCGACGCGTTCCTCGTGATCGACCCCGCCTCGGAGTACCTCACCGGCGACATCGACGACGTGCGGCAGTTCACGGGCAACGGCGGTCGTCTGGTGATGATCGGCGAACCGGATCGGACGGCCGTCAGCGCCAGCCTGTTCGGCACCAGCATCACGAATCAGGAGAGTCGGCTCACGACGCTCGCCTCGCGATACCGGATGAGCGTCGACACGGAGTACCTCTACAACCAGGAGAACGCCGACGGGACGTTCAAACACGTCGTTGCCCGCCCGACCGGCGACGGGTCACTCGACGGCGTCGACGAGGCGGCGGTGTACACGGCCGCGGCCGTCACCGCCGAGAACGGCACCGTCCTCCTGCGGAGTGCCCCGGAGACGTACAAGTCCGGGAGCGACGAGGTGACCGGCGAGTACCCGGTCGTGGTCCAGCGGAACAACGTCCTGTTGCTCGGCGACAAGACGTTCATGCGCGGGGACCGATACCGCGTCGCCGACAACGAGCAACTGGTCGCGTACGTGGCCGAGTTCATGATCGAAGGCGACTATCGGGCGCCGCCGGACGTGGACGAGGACGAGGAATCCGGCGTGGACACTGGCACGGACAACGGGACGACGACGAACGGGACGACGACGAACGGGACGACACCGATGCCGGCGGCGTGACACAGGACAGCAACGTTATCCCGCCGGACTGCAAGGAGTCCGTATGAGCAATCCGACTGCGACGCTACATACGACACACGGCGACATCACGGTCGAACTGTTCGCGGATCGAGCGCCGACGACGGTGGAGAACTTCGTCAACCTCGCCGAACACGACCCCGCGGCGAACGACGACCCCGCTCCCGATACGGTGACGTGGGAGGACCCCGAGACGGGCGAGATTCGCGGCGACTCGCTCTACGCCGGCATCCCCTTCCACCGGATCATCCACGGGTTCATGATCCAGGGCGGCGACCCGACCGGCACCGGCCGTGGCGGCCCGGGCTACACCTTCGACGACGAGTTCCACCCCGACCTCCGGCACGACGGCCCGGGCGTCCTCTCGATGGCCAACCGCGGCCCGGACACCAACGGCTCGCAGTTCTTCATCACGCTCGACGCCCAGCCACACCTCGACGACAAACACGCCGTCTTCGGCGAAGTGATCGACGGGATGGACGTCGTCGAGGAACTCGGCTCGGTGAAGACGGATCCGAACGACCAGCCACTCGACGAGGTCCGCCTCGAATACGTCGATGTGGAGCGGTGAGACGGCGGCGACGCCGCGCGTAGCGGTACCCAGCGACGTGCAGGGAGCGGTGCCATGAGCGACGGGCCGACCGTCGACACCGCGCTCGACGCCTTCCGTGACGCCGCGAGTGGGGCGGCCCCGGAGACGCGCGTCCCGGTCGTCGTCCGCCTCGACGCGGAACCGTTCGCGGCTTACCGGCGCGCGCGGAGCGACGCCCCCTCGGTCTTCTTCGAGACGTCGGGCGGACAGCCCGGGTGGGGGTACTTCGGCGTCGACCCCGACTTCGTGCGCGACGTGGACGGGGAGGGCGTCCTCGACGCCGTCACCGACCTCGTCGCGAACGAATCGCTCGCCCGCGGCGACTGCGAGGTGCCCTACCCCGGCGGCTTCTTCGGCTGGCTCTCCTACGACACGGTTCGGGAAATCGAGGCCCTGCCGTCGTCGACCGTCGACGACCGGGAGTTGCCGCGACTGCAACTCGCGCGGTACACCTGCCTCGCGGCGTGGCGTGCCGGCGAGTCGGCGCTTCGGATCGTCGCGACGCCGCGGGTCGGTGACGACCCGGACGCGGCCTACGAACGCGGCGCCGAACGCGCGCTGGCGCTTGCCGAGGCGGCGACGACGGGCGACCCGTCGGTGGGCGATCCGCCGGCGACGGGACCGGTGAGTTTCACGAGTTCCTGCGACCGGGCGGCGTACGCCGACCGGGTGCGCCGGGTGCAGGCGTACATCCGCGACGGCGACACCTTCCAGGCGAACATCTCCCACCGGCTGACGGCCCCGGCGGCGGTCCACCCGGTCGAGGCCTTCGCCGCGCTCCGGGAGGTGAACCCGGCGCCGTACTCGGGGCTGGTCGAGTTTCCCGGCGTCGATCTGGTGAGCGCGAGTCCCGAGTTGCTGTTAGAGCGGGACGGCGATCACCTGCGGACGGAGCCTATCGCCGGCACCCGTCCCCGTGGCGAGGACGACGAGGCTGACCGTCGTCTCGAAGCCGACCTGCGGAGCGACGAGAAAGAGCGGGCGGAACACGCGATGCTGGTCGACCTCGAACGCAACGATCTGGGGAAGGTGAGCGAGTACGGTTCGGTGACGGTCGACGAGTACCGCCGCGTGGATCGGTACTCCGAGGTGTTCCACCTCGTCTCCGAGGTGACGGGACGACTGGCCGATGGCTACGACCTCGCCGACGCCATCGGCGCCACCTTCCCCGGTGGAACGATCACGGGCGCGCCCAAGCCGCGGACGATGGAGATCATCGACGAGGTGGAAACACGCCGGCGCGGGCCGTACACGGGGAGCATGGCGGCCATCGGCTTCGACGGCCGGGCGACGCTCAACATCATCATCCGGACGCTGGTGCGCCACGGCGACGAGTACCACCTCCGCGTCGGCGGCGGCGTCGTCCACGACTCGGTGCCGGACCGCGAGTACGACGAGACGCTGGCGAAGGCGCGGGCGCTGGTGAACGCCGTCGACACCGCGCTCGGCGACGAGATGGAGATGGAGG
>Ga0207797_1000807_pt1 | contig 23478 bp, 17 predicted proteins | sample PRCRCaboRojoPR_6_FD_187275 | JGI IMG/M metagenome (GOLD analysis project Ga0207797, IMG submission 187275) | Marine sediment microbial community from Cabo Rojo, Puerto Rico - PR CR 10% Liquid 1 (SPAdes) | ecosystem: Environmental > Aquatic > Marine > Coastal > Sediment | place: Cabo Rojo, Puerto...
CACTTCTAATAACCTTCCCCGTGATGCGGAGATGGAAAATGTACTTCTAACAGCCTTCCCCGTGATGTGGTGATGGAAAATGTACTTCTAATAACCTTCCCCGTGATGCGGAGATGAAAAATGTACTTCTAACAGCCTTCCCTGTAACGCGGAGATGAATAATGTAATTCTAATAGTCTTCCACGGGCTGCGGAGAGATAAAGGAGATTACCCGTAACCTTCCCCCTTGATCTGGAGACGAAAATGAAAACTTTTCGGAATTTTTTATTTCTCTTCCAGCAGGGACGCACGGCTGTGCGTCCCTACAACAATTGGATCCATTAAAAAAATATCCGGACATTCTTAAAATCCAAACCAGGCAATCCGTGATTGGTATTTATCCAATTTCTTCTACTGCCTTCTCTATCCTCCTGATTGATTCTTCTCTGCCGAGCATTTCCAGGATCCTGGCCACATCGGGTCCCATTCCAGTGCCGACCAAGGATATACGCAACGGGAGCATGACCTGGCCCATGCCTACTTCCTTTTCCTCCGTTAATTTTTTAACTGTCTCCTTAATGGCATCGGCTTCGAAATTTTCGAGATCCTTTAATCTTTCTTTCAGTTCGTTGAGCAGGTCAGGGGTGTGCTCCTTCCATTTCTTTTTGACCATTTTCCGGTCGTATTCCTGAGGTGGCCTAAAGAAGAAAAATGACTGATCCCATATCTCATCGATAAGGTATACCCTTTCCTTTACCAGGCTGCATACCTCCCTTACATATTCATGGGAAGGGTTGTAGCCTTTTTCTTTTAATACCGGCATAAAAAGTTTGGCCAGCTCGTCATCCGATTTTTTCATTAGGTACTGGTGGTTGAACCATTTGGCCTTGTCAGGGTCGAATTTGGAACCAGCCTTGCCTACCTTCTCGAGTTCAAAGGATTCAATCAGCTCATCCAATGTATACAGTTCACGGTCGGTTCCGGGATTCCATCCCAGGAAGGCCAGTATGTTGATGAAAGCCTCAGGGAGATATCCCGATTCCTTATAGCCTTTAAATACTTCCCCGGTTTCGGGATCTTTCCACTGGAGGGGAAAGACAGGGAAACCCTGGTTCTTACCGTCGCGCTTGCTGAGTTTTCCCTTCCCGCTGGGATTAAGTATTAAGGGCAGATGCGCAAAAAAGGGCATATCCTCTTTCCATCCAAGTGCTTCATAAAGCATAAAGTGCAGGGGGAGCGAAGGCAGCCATTCTTCACCGCGGATCACGTGGCTGATCTTCATTTCATGATCATCCACAACGTTGGCCAGATGGTAAGTAGGCATACCATCGGATTTGAAAAGGATCTTGTCGTCAAGCTGGTTGGTATTTACTTCTACCTCACCCCGAATGAGGTCATTGACTACAATGTGCTGCTCTTCCGGCATTCTGAAACGGATCACATAAGGCTCGCCCTTATCCATTAAAGATTTTACCTCATCTTCGGAAAGGGTCAGCGAGTTCCGCATTTCTCCACGGGTGATGGCATTGTATTGCTGAATGTCGCTTTTCTGCTGTTTGAGCTTCTCCCTCAAGGCCTCCAGCTCTTCTGCTGTATCAAAGGCATAATAAGCAGTTCCCTCCTGTACCATCTTTTCCGCGTATTGCTGATAAATCAACCTGCGCTCCGATTGCCTGTAAGGGCCGTAATCACCCCCCTGGTCAACACCTTCGTCATAACTGAGGCCACACCATTTCAAGGCATCTATGATATATTGTTCAGCTCCTTCTACATAACGGGTGCGGTCGGTATCCTCGATCCTGAGGATGAACGTTCCGTGATGCCTTCTGGCAAAGAGATAATTGTAAAGTGCTGTCCTTACTCCACCCATATGAAGCGGACCTGTGGGGCTGGGTGCAAATCGTACCCTTATATCCGGATGAGCCATATTGTTTCATTTATGATTTAAGACGCAAATATAGATATTCGAAAAGAAGAAACTAAAGATGGGAATTATTTGTGATAAATCATTCGAACTTGAGCTTATTCAGCCATTATATTTCTTTCTGTTATCTTTCATCACCTGATTATGCGAAATCCCTTCATTATTATCCAATTGTTTTAAACTTTTCTTTAATCCTTCTTGTTGAGTAGATGTTAGATTATTCCATTCATCAACATCATCTTTACTGTTAACATGGTTCAGAATCATCCCATATAATTCTTCAAGGGTTTCTTGCTCCAGGTTGTCAATGATACGAAACAATTTAAGTTTTAAATCTGCGGTATTCATTATGGATACTTTTTTTAAATTAAAACGAAACAATGCTTTATTTTAAGCTATAACTTGTTTCTTTATTTGTCCTATGTTTTTATTCTTGAATCCGATTTAAAAAGTTAAATATTAGCTGATAACTTAATTAATTTAGAATCTGTTCATAAAGTCGAAATATTTTTGAAGTTCTTCTAAATTATCTCTGTGTTACTCCACATTCGTTCTCTGTGAAACTCTGTGGTTAAAATATTTAATATTAACCACGGAGAACACAAAGGAAATCACCAAGGAACACGGAGGACTTTATGGACAAACACCAGATGTTAGATTATTCCATTCATCAACATCCTCTTTACTGTTAACATGGTTCAGAATCACTCCATATAATTCTTCAAAACATCCAGCACATAATCGATGTCCTGTTCCGTATGATCGGCTGCTATCTGGAAACGTATTTCCTCATCGCCCGTTGGAACAACCGGGAAGCTTAATCCTGTTGCCAGAATTCCGTTATCATTCAGGTAAGATACCATCTTTTTTGTTTTTTGGGTATCCCTTACCATTAAGGGAACAACCGGATGTTCTCCCTCGATTGTTTCAAATCCCGCTTCTTTCAGGCCGTTTTCGAAGCGCCGGGTCATTGCCCTCAGATGTTCCAGTATTTTCTTTCCTTCTTTCGAGTCAACGATATCGATGGCTTTTCTGGCTGCTTCCGCTTCGGAAACTGTAATGGGATTGGAGTACACATAAGTTGGGGCCGTTTCCCTCAGGTAGGTGATCACATCCGAGGAAGACACCACATACCCGCCGTTTACACCAAAGGCTTTTCCAAGGGTTCCGATCAGTACGTCAACCTTTGTTCCTGTATATTCTTCAACACCCCTGCCCGTGTCTCCGAATGCTCCTACACCATGGGAATCGTCAACGATAGAGATGACTCCTTCCTCGAACCGGTCGTTATATTTTTCGCAGATTTCCACCAGTTGATCCAGGGGGGCATTATCACCGCGCATACTAAAAATACCGTCGGTAACCACAAGAGCCCGCTTTCCTTTTCCTACGCTCCTTTCAAGCGCGTTTTCGAGTTCCTCCATGTTGTTGTGGGAATAAATTTCCTTTCCTGCCGGTTTACCAAGCCGGATGGCATTTATGATGCAGTTGTGATTGAGCTCGTCGCTGATCAGAATCGTTTCTTTTGTAGTCAGCGGATAAATTACTCCCAGGCTGGTGGCATAGGCTGAGCTGAAAATCATGCCTTCTTCGCGGGAGTGGAACTCTGCAAGTCGTCTCTCTAGTTCCACATGCGACTTGTAGGTTCCGTTAATAAACCTTACGGCACCGGGGCCAACGCCAAATTCCCGTGCTCCCTGTTCTTCAGATTCTATCATATCGCTTCGGAGGGATAATCCCAGGTAAGAATTCGCATTCATTCGCAGAAATTCCTTATCGCCAAATCCTTCAAGCAAATAACGGGTGCCCCTCCCATCTTTTGGCCTTATAATTTCTGTGATCACTTTTTCTTTCCCTTTTGCCCTTCCTTCTTCTTCCAGATTATTAACATGGTTAGAAAGAACGTTGTTTAATTTATTGAGTGCCATAATACCTCCTTTGAATATTTGAATTTTTTTTTGTAAACTGTATATAGTAACTTATTTTCTGATAGTGTTTTACCTGTTTCCATCAGGGAGGGTAAATTTATTAAATTCTTTTCAGAATTGGTCAACCTGTTATAAATCACCTTTCAGAATTTTGTTTTATATTATATTAGCATGCAAAATTCCGAAAATAACATAACATCAATATAATGAAGAAAATACTGGTCATAGGGGCAGCCGGCCAAATAGGTACAGATTTAACCATTGAATTAAGGAATCGTTTTGGCGCAGAAAATGTTATTGCTTCAGATATCAAGCTGGGTTCGGAAGAAGTGATGGAGGAAGGTCCGTTTGAAAAGCTCGATGCGATGGACAGCAAAGCTTTGGAAACGATATTGACGGAATATCAAATTACAGAAATTTACCACCTGGCAGCCATCCTTTCCGGAAAAGCAGAAAAAAATCCAAAATGGGCCTGGGATCTGAACATGAACAGCCTGTTTAATGTGTTGGATGTTTCAAAAGACAGGGGAATTTCAAAAATATTCTGGCCCAGTTCTATGGGAGCATTCGGACCTACCACACCGAAATGGGATACCCCACAGATCACGGCAATGGAGCCTACTTCTGTCTATGGCATCAGCAAGCTGGCCGGAGAGCGATGGGTAGAATACTACCACAAAAAGTATGATATGGACATTCGCAGCTTGCGATACCCCGGCCTGATCAGTTATAAGACCGAAGCCGGAGGAGGTACCACCGATTATGCGGTGGAGATATTTTACCAGGCCATCAAATGCGGAAAATATCAATGTTTTATATCCGAGGATCTTGCCCTGCCCATGATGTTCATGGATGACGCAGTCAATGCCACCATTCAGCTTATGGAGGCTCCTGAAGAAAATATAAAGGTTCGTTCCAGCTATAATCTTGGAGGCATCAGTTTTACACCAGAAGAACTTGTCAATGAGATCCGCAAATACATTCCCAAACTGGAAGTTACCTATAAGCCTGATTTTCGGCAGGAGATAGCCGAGTCCTGGCCCCGCCGGATCAGTGATGAAGCAGCACAGAATGACTGGGACTGGCAGCATGAATATGATCTGCAAAGAATGACTGCCGTTATGGTGGAAAAGATAAGGGAGAAGCTGGGAAAGTAATTTATCCTAACTTGGACAAGCCAAAACCAAACAGGATGTTATCAAGAGTTTTTATATATTCTGGTTTTGGCTTGTCCAAGTTACTTTTGTTTGGTGTACTGTTTGTTATAATGCCTGATCAGCTTTACCAGGTCAGATTCTTCTCTTAAATTGAGGTCCTGTTTGTTAACGTAATCCTCCATCTCCTTTTTATGGTCTTCGAACTTCTCCAGAATTTTGCGTTTTCTGAATGAGTTGATCACCCTGGGATGTTGATTATCCTGGAATTGAAGGCAATATACCGGATTTTCCTCTTCAAATCTGGGAGGCTGATACTCGTCATATCCTGTATCCGGCGGATCTTCCTCGTAAAATCTTACCGAATAAATTTTGAAAAGCGAACAGGGTCCTTTTACCAGTTCAGCCAAAAAGCCTTCCTTTTTGGAGGTAGATGAGCTGAATAATCCTGTTTCTTTTTTTACATAGGTGGAAAGGATAAAAGTTTTATCCATATACCTGATGCTGTCGATTTCTTCTACATTGGCCAGTACAAAAAGCCTGCCTCCCTGCAGAAATTCAAAATTATCCGAATGGGCGTTATATTTTAATTCTGCCTTGAGGGGTTTGCTGTTTTCTTTTAAATATACCCTGCTGGAGAGAAATTCTTCTGATAGATAAGGAGTACCCTCAATTTTCTTTAACATTTGCTCATTGTATTGCATCATATCATATTGCTTCTCTTGCAATATTTGATTGATTCCCGTGAGGTTGGTCTCTTGTGCAATGGTTCCCAAAGCGATTAATGCCAATAGAAGTATAGAAGTGATTTTCTTCATTGTGAAAGGATTTATATAATTTTATAAATAACGTATCCTCTGATTTTATTGTTTTACTGGATTACCGGTAATTTAGTTGATGGATTAATGGTAATTAAAACAAAAAGCAGGAACGAATGTAATAACGTCCCTGCTTATCATTATTTTGTAACATCATTGCTTATCCGCACTTGGAAAATCCACAATTCTGGCAGATAAGGCATCCTTCCTGGTAAACCAGGTCCTCGGCACCGCAATTTTCACATTTTGTTCCCTTGCGGGCTTTGGTACCATCGGGAATATATCTTTTCAGTGCCCTTTCCACTCCTTTCTTCCAGGTGTTTATGGTTTCCGTGTTCAGGCTTAAAGAGGAAACCAGGTTCACTACGTCGGGCAATGGCATACCGTGACGTAATACTCCGGAAATCAGCTTGGCATAATTCCAGAATTCCTTGTTGAACATATGAGATATGCCACCGAGGGTATTTTCATAGCCGAATTTGTCGGTGTACTGGAAGTCATAACGGCTCTTTCCCGACCTGTTTTTTACTTTGATAATTTTGCCTTTGGTAACCGATTTGGGAATGGGAAGCACTTCCTCATCGGCCAGACCGGTAAAAATCTCGTAAGGTCTGCCGTCTTTCAGTCCAACAAAAGCAATCCAGTCTTCATCTTCGTTCTTGAAGCGGATGATTTCGGCATCCAGCACTTTAGGCCTTTTGATGGACTGGGTTTCCTGCTTGCTTTTCTTATTGTTGGCAACCAATACGCCTGAGCGGGATCCTTCCCGGTAAACGGTAATGCCTTTGCATCCGCTTTCCCATCCTGTGATGTAGAGCTTACCTACCATATCTTCCGGGGTTTTTTCCGGCAGGTTAATGGTTACACTAATGGAATGATCGACCCATTGCTGGACCCGACCCTGCATTTTTACCTTGCTAACCCAGTCCACGTCATTCGATGTGGCCATATGATAAGGAGATTTTTTTACCAGCTCATTCAACTGTTCATCATCATATTGTTTCACCTCTTGTGGATCGTAGCCTTTAATCCGGAGCCAGTCAATAAATTTATGATGGAATACATTGTATTCTTCCCAGGAATCGCCTACTTCATCCACATAGGTAACATTCGATTGTGTATCGCTGGGATTTACTTTTCTTCTCCGTTTGTACACCGGCATAAATACCGGTTCAATGCCAGAGGTGGTCTGGGTCATCAGGCTGGTGGTGCCTGTGGGAGCTATGGTCAGCAGGGAGATGTTCCTGCGGCCATATTGAATCATATCGTTATATAGCTGCTCATCCTCCTTTTTAATCCGGTTGATGAGGGGATTGTTCTTTTCCTTTTCTGCTTCGTATATTTCGAAAGGTCCGCGTTCTTTGGCCATGTCAACCGAAGAGCGATAGGCTTCCACAGCAATGGTTTTGTGTATTTCCTCGGAAAAATCGGTTGCATTTTCACTTCCGTAAGTCAGGCCCAAAGCTGCCAGCATATCTCCCTCAGCGGTGATGCCAACGCCTGTTCTCCTGCCTTCAAGAGCTTTTTTCCTGATATTTTGCCACATATTGTATTCCACCCGCTTGATCTCAAAATCCTCCGGGTCATTCTCTATTTTTTTTATGATGGCATCAATCTTTTCTACTTCAATATCGATGATATCGTCCATGATGCGCTGGGCATACTGAACATGATTTTTGAATTTATCAAAATTGAATTTGGCCTTTTCCGTAAACGGGTGATCTACATAACTGTAAAGGTTAATGGCCAGCAAACGGCAACTGTCATAAGGACATAGCGGGATCTCACCACATGGATTGGTGGACACGGTTTGAAAACCTTTATCGGCATAGGAATCTGCAACGGATTCGTTGACAACTGTATCCCAGAAAAGCACGCCAGGTTCTGCGGATTTCCAGGCATTATGTACAATCTTCTGCCAGAGTTCGCGTGCATCTATGGTTTGTTTAAAGGAAGGATTGTCGGAATCAACAGGAAACTGCTGTAAGTAAGGTTTGTTATTCAGCACAGCTTCCATGAATTCATTGTCTATTTTTACTGATACGTTTGCGCCGGTTACCTTATTTGATTCCAGTTTGGCGTCAATAAAGGCTTCTGCGTCCGGGTGCTTAACTGAAATGGTCAGCATGAGGGCGCCGCGACGGCCATCCTGGGCAACTTCGCGTGTTGAGTTGGAGAATCGCTCCATAAAAGGAACTACACCGGTTGAGGTTAACGCACTGTTCATAACGGGAGTACCGGCCGGACGGATGTGTGAAAGATCGTGTCCTACACCGCCCCTGCGTTTCATCAGCTGTACCTGCTCCTGGTCCGTTTTCATGATGCCCCCGTAAGAGTCAGCCCGTCCCTTGTTACCAATAACAAAGCAATTGGAGAGGGAAGCAATCTGATAGGGATTGCCAATTCCTGCCATGGGACCTCCCTGGGGAACAATGTATTTGAATCCTTCCAGCAATTTATAAATATCCTCTTCTTCTAAAGGATTGGGATATTTATTCTCAATTCTCGCAATCTCCTTCGCGAGCCTGCGATGCATGTCATCGGGATTCTTCTCGAACAAGTTCCCGTAGGAATCTTTCAGGGCGTACTTATTCGCCCATACGCGTGCAGCTAACTCGTCACCGTTGAAGTACTCAAGTGAACTTTTAAAGGCCTCATCGAATGTGTAGGGCTTTTTCCCCTGGTTGGCCGGTCCTGTGTTTTTGGTTTCCTGTTCCGTTGCTTTTCCTTTTATATACATTTTAATACAGTTTTTGTAACGTCCGTATCAATTTGTTTAGTGTAATTTGTGCCTATGCAAGTTATTAATAGAAAACTTACCGGCAAACATCTTATATCCTGTTTTATTAACATTCCTATGGTAAGTTTTCAACTTTTGAATTAAATTCTGATTATTATTTGGTTATTTTTTTGTTAAGCCCTTTGTTTTTTACATTGAAAAATTTGTTGTTTTTTTCAACACTCATTTTTAATTACTTTAATAACATGCCTTTTATTGTTTAAAATAAGCACGGATTTTATCAAGTAATTCCTTTATATTCAGATTGAAACCATCAACAATCAGATGGGCTTTGGCATAATGCTTTTCTCTTTCATTAAGTTTATCTTTTATAAACTGTAAAAGTTCCTGGTCGTCTTTATCTTTAATCAGCGGCCGTTCTTCTTTGCCATTTTTAAGCCTTGAAACAAGCTGGCCGGGTTCCATCTTAAGGTACACCGTCAGACCGGCTTTGTTCATATAGTCCATATTGTCAAAAAAACAGGGTGCTCCGCCGCCTGTAGAGATCACGCAATCATCGTACCCGGAAATCTTTCTGAGATATTCATGTTCCTGTTCCCTAAAATAGCGTTCTCCTTTTTTTTCAAAGATGTTTCGGATGCTGTCCTGCTCCTGCTGCTCAATGAATTCATCAAGGTCAAGATAGTTGTACGATAAACTATAGGCCAGTTTTTTGCCTGCCGTGGTTTTTCCACTGCCCATAAAACCTATTAGAAATATCTTCATCTTTCCCCTGATCTGTTAAATTAGCTAGAATTCCAGACTCATCTGATCTTCCTCAACTCCGTCTTCCTGATTGTTTTCCTCTTCCTTTTCCGGTTCAGGAAGTGGTTCCAGCAGATGGATCTTTTTAACCTCCGCGTTGGTTAACCGTTTGCCCCTTGCTTTATAGCTTTTTACGCCAATGAAATCCGGGAGCAGTATTTCCTGGTCTTCCTTATTCTTGTTTTTCCCGCCAAATTCAATTTTAATCCTCGGGTATGTATCGGTAAAAAGATACATCAGCTTCGATTTTTCATTTTCACCAATAAAACTGGTTTCTTTGATTCCATATTCAAAATGGAACCGTTTGGTATAGTAATATCCCTGGTCGGCATCCCAGTAAACGGCCGAATAAACTTTGTTTTCGTCAAATTTTTCAATCAGGCGAATGTTGTCCTCATAATGGTTCATCAGGTCATAGGAAGTGAATTTAAAATTACCGTCATTAGTAACAACCAGGATTTTATCATCATCCCTGAACTCTCCCAGGTATTTGCCTTTGCCTTCTACGTTGAGCCTGAGCACTTCCTCGTCAAACCAAATCTTTTTGCCTTCAATGGTGGGTCTGCCCTCTTCTTTTACCTGGATCTTATGTACTGCATGCCTGGTAAAGATGTTGCCCTGGGCACCTCTTCCTTTTATGGAAAGATCCTTGAAATTTAGTTCCAACTGCTTTTTCTTAAGCCTGGGTTTGGGTTGCAGGTATACCTTAAGAACTTCAGCCTCCCCGTTGGGATTGGCTGTCAGGTACAGGATTTTGGAGCCTTTGGTGCCTTTTGTTAGATCATATTCCCTGTCCCTGGTAATGCCGGTTATCGGGCAGCGCTTCATCATGACATCGCCATTGAGTCCATCCCGGTACACAATATTATATATGGTACGTTTGTCATTTCTCTTGAAAACGTCCACGTGGATGATGTCTTTCCCTACAAACAGTTTTTCATCCACTTTGCTAATGATGTATTTTCCGTCCCTTCTGATGACAATGACCTCATCGATATCGGAGCATTCGCATACATATTCTGCTTTTTTAAGGCCGGTACCTATGAAGCCATCGTTACGGTGGACGTACAGTTTCTTGTTTGCTTCCACCACCTGTGTAGCCTCAATGGTTTCAAGATTGCGTATCTCGGTTTTCCTCTCCCTGCCCTTACCATACTTCTTTTTAATCTGTTTGAAGTATTTGATGGTATAATCTGTTATGGCAGCCAGGTTCTTTTTAATGGTCTCTATTTCTTCTTCCAGCTTTTTAATGTGCTCATCTGCTTTTTTGGAGTCGTATTTTGAGATCCGCTTGATCTTGATCTCGGTCAGCTTGATGAGATCTTCCCTGGTAACTTCACGAACCAACTGTTTTTTGAAAGGTTCCAGGCCCCTGTCTATGGTTTCAAGGATGGATTCCCATGTCTCGCAGTCTTCTATATCATTATAAATGCGGTTTTCAATGAATATTTTCTCAAGCGACGACAAATGAAGCGATTCCTGGAGCTCACCTTTCCTGATCTCCAGTTCTTTTCTGAGCAAATCCCGGGTGTTTTCGGTAGAGATCCTGAGCATCTCACTAACACCCATGAATCGGGGCTTGTAGTCGTCTATTACACAGGCATTGGGTGATATGGAAACTTCACAATCGGTAAAAGCATAGAGGGCGTCGATCGTTTTATCAGAAGAGGCGCCGTTAGCCAGGTGGATAAGAATTTCCACCTCTTCTGCGGTGTTGTCGTCGATCTTTTTCACCTTGATTTTACCCTTATCGTTGGCCTTCAGTATGGAATCAATCAGCGAATTGGTGGTTTTACCATAGGGTATCTCAGTAATGGCCAGGGTTTTTTTATCACGTTTTTCTATTCTGGCCCTTACCTTGATCTGTCCGCCCCGTCTGCCATCGTTGTATTTGGAAAAATCAGCAATACCAGCGGTAGGAAAATCCGGGTACAGTTCGAATGATTTTCCTTTAAGATGGGCGATGGCCGCATCTATCAGCTCATTGAAGTTGTGTGGCATGATCTTGGAGGCCAGGCCCACTGCAATCCCTTCTACTCCCTGGGCCAGCAGCAGGGGAAATTTAACAGGCAGGGTGATGGGTTCCTGGTTTCTTCCGTCGTATGAGGTTTTCCACTCAGTTGTTTTGGGATTGAACACCACGTCCCGTGCAAAACTGGTCAGCCGTGCCTCAATGTATCTTGGTGCTGCTGCGCTGTCGCCGGTCATCATATTGCCCCAGTTCCCCTGGGTATCTATCAGCAGATCTTTCTGGCCCAACTGGATCAAGGCATCCCCGATAGAGGCATCCCCGTGAGGGTGATACTGCATGGTATACCCGATGATGTTGGCCACCTTCATGTACCTGCCGTCGTCAATTTGTCGCATGGTATGAAGTATGCGCCTTTGTACGGGCTTCAGTCCGTCGTTGAGATGCGGAACCGCTCTTTCCAGTATAACATACGAAGCATAATCGAGGAACCAGTCTTTATACATCCCTGATAAATGGGAAATCTTGTGTAACGGCTCCCCGTTTTCTCCTCCGTTTCCATTCTGGTTTCCTGGCTGATGCGCTTCGTTATAATCTTGTTCTTCCATACTTATCCCGAAAGTTATCTCTCCTTAACAATCGATTGTTGTTAACCATTCAATTTTATTTCCGGTGGATGTTACCCTTCAATAAGGGCTTCTTCCACCCTCAGGTTGTCTACAATGAAATCCTGGCGTTCAGGGGAGTTTTTCCCCATGTAAAATGAAAGCAGTTGCTTGATGGCATCTTCTTTATACAACCGTACGGGCTCGAGACGAATGTCTTCACGAATGAACCGCTTGAATTCCTCTGGTGAAATTTCCCCAAGACCTTTGAAGCGGGTGACTTCCGCCTTTTTTCCCAGTTTCTGTAACGCCTTTTCCTTTTCTTTTTCATTATAGCAGTAAAGGGTTTTTTTCTTGTCTCTGACACGGAAAAGGGGAGTCTGAAGAATGTAAAGGTTGCCGTTTTTCACCAGGTCGGGGAAAAACTGAAGGAAAAAGGTGATCAGTAACAAACGGATGTGCATGCCGTCAACATCTGCATCCGTGGCGATCACAATATTCTTATACCTCAAATTGTCCAGGCCCTCCTCGATGTTCAGGGCTGCCTGGAGAAGGTTGAATTCTTCGTTCTCATAAACAATCTTTTTGGTCAGCCCGTAGGTGTTTAGAGGCTTCCCCTTCAGGCTGAATACAGCCTGCGTGTTGACATCCCTGGCTTTCGTTATGGAACCGCTTGCAGAATCACCCTCGGTGATGAAGATGGTTGATTCCATCCTTCTTTCATGGTTGCTGTTGTAATGAATCCTGCAGTCCCTGAGTTTTCTGTTATGTAAATTGGCTTTTTTGGCCCGCTTCTTGGCCAGTTTTTTTACACTGTTGATTTCTTTCCGTTCCTTCTCGGATTCCACTATCTTTTTAAGAAGAATATCAGCGGTTGCCTGGTTCATGTGCAGGTAATTGTCCAGCCGGGTTTTGATGAAATCGTTCACATAGTTACGTATGGTGGGGCCTTCAGGTCCCATGTCCTTTGAACCCAGTTTGGTCTTGGTCTGGGATTCAAAAACGGGATCTTCTATTTTGATGCTTATGGCAGCAATAATGGAGGTACGTATATCCGATGCCTCGTAATCTTTCCGGTAGAAATCGCGTAGGGTTTTAACAAGCGCTTCCCGGAATGCATTCAGGTGGGTGCCACCCTGTGTGGTATGCTGTCCGTTTACAAAGCTGTAATATTCCTCTCCGTATTGATTACCGTGGGTCATGGCTACTTCAATATCCTCACTCTTGATGTGAATGATGGGATAAAGACCTTCCGCGCTCATGTTCTCCTCAAGCAGGTCTTTCAGACCGTTTTCAGAATAAAGTGCATTGCCGTTGAAATATATGGTAAGCCCGGAATTGAGGTATACATAATTTTTCAGCATGTTTTCCACATACTCCTCAATGTAGTGATATTCACCAAACATTTCATTGTCGGGAGAGAAGGTTACCAGCGTTCCATTCTTCTCATCCGTGGGTACGCCGTTTTCCTCTCCGGTCACTTCGCCTTTGGAAAATTCAACAGTAGTCTTCTTTCCTTCCCGGTACGATTCAATTTTGAAATATTTGGAAAGGGCGTTGACCGCTTTGATGCCCACACCGTTGAGTCCAACGGATTTTTTAAACACTTTGGAGTCGTATTTTGCGCCGGTATTCATTTTGGAGGCTACATCCTTCAGTTTACCCAACGGTATGCCTCTTCCGAAATCCCTAACAGAAACCTTCCTGTCCTTTATGTCTACGTTGATCTTTTTGCCATATCCCATCATGAACTCATCTATGGAGTTATCCATTACTTCTTTCAGCAGCACATAAATTCCATCATCCTGGGAGTTACCATCCCCAAGTTTCCCGATATACATACCGGGCCTCCTTCTGATGTGTTCTTTCCATTCTAAGGTTCTGATGCTCTCTTCAGAATAATTTGTCGGCATATTGCGCGATTTTTTTGTAAAAATAACCAAAAGAATAGATGCTGGTCAATTAGTTTTTCAACACAAATTGTTAATTATTTCTTCCTGTAATTCCTAACCTGAGTTATTCACAAATAATTCTGACACCTTCATAAACTTCATTTTGTTTGCTTGGGAATCATACAGGAAAACGGAAGATGTGATTAAAATTGTGTGGGATAAGTCCTGATGTCAGATCAGCTTCATCTCTCTTAAAAGTTCCAGGGCATTCATGTTTTGTGCGATGCCATCCCTGAGCTTATAATCATATTTCATCTTCCCGTTTACCAGCTCCACTTCAAAGCTTTTGTTTTGAATCTGCTCCGGGTACTTTTCCCCGAGGGTTGTGAGGGAAAGATCATGGGTTGCTATGATGCTGGTAACCTTCATGGTGATCAATCGTTCCAGGAATGCTTTAGAGGCTTTTTCCTTATCGCGGGTGTTGGTACCTGTAAGGATCTCATCCAGCAGCACCAGGATGTCTTCCTTTTTGGCTGCCTGGTCGATAAGCTGTTTGAGTCTTTTAATTTCAGCATAGAAATAGCTTTCGTTTTTTGAAAGTGAATCGGTGATGTTCATGCTGGTAAAAAGATTGGTGATTTTAAATTCCATACGACCTGCACAAACAGGTGCCCCCGTCATGCCGAGAACAAGGTTGACGCCTATCGTCCTGAGAAAGGTGCTTTTACCCGCCATATTGGCGCCGGTAATAATAAATGTGTCCCCGTTTTTTGTTATACTGAAATTGTTCGAAACACGCTTATCCTTAGTAATAAGGGGATGCCCCAGTTCTTCAGCTTCCAGCACTTTTTCATCACTGATCGTTGGCATGGTATAAGAAGGGTGGTTGTATGCAAAGTTGGCCAGACTGATCAATGCGTCATAATTACCAATGATTTCAATCCAGTTTTCAATATGGCCTGCATAATGTCTGTGCCAGTTCTCCAGGCGGATTGCCTGGTGAATGTCCCATAAAAACAGGAGTTTAAGGATTACATCGACCAGCAGGTTGTTGCGGTTGTCCAGTGCATTTGAAATACGGAACAATTTCCTGATGATGCGGCTTGCAGGATGTTTGTCAGTATAAAGTCTGTTTTGCAGCTCAAGCAGGTCGGATGAAGCGAAGCTTTGATTTTCTATATGTTGAAGCAATTGTGTATAATTTTTCAATGCTGGCAGCTGATTGGTGAGTTTCAGGTATTGTGCATTGATCTTGGAAGAGATGTTTCGGATAACCAGAAAGTTAACCAGCAAAAGCAATATGAAATAACCCACGGGAACCATTCCGTATATAGTGAGTCCCATCATCAGAAAGGTAATTACAGGCAATACCCACCTCAGGATCTGATAGGGGATGTTTTTGCTGAGCCAGGTTTGTTCCTTGCTCCAAACGACCAGTTGGGTGTCGTTGTATTGTTTCAGATCCAGCTTTTTGCCAATAGCCAGAAACTTTTGTCTCCAATTGAGCAGTTCAGACAATTCTTTAACGGCAGATTGACTGCATTCGATCCTTTCTTTTGAATTCAGCGGCCTGCGGAGCCAGTTTGCCAGTTTGTTCATGCCCGAATAGGTGCAGGTTCTGTTGAGATATTGAAACAGGCTTAAATTGCCGAATATTTCCAGGTCATTGGTATATTCATGTTGCGGATCTTTAAATTCTTCCCCGTCAGAAAAATTACTGATGTTTCCCCGGCTGGCTTCTATCTCCCCATAATTGATACGGATCAGGTTGTCGACCAGGTGGGATTCATCTTTTTTCTTAGTGTAGCGTATGATAAGGTAAATGAAAAGGCCAAGCAAAGCCACCAATACACCTGCTCCTATCAGGATATCGGTTCTAATCAACTGGAAACCAAGATATGCAGCTAATATAAATGTGATCACCCGGGCAAATGCCAGGATATTCAGCCTTTTTTTCATTCTCCGAAACTCAGATGAGTATTTGCCGTACAATTCTCTGTAATGATTAATATATTGTGCCATCATCCTGTCGTTAGTTAAAGAAAGTCCATCAAAATTAATATGGTTTTTTGAAGAAAACCCATGATTTGTATAATAATATTAGATAAATTTGTCACTTTAGATTGAATTGTAACCAGTCAAACTACATTGCCCGATGTTGAGAAAATTAGCCTTGTTCATTGCAGTAATGACATTGGTTTACCCCTCCTTATCCCAGGAAGAGGTAAGCCTTGATACCATTTATATGTTAGGACAGAGGAAAAAACTCGTCCAGGTGAAGGGAATATTTTATTCCAATGTGAAATACAAAGAACCGGGGACTGATGAGGTCAAGTCCATGAAGACCAAGAACATCCAAAAAATCATTTTTGACAACGGGAGGAAAGAAGTTTTTAATAAACCTCTGGTTGAGGATATTACTGAGACAGACTGGAAAAATGTGGTGATCACTCAAAATAAGGAGGAAGTTGACGGTCTCTATGAAGTAGGCAAAGTAACGGGAAAATCCTCATCAAGAAACCGAACGCCTAAATCCGCGGAGCGTACAGCCAGGATCCGGATGAAAAAACGGGCTGCAAACAAGGGCGGCGTTATGGTACTTGTTACCAAAACAGAGCGGAGTGGCGGCTTTGGCGAAGTACCAACCTACTTTATGGAAGGGGTCGCCTATAGTTTTGAGGAACCTGAAGAGGATTAGTTACCTGTATGTGTCTTTTTGCCCGATAGCTGGCCACAAGCAGCATCAATATCTTCACCCCTGCTTCTTCGCAGATTAACCACGAGATTTTTGCTTTCAAGAAATTCCTTGAATTCGTTCAGCTTTTGCGGATCCGCTTTTTGAAAATCGGGATTTCCTGTAGCGTTGTATTCAATCAGGTTGATCTTCACGGGGAAATTTTTGCAATAATCGGTAAGTGCCTTGGCTTCCGTAAGTGAATCATTGATGTCATTAAGCATCAGGTATTCAAATGTTATTCGTTTTCCAGTTGTTTGATTGAAATAGCGCAATGCCTGCTTTAGCGATTCCAGGTCGTACTTTTTGTTGATCGGTATAAGCCTGTTCCTGGTTTCATCCCTTGCAGAGTGCAAAGATACGGCCAGGTTAAATTTGATCTGGTCATCAGCCATCTTTCTGATTTTGTCAGGAATGCCAATGGTTGAAAGGGTTACCCGCCTTGGCGAGAAACCGAGGCTTTTCTCAGATCCTATCTGGCTTATGGAAGCTTTTACTTCTTCATAATTCATAAGGGGTTCGCCCATTCCCATATAAACAATATTGCTTAGCGTAAGATTGTAAAGCTCCTCTGCTTTATTTCTTACAGTCATGATCTGGTCAAATATCTCAGCCTGGGATAGATTTCTTTTAAATGGAATTTTACCGGTGGCACAAAAGGTGCAGTTTAATTTACAGCCTATTTGAGAGGAAACACATGCAGTAGCTCTTGATCCGCTTGGAATCAGCACGCTTTCCGTAAGATGACCATCCTGTGTTTCCAGGGCAAATTTTACTGTACCGTCCTGGCTTTTCTGCTCTGAATGGAGCTTCAGGCCGGGGATGGAGAAATTTTCACTGAGAAACTGGCGGGTTGCTTTTGACAAATTGCTCATTTCCTCAAATGAAGTGCTTCCTTTCTTCCAAAGCCATTCATAAACCTGCCTGCCGCGGAAAGCTTTTTCACCCTGCTCCCTGAAAAATCCACTCAGGGCTTCTTCTGTCATTAATCGTATATCTGGTTTATCTGATTCCATGATTGTTCAGTTTGCGTGCAAACCTAATCCTTTTTTATTTAAATTATAAATGTTTAACTTCGTAAATTTTAACGAAATTCTATTAGGCATTAGTGAATTTATATTGTGTAATCATTATTAAACCAGGATCAAAATGATAAAAAAATTAACGAGTGTATTAATCGCTTTCTTATTGTCATCCAGCTTTTCACTTAAAGCTGATGAAGGCATGTGGATTTTGACCATGTTGGAAAAGATGAACATGGACCGCATGCATGAAATGGGATTAAAACTGTCCAAAGAAGATATTTACAGCATCAACCAGTCGAGCATCAAGGATGCTGTGGTCAATTTCGGTGGTTTCTGCACCGGAGAGATTGTCTCTGACAAGGGCCTCATTTTTACCAACCATCACTGTGGTGAAGGTGCCATCCATGAAGTAAGCACCCAGGAGAACAACTACCTGAAAAACGGCTTCTGGGCGGAAAGCTTTGAAGATGAAATACCCATTGAAGACCTTCATGTATCTTTCCTGATCCGCATGGAAGATGTAACAGAAAGGGTAACCGAAGAACTTGATGAGGATATGAGCGAGAGTGAACGGGCAAGGAAGATACGAGAAGTTTCCAGCACCATTGAAAGCGAAGCTATGGAAGGAAATAATTACCTGGCCCGGGTCAAGCCATTTTACCAGGGCAATGAGTTTTACCTGATGGTCTATGAGCGTTATGATGATATACGCCTTGTAGGAACTCCACCCGAATCCATTGGCAAATATGGCGGTGACACCGACAACTGGATGTGGCCAAGGCACACCGGTGATTTTAGCGTATTCAGGGTTTATGCAGGACCGGATGGCGAACCTGCCGAATATTCAGAAGAAAATGTGCCCCTGGAGCCCAGACACCACTTTCCTATATCAGTTGGTGGAGTAGAAGAGGGCGATTTTTCCATGATTCTTGGATATCCCGGAGGTACCGATCGCTACATGACTTCCTATGGCGTAAAGGAAACAAAAAATGTCACCAATCCCACAAGAATAAATGTTCGGGAGAAGAAGCTTGAGATTATGGAGGAGGCCATGAATTCCAGTGAAGAACTGGAACTGAAATATTCTTCCAAACATTCGGGCACCAGCAATTATTACAAATACAGCATAGGCCAGAATGAAGGGCTGCAAAGGCTCGATGTAATAGAAGAAAGACAAGAGCTTGAAGAACAGTTCAGAGAGTGGGTTGATAAGAGAAGATCCCGCAGGAAGCAATACGGTGAGACGCTTGAGATGATAAAAGAGGCTTACGATAAAAGGGAACCCTATTATAAAACCTTCCAGTATATCAACGAAGCCATATTCGCAGGTGCCGAAATCATTCCTTTTACTTCAAGATTCCAGGGTCTGTACCGTGTGCTGCAGCGATATCCTGACAGCACTGAAGCCATCCGGGCTGAAGTGGAAAATATCCGAAGCCGCCTGAAAGATTTTTATAAAAATTATCATGCGCCTACGGATAAAAAAATCTTAAGCGCACTCATGGAGATTTTTGATGAGAATGTAGAGGATGAATATCAACCCTCCATATTCGAAAGAATAGAAAAACTGTATGATGGAAGTTTTGATCAATACGCCGACATCGTGTTTGACAATTCCATGTTTGCATCCATGGACAGGGTAAATGACTTTCTTGATGATCCCACTCTGGAAGCCCTGGAGAATGACCCCGCCTTCGATGCCATGATGTCTGTCAGGAATAAGCTTATAGATATCCAGAAGATATACCGGAGCTATGCAGACCAACTGGATAAAGGACAGCGGCTTTTCATGCAGGGCTTACGTGAAATGCAGGAAGACAGGAGGTTCTATCCCGATGCCAATTTCACCATGCGTTTGACCTATGGTGATATCAACGATTATTATCCAAGAGATGCGGTGCATTATGATTATTATACAACCCTGGAGGGGGTGATGCAAAAAGAAGATCCTGACAATGATGAATTCATTGTTGCGGACAAGCTAAAACAGCTTTATAAGAACAAGGATTACGGAGCCTATGGTGAAGACGGCACCATGCGCGTATGCTTTATCTCTGACAACGACATTACAGGAGGTAACTCAGGTAGCCCTGTCATCAACGGTGAAGGCGAACTGGTAGGTATCGTTTTTGACGGCAACTGGGAAGCCATGACCGGTGACATCAAATTTGAGCCCAGCCTTCAGCGAACCATCAGCGTGGATATTCGTTACGTGCTCTTTGTTATCGACAAATTCGCAGGAGCCGACAGGCTTATTGAGGAGATGACCATTGTTGATCAATGATTGAATGATAGAATGCTTAAATGATAGAATGAGAGAATGAGAAAAGGATTGAATGAGAAAATGGGGAATGCATGAATGCGAAATGGCAAACTGTTAAATTGACAAATTGTTAGCAGTGTATATTTTTTAAAAGGGGCTTTTTTACAATATGACAATGTAACAATTAAACAATTTTTCATTCCATTATTTAATCATTTTCTCATTTAATCATTCAATCATTGCTAAACCAAAAGAACCATGGCGCACGATATAATTATCTACACCGATGGGGCTTCCCGGGGAAATCCGGGTCCTGGAGGTTATGGCGTGGTGATGATGGCCGGGAAACACAGGAAAGAGCTTTCCGAGGGTTTCCGGAGGACCACCAATAACCGGATGGAACTCCTGGCTGTCATTAAAGCACTTGAGCAGCTTAAAAAGGAAGGCTCAAATGTTACCTTATATACAGATTCCCGCTATGTGGCCGATGCCATTGAGAAGGGCTGGGTTTTCAACTGGGAGAAAAAGCGGTACAAAAAGGCAAAGAACCCCGATCTTTGGAAACGCCTGCTGGAATTGTACAGGAAACACAAAGTAAAATTTTACTGGGTGGAAGCCCACGCGGATATTACCGAGAACGAAAGGTGCGACCAATTGGCAGTAGAGGCATCCAAAGGGGATAATCTGGCCATTGATGAAAATTATGAAAACCCGGGGAATTCCGGTGGTGTTATTGAGGATTGAACCGAAAATTCTGCTTTTGAGGATTCAGCTATTATTATAGTTAAGCATGAGTCCGGTATAAGAAGCCTAATAATGGTTGATAAGGCATTAAGTGCCTTTTGTAGATAATTGTTTATCAGTATATAATTTTTCTGCATTTTGCTAATTCAGCCGCTAAGCGCCTTTTTAGACTGAACTCAAGCATCAATCTATTATATTAACGGTTAAATATTAATAATCAATGTTTGCAGAAAATGTCCTCTTTGCATTGGGTTTAACTGTCTTTGCCGGCCTATCAACCGGCATAGGCAGCATACTTGCTTTTTTTACCAGCACTACCAATACCCGTTTTTTATCATTGGCCCTCGGCTTTTCTGCCGGTGTGATGATCTATGTTTCCATGATCGAGATTTTCTTTAAAGCCAAAGAATCGCTGGTAGAGGCATTGGGTAGTCAATTCGGTTATAGCATAACTGTGGTTTCATTTTTTGGCGGAATCTTGTTTATTGGTTTGATAGATTATCTCATCCCGTCCCGTGAAAACCCCCATGAGGTAAAGATGGTAGAGGATATCGGAGCCGGTGTTTTGGCAAAAGATCCCAAGCTCATGAAAATGGGGCTTTTTACTGCTTTGGCCATTGCCATTCATAATTTTCCCGAAGGACTGGCCACCTTTACTGCTGCCATGAGTGATCCGGCCCTGGGTGTTGCCATTGCTGTTGCCATTGCCATCCATAACGTACCGGAAGGGATTGCAGTATCGGTGCCCATATATTATGCTACAGATAGTAAGAAGAAAGCTTTCATGCATTCCTTTTTATCCGGTCTGGCTGAGCCATTGGGGGCACTTCTGGGATATCTTATTCTCATGCCCTTTTTGACACCTGCTGTTTTTGGTGTTTTGTTCGCAGCAGTTGCAGGGATCATGGTTTTCATCTCCCTCGATGAATTACTGCCCGCAGCCAGGGAATACGGCAAGCATCACTGGTCGATTTACGGATTGATTGCCGGGATGGCGGTGATGGCTGTCAGCCTGTTGTTGTTTGCATGAAATGGAAGGATTCGTGAGGAATGCATAAATGCTTGAATGATTGGATGCTTGAATGATTGAAAGACTGGCTGCCGGAACGTATTAGAGGCGGGATTGAATCATTGATTGTTATTAAACTGTTTGAGGAGTTTGAGGTTATATTGTTATATGGTTGAATAATGATGGTTGGTTGAATTGGGTTTATTCATTCACCTAAGTGTTCCTTTTGGATTTTCCTGTTTCTTGGTTCATATTGTTTTATCGATAATTGGTATTTGTCCATAAAGTCCTCCGTGGTCTCTGTGGTTAATATTAAATATTTGAACCACAGAGTTTCACAAAGAACAAATGTGGAGTAACACAGAGATGATTGAAAAGTCCCCGTTCTCCTTTCTCATTGCCGGAAAATCATTGCCGACTATCCAATTACCTCTGCCGAACTTTCATCCATCACTGCCGACTATCCAATCATCTTTGCAGAACTATATTTTATCTGTCACACGAGGATTTTCATTTTATTTTCAATACAAACCCTCCGCCTTTAATGCTGGATCAGGCGGAGGCAATGCTAAGCGAATTTGCCACGCAATTATTTGCTTTCCCTGAAAATTGATTCCACTGCAGGAGGTATTTCCTCCTCTTTGGTCCCTCTGATATAATCTTACAGCACCTGCGTGCTTTCGGTGGGCTTTGGCACTTTTACCACCAGTACCCTCAAATCGGAATCGCTTTTGTTATACCAGCAATGGGGGATTCTGGCAGGACTGTCGATTAGTGTATCGGCTTCCACCTCCTGCGTTTCATCGCCAATCTCAATGATCCCCTTTCCTTCCAGCACATAGAAGAATACATCCACCGGCGTGATGTGTCTTTTGAGTTGCTCACCCGGTTTTAGTTTAATATGCGTGGCCATGGCATGTTCCGAATCGTAAAGTTTCCTTGCATCTATGCCGTGGGGATTCTTGCGGGAACTTGCTTCATTTATTTTTGTAATATTCATAAAATACATTTTAAATCGATTAATGCTTCAATTAGAGAAGTTGGCAGTGGGCAAAAGGCAGTTGGCAAACGCTATAGCCTCATTTAGCGCATGGGGCGACATTTATCTAACTTTTGCTTTATAGAGTTAATAGATAATTTTTAATTACAACCCTTAATACTTATGATATCCTTCATCTCAGCCTCTGCCATTGCCTAGAGTCATTGCCAACTGATTATTAACAAGTAATTATCAATGACACTTGTATTGCCTTTGGCTTCTCACGCAGCCTTTGGCTTTTGTTGTTGCCAACTGCCAATTGCCATTTGCCAACTGTTCAATCAAACCTCAGACTCTTGTTTAAAACCAAATGGCGCTTGCTTTCTTCTTCCAACTCGGGCATTTGGTTTGCCAACTGCCAACTGCCATTTGCCAACTGATTTAATCAAACTTGTCAAACTCACAAAATCTTCGTCAAACAAATTCAACAAACCAGTAATTACGCCATCATGGCCTTCATATCCTCTTCAACCGTGTTGATGCCGTTGATGCCGAACTTTTCAACCAGCACGCCGGCTACATTGGGCGAGAGGAATGCCGGCAGGGTCGGACCCAGCTTGATGTTCTTCACGCCAAGGTAAAGCAGTGCCAGCAATACGATGACGGCTTTCTGCTCATACCACGCAATGTTGTATTCAATTGGCAGCTCATTGATGTCGTTCAGCTCAAAGATCTCTTTTAGCTTCAGGGCAATCACTGCCAGTGAATAGGAATCGTTGCACTGACCTGCATCCAGGATTCTTGGTATGCCGCCAATATCTCCCAGATTGAGCTTGTTGTAACGATACTTGGCGCAGCCTGCCGTGAGAATAACGGTATCTTCGGGGAGCTCTTCGGCGAATCGGGTGTAG
>Ga0207797_1000808_pt1 | contig 23465 bp, 21 predicted proteins | sample PRCRCaboRojoPR_6_FD_187275 | JGI IMG/M metagenome (GOLD analysis project Ga0207797, IMG submission 187275) | Marine sediment microbial community from Cabo Rojo, Puerto Rico - PR CR 10% Liquid 1 (SPAdes) | ecosystem: Environmental > Aquatic > Marine > Coastal > Sediment | place: Cabo Rojo, Puerto...
TACCCAACCAGCGTTTTCTTATAAACCTTGCTATAATATCACGTGATATTCCTTAAATGGATTATTTATTATCTGAATCTACCGACAAACCCGCAATATTTTTGTTTAAACCACAGCCAGCAGTCTGTTAACAAGAGAAATACTCTTCTTGGAATTTCTTGGGGGCAGGCAGGCGTGTTTTTTTCCGAAAAGCATAATAAAACGGAGATGTTGATAGATTGACATGGACAACTGGCTGACACAGCTCGCTGCATTTTCTGTGCTCGGGCTGCTGCTGTTCACCGGCGTGAGCACTGCCACATCATCACTTCAGGGAGATACTGGACAGGCACATGGGGAAGACGTTATCTTTTCACGGGACTATGTCATCGTTGGCATGCGGCCGTATGCCTGGAACGAGAGTTTTTTCACGTCGCCGGACTGCGAATCCGTCCGCCTCAACGTGACCATCGGGCCGATGCTCACCGGCAGCTTCGGCGTATATATCAGAAGCATTGATTCCGAATGGGATACCCACCACACAATATATGGCTCACCGTTCCAGATATTCGGCTTTCCCATATTGGGCACCGGGGGTTATTATTACACTCATTACCGCTTTGCACCCGGTGAGCAGATAATACAGGTTTTCTCAGTTTTCTGCTTCGGCACCTTCCATGTCGAGGTCACGGAGGCACCATGGCCGCCAGCACCACATGAAGCCATGACAAACCCCATCTCTACTCTTTCATAGCTTTGGCACACTCAAACTCCTTAAACCACAGCCAGCAGTCTGTTAACAAGAGCTAAATCAACCAATGTTTTTAACAAAAAATCCATGACGTAAAACCACGTGCCGGCAGTCCATTTACAATTATAAACCTTTTGCCGGTCATGCTTCCGCTCTCTTGTTCGCCGTTGCAGGGAACACCGGCATCACCGGGTCGATTAACGGGCGTTAACTATAAATATTTTCGTCTACATATAATTTAAAAGTGGTAGTATGGAAGGCAGCATCGCCAGGAGGCTGATCCAACAGCGGTTTATCATGATAGCCGTAGCTGCCGGCATGCTTTACTGGACCCTGGAAGCCGCCCTCGACGCCTCCGTGTTCTTCTCCGACAGCTTCATCGGGCAGCTCATGAATCCCTCATTGCACGAGCTCTGGATGCGGTCCATCGGCGTCGCCTTCCTCATTGGGCTGGGTATCACCGCCCAGGTGCTCACCGACAAAACCGGCCGGCTCAACCGGGTACTCGACGCCCTCCGCAGTGTCAACCAGACAGCACTGCGGGCGGACGACACGGAAACCCTGCTCGGAGAGGTCTGCAAAACCCTGGTAGAAAAACAGGGATACTACAACACCTGGATAGCCCTCAAAAACCAGGATGGCACGTTTGAAACGGCATGCGCGGCCGAGGTGGGCACAAGATTTCAGCGCATGAAACACGGGCTGAAAGCCGGCATCCTGCCGCCATGCGGCGAACAGGCCCTGTCCCGCACAGGGGTGGTCGTCGCGGAAGACCCGCCATCCGAATGCGAAAAATGCCCGCTCGCCGGACACTATGCCGGACGGGCCGGCCTCGCTTCCCGTCTGGCATACGGCGGCCGGGCCTATGGCTTCATCTGCGCCTCGGTTCCCGCACGATATGCCGACGACGAGCAGGAACATGATCTGTTCGAGGAGATGGCGGACGACATCGCGTTTGCCCTGCACGACATCGACGTGGAACACAGACGTAAACAAGCACAAGCGAAAATGCAGAAATTTAAATCACTCTCCGACAATGCCGGCTACGGCATTGCGCTGCTCGATGCCGACGAACGGCTTGACTACGTCAACCATACCTTCGCCGAGATGCACGGGTACGCGCCCGACGAGCTCATCGGCAGACATTTCACCGTGCTCCATAGCGAGGAGTCAGCGGAGACCGTCAAACAACTCTACCAGCAACTCGGGGAAGCCGGGCAGTCCGCCACCGCGGAGGTACAACGAAAGCGAAAGGACGGCTCAACGTTTCCCGCCATCAAACATGTCACCGTCGTCAGGTCAGAAAGCGGGCGGCCTCAATGTGTGGCAGATACCGTCGTAGACATCTCCAAGCGGAAACAGGCCGAGGCGCAGCTGAAAAAGGAGAGAGATAAAGCCCAGCAGTATCTTGACGTGGCCGGGGTGATGTTCGTCGCGCTCGACACCAGCGGCGAGGTCACCCTGGCGAACAAAAAAGCCTGCGACATCCTGGGCTACGATGAAGATGAGATACGGGGGCGAAACTGGTTTGACAGCTTCATCCCTGAACGGATACAGGCGGATGTAAAAGCCGTGTACCGCGATCTTCTCGACGGGGACATAGCACCTGTCGAGCAGTACGAAAACCCCATCATGACCAAAGACGGAGATGAACGTGTCATCCTGTGGGCGAACACCGTCATACGGGACAGCGACGGAAACATCGTCAGGACCCTCAGCTCCGGAGAAGATATTACCGAGCGGAAACAGGCTGAGGAGGAGATGGAACGGGCGCTGGAAAAAGAACAGGTGTTCAAGCTCAAAACCGCGCATCACTTTTTCAACCCCATCGCCATCTCCCGGGGCTACATGGAAATGGCCCTGGAGGACATGCCCGACGGCACGGCAGCGGAGATACGGAAGGCCCGCGAGGCGCTCATGCGGGTACAGAAGGTCGTGCAAAACATCGTGCAGCGAGGTGAAATCCATGAATAAGCAGACGATATTGATTGTGGATGACGAGCAGGACATCCAGGACATCCTGTCGATGTACCTGCAGCGGATAGCCGACGTCGACGTGGTCAGCGCCCTGACCGGGGAGGCAGCGGTGGAGCGGTACCGGGAGCTGCTCGATGCGGGAGAGCCGCCCGCACTGGTGGTCATGGACCTCAACCTGTCGGGCAGCAACCGGGACATGGAGGCCATAGAGCGCCACCGGACGGGTGACGATACACAGATGGACGGCGTGGAAACCACGCAGGCCATGAAACATCTCGATGAAAACGCGGTCGTCTGGGGCTACACCGCCTGGGAGGGCAGCGGCTGGGAGGACGAACTCCGGGAGATGAGCGTGGTCGACAGGGTGGTGGGACGGCAGGTCACGTTTAAAGCGTTCGCCGAGCAGGTGCGTGACTTCCTGCAGCAGACGGGACAGACGGGCAGCTGAGTGAAAAAAGCGGGAATGGGGGGAGGTTGGGAGGCAAAAAAATGAAATGACTTCATTTTTTTTGGACCCCATTCCCAGCGGTCGATGAATAGCGAGAGAATTATAAAAACGTTGTGGTACCCCGGCAGGCAGACCGGCACTGGCACATGCACGTAAACCGCAAAGTATTTGGATGAAAATGCTATTTACAGGCTGCACAACGCGGGTGTAGTGTAGTTTGGTATCACATAGCCTTGCCAGGTAACCCTTTCGAAAAGCGTTACGGCGCAAAGAAAGGGGCGCAAACAGGCTATTACCCGGGTTCAAATCCCGGCGCCCGCATCTTTTTACCGGCCGGCGGCCGCGATGTTGGGACAAGCCAAAAATGAATTATAATCCCATCCGGATGTCAGTCCATGAGCAACGTCTGCCCGCTTGACTTTCGCTACGGCCGCGACGTCATAAAGGACATTTTCAGCGAGAAGGGACGTCTCCGCTACCAGCTCCAGGTGGAGGCCGCCCTGGCCCGCGCCCATGCATCCCTGGATGCCATCCCTAATAAGGCTGCCGAGGAGATATCCGCCAAGGCCTCGCTGGAATACGTCGACGTCGGCCGCGTCCGGGAGATAGAACGCGAGATACATCACGACGTGATGGCCATGGTGAAGGCGCTGGCCGAGCAGTGCGAGGGCAATGCAGGCAACTACGTGCATCTCGGGGCCACCTCGTACGACATCGTGGACTCCGCCAACGCATTGCAGATGCGGGCGGCGCTGGACGTCATCCACAAAGGGCTGCAGGAGCTGCAGCGCACACTCATGGAGCTGGCCGACAGATATCGTGATACGGTGATGCTGGGCCGCACCCATGGGCAGTCGGCGCTCCCGGTTACCTTCGGCCTGAAGATGGCCGTCTACGCCGCGGAGACCAGCCGGCATGTCCGGCGCATCGCCGACGTGCGGCGGGAGATAGCGGTGGGCAAGATGGCGGGCGCCGTGGGCACGGGCGCCGGGTTCGGCGACCATTTTTTCGAGCTGCAGAACCGGGTGATGGAGGAGCTTGGCTTGGAGGCTGAGCTGCCGGCCACCCAGATCGTGGGCCGGGACCGCTACATCCGCCTGCTGTCCGGGCTGGCCAACGTGGCTGCCTCGCTGGAAAAATATGCCACCGAGATACGGAACCTGCAGCGCACCGAGATCGGGGAGGCCGCGGAGTCGTTTGGCAGCCGGCAGGTGGGCTCATCGACGATGCCGCACAAGAAAAACCCGATAGCCTGCGAGCAGATCTGCGGGCTGGCCCGGATGGTCAGGGCGCAGCTGTTGCCAGCCTGGGAAAACGCGGTGCAGTGGCACGAGCGGGACCTGTGCAACTCGTCGTCGGAGCGCTTCATCCTCCCGCATGCCCTGGCGCTCACCGACTGGATCCTGTATCGGATGAACCAGGTGTTCGCCAATCTCGACGTGCACCCGGAGCGGATGACGGAAAACCTGGAGCGCAGCCAGGGGCTGCCATTGGCCGAGTCGGTGATGCTCCGGCTCGTCGACCACGGCATGGGGCGGCAGGAGGCCCACGAGCTGCTGCGCCAGTGCTCCCTGGAGGCACTGGAGACGGGCCGTCATCTCCGGGAGGTGCTCATGGAAACCAGCGAGGTATGCCAGCGGCTGGGCACGGACGGCATCGGGGAAGCGCTGGACGCTGCCGCGTATATCGGGGCCGCACCTGAAATCGTGCAGAAAACACTTGACCGGTTATCGGAAGAATTCGAGGAATGAGGACAGCGGCATGATGTCGTGGTCCCGTACGTAGCTGAGCAGGCTGAGAAGATTTTCGCTGGGCAATGAGCTGATGTCATCTATTTTTATCGAGGTGCCTCCCTCCCTGTCGCCGGGAAGCGGCGTGTCCTGCCGGTAGCTGTTGCCGCCGCCGAAATCCATGAGCATGGCGATGCCGAACAACGTGCCGTAGCTCTGCGACGAACGCGACGCCGTGTAGTTGTCGTCGCCCAGCAGGTCGGTGAGGCAGCCCACGCCGGCGTAGATGCCGTATCCCTGCGCCCGCGAGGTCGCCCGGTAGCGGTCGTTTCCGGCGACGTCGACCATCAGGCCGGTGCTCACCTTGGTCAGGCCGGCCGCCCAGCCCTCGCCGGCGCCCTGCGCGTTGGCCGCCGAGGCGTACACGTCGTCGCCCAGGCAGTCGAGGAGCAGAGCGATGCCGCCGGCGGTGGCGCTCCCCTGCACGTAGCTCCCGCCGGTGTAGCTATCGTCGCCGGTGACGTCGAGCAGCAGTGCGAGGCCGTTGGCGTTTGAGCAGCCCTGCGACCGGTTGCCCGCCCGGTAGACGTCGCTCCCGCTTATGTCGAGCAGGACGGCGATGCCGCCGGCGTGGGCGCAGGCCTGAGCATGGTCATCCGCCCGGTAGACATCGTGGCCGGCGCCGTCGAGCAGCACCGTTATGCCGCCGCATGTGTAGGACTGCGACCATCCATCCGTGTCGTATACGTCGTCGCCGGCGGTGTCGTACAGCATGCCGATGCCCAGGAACGAGCTGGCCGCACTGCCCAGGTAGTGGTCGTTGCCGTCGATGTCGACGCATAGGGTTGCCTCGCCGGCCTCGCCGAGGGTGTAGATGTCGTCTCCGCCGACGTCGACGACGAGCGACGCGGTGCCGGTATAGGTGTCGTTGCCGGCCCCGCCGATGCAGATATGCCCCGAGGGGTCACGCAGCGTGTGATTGTAGCCAGGGTAGCTGGCGATGACGGGCAGGACGAGGCGGACGGTCCGCAGCATGAGCAGGCTGCCCTCCACCAGTTTCTCGGTATCGATTTTTTCGATGATGGCGAACAATGTGCTGGTGTTGCTGGTAAACAGGCTGAAGTCAGGCAGGATGTTGAACTGCCGGCCCAGCATGTTGCGTATCATCTCGCCCAGCTCGGTTTCGCTCTGGTTGTGCTGGCGGAGAAAGGCCCTGTCAGCGTCGGAGAGCTGCTGCGTCGCCTCCCGGCAGAGCACCGTGGCATCGTTGAGCGCCACGAGCAGCAGCGCGACGGCCTGGCGGAGCTCGTCGGGCATGGCCGCCGTCTGCCGGAAAAACTCGTCTCGTTCATCCTGGCTGACCGATATGTCGTGCAGGCGGTAGAACGTGGCCACGGCGTCCTCCAGCCAGGTCTGATTGGAGCTGAGCAGCATGTCCACGTTGCCGGTTGCCTGCCCCAGCGCCATGGTGACGTTGACGGCAGGCTGCCGGGTGAACGTGTCTATGCCTGAGGGCAGGGCATGGATGAACGATGAAATGTTGGCCAGCGAGGGCATTCCTCCCAGCTGGCTGTTGAATGGCGTGGCTGTGCCGCCGGACTGCCCGGTTGTCCGGGCGAGAGGTGCGAACAGGAGCAGCAGGATGACGGCGACGCACACCTTTTTCATGTATGAAGGAAAATAGACGCGATATATAAGAAGATTGGTATTTGTACCGGCACCGTTGCACGGGGAAAACGGTTCACCGAACCGTGAACAATATCTAAACGGTTTTATCGTGACAGGAGATAACCGGACATGAAAAACAGCGTCGGAGGCATCCTGTTATCCAGCATTCTCACCGTCAGCGGCATCCTCGTCGTCATACTGAACATGTTCCACGAAAACATTCCCGCCTACGTGGGGCTGGGGATGGGACTGGTCGGGCTGGGTGTCATCGTTCACTATGGAAGCAGCAGTCGTTCCGGGCCGGAATCCTGACCGTCATGCAGCGGTACCGCACACAGTGCAGACCCGATTCCCCCCGCATGGCGCATTTCTTTTATATACGGCTGTCCATACAATCGTAGGCAGGGGTAGCCAAGCATGGCCAACGGCGCAGGACTTAAGATCGAAGCAGTGAAGGGTTCGAGGAGACATCCTGTCTCGAAGGAGTCCGAGGGTTCAAATCCCTCCCCCTGCATTTATGCCGTGGCACAAGATTAATATTTCAGAGGGCGATGTGGGGGCATGGCGCTCCCCGACGTGCAGTCATGGCGTCCGCAGTCCCGTTTCCGGCTCACCCGGGTCGGGATCCAGGGCATCCGGAAACAGGTGTACATCCAGCGGCCGGAGCGGACCGTCCAGCTCATCGTGTCCATGGACGTCTTCGTCGACCTGCCGGCCTCGAAAAAGGGCAGCGACCTGTCCCGCAACTCTGAGGTCATCGAGGAGGTCGTCGAGCAGACCGCCCGTGAGCCGTCGCCGAGCCTCGAAGATCTGTGTGGAGACATCGCGGAGCGGCTGCTGGAAAAACATGAATATGCAACGCGCTCAGAGGTCCGGGCCACCGCGGACTATTTCCTCGACCGGTTCACGCCGAACGGACGGAAGACCATGGAGCCCTACCGTATCATGGCGGAGGTGGAGGCCACCGAGGAGCAGACCCAGCGGTTCATCGGGGTCGAGGTCACCGGTATGACCGCCTGCCCGTGTGCGATGGAAACCATCCGGCAGAGCGAGGGCGTCGATGCACGTATGACGCACAACCAGCGGAACGTCGCCACCATCGTCATGGAAAGCCGCGACAGGGTGGACGCGGACGACCTGATTGACATCGCCGAGATGTCGATGAGCTCGCCGACCTACGAGATACTGAAACGGAACGACGAACGGGACGTGGTGGTCAACGCCCACAGCAACCCCAAGTTCGTGGAGGACGTGGTGCGGGACCTCCTGAAAAACATCCTGGAGCGATACGGCGACCTGCCCGACGACGTCAAGGTGACGGCGCGGAGCACCAGCCTTGAATCGATACATAAACACAATGCTTTCGCCGAGCGGGTGACCACGCTCGGGGAGCTCAGAGAAAAGGAGACATAAACAATGCTTGGAAGATGCCCACAGCACGGCTACTATCGGGCGGAGCGATGCCCGGTATGCGAGGACAAGGGAAAGTTTTTGATGAGCGACCAGGAAATCCGGAAGCTGGGTGGCACCGTCACCGGCATCCTGCGGCATTTCCCCGAACAGTTCGGCATCCGGATGGACCACCACGGCTGGGTGAACCTCGGGGCGCTCGTCGACGCCATAAAAGGCGAACGATTGAACTTCCACTGGCTGCGCACGGAGCACATCGTCGCGCTGGCGGAGACAGACGACAAGGGACGCTACGAGGTTGACGGCGACTGGGTGCGCGCCACCTATGCGCATACCATCGACCTGGACCTCTCCGACCTGCCCCGGAGCGACGCCGACGAGCTCTACTATCCGGTGACAAGGGAGGAGGCGGATCTCATCGTGGAAACCGGCCTGTACCCCAGCGACCGCGCAAAGGTGCATCTCAGCCGGACCCGGGAAAAAGCCATGGAAGCCGGCCGGGTGCGCACCGACAACCCGGTCATCCTGGCCATCGACGCGGTCCGGGCCCGCGAGGACGGCGTCGACATCCGGCGGGCGGGCCGCGACGTGTGCGTGGCCGACGAAATCGACGCGGAGTATCTGTCACTGGCGGACGAGCAGCAGTAACCTTTTATATCCATTTCGGTATAGCGCTCGGGGCTCGTGGCTCAGCTAGGTAGAGCAGCAGGCTCTTAACCTGTCGGTCAGGGGTTCGAATCCCCTCGAGCCCGCTCTTCTTTTTTGAAATACATGGACTGAAACGAGGAGAATAACCGGAGGTCAGGACAGAGAGCGCTTCGTCGTCCTGTTCATTTCCCGGTTCCTGCTTTCGGTGACATGAGCATGCTGTGGTACGCCGGCACCAGGCGCCCGGCAACAGTAATATAGCCAGTACCCGATAAATGAGCATGACAGCGTATCCTACGCCGCGGGTTGTGGTCAGCGCCTGCCTCGAGTTCGAGCCGGTGCGCTACAACGGCCAGGTCATGCCGTCCCAGATTGTGCGGGATCTGCAGCCCTACGTGGACTACGTTAAGGTCTGCCCTGAATATGAAATCGGGCTCGGGGTTCCCCGGGATCCCATTCGCATCGTGCGGGAGCAGGGCAAGGAATGGCTGCTGCAGCCCCAAACCGGGGAGGATGTCACCGAGGCCATGGATGCGTTCACCGATGGGTTCATCAATTCGTTGCCCCCCGTGGATGGCTTCATCTTCAAGTCCGGGTCGCCGACCATCGGGCTCCACAACATCAAGGTCTACGCCGGCATCGACAAGCCAAACATCGTCGACAAAACCAGCGGGTTTTTCGCCCGGAAATTCGTGGACCGCTACCACGGGTACCCGATGGAGGAGGACGACCGGCTGCGCAATAATCGCATCCGCCATCATTTTCTCACCAAGCTGTTCACCTTTGCCGCGTTCAGACAGGCAACGGAAACCGGCATCGATCTAGAAACATTCCACGATGACAACCAATTGCTGTTCGCCACGTACCATCCAGCGGCAACAGCACAGCTCGACGAACTCATGGCGACCGGGAGCACAAGTGAATCTGACTACCTTGAAGGCATGAAACACGTGCTGGCAAAACCACCCGCCACTGAGAGCTACGTAACCACAGCAAACCAGATACGTGACACGATGATCCCGGATCTTACTTCCGCGGAGCAGGCGTTCCTGAACGAACAGATAACCGCCTATGCCGCGAACCTCCTCTCGGAGCATGGGCTTTTCACCCTGATCAGGGCTATGCTCATCCGGCTGGAGCATCCCCTGCAAATGCAGACCATCTTCGCTCCATATCCCCCGGAACTGCTGCCTCCCGCGGAGCAATACCGGGACCATGACTACTGGAAGGATGGAGTGTTCACCTATGGATGAACGACGCGTCCGGCAGCTCACCGATGCAGCCCCGCGGGCAGGGCCGGTTGTCTACTGGATGAGCCGGGACCAGCGGGCCAGGGACAACTGGGCGCTCATATACGCACAGGAACTCGCCATAGACCGGGGCAGCCACGTGACGGTCGCGTTCTGCCTCGCCCCTTCGTTTCAGGGTGCCACCGCCCGCCACTACGAGTTCATGCTGAACGGTCTCCGGGAGACGGCAGCCACGCTGCATGAACACGGCATCCCGTTTTATCTGCTCACCGGGGAGCCATCGGAACAAATCCCGCACTTCACCGGGGAGCATGATGCCGGTGCACTGGTCACCGATTTCGATCCGCTGCGCATCAAACGGGAATGGAAACAGAAGATAACAGCGGCGGTCGAGATTCCCGTCTACGAGGTCGATGCACACAACGTGGTCCCCTGCCGGGTGGCGTCGGACAAAAAAGAATACGCCGCCTACACCATCCGCCCCAGGATACACCGGCTGCTCCCTTCGTTTCTGCAGCCATTTCCGTCGCTGCAGCAGCAGAAGCTCCCCAAAAAAGATATGCCCGACGTCGACTGGACAGCAGCCCGAGCGGCTCTCGACATTGATGACAGCATCGCAGCGGTGAACTGGCTCCTGCCGGGAGAAACCGCAGCCCGGGAAACGCTGCACCTGTTCGTCACACAAAAACTGCAACGCTATCCCGAGCAGCGGAACAACCCAGCCGTCGACGGACTGTCCAACCTGTCACCCTACCTGCATTTCGGTCATATCGCGGCGCAGCACGTCGCCCTGACAGTGCAGCAGGCAACGGCGCCGCAGGAGGCAAAGAACGCGTTTCTGGAGGAGCTCGTCGTCCGCCGGGAGCTCTCAGACAACTATTGCTGGTATGAGCCGGGCTATGACAGCCCCGGAGGGTTCCCCGACTGGGCGCAGCGAACGCTGGAGGAGCACCGCGGCGACGAGCGGGAATACGTGTACACGCTCGGCGAGTTCGAGCGGGCCGGCACGCACGACGAGCTGTGGAATGCCGCCCAGCAGGAGATGGTAAAGCGGGGCAAGATGCACGGCTACCTGCGCATGTACTGGGCGAAAAAAATCCTGGAATGGACAACGTCGCCGGCGGATGCAATGAGCATTGCCATCTATCTCAACGACCGCTACGAGCTCGACGGCCGCGACCCAAACGGATATACCGGCGTGGCCTGGGCCATCGGCGGCGTACACGACCGGGCGTGGCCGGAGCGACCCGTCTACGGCAAGGTTCGTTACATGAGCCACGGCGGGGCGCAACGCAAGTTCGACGTCGACGGCTATATAGACGAGGTAGCATCTCTCTGACACGGGGCGGAAACGCTTATGAACGCTGCAGCGATAAAGTTATGGAGGTGTACATGAAAGACCTTGCTATACTGCGCGACATCGTCATCCTGGGACGGCTGCCCTTCCTGGCAGGTGGCTTCCTTTTGTTTTGCGTCGGAGCGCTGCTGGCCCTGCTCTCCGGGGCCCCGTTTTCGCCGCAGCGCTTCCTGTTCGGCTACGCCATTTTTTTCACGGCGCAGCTCTCCCTGTCGTACAGCAACAACTATTTTGACGTGGAAGCCGACCGGTACAGCCAGCAGACCCTTGTCTCAGGGGGGAGCGCAGTGCTGGTTCAGCGACCGGAACTCAGGCCGTTCGCAATACGGTTTGCACTGCTTCTTGTTACCGCTTCGCTGGTGCTGGCCGTGGCGTTCGTCGCTACCTACGGCTACCCCTGGTGGTTCGTGGGCTTCGTCGCCGGCGGCAACGCTCTGGGCTGGTTTTATACAGCCCCGCCACTGCGACTGGCCTACCGGGGCTGGGGCGAGCTGGCAACGGCGGTCACCTACGCGTTTTTGATGCCCGGCATCGGCTATCTGACGTTCATGCAGCAGTTCGAATGGCTGTTCCTGTTTGTCGCCGGGCCGCTCCTGCTCTACGGCCTGGAGTTTATCGTCAGCGTGGAGCTGCCCGACATGGAAAGCGACCGTCGGGCGGCAAAGCATACCCTGGTGGTCAGATGGGGGCGCCGGGCCGCGCTGGCCGTCGTGGTGCTGGCGCTGCTGGCAGGCACCATATCGTTCATGGCGCTGTCACTGTTTGCCGGCGTCGACGCGCCCTTTGATTTCTGGATGGTGGCTCTGTTTTCCCTGGCTCCTTTGCTCACTGCCGCAGCGGGACTGTATCGGCTGTCCGGCAGCCGCGGGGTCATCGAGCAGACTGCGCTGGGAAACATCGTCGGGCTGAACCTCTTCGCCATGGCTCTCATCGTCTATTTCGTGGAGCTCCTCCTCTGAGAGCCAGCGATGGCCGAAAAATTTAGAAATTGTTAAATAAAACAATCCGGTTTTACCGTATGGAGGGGTCACATGGAAGCAAATGAAACCACGTTTTTGAAACTCCGGCGGTTCAACGCCGTCATGGGCGTATTCCACCTGATACAGTCCGGGTTGATGTTCATACTGAGCAACGATAACACCTGGGAGGTATTCTACACATACGCGAAATACATCGAGGGCGAAGGACTCGTCCCGCAAACGGCACCGTTCGCCGACATCCAGCTGGCACCGCTCGTCGCCCTGTTCCTGCTCATCTCCGCCATCGCCCATTTCACCCTGGCCACCGTCGGCTACGACTGGTACAAGCGCAACCTCAAACGGCACATGAACCCGGCGCGCTGGTACGAGTACTCGGTCAGCGCCTCGCTGATGATCGTCATCATCGCCATGCTCACCAACATACTCGACCTGGGCACCCTGATAGCCCTGTTCGCGCTCACCGCGGTCATGAACCTCATGGGCCTGATGATGGAGCTGCACAACCAGACCACCGAGCGCACCGACTGGACAGCCTACATCATCGGCTGCATCGCCGGCATCGTCCCCTGGATCGTCATCGCCATATCACTGGTCGGCGCCAGCGTCCAGTCCGGCGGACAGATACCAGACTTCGTCATCGGCATCTACGTCTCCATAGCCATCTTCTTCAACCTCTTCGCGGTCAACATGGCGCTCCAGTACAAAAAAATCGGGAAATGGCGGGACTACCTCTACGGCGAACGGATGTACATCGTGCTCAGCCTGGTCGCAAAGTCAGCGCTGGCCTGGCAGATATTCTTCGGCACCCTGCAGCCCTAGGGAGACAGCGAGGCAGCCAGGCGGAGCATGTCGTCCACTCGGGCGTCGGTGGCGTAGCCGCTGTCCTGCCAGTGGACCACGCCGGATCGGTCCAGCAGAAACACGTAGGCGTAGCTGGTATCCTCAATCGACAACGCCTCCTTGAACCCGGTGGCATCGCCGTAAAAGGTGACCACGTAGTCATGCCGTTCCGGGAGAATACCGGCTCGCATCCCGCCGTCTATCATGCCCGACATGAGCCGCCAGTGCCATCCCTCGATAACCGGCAGCTCATACGCCACGTAGCCCTCCCGCCCGGCGAACGCGTCCATATATGGATGCATCCACGAGTCAAGCATCGGCTGCGCACCTCGGACAAACGCCACGCCGACCAAGGCCACACTGCCCCGGGCTGCATCGGGCAACGTCACCTCGACACCCGAGAGCGCTCTGCCGGTGATATGCGGGAAGCGGCTGCCGACGGCCATCGCCCTAGGGGATGAAACAGAAATACCAGACCGTCATCTGTGCGGTGCCCGCGTTGCCGCTGGTGTCCTCGGCTCGTGCCTCAAGATTGTATGTGCCCAGGCCCCAGCCGGTCCATTTCCAGGTGTGCTCCTGGCGCTGGTCGTCCCAGACGGCGTCGCCGCGTTTTTCCCCGTCGATGTAGATGTCCACGTCGAGCTCCTCGGGCTGGTTGACGTTATCGGTCGCCGCGACGGCAACGGGCCCCAGCCGGAATCCGCCGGGGGACATGGTGTCCGCGATGAAGCCAAACGGGTTCGGCAGCAATGGCAGCCCCGAAAAATGCAGATATCCCTCCCGGGGGTTGACGATCTCCACAGCCGGTGGCTCATCGTCGTCTTCGCCGCCGGGCACCGTCAGCGACCGGGTCATCGAGCCGTACAGGCTGCAGTACGCCGTCACGGAGAGCACGTCGCCGCCCGCGGCCGGAACCACGTAGCGGTAGGTGAACACGTTGGCCGGCTGGCTCTCGTATTCCTCTGTCAGCACCCCGTCGCCGTTCCGCTCAATCTCGACCTTGTATATGTAATGGCCATCGGGGTCCAATGTGGCATGCGTTATCGTCACCGCCAGCGTTTCATTGTCCGGGGTGTACGCCAGCTCCATGTCATCCGGCGGATTGCCCATAACCAGGGGCGCCGTCAGCATGCCGCCAACCGCGGCCAGTACGAGAACACCGGCAACCACGCCGCTTTTCAGTCTTCCATATGTCATGTTAGCCTCCAGAATGACCAACAGAAACCACGTTATAAAGGTTTGTAGCAGGTGCTATCCAACGGGCGGCAGCTCCGGCTGGCTCAGCCCGGCTGCCCAGGCCACGCTCCGCCGGACAATCCACCAGTTGTACTCCTCGCCCAACAGTTCACCGAAATAGTTGAACACGTAGCGTTCCACCGGCCCGGCGAAGTTCGGGATGCCATGCCCCAGGTACTCCCGGACGGTGCCGTTGACCACCACCCGGTGCTCGGGATGCGGCCCGTAGAGCACCACGTTACCCTCGCCATACGTGGTCGCCACGCCCGCAGCGCTGCCCTTGATGTCGGTGGTCACGTTTTTCCATATCGTCCAGCCCTGCAATGAGGGACGCCAGTAGTGCAACGGCATGGTCTCCATGGGCTCCTCGCTGTACCGGAGCAACGTCGCCACTGAGCCGTGCAATCCGTCGCCCTGCCCGGCGGGAATCATGCCCGGACCGCCGGCGTAGGTGATATGGCGGACGTCGCCCTCGTAGGGAGCAAAAATGGGATGGCTGTCGGCAACCAGGGTTTCAACGCTCGCGTAGTAGGGATAGCTCCCGTTGTCATAGTCACGCGAGAAGGCGTCAAACCCGAACTTGAGCAGATACTGCCATTCCCCGACCACGTCGTCGTTGATGTAGACATCCGCGATACGGAGCACGCCCCGGTTGACACGGCGCTGAAACAGGCTCCGGGGCTCCTCGAAGCCCATGCTGGCCGTGTTCGCCCCGCCGCAGATACCCACGTAGCCGCCGCCGTCGGCGATAAACCGCTGCACCGACGTACGCCACGCATCGTCGACGCCGTCGACCAGATATGCAGAGGCGCTGGCCCCGATCAGCAGCACGTCAAAATGCTCGGTATCAAAGGGCACATCGCCCTCGCCCCGTACGTCGTCAGCGTCCACCACGGATACCTCGAAAGCATAGGAATCGTCGCCCTGCGCCCAGCTATAGTTGAAAATACCGTTGAAATAGCGGTTGTTCCACCCGCAGTCGTAGAGCGCAATGCGTATCGCCTGCGATGTATCGCCCACGCTGGCGGATGCATCGTCCCCATCGGACGACACCACATCACGGTGGACGACGCCGGGGGCAGTGGCCCCCAGAGCGAAGACAGCAACCAGGAAAACGCCGACAACGGCTGTCCGGTTCATCGCCATCTATTTCCAGGCTCATACTTAAAGCTATCCCTCCCTCAAGTCATGGAGAAACCGTCCGGCGACGGCATGCCGCGGTAAAAAACACCGCAAAAAACGCGGGCATATTTCTCGGCAGCTGCGCTGACAGGCATGACCGCCGACCGCTCGTTACCGTATGCGCTCACAGACAAGTTTAAAAAACAATGAAAGAATAATAGAATGGGCAGATGAGCCAAAAAAAGAGAAGAAATTTTATTTCAGAGCTAACCCGGACATGGGGAATGGGGGACCTCTACTGGGTGTACGTCGTAATCCTGGCCATGTTTGCCGTTTTTGTTCTCTTCTTTCTATTAATCCTGTGGATTGTATTATCGTAGAGGTATGAAAACAGCCCTTCGTACCATCAGGCGAAAGATATCTCTTGTTAACAGACTGCTGACTGTGGTTTAAGATACAGGATGCTTCCGCTGAAGAGCGAAAAACTCGGACGTTGTTTTTTCACGGCGTCATGTGGTACGGGGAGCCACAGAGCCTCCCGTGACCGTGAACGTTACCACGCCGAATCCGGAGCCCCGCAGTTCTACGTTTTGTTCCCCGGGGTAAAACCAATCAGGGTTGAAATAGCGAAGCTGAGGGTAGACATGGTGTCCCAGTATTTTCATTCCCGTTCCCCAGATGGTATGGTCCCCATGACCCTCGCTCTCTATGTAAATGGTTGCAGAGCCAGTAAAATAGGGGCCCCACTCGGCCTGCACCGACAGGTTCGTGCAATTCTGCGGCGTCGTAAACGAATCCCACCAGATATATATGCCGCAAAGCAGCAGCGTTTTCTCGTATACAACATCGCTTTTGGAGGAAGCAACATCATCTCCATCCGTCTGCACATCGTCGCTCAGAGATGAAGGTGTGGCAGTGCTCACACTCGTGAACATCAGTAGTCCAAGCACAAAGAATACCCCAGTCCGTTTTCCCCACATATCCATATCACAGTACCAACATCTCCGTTTTATTATGCTTTTCGGAAAAAAACACGCCTGCCTGACACAAGAAACTCCAAGAAGAGTATTTCTCTTGTTAAACTATGATTCCGGGTGTCGTAAGGCAGGTGTGTTATTCCTTGACAGCGTATTGTTTGCCGGCGTAGAGGAAGCCGAAGGAGACGCCGTCGTGCTCGGTGCTCTGCTGATGGTGCATCGCGTGGGCATGGAGCACCCGTTTCATGTAGGCGCTTTTCGGGCGATATCGTATCTTGATGCGCCGGTGGAAGAAGATGTCGTGGACCAGGAAGTAGCCGACGCCGTAGAGCATGATGCCGATGCCTGCCGCGAGCGCGATCCATACCTGGCTGAAAAACCCGAGCATGATGAGAAGGAAGGAGAGAATGCTGAACGACAGGCCGAAAAGGTCGTTTTTCTCTAAGCGGCCTTTTGTGTAGCGGTGGTGGTCCTCGTGGACGTACCAGCCGAACCCGTGCATCACATACCGGTGGAGCAGCCAGGCGACGCCCTCCATGGCGACAAAGATGCCGATGATGAGAAACAGATAGAAAACAAGGGCAGCAGCAGATATCATGTCATCCTCTCACGAGCATTACGATAGCGCATATCGTTATAAGTAGTTTTTCTCGTGTTCGATAGCTTCATAAACAGATGGCCGTTATTCCGGCATGTCTGCAGAAGATGCAGTGATCGTGGGCGCCGGGTTCGCCGGCATGGCCGCCGCGGCGCTGCTCGCCAGAGACGGCTACGATGTCACCGTCCTTGAAAAAAACGACAGGCCGGGCGGCCGGGCCATGGTGCACGAGGAAAAAGGCTATCGGTTTGACATGGGCCCATCGTGGTACATGATGCTGGAGGCCTTCGAACGCTTCTTCGCCGAGTTCGGCAAAACGCCGGATGACTTCTATGAGACCGTCCGCCTGGACCCCTCCTACCGCGTGTTCTTCGGCCAGGACGACATCGTTGACGTACATGCGGACCTGGGCCGGAATTTGACGTTGTTCAACGAGCTGGAGGAGGACGGCGCCAAAAAGCTGCAGGCGTTTCTCGACAAGTCGCAGGAGCAGTACGAGATAGCGATAGACAATCTTATCTACCGGGACTATGACTCCCCGAAGGACGTCCTGGATAAGACCATTATCTTTGAGGGTGCGCGGCTCAACATCTACAAAAACCTGGACAAGTACACCCGGCAGTTTTTCGACAGCGAGAAAGCCCGGAAGCTCATCGAGTACAGCATAGCCTTCGTCGGCGGCGCCCCGCACATCAGCCCGGCGTTGTACGCGCTGCTTACCCATACCGACCTCAAGCTTGGTATCTGGTACCCGGTGGGCGGATTCGGCGCCGTCGCCCGCGCGGTTGAGCAGCTCTGCCATGACCAGGGTGTCACGTTTGCCTTCGACCAGGAGGTCAAAAAGGTGCAGGTTGCCGATGGCAGGGCGACCGGCGTGGTCACCAACACGGATTTTTTCGGAGCCGACGTGGTGCTCAACACCGTGGACTATCATCACGGGGAGACGGCGCTGCTCGACGGTGAATATCAGACCTATCCGGAGAGCTACTGGCAGAAAAAGGTATTGGCGCCGTCCTCGTTCCGCATCTTCCTGGGGCTGGACATCACGCTCGACGAAATCGCGCATCACAGCCTGTATCTCAACCCGGACTGGGACAGCTATTTCAACCAGGTGTACGGCCCGGATCCCGTCTGGCCTGATGACCCCTCCTACTATATCTGCTGTCCCTCGAAAAACGACCCCGGCCTGGCGCCCGAGGGTGGCGAGGCGATGTCCATCCTGGTGCTCATCGCTCCCGGTTTGGAGGACACGCCGGAGATACGCCGGCGGTACTACGAGAAGATCATGGATCATTTCGAGCGGCTCATCGGCCGGGACATCCGGAGCCACGTGGTGGTCAAAAAGCTGTTTTCGGTCAACGACTTCATCGGCCGCTACAACGCCTACAGGGGTACGGCGCTCGGCCTGGCGCATACGCTGCGGCAGACGGCTGTGTTCCGGCCGCGCCATCAGAGCAAAAAAGTCGATAACCTGTACTACGCGGGGCATTACACCCATCCGGGTATCGGCGTGCCCGTGACCCTGATATCGGCGCAGCTGGCCGCCCGGAAAATCAGTGGCGAATAGCGGGAAGCAACCCCCGGAGGCGGGAAAGCCACGAGCGGAACAGGGTTCGCCATTGCTGGAGTACGACTGCTGTCAGCATTGCTGCCGCGGCCACGGCTGCGTACAGACCGGGCCCGGGCCCCCATGAGGCCTGCATGGTGCCATCCTGCTGAAGGCCCCGGGCGGCGCTCTCGATGGCGCCATTGCCCGTGAAGCTGCCCACGCCGACGTCGGTCACCACCGACATGGCGTAGAGGAAGCCGATGATGACCATGACGAGGGCGACCAGCGGGACGCCGTCCAGCAGCACATGTCGTTTTGTGAGCAGCATGCGTACCGTGATGCCGATGACGACGATTGCAAGGACGGCTATCAGGACGTAGGACAGCGCGGTCAGCGCCAGGGTGAACTCCCCGGGCAGCTGGCTGATTTCGCCGCCCAGGAATGACGGGGCATGCGTGGTGGTCAGGATTTTCGGGGGAACCAGCAACGTCACGGTTTTCGTGGACGCCTCGCCCTGGGTACCGGTGAGGCGCCACCAGGGGGTGGCCAGGGCCATCATGACAAGGCCGGCTGTCACGGCGAGCAGGCCTAGCATCAGCTGCCGGCGCCACAGGATGACAGCGACGGCGGCGATGCAGACAATGACGCCGGCGTACAGGACGGCCCGATGTAACACCGATGCATGATGCGCGATGGGCTGCAACGCTCGGCTTTCCCGGACGTGGATGGTTTCCCTGACCACCTCGTTATCGCGCTTGCTGAGCCGGAGCACGTAGACGCCGGGCGGCACGGTCACCGTTGCCTCGCCGTCGTCGAGCGAAAACCCTCGGGACGTGTTTTCCCGGGATATCGTGCCCGCGGCGTCGCCCAGGCTGACGCCCTGCGCGTTGAGCGCGTCGACGTGCACGTCGAACTCGGCGGGGAACCGGATGCTGCGGTCCATGTCGCCGTCCACGGTGAGCCGCTCCTCGACGCTGAAAGACTTGTAGCGCATCATGAGCGTATACGGAGCTGGATAGAGCCCGTCGAAATGGTAGACGCCGCTGTCGGCCTGCACCGCGGTGAGCGTCGTCGGCTCCGTCATCTCCATGCTTTGCAGCAGCGGTGCCACGTCAACGGCGGGTGGCAGCCCCCAGGTGTCGGTGAGCCGAAGGGTGAGCGAGTGAAGTGATACCTCGCGGGTATTCCTGGGCGTTATGCGGCGCCAGGGGTTATCGATGTCGCGCTCGTCGAGCACGAATCCATTGTAGAGTACGAGCAGTCGATACGGCGACGACGGCTGGAATGGCGCCGCAATGGTGACGTGGCCGGTGTCGTTTGACACGGCCGATGCGACAATCTGGCTGTCTGCCTGGAGGCGAAGCTCAATGCCGGATATGCCGTCGCCGTGCTGGTCGACATACCGGGAGCTGCGCTGCATCTCCGGCCGCGCGGTGACATGTATCATGGCGTCCTCGCCTCTGATGGTGACCGGGGCGTAGCCGATGTAGCGTCTGCCGTCCGACGCCGTGTTTTCCCGGTACAGTTTGACCAGGTAGCTCCCGTCGGGTACGCCGGGGAACACGATTGTTTTGAAGGCCGACGTGTTGCGAAGGTCGAGCATGCCGGCGATGAGACGAAACTGCTCCAGCAGGGACAGGCCGCCGAGGTCGAGCCCGGTGGTCCCATAGAGCTTGACCCGGCTGGCCGAGCCCGACGACACCAGGGTGTCGTTTTGGTAGAGCTCGGCGGCAATGTATGACACGTTTCGGCCGAGGGCGGCGGAGATCGGTGCTCCCAGCGGAAACGAGGGTGCCAGGTGCGCTGCCACGGTGAGATTGTATGCGGCTGCCGTGTCGCTTTCGATGGTGCCTCGCTCGTAGGGGCGCTGTGCGACGAGCTGCCGGAACAGCGCTGCCTCTTGTGCGACGGCGTCGTATCCGCCGGTCTCGCTGGTAAAAAAGGCGACGTTGGTCTGCACGTCGAGGTCTCCGGGAAGCCGGATGTTGTGCTCGCCGCCGGTCTCGTAGGCGTTGCGGTTGACGATGACCTGGCCTGCATCTGCCTCCAGCCCGGGCACGTTGACGTACTGCTGCCCGGATGCCTTGACCTGGAGGCCGTCCTCCCGGCCGGGGTAAAGGCCGTCTGTCGACTGGAACACCAGGCCGTGTGCCTTCCCTGTGCCGGGGTCGTCGAGGGACACCCAGCCGGCGGGGCCGATGTCCGCGTCGTCACGGGTGCGGAGCACCCAGTCGTGCTCAGATGAGATAGGATTAAGCGGCATCTCGTATGCCCGCACGATGCCGTTTTCGTCGGGCATGTGGACGTAGGGCAGGATGCGGCCGGTGTTGAGCTTGTCGAAGCTCTGGCTGCGCACCCGGAAGCTCAGGATACCCGCGTACATGCCGTCCTCCTCCATGTTGCCGCCGATGTCCACGGATTCCAGCACCTGCTGGTGTATGTTCACCGACATCCGGTTCCGCATGGCCGTGGCCGCAGGCGGGCTGTAATAGTAGGTGTAGACGTGGTCTGAGTACACCGTCCCGTCGGGGTCGGCGCCGGCGAGCTGGACCCGGACCATGAGGGTGCCGTCGACGAGTACCGCCTTCGATACCTCCTCGGCGTAGCCGGTGCCGGTTCGCTCCTGGTCGCCGTCGACGCTGTAAAACAGGGAAAACGAGGCCATCTGATCGGCGTAGTTTGTTTCGTAGACGGGGGCACCCGGCTTCATCTTGACGACCACCTGAGATATGCCGTTGCCCAGCAGCTCCCCCTGCTGGATGACGCCGTAGGCCACGTCCTCTTCCTGCATGAGCTTGTAGTAGTCGAAGTCGATGCGCTGCCCGGGCACCGGCTCATAGTAGTAGCTGGCCTCCTCGACGCCCACGTGGTCGGGATAGCGGGGCGGGAATGTTTCCTCGTCGTCGTAGAGCACGAGGTAGCGCTCGCTGCCGGTCGCCAAGCCCGGTATGTAGAACACGAGGCTGCATGCGTCGATGTGGCTGCCGTCGGTGTAGGCGAGGTCGTATATCTGTGATTCAAGCTCGGTGAGCTCGCCGTTCGTTTCGGCTGCAACCCTGACTGAGTGCACGGTCTCGTTTTTCGCCCAGCAGGCGTGGTCGAAGGAGATGCGGAGGTCGACGGGCTGATATGTGGCGCCGGGCTGCCCGGTGTCTATCGGCACCGGTATTTCCTGCCGGTAGGGGAAATCGGTGAGGGGCTGCGCCGCCGCCTCGTCGCTCTGCACGGTTAGGCCGCTCAGCGACGCCGTGACCACGAGCAGCACGAGGAAGAGCGAGCGGAGACGCACACCCGGTGGACTGGGGCTCATTTTGCATTACAACCGTCGGTATTATTTGAGTCATTCGCTTTCCTCGCGGTGGCAATGCATGCGAGCTAACCGTGCTATTATATATCACTGTTAAGTGCTTCGATACTTTCATAAATACGTGGTTGTTTCGTTGTCAATGTCTTCGGAAAACGTGGCGGTCGTGGGCGCCGGGTTCGCCGGCATGGCCGCCGCGGCATTGCTCGCCAGAGACGGCTACGATGTCACCGTCCTTGAAAAAAACGACAGGCCGGGCGGCCGGGCCATGGTCTACGAAACAGAGGGCTACACCTTCGACATGGGCCCATCGTGGTACATGATGCTGGAGGCCTTCGAACGCTTCTTCGCCGAGTTCGGCAAGACACCCGACGATTTCTATGAGACCGTCCGCCTGGACCCCTCCTACCGCGTGTTCTTCGGAGACGGCGACGTGGTGGACGTGCACGCAGACCTCGACCAGAACATGGCCCTGTTCAACGAGCTCGAGCCCGGCGGCGCCAAAAAGCTGCAAAGATTTCTCGATCAGTCCAAATACCAGTACGAGGTCGCCATCGACGACTTCATCTACCGGGAATACGAGTCCTTCCGGGACATCCTCGACCTGCAGCTCATCGTCGAGGGTACCAAGCTCCGCATCTTCCAGAGCCTCGACCGCTTCGCCCGCCGATACTTCTCCAGCGTCAAAACCAGGAAGCTCATCGAGTACAGCATAGCCTTCGTCGGCGGCGCCCCGCACATCAGCCCTGCCATGTACGCGCTGCTGGCGCACTGCGACCTCAACCTGGGCATCTGGTACCCCAGGGGCGGCTACGGCAGCGTCATGCAGGCCGTCTACCAGCTGGCAGAGCAGCAGGGCGCAACGTTCAGGTTTGACACCGACGTGCAGCGTGTCAGGGTCGACGGCGGCGTTACCACCGGCGTAACCACCAGCCAGGATGACATCGACGCCGACATCGTGCTCAACACGGCCGACTACTGGCACGGCGAAATGAACATGCTGCCGGAGCGCTACCGGACATACAAGCAGCGGTACTGGAAAAAACGCGAGCTGGCCCCTGCATCGTATCTCATCTTCCTCGGGCTGGACACCAAGCTCGACGCGCTGGTTCACCACAACCTGTATCTCAACCCCGACTGGGACCACTACTTCAAGCAGGTGTTCGGCTCCGACACCCGGTGGCCGGACGACCCATCCTACTATGTGAGCTGCCAGAGCCACACCGACCCGTCGATGGCCCCGGAGGGCGGCGAAAACATCACCATCCTGGTGCTGGTGGCCCCAGGCCTGCAGGACACGCCGGAGATACGCCGGCGGTACTACGACAAAATCATGGACCACTTTGAGCAGCTCGTCGGTACCAACGTCAGAGAGCACGTGGTCACCAGGCGCATCTTCGCCCACAACGACTTCGCCTCCTATTTCAACGCCTATAAGGGCACGTCGCTCGGCCTTGCCCATACATTGCGGCAGACCGCCATCTTCCGGCCGCATCACCGCAGCAAAAAAGTGGACAATCTCTACTACGCGGGGCATTACACCCATCCCGGCGTCGGCGTTCCCGTAACCCTCATCTCATCCCAGATTGCACACCGACTGATACGGGAAGACCATGGTTCCTAAAAAAATATTTGACGCCT
>Ga0207797_1000809_pt1 | contig 23424 bp, 19 predicted proteins | sample PRCRCaboRojoPR_6_FD_187275 | JGI IMG/M metagenome (GOLD analysis project Ga0207797, IMG submission 187275) | Marine sediment microbial community from Cabo Rojo, Puerto Rico - PR CR 10% Liquid 1 (SPAdes) | ecosystem: Environmental > Aquatic > Marine > Coastal > Sediment | place: Cabo Rojo, Puerto...
TGTCCGATCGTGCCCACGTTTACGTGCGGCTTCGTCCGCTCAAATTTCTCCTTGCCCATCGCTGTTCCTCGTACGGTTTGGCGTTCGCCTGTCGAGAGTTGTTCGAGCTCTTCGTCTTCGTTCCTGGGATGCCTGCAATGCCTGGACCTAGTCGCCGCCCTCGGCCTGCATGATCTCTTCGGCCTTCTTCTCCGGGACCTCCGCGTAAGCGGCGAACTGCATGGTGTAGACGGCCCGTCCCTGACTCAGGGAGCGGAGGGCGGTGGAGTAGCCGAACATCTCCCCCAGGGGCACCGAGGCTCCGATGACCTGGGCGTCCCCCCGGTCCGTCATGCCTCCCACCCGGCCCCGGCGGGACGAGAGGTCGCCGATGATGTCTCCCATGTAGTCGGCGGGAGTCACCACCTCCACGTCCATGACCGGCTCCAGGAGCACGGGCCTGGAGCGCCTCACCGCCTCCTTCAGGGCCATGGACCCGGCGATCTTGAAGGCCATCTCGCTGGAATCCACGTCGTGGTAAGAGCCGTCCACCAGCTCCACCCGGACGTCGATGATGGGGTAGCCGGCCAGGACCCCGGTATCCAGGGCCTCCCGGACCCCCTGCTCCACGGAGCCGATGAACTCCCGGGGAATGGATCCGCCCACGATCTTGTCCTCGAAGGCGAAGCCGACGCCGGTCTTCGTGGGCTCCAGGTTGATGACCACATGCCCGTACTGTCCCCGACCGCCGGTCTGCCGGATGAACTTCCCCTCCACCTTCTCCACCGCCTGCCGGATGGTCTCCCGGTAGGAGACCTGGGGGCGGCCGATGTTGGCGTCCACCCCGAACTCCCGGCGTAGGCGGTCCACGATGATCTCCAGGTGGAGCTCCCCCATGCCGCTGATGATGGTCTGCCCCGTCTCCTCGTCGGTGTGGACCCGGAAGGTGGGATCCTCGTCGGCCAGCTTGCCCAGCCCGCTGGAGAGCTTGTCCTGGTCCGCCTTGGTCCTCGGCTCGATGGCCACGGAGATGACGGGCTCCGGAAACTTCATGGCCTCCAGGATGATGGGATGGTCCTCATCGCAGAGGGTGTCGCCGGTCCGGACGTCCTTGAGTCCGATGGCCGCGGCGATGTCCCCGGCGTAGACCTCCTCCCGCTCCTCCCGCTTGTTGGCGTGCATCTGGAGGATCCGGCCCACCCGTTCCTTCTTCTCCTTCGAGGCGTTGAACACGTAGGAGCCGGCGGGGATGGAGCCCGAGTAGACCCGGAAGAAGGTGAGCTTCCCCACGTAGGGGTCGGTGGCAATCTTGAAGGCCAGGGCGCTGAAGGGGGCGTCATCGTCGGCCTCCCGGCTCTCCCGGGTCTCGTCCCGGTGAGGCAGGTGGCCCTGAATGGGGGGCACGTCCACGGGAGAGGGGAGGTAGTCGGTCACCCCGTCCAGGAGGGCCTGGATCCCCTTGTTCTTGAAGGCCGAGCCGCAGAAGACGGGGAAGATATCACCCCTGATGGTGGCCTCCCGGATGGCCTGACGGAGCTCCTCCTCCGTGGGCTCCTCCCCTCCCAGGTACTTCTCCAGGAGCTCGTCGTCGTGCTCCACCGCCGCTTCCACCAGCTGATGGCGCAGCTCGTCCACCCTGTCCCGGAGGGAGTCCGGGACCTTCTCCTCCACGAACTTCGAGCCCAGCTCGTCCTCGTAGACGATGGCCTTCATGGTTACGAGGTCGATGACCCCGGTGAAGAGATCGCCGCCCCCCAGGGGGTACTGGACGGGGTGGGCGTTGGCCCCCAGGCGTTCCCGCATCATCTGGACCACGTTGTCGAAGTCCGCCCCGATGCGGTCCATCTTGTTCACGAAGGCGATCCGGGGCACACCGTAGCGATCGGCCTGGCGCCAGACCGTCTCGGACTGGGGCTCCACTCCCCCCACGGCACAGAAGACGGCGATGGACCCGTCCAGGACCCGGAGGGAGCGCTCCACCTCGGCGGTGAAGTCCACGTGCCCCGGCGTGTCGATGATGTTGATGCGGAAATCCACACCCCGACGGGGCCAGAACGCCGTGGTGGCGGCGGAGGTGATGGTGATTCCCCGCTCCTGCTCCTGCTCCATCCAGTCCATGGTGGCTGCGCCATCATGCACCTCCCCCATCCGATGGACCCGGCCCGTGTAGAACAGGATCCTCTCGGTGGTGGTGGTCTTACCGGCATCGATGTGTGCCATGATGCCGATATTCCGAAGCTGGGGAAGTGGTGTGATCCTGGGCATCGATTCCGTCTACTCTGCGTCCTTACAGCCTTGCTGCGTCCTTGCCGGTCTGCCGGACCGGCCTGCCGGTGTCGTGTTCGACTTCATCACCTTCCGAACCTTCCGAGCACAAAAAAAGAGCGTCGAAGCAGGAGGGGTCGTGCCCTCGCCGCGGTTCCGGTTCCAGTGTCACAGGGAGCCGCGGGTCCGGGCTCCGGAAGGGAGGGTCCGGGAACCGATCCCCGGAGGCCCCTTCCGGCCCCTTCTGCTTCGGCGCTCCCGAAGTCTCTTCAGGAGGCCCGCCTCTGACCTATGCGGCCAAAGACCCGACGCGGTCCTGCGCTACCAGCGGTAGTGTGCGAACGCCTTGTTTGCCTCCGCCATCCTGTGCACGTCGTCCTTCTTCTTCACCGTAGACCCTTCGCCCCGGCTGGCGGCCATGAGCTCGCCGGCCAGACGATGGGCCATGGTCTTTTCGCCTCGCCCCCGGGCGAATCCGATGATCCACCGGATGGCCAGGGCCGTCCTGCGCTCCGGGCGGACCTCTATGGGCACCTGGTACGTGGCGCCACCGACCCGGCGGCTCTTCACCTCCAGGGCCGGCTTGGCGTTGTTCAGGGCCGTCCGGAAGACGTTGAGACCCGGTTGGCCCGATTCCTCTTCCACGATGTCCAGGGCCTGGTAGAAGATCTTCTCGGCCTTGGACTTGTTCCCACCCATCATGAGGGCGTTGATGAACTTCGTGGCCGTGGTGGACTCGAACCGCGGGTCCGCCTGGATGCCTCTCCGTTCTGCCCTTGAACGACGACTCATGCTTCCGCTAGCCTTCCCTTGCCGCCCTATCTGGGCCGCTTGGCTCCGTACTTGGACCGACCCTGCCGGCGGTCCGAGACTCCGGACGTGTCCAGCGTACCCCGGATGATGTGGTACCGAACACCCGGGAGATCCTTCACCCGCCCACCCCGAATGAGCACGATGGAGTGCTCCTGGAGGTTGTGGCCCTCTCCTCCGATGTAGGCCGACACCTCGTAGCCGTTCGTGAGCCGCACACGTGCCACCTTCCGAAGGGCCGAGTTCGGCTTCTTCGGCGTGGTCGTATAGACCCGGGTGCAGACCCCTCGCTTCTGGGGATTCCCCTGCAGGGCCGGGGCCTTATTCTTCTTGTGGACGGCCTTGCGACCCTTCCGAACGAGCTGGTTGATGGTCGGCATACGCTCCGGGCTTTCGACGTCAAAAAAACGCCCTCGGGGGCGCAGGTTTCGTGGGCATCCGACCTCTGTGCCGGAAGTGCCCTGGCAGAGACTGAATAACTTACAGGAGCGTCACGAAGGTGTCAACGCCCGAAGATAGGCGAGAATCCAGCCCTGGCGAGGCTTTCGGAGAGGGCCCCGATCCAGGGCACAGGGAAGAGGAAGGGGCCGAGAATGGGTGAGGCAGCGGAGGGGGCGGAGACCTCCCTGGGCCCGGGCCTTCCCCTGTTTCCCCGGGGACGGGAGTGGATGGAGGAGCTGGACGGGCTGGACTGGAGGGACGGCGTGGCCTTCGTGGTCTGGGGGGTGCGCCTGGGTCTCCGGGTCACGGACCCGGCCATGCTGCCGGATCTCCTGGGCCCCCTGCCCCCGGCCTGGAGGCCCTCCTCCACCCGGAGGGTGCAGTGGCTCTACTCCCTGGTGTCCCGTCCTTCAGCCGGGGCCGCCGGGGGCTCCATCCATCACCTCTACTCCGGTGCCGGGCTCCTGACCCGAGGCTCCGATCGGGCCCGCATCCGTAGCGTGTTCGGGACGGACGTCCAGCTTTCCCTGGCGGTCCGAAGCCCATGGCGGACCTTCGTTCACGCCGGAGCCGTGGGCTGGAAGGGTCAAGCCATCGTCCTGCCGGGAGCCGGGGGCACGGGCAAGACCACCCTCACCCGAGCCCTGGTCCGGAAGGGAGCTTCCCTGTTCTCCGACGAGTTCGCCGTGCTGGACCGGAACGGGCGGGTGCACCCCTATCCCCTGCCCCTCCGGATCAAGACGGGAGGAGGGGGAGAAGGGGAAGGAGGAGTCAGCCGCCAGGTCCCGGTGGAGGAGCTGGGAGGGGCCGCCGCTCCCGGTCCTCTCCCCGTGGCCCTGGTGGCCTCCACCCCCTATCACCCGGAAGGCCCGGGACGGCTGCAACGTCTCAGTCCCGGCCGGGGGGCCCTGGAGATCATGGCCCATGCGGTCCAGGCCCGGATCCGGCCCCGGCGGGTCATGGAGACGGCGGGCCGGACGGCGGAGGAGGCCACGGTGCTGAAAGGCCAGCGGGGAGAGGCCGACGAGGCGGCGGCCATGCTCCTGGAGCGGCTGGAGGGCCTGGAGGAGGCCGGGGGGTGAAGGAGCTCGCAGGGGAGGTCCGGCAGCGGGGCCGGCGGGTGGCGGACCTCCTCAGGGGCGCCTGGAGGCCGTCCCCGGAGCCGGCCTCCCTCTCGGCCCGGGAGCTGGAGGCCATGACCCCCCTCCTGCTGCGAAACGGCTCCGCCGGCCTGGCCTGGCATCGGCTGAAGAACTCCCCCCTTCGGGACCATCCCGGCGCCCTCCGGCTCCGGGATGCTTACCGCCTCCACACTCTCCGGGTCCGGGAGCTGGAGGCGGTCCTTCTCGGAGTGGTGTCCCGGCTCCGGGCCCACGGCCTGGAGGGGGCCCTGGCCAAGGGCTGGGGCGTGGGCCGCCTCTATCCGGCCCCGGGCTTGCGGCCCTACGGGGACCTGGATCTCCTGGTTCGTCCCGGGGAGCTGGACCGTGTCCGGCAGATCCTGGAACGGGAGGAGCCCGGGGCCCTGGCCCACCTGGAGCTGCACACCGACTTCGACACCCTGGAGGACCGCGCCACGGAGGCGCTCCTGGAGGCCAGGGTCGAAGCGCCTCTCCAGGGCAGGGAGATCCCCCTCCTGGCCCCGGAGGACCACCTCCGCCTCCTCTGCCTCCATGGGCTGAAGCACGGCCTGTGCCGCCCCCTGTGGCTCTGCGATCTGGGAGCTTTTCTGGAGACCCTGCCCGACGGCTTCGACTGGGGCCGGGCCATGACGGGAGATGCGTGGGCCTCCCGGGGCGTCCGAGGAGCTTTGGGGGTGGCGGGAGCGCTCCTGGGAGTGTCCCTGGCGGGGGTCCCGGCCGCCTGGGGGAGGGAGGAGCCCCCGGACTGGATGCTGGAGGCCACCCTGGAAGCCTTCGGTGCCCGGACCCACTACATGGAGGGCTTGCACCCGGGAGATCTCCTCCTGGAGCCCCGGAGCCTGGTCCGGGGAGCCGGCCTCCGCTGGTCCAACCCCCTGGAGGTGGCCTATCGCCGCCGCCTGCCCTGGGGGCAACGGCCCGGGACCGTGGCACGGACCCTGGACTACGCCCTCCGGGGCGCCGGCTTCGTCCTCCGCCTTCCCCTCCACCTGCCGGCCCTCCTGGTGTCCCGGAGGGCCGCGCAGAAGAAGGGGAAGAAAGGGGAGGATGGATGGCGGGAGGTGTCCCGGCGGATCAGCCCCCGGGGGCCAGGAGCCTGAAGTAGTTGTCGATGTTGAAGCCGGCGGGGTCCACCTGGTAGTACTGCCCCTCGGCGAAGACGCCGGTGGTGGGGAAGTAGGGGGGCGGCTGCGTGGCGGCGCACTTGTCGTAGGAGTAGCGCTTGATGTAGCCGTGGCCGTCGGTAAGCCCCACGGCCCCCCGGGTCTCCTGGATGATGCCTCCGGTGAGGTAGATGCACCCCCGGCCGGACCGGGTGCCCTCGCAGTACTGGGCGGAGGTGGAGCCGGAGGTGTAGTCCTCGGCGGTGAAGATGTCCAGGGCCAGGACCACCCCGTGGATGAACTCGGCCTTGGACTCGTCGAAGGTGTAGTAGTTGTAGGAGCCGGACACCCGCCAGGGGGAATTCAGGAGGTTGTGGGACATGACCACCTTCTGACCGGAGAAGTAGCCGGCCATGTCGGCGCAGGTCCCGGCCCCGGGGTCCGTGGCGTAGGTGATGTCGTCGGCGAAGACGATGTTGCCCGTGGCCGCCACCGTGACCCGGCCCCGAATGACCCCGCTCACCGCCACGTTCCCGTCCACGAAGATGACGCCCTTGAAGTCCGGGTTCAGGGGCCGGTTGATGGGGAAGAGGTAGTTGGCGTCAGGCCGCAGGGCCGAGAGCTGGGGATCCACGGATCCGGTCCACTGGAGCCAACGCCCGTGGGTGTCCGTGGCCTGGAAGCCGTTCCAGATCCGGTCGTCCCCACCCAGGTAGCACCGCCGGCTGCTGGAGGTCAGGGCCGTGACCCAGTCGTGGCCGTGGACGTAGGGGTCATGATCGGCACCGGGAACGAAGGTGCTCCCGTGGTAGTCTCCGCACTGCTCCAGGGCCGTCCCCGTGGGCTTGCCCACCACCCACTCGGGGTTGGAGGACTGGTAGACCCGGACGAATCCCTCGTCCTCGTCCGTCACGTCCCCGTCGGAGTTCAGGTCCACGGCCACGAACTCGATGCGGGTGGTGGCCTCTCCGTCGTCTCCGCTGAAGTCCCCGTCGAACGCCGTGTGGCCGTCCTCGGCCTGGTTCTCGAGCTTCGTGAGCTCGGCGGTCTCGGGCATGGGGATGACCGAGGTATACTCCGAGTAGCCCTTGTCGAAGGTCCCGTACCACTCCCCGGAGATGTCCTGGGCCGTGGTGACGTCATCGTGGAAGTGGGCCCCGGAGCTGTGGATCTTGATCTGATCGTTGGTGTGCAGAGGCCCCCAGATGTTGTCCCCGCTGGCGAAGTAGATGTTGCCGCCCTCGTTGTCCGTGAAGTAGGCGAACTTGGCGAAGCTCTCCTGGTAGATCTGCTGGCGACGGATGGCCACGCCGCCCCCTTCGTCCCGGACCACGGAGACGGCGGCCCCGAAGACCCCGTACTGCCCGGAGGTGATCCCCGCCGGACCCACGTAGGTCCAACGCGTCACTCCCGGAATGATCTCCCCCTCCCCGTCCCGGACCGCGGCGCCCTCTTCCAGGGCCACGTAGCCGCTGTCCGGATACACGCTGCCGTCCCCGTTCAAGATGGCCCTGGCTTCTCCCAGTCCCGCATCGGCCAGAGTCACCAGGTTGCTGTGTCGAGCCCAGTAGCGGTCCACCAGGAGGTGGTTGGACCCCAAAAGGATGGCGCCTGTCACCAGGGCACCGGTCACCAGCACGACGAGGAGGGTCGTGATCATGGCGATGCCTTCCTCGCCCATTCCTCGTTGACTCATTCGATTCGTCATGACCATCCGCTCCATTCGTTTCCTTCGCTGATCACGCTCATGCTCCCTCGACATGCCCGGGCTGACCCGGAGGCCTCCGGGTCAGGGGATGATGGCGTCCACGGCCCCGGACATCCGGGACAGGGTGGGAGTGCAGTCCTGCACGGCCAGGGCGTACTGATAGGTCGTGCCCGGCGTGACGTTGGCGTCCTGATAGCTGTAGCTGTTCTGCCCCGCCGGGATGCTCAGGTAGGGCTCACCCCAGTCGGTGGAGGGGGCTTCCCGCCGGAAGAGGACGTAGCGGACCACGTCGTCTTCCCCGCCGTCCTCGTCCGTGGACTGGCCCCAGGAGAGATCCACTGCCGGCTCCCCTCCCGGGAGAGTCACCACGTTGACCGAGGGGCTCACGCCCAGGATGGGCCGGCTCCCGCAGGTCTCCAGGGCAGCGAAGCCCATGTTCGGCATCCGGATGATCCGGCTGAGCATGGCCGTTCGTTCCCGGTCTCCCGGAGCGCCGTTCGTGGCGCTGAGGGTCACGCGCACGGCCCGGATGCTGTCCACCAGGGCCACGGCCCCGGTATCCGCCGCGCTTCCGTGGAGGGGGACTGTGTGGGAGATGGGCAGGTCCCCGTCGGGGATGCTGTCCACGCCCGTCTCCGAATCCCGGTAGTAGCGGAAGAACGGGTGCCCCGGGGTGGCCAGGATGTTCCGGGCCACGAGCTGGGGAGGCTCCGCGTTGACCTGACGGTACAGGGCGTAGTCGTCGGAGCGATCCGTCGCCGTATCCGAGGCGAAGAAGAGGATGAGGGTCTCGGCGGCGCTGGGAACCCCCACGGCCTCCCAGTAGTTGCTGTCCGGATAGCTGAAGGAGCTCCGGGGAAGGGTGGCGCTGGCCGTCTTGTCCCAGGAGCGAACCTGCCGGTCCTCCAGGTCCGGATCGTAGAAGACGGCGAAGGGATCGTCGGCGGTCCGGGTGGCGTAGTCCGCATTGAAGACCAGGACGTCAGGGCCGGCGTGGACGATCTCGGGCTGTCCCGAAGCCACGTGGGTGCCCGCCGTCTGAATGTTCTCCTCCAGGGTGCCCACCGCGTAACGAAGGGTCTGGAGGGTGGACATGTTGTCCAGGCCGATGCGGAAGCTCCGGGTCTGCACCTGGAGAAAGGAGAGGCCCGCCGTCATGACGATGCCGAAGACCAGAAGGGCCACCAGGAGCTCCACCACCGTGAAGCCCGGAGCGACGCTCCGTCTGTCCATGAGCCGGGTAGGATGGTATCGCATGATCGTCAGTTTCCTATCGAGACCGTTCGGGACACGGGGTTCTCCAGGCCGGGGCCGTCCACCGTCACCGTGATCCGTGTGTAGTCGATGTACTTCCCCTCTTCGCCTCCCGACTGGAGGATCCGGGTGATCTCGGTGTCCCGGGTGTAGCCGTCCAGGCCGGGCACGTCCGTGCCGGATTCGGTGAAGACGGTGTCCAGCTGGGTGTAAATGGGATGGAGGCGAATGTGAGCCATCCGGTCCTCCACGGCCTGGAGGGCCAGAGCCTTGTTCTCGGCGTCCATGGCCACCCGGGTCAGCCGGGAGGTTGACGTGGCCAGGCCCAGGATGGCCACCGCCAGGATGACCACCGCGATGGTCATCTCCACCATGGTGAAACCCTTTTGATTCATCTCAACACGTCTCCATCCAGGTTCCCGTCTTGTAGCTCCAGCACTTCACTTTGGCCGTGCTCCGGATGACCTCCACGGCCCGGGTGTTCTTCGCCTTGCCCCCACCCCCCATTCCCGTGAGGTAGACCAGGCCGGCCTCGCTGGCCGAGCCGTTCCGCCGGAAGGTCACCGCCGGAAGCTCCCCCTGGGTCTGGGTGAAGGTGATGGCTCCGTCGGCATCCGAGAGCTTCGGCGCCCCTTCCCGCCCGAAGGTCACCCCCTCACCCAGCTCCACGACCTTCGTGGTCTCACTGGACTGGAGGGCGCCGTCGTTGTTCGCGTCCAGGTGCACCCTGAGCCAGAGGTTGTCCTGGTCCAGGGCCACGATGACGTCGTGCCCCCGGAGCACGGCCGAGCGCTGCGCCGCCATGAGCTCCGTGGCCACCTCGTTCACCGAGGAATCCAAACGAAAGCGGGCCACGTCCAGCATGGGGGCCGCCACCCCGGCCAGAATGGCCACCAGGGTGAGCACGTAGAGGAGCTCCACCAGGGTGAACCCCCGCCTGGACGCCCTCCTGCAACGGGTCCGGGATCCGAGGTTCAAGTTCCGTTCACTCATAACAGGTGGTTCCTTTCCGGGCCGGGCCCGGGATCATGGGACGGAGCCGCAATCCACGGCTCACCAGGAAGGGAAGCAAATCGTGTGCGCGCCTTCACGCCCAGGTGAGCACCAGCCTATAGTACTCCCTAAACCTCTGTATCTCAAGGATTTAGAAGTGTCGAACCAACTCCTCCTTCCCTTCAGTAGGAGGGCGGAAAGAGGAAAAGATTTCCGAGCCTGGAAATTACTGGCTCGGGCGGAATCGCCCCCCGAGAGCCCATGGGGGCGGTTGAACAAGGGGAGTGCGGCGCCTCGCCCGCCCTGTGCAACATCTCTCACGAGCCGGGGATTCGTCGACTATTTCTGGAAATGGGAGGGGGCCGGGTCTATCTTGGAAATGAGGTCGGAAGGCGGGACACCTGGACGGGGAGGAACCACAAGCATGAGACCGAAGGCACGTATGGATCAGCTCCTCCTGGAGGCTCTGGACGAGGAGGTTCTGGTCTACGACACCCAGCGCCACCGTGCCCACTCCCTGAATCCCACGGCAGCCTTCGTCCTCTCCCACTGTGACGGAACCCGGAGCGTCCCGGAGCTCACCCGTCTCCTGGAAGAGGCTTTCCAGGAGCCCGCTTCCCAGGAGATCGTCCGCCTGGCCCTGGAGCGCCTGGGCCGGGCCCGTCTTCTGGAAGAGGAGGAAAGTAAGGAAGAGGAGGAAGACGAGGGCGCCCTCACCCACCCCGCCTCGGGGGCCTCCCGTGCGGAGAGTCGCCGGAAGGCCCTTCGGCGCATGGCCAAGATAGGGGTGGCCCTGCCGGTGGTCATGACCATCGTGACCCCCACTCCGGCCCAGGCCGCCACCTACATCTCCTTTGCCGACTGCTTCTGGCGGTTCAGGGACAACCGGAACCGCTGCTGCACGAACCGGCGTCGATGCGTGGAGTGGTTCGGCCGGTTCGGTGCCTGCGCCGGCCAGCCCTGCTGAGGGCCGACGACGGACGTCGCCACCATGACAAAGAGGGGGGCCGGCTGGCTGACCGGCCCCCCTCGTCGTTTCCGCCAGGTCCCCGGGCTCAGTCGGCGGTGGCTTCCTCCGTGGACTCCTCCGTCTCCGACCCCGTCTCCGTTCCCCCTCCCAGCCCGGGAATGAGCTCGTCGGGTTCGGAAAGGGGCACGATCTCCTCGTCGTAGTAATCCTGCTCCACGACGAACTCGATGTCCTGGTAGCGGTGCACACCGCTTCCGGCGGGGATGAGGTGACCGATGATGATGTTCTCCTTCAACCCCTTCAGCTCGTCCACGGCTCCCCGGACCGCTGCGTCCGTGAGGACCCGGGTGGTCTCCTGGAAGGCCGCAGCCGAAATGAAGGACTCAGTGGTGAGGCTGGCCTTCGTGATCCCCAGCAGGAGGGGCTCGGAGCGAGCGGGCTTCTCCCCGGCGGCGATGGCCCTCTGGTTCACCTCCCGGAAGTCGGTCCGGTCCACGTGGTCCCCTTCCAGGAACTCGGTGTCGCCGGGATCCATGATGCGGACCTTCTGCAGCATCTGCCGAACGATGACTCCGATGTGCTTGTCGTTGATCTTCACACCCTGGAGCCTGTAGACCTCCTGGATCTCGTTCAGCAGGTACTCCTGCACGGCCCGGGGCCCCTTGATCCTCAGGATGTCGTGGGGGTTGATGGGGCCTTCGCTGAGTCGGTCTCCGGCTCGGACCAGGTCCCCCTCGTGCACCCGGAGGTGCTTGCCCACGGGGATGTCATAGACCCGCTCCTGGCCCGTCTCCGGGGTCACGATGATCTCCCGCTTCCCCCGCTTCACGTCACCGAAGGAAATGCTCCCGTCGATCTCGGTGATGACGGCGGGATCCTTGGGCCGGCGGGCCTCGAAGAGCTCCGCCACCCGGGGCAGACCTCCGGTGATGTCCCGGGTCTTGTACACTTCCCGGCTGATCTTGGCCAGGGTGTCCCCGGGGCCCACCTCGGCTCCGTCGCCGAGGATGAGCTGGGCTCCCACGGGCAGGATGAACTCCTTGAGCTTCTCTCCACCCTTCTTGGCCTTCGTCTTCCGGCGGATCTGGACCGTGGGATGGAGCTTCTTCTCCCGGTCCTCGATGATGGTCATCTGCCGGCGGCCGGTGGACTCGTCCAGCTCCTCACGCATGGTCTGCTCTTCCACAATGTCCTGGAAGTGGATCACGCCTTCGGAGTCGGCCACGATGGGCTCGGAATAGGGATCCCAGCTGAAGAGCAGGTCTCCGGCCTCGATCTCCTGGCCTGCCTCCACCGCCAGGCTGGCCCCGTAGGGCACGGCAAGGCGGCTTCGGACCTGCCCCTCCGGCGTCTTCAGCAGGATCTGACCCTCCCGGGAGGTGACGATCTTCTGGTCGTCCGGAGTCGTGACGTAGTTGACCCGCTCCAGGGCGATGCTCCCGTCGATCTTGGACCGACGCTGGGTCTGGGCCGCGATGCGGGAGGCCGTTCCACCGATGTGGAAGGTACGGAGGGTGAGCTGGGTCCCGGGCTCCCCGATGGACTGGGCCGCCAGAATTCCCACGGCCTCTCCGATGTCCACCATGCCCATGGTCGCCAGGTTCCGCCCGTAGCACTGGCGGCAGATCCCTCGCTTGGCCTCGCAGGTGAGAACAGAGCGGATCTTCACCGCCTGGATGCCGGCATCCTCGATGGCGTCGGCGGCATCCTCATGGATGGATTCGCCGGTCGTGACCAGGCGTTCCCCGTCGATGGGATCATAGACGTCTTCCAGAGCCACCGTTCCCACAATCCGGTCCCGGAGAGGCTCGATGATGTCCTCCCCCTCCTTCAGGGCGGACATCTCCAGCCCCAGGATGGTGCCGCAATCCTCCTCGGTGATGGTGAGATCCTGGGCCACGTCCACCAGCCGCCGGGTGAGGTATCCGGCGTCGGCGGTCTTCAGGGCCGTATCCGCCAGTCCCTTCCGGGCGCCGTGGGTGGAAATGAAGTACTCCACCACCGAAAGTCCCTCCCGGAAGTTCGACTTGATGGGGCTCTCGATGATCTCTCCGATGCCCCCGGTGAGCTTCTTCTGGGGCTTGGCCATGAGGCCCCGCATCCCGGCCAGCTGCCTCATCTGATCCCGGTTCCCACGAGCTCCGGAGGTCATCATCATGTAGACGGGGTTGAACCCGCCCTTGGACCGCTCCAGGTGCTGGACCATGGCGTCGGCCACATCATTGTTGGCGTGGGTCCAGGTGTCGATGACCTTGTTGTAGCGCTCCCCGTTGGAGATGTAGCCGCTGGCGTAGGCCCGCTGGAAGCGGGTGACCTGATTGTCGGCCTCCGTGAGGATCTCCGTCTTCTCCTGGGGAATCTCCAGATCCTCCACGCCGACGCTCACTCCACCCACGGTGGCATAGCGGAAGCCGAAGTCCTTGAGGTTGTCCAGGAACTCCGTGGTCCTCCGGAGCCCCACCGTGGTGAAGCACCGGAAGATGAGGTCTCCCAGCTCCTTCTTCCCGAAGGTTCGGTTCATGAACCCCATCTCGTCGGGGATGATGGAGTTGAACAGGACCCGCCCCGCCGTGCTGCGGATCCAGCGTCCTGTCTTCTCCTCCTCCATCACCATGACCTTGTCCCGGGGTGGGAACCAGAACCAGACCAGGTCGTGGAACTCCAGGTGCTCCAGGCCCAGGGCCGACTCCACCTCCCCGTAGGAGTCGTACCGGGGCGCCTCGCTGTAGAGCTCCCCCATCTTCTCCTCGGCCTCGGCCCGGACCTTCTTCGGGGCCTTGCCGTCCTTCAGGACCCGTTCCAGGTCGCTCACCTCCAGGGGCGGCTTCGTGAGGTAGTAGGACCCCATGACCATGTCCTGGGTGGGAGAGGCCACGGGCCGCCCGGACGAGGGCAGGAGGATGTTGTTGCTGGAGAGCATGAGGACCCTGGCCTCCAGCTGGGCCTCGAAGCTCAGGGGCACGTGGACGGCCATCTGGTCCCCGTCGAAGTCGGCATTGAAGGCCGCGCAGACCAGGGGGTGAATCCGGATGGCCTTCCCCTCCACCAGCACCGGCTCGAAGGCCTGGATCCCCAGGCGATGCAGGGTGGGAGCCCGGTTCAGGAGGACGGGGTGGTCCTTGATGATGTCTTCCAGGACCTCGTAGACCTTGGGGTCGTCCTTCTCCACGATCTTCTTGGCCCGCTTCACCGTCTCCGCCTCGCCCCGCTTCTCCAGCTCATGGATGATGAAGGGCTTGAAAAGCTCCACGGCCATGGCCTTGGGCAAGCCGCACTGGTGGAGCTTGAGCTCCGGGCCCACCACGATGACGGAGCGGCCGGAGTAGTCCACCCGCTTCCCCAGCAGATTCTGGCGGAACCGGCCCTGCTTGCCCTTCAACATGTCGGACAGGGACTTCAGGGGCCGCTTGCCCCGACCCCGGATGGCCTTGGAGCGGCGTCCGTTGTCGAACAGCGCGTCCACCGCTTCCTGCAGCATCCGCTTCTCGTTTCGGAGGATGACCTCCGGAGCCCGCATCTCGATGAGCTTCTTCAGCCGGTTGTTCCGGTTGATGACCCGGCGGTAGAGATCGTTGAGGTCCGACGTGGCGAAGCGGCCCCCGTCCAGAGGGACCAGGGGTCGGAGATCCGGGGGGATCACCGGGACCACGTCCATGACGATCCAGTCCGGGCGGTTCCGGGCCTCCGGTGTCTCCCCGGAGTTCCGTAGGGCATCCACCACCTTGAGACGCTTCAGCTTCTTCTTCTTCCGGTGCTGGCTCGTCTCCGTGGCGATCTCGTGCCGAAGCCACTTGGCCAGGCGATCCAGGCCCCGTCCGTCGGCGTTTCGCTCCTGGATGGGCTTCTCCGGGCTGTCCAACTCCTTGAGGAGGCTGCGGACGGCCTCGGCCCCGATCTCGGACCGGAACTCCTCGTCCCCCTCCTCCCGGGCCTTCACCCGGAGATCGTAGTACTCGTCCTCGTCCAGCAGATCCAGGAACTCCACGTCCTGGTTCCCGGGATCCGTCACCACGTAGTTGGCGTAGTAGATCACCTTCTCCAGGTCCCGGAGGGTCATCCCAAGGAGATAGCCCAGTTGGCTGGGAAGGGTCTTGAAGAACCAGATGTGGACGATGGGCACGGCCAGCTCGATGTGCCCCATGCGCTCCCGGCGGACCTTGGACAGGGTGACCTCCACCCCACACCGGTCACAGACATGCCCCCGGAACCGGATCCGCTTGAACTTCCCGCAGTGGCACTCCCAATCCTTCACCGGCCCGAAGATCCGCTCGCAGAACAGCCCGTCTCGCTCGGGCTTGAAGGAGCGGTAGTTGATGGTCTCCGGCTTCGTCACCTCCCCGTAGGACCAACTCCGGATCTCCTCGGCGGAGGCGATCCTGAGCTGCATGAAGTCGAAGTCAGCGGAGTGAGTGTCTCTGGACCTGGGAAAATCGATCATGCGTCCTGCACCCCGTCAGTTGAGGGTGTCAAAAATCATCCTTGTCTTCCGGACCGGCACCGAGCCGGGACGATCTAGTCGTCCTGGCCCAGGGTGACCGAAAGCCCGAGGGCCTGAAGCTCCTTCACCAGCACGTTGAAGGACTCGGGAATCCCCGGCTCCGGGAGGTTGTCCCCCTTCACGATGGCTTCGTAGACCTTGGAGCGACCCGACACGTCGTCGGACTTCACCGTGAGGATCTCCTGGAGGGTGTGGGCGGCGCCGTAGGCCTCCAGGGCCCAGACCTCCATCTCCCCGAATCGCTGGCCGCCGAACTGGGCCTTTCCGGCCAGGGGCTGCTGGGTGACCAGGGAGTACGGTCCGATGCTCCGGGCGTGGATCTTGTCGTCCACCAGGTGGGAGAGCTTCAGCATGTAGATGGCTCCCACCGTGATGGGGAAGTCGAACTTCCGGCCCGTCCGGCCGTCCCGGAGCCAGATCTTGCCGCTGCCCTCGATCTCGGCAGCGCCCATGAGGTCTGCCGCCGCAGCGTCGAATCCTTCCTTGAGGGTCCGTTTCCGGCCCAGGGCCGCCACGGCCGGGAAGACCTCGTCCAGCTTCCGTCCCCGGGCCCCGGCCACCTCCTTGCCCACGTCCACCAGGCGCGTCTTCAAGGCCTGGAAGACCTCCTCGCCCCCGTCCACCTGGGCCAGATCGTCGGTGAGGTAGCCGTCCAGGGCCCGGCCGAGGCCGGATTTCTCCGGTGGCCCGCCGTTTCCGTTGCCCCGGGAGGAACCGGAGGCGGAGCCGCTTCCCTTCCGGAGGACCTCCAGCAGGGTGTGGAGCTCGTCCGGCCCCAGGATGGGCTCCAGGGGCTTGCCCATGAGGGTGCTCCGGGCCCAGCTCACGCCGGCCACCTTCAGCAGAACTCCCACCTCGTCCTCCGAGGCCCCCTGGAACACCGGGGTCTTGGCCTCGAAGCCCAGGATCCGGGCTGCCCAGCCCAGGTGGGTCTCCAGGATCTGTCCCACGTTCATCCGGGAGGGGACCCCCAGGGGGTTCAGGACGATCTCCACCGGCGTGCCGTCGGGAAGGAAGGGCATGTCCTCCTCCGGGGCGATCCGGGCGATGATCCCCTTGTTCCCGTGGCGACCGGCCATCTTGTCGCCCACGGCGATCTTGCGCTTCTCGGCGATGTAGACCTTCACGAGCTGGACCACGCCCGGGGGGAGCTCGTCGGGCTGGAAGACCTTGTCGATCTGCTCCTCGGTCTTCTCCCGGACCCGGTCGATGCGCCGCTGGGCCTCGTCGATGACCCGGCGGACCTTCTCCGTGGTGTCCTTGTTCTGGGTCTTCAGGGTGGAGAGATCCACGTCCCGGAAGTCCAGATCATCCAAAATGTCCTTCGTGATCTTCGTGCCCTCCTTGAGCAGGGGCTCCACGGTCCCCTTCTTCAGGGCCAGAGCCACGGTCTGGAGGTGCAGAAGCTCCCGGAGCTCCTCGTTCCGGGCATCGGTGATGCGGCCGATCTCGTCCCGCTCCTCGGTCCGGAGCTCACCGATCTTGCTTCCGTGTTCCTTCTCCAGGAGGGGGTCGTCAATGCGCCGGGAGAAGATCTTCACGTCGATGATGGTCCCGCTCATCCCCGGAGGAAGGCGGAGGGAGGAGTCCTTCACGTCCTTGGCCTTCTCGCCGAAGATGGCCGTGAGGAGCTTCTCCTCGGGACTCAGCTCCGTCTCCCCCTTGGGGGTGATCTTGCCCACCAGGATGTCGCCGCTCTTCACCCGGGCGCCGATGCGTACGATGCCCCGCTCGTCCAGGTCCACCAGGCTCTCCTCGGCCACATTCGGGATCTCCCGGGTGATCTCCTCCATCCCCCGCTTCGTGTCCCGGACGTGAAGCTCCAGCTCCTGGATGTGGATGGACGTGTAGCTGTCGTCCTTCACCAGCTTCTCGCTGATGACGATGGCGTCCTCGAAGTTGTAGCCGTACCAGGGCATGAAGGCACACAGGACGTTCCGTCCCAGGGCCAGCTCTCCGTGGTCCGTGGAAGGGCCGTCGGCGATGATGTCCCCGGGCTCCACCTTCTGTCCCTGCTTCACCAGGGGCCGCTGATTGATGGCCGTGTCCTGGTTGGTCCGCCAGAACTTCTTCAGCTTGTAGCGGTCGAACTGAGCCAGCTTGGCCAGGGGCTGCTCCGTCTTGCCCGGCTGCACAGAGCCCGTGTCCACCACGATCTCGTCGGCGGTGACGTGGACCACCTCCCCGCCCCGCCGGGCCGTGATGACGGCTCCGGAGTCACGGGCCACCTTGGCCTCCAGCCCCGTCCCCACCAGGGGCGCGTCGGTGTGGAGGAGGGGCACGGCCTGCCGCTGCATGTTCGAGCCCATGAGGGCCCGGTTCGCGTCGTCGTGCTCCAGGAAGGGGATGAGGGCCGCGGCCACGCTCACCAACTGGTCCGGAGCCACGTCCATGTAGTCGATGTCCTCGGGCCGCAGGAGGGGGAAGTCTCCCCGCTCCCGGCACAGGACGAACTCCCGCCGGAAGCTCCCGTCCGGGTTCAGGGGAGCGTTGGCCTGGGCGATCCGGGCCTCCTCCTCCTCGTTGGCGCTGAGCCACTCCAGGTCCTGGGTGACCTTGCCGTCCACCACCTTGCGGTACGGCGTCTCCACGAACCCCAGATCGTTGATCCGGGAGTAGGTGGTCAGGGAAGTGATGAGCCCGATGTTCGGCCCCTCGGGGGTCTCGATGGGGCACATCCTCCCGTAGTGGGAATAGTGCACGTCCCGGACCTCGAAGCCGGCCCGCTCACGGGTGAGCCCCCCGGGCCCCAGGGCGCTGAGACGCCGCTTGTGGGTCATCTCCGCCAGGGGGTTGGTCTGGTCCATGAACTGGGAGAGCTGACTGGAGCCGAAGAAGGCCTGGATGACCGCCGACACCGTCCGGGCGTTCACCAGGTCGTCGATGTTGATCTTCTCCGGATCCGTGTTGATGGACATCCGCTCCTTCACCAGCCGGGCCATGCGGGACAGGCCCACGGAGAACTGGTTGGCGATGAGCTCTCCCACGGTCCGCACCCGGCGATTGCCCAGGTGATCGATGTCGTCGGTGTAACCCGTCCCGGCGCTGAGCTGAATGAGGTAGCGGAGGATGGCCACGAAGTCCTCACGGGTGAGGACGGTGGTGTCCCGGGGCACGTCCAGATGCAGCCGCTGGTTGATCTTGTAGCGACCCACCCGGCCCAGGTCATACCGCTTCGGGTTGAAGAAGACCCGCTCCAGGGCGGTCCGGGCCGTCTCCACGTTGGGAGGCTCTCCGGGTCGCAGGAGGGAGTAGATGGCCGTCAGGGCCTCTTCCTCGTCGTCCGTGGGGTCCTTCTTGATGGTGTTCTTGATAATGTGGATGTCGCCCCGGACGGTCTGGCCGTCCCAGACGTAGACCTGGACCTTCTTCACTTCGGCCCGCTCCAGCCGGCCCACGGCGTCCTCGTCCAGCACCGTGGACTCCTCCAGGAGGATTTCTCCCGTCTCGGCATCCACCACGTCGGCGGCCAGGACCGCACCCTCCACCTCCCGCTGACCATCCGGGAGCTCGGCGTCCACCGCCACCTCGTGGGTGTCGAAGAAGAGCCGGTAGATCTCGGCGTCGTCCCCGTAGGAGAAGGCCCGGAGAAGGGCCGTGGCCGGGAACTTCTTCTTCTTGTCGATGTGGACGTAGCAGATGTTGTTGATGTCGATGGTGAACTCCACCCAGGAGCCCCGGAAAGGAATGATCCGGGCGCTGTGCAGCTTCGTGCCGTTGGGGTGGACGTTCTCCTCGAAAATGACACCTGGGGACCGATGGAGCTGGCTCACCACCACCCGTTCGGCACCGTTGATGATGAAGGTGCCCAGCTCGGTCAGGAGGGGAAGATCACCGAGGTAGACCTCCTTCTCGATGATGTCCCGGGGCCTGCGCTCCTCCTCGTCCACGTCCTCCCACACCACCAACCTCAGCGTCGCCTTCAGGGGCGCCGCGTAGGTCATGTCCCGCTCGATGCAGTCCTCCACGGAGTACTTGGGCTCAGCCAGGGTGGAGGAGACGTATTCGAGGGTGAAGTTCTCGTTCACGTCGGTGATGGGGAAGATCTCCCCGAACACGCGATCGAGGCCGAAGTCCCACTGCTCCTCCGGGGGAACCTCGGATTCCACGAGCTTTTCGAAGGAACGAAGCTGGACGTCCAACAGATTAGGCATCGGCATGACCGATGCGAGCTTGGCGAAACTCAGCACCGACCGACCATCGCTCCGAATATGCAACGGAACTTCCCCCCTTTGATCGATCACCCCCGGGAAGGGAGACCGATGAGATGGAATGAGAACAAAACGGCCAAGCGCAGACATCCCCGCCGCGCCGAGGCTGTGGGACCGGGGCAACTCTGCCCTCCCTCCCGACGGCGGGGACCTGCACTTGTCGCCTTATTGTTCAGCCTTCGAAGAATCGCTTCTGCTCTCCAGTAGAGAGTGCTCCGAAGGAGGCGGGTAGGCCCCCGCCCCCCGGTGCTGTCGGACCGGTCCGGTCCGGTGCCTGCCGGGAGGAGGCTGAGGGACCTACTACTTGAGAGCAACCGTGGCGCCCTGCTCCTCGAGCTTCGCCTTCACCTGCTCGGCTTCGTCCTTGGAGACAGCTTCCTTCACGTTGCCCGGAGCGTTGTCCACCAGCTCCTTGGCTTCCTTCAGGCCCAGGCTGGTGACCTCCCGAACCACCTTGATGACCTGGATCTTCTTGTCGCCCACGCCCTCCAGGACGACGTCGAATTCGTCCTTCTCCTCCTCGGCTTCGGCTTCGGCGGCGGCACCGGGTGCCCCGGCAGCCACGGGAGCGGCAGCCACGGCGGAGACGTTGAACTTCTCTTTGAAGGCATCGACGAACTCGGCAAGCTCGAGAACGGTCATGTTGCCGATGGTCTCGAGAAGCTCCTCGTGGTTTACAGCCATGATGCAGAATCCTCCTTGCTCACCCGGCTACTGCCGGCACTAGGACAGAACAATCCTCAATGTCGAGTCGTGTTGGAGGGGTGGGCCGGGAGGGCGACGTAGGCATAGATGTTATTATACCCTTCCAGCATCACACGTTCCGAACCCTTCCTCCTTTTCGGCCCTCCCCGGGGCCGGGACGACCTCTAGTCGCCCCCACCCTCCCGCTCTTGCTGGAGGGCCTTCATGAGACCGACGAACTCCTGCAGCTTCGCCTCCAGGGCCGAGACCAGGGCCACCATGGAGAATTCCATGGCTCCCGCGAACTCGGCCAGGAGCTGATCCCTGGGAGGTAGCTTGGCCAGGTGGTCGATCTGAGTCGGATCCAGGACGGCCTTGTCCAGAACGCCGACCTTGAAGACAGGCCGGTCGTCGTGATCCTTGGCGAACTCCGAAACGGTCTTGGCGGCATCCACGGGCCCGGAGTGGCCGATGACCACCCCCGTGGGTCCATTGAGCCACTCGGAGAGATCCGGGAGATCCAGATCCTCCATGGCCAAACGCACCAGACGGTTCTTCACCACCAGGTACTCGGCCCCGTTCTTCTTCAGCTCCTGTCGAAGAACCGTCATGGACTTCACGTCGAGACCGGTGAAGTCCGTGAGGAAGATGGGAGGATCCTCCTGGAGTCGCTCCCGAAAATCTTCGACGAAGCTCCGCTTGTCCGTGCGTTTCATCAGAGGCTCCGTCGGTAGAGGTTGGGATCGATGGACACGCCGGGGCCCATGGTGCTGGAGACGCTCACGCTGCGAACGTAGGCTCCCTTGGCCGAAGCCGGGCGGGCCCGAACGATGGAGTCCATGAACGCGTTGAGGTTGTCCGCCAGGTCGTCCACCTCGAAGGAGATCTTCCCGATGGGGGCGTGGACGTTGCCCGTCTTGTCCACCCGGTACTCGATCTTACCGGCCTTGATCTCCTTGACGGCCTGTCCCACGTCGAAGGTCACGGTTCCGGCCTTCGGCGTGGGCATGAGACCCCGGGGACCCAGGATCCGGCCCAGGGGCCCCACCTTCCCCATGACATCCGGAGTGGCCACGGCCACGTCGAACTCCAGCCAGCCTTCCTGGACCTTGTCCAGGTACTCCAGGCCCACGTAGTCGGCGCCGGCCTCCTCGGCCTCCGCCGCCTTCTCGCCCTGGGCGAAGACCACCACCCGGACTTCTTTCCCCGTGCCGTGAGGAAGGGCCACCGTACCCCGGACCACCTGGTCGGCCTGCCGGGGATCCACACCCAGGCGGGCGGCCACTTCCACGGTCTCGTCGAAGCTGGCGAAGGCCAGGTTCTTGACGGTCTCCAGGGCGTCTTGAGGGAGGAGTCGTTCGCCGACGGCCACTTTGGCCTTGGCGTCCTTGTAACGCTTTCCGCGTCTTGGCATTCGTCTCGAGCCGTCTCGTCTCGCCCTCCCACCCCTGGCGGCTCGCAGTGGGTGGTTGCTCGGGCTTTCGGTTCTGAGGGACGCCCGCTGCGGGCGTTGCCCTCGTTCCTACGCTTCGCTCCGAACGCTTCGCGTTCGAGAGTCACTCGGGCAACCGCCCGAGCGTGCGTCAGAAGCCTCTCTGGTCTTTTTCGCTCCGGACGCTTCGCGTCCGAGAGTCGCTCGGGATCACTCCCGAAGCCCAGCCCAACCTTCTTTGTATCTTCTCGCTCCGGACCCGTTCCGTTCGAGAGTCGCTCGGGGGTTCGGCTTCTTCTCCGCTGCGACTCCCTGGCCTTCCGCCCCTCCGCTGGGCGCCGGTTTCGGCGATTCTTCCTGGCGACTCTCACGCGCCGCAGGCGGGCGGAGCGAAGTGTAGGAGCCAGGAGAATCGCCGAATGGGCGCCCTCCGATTACCCCTCTACCTCGATCCCCATGGACCGGGCCGTCCCCGCCAGCATCTTCACCGCCGAGTCCATGTTCGTGGTGTTCAGGTCCCGCATCTTCGTCTCGGCGATCTCCTCGAGCTGGGCCCGGGTCACCTTGCCCACCTTCTCCGTGTTCGGCACACCGGAGGCCTTCTCCAGGCCCGCCGCCTTCTTGATCAGATAGGCCGCCGGGGGCGTCTTGGTGATGAAGGAGAAGCTGCGGTCGCCGTAGACCGTGATCTCCACGGGGATCAGGACCCCCATCTGGGACTGGGTCTTGGCGTTGAACTGCTTGCAGAACTCCATGATGTTCACGCCGTGCTGACCCAGAGCCGGGCCAACCGGCGGTGCCGGGTTCGCCTGTCCCCCGGGCACATGGAGCTTGATGAATCCGATTACCTTTTTCGCCATGCTTCTTCTTCGCCCTGGTCGGCCCTCAGTATCCCTTGAGCTGGGTGAAATCCAGCTCCACGGACGTGGGCCGTCCGAACAGTGAGACCTCGACCTTCACCTTGCCCTTGTCCCGGTAGACTTCCTGAATCGTGCCGGAAAAATCGGTGAAGGGGCCCGAGGTGATCTCCACCACCTGATTCACGTAGAAGGGGATGTCCTCCTTGAACTCCTCTTCCGTCTCCACCTCGATGCCGAGGATCTTGTTGATTTCTTCTTCCCTGAGGGGCTGGGGCGCCTTCCCCGAGCCCACGAACTTGATGACCCCCTGGATGTTGTTAACGGTGTGCATGGTCCGGTCGTTCAGGACCATCTTCACCAGCACGTAGCCGGGGTAGAGGCGCTTGGTGACGGTCACCCGCTTTCCGTTCCGGATCTCCACCACATCCTGAGTGGGGACCATGGCCTCCTGGATCTCCTTCTCCTCCGGCTCCTCCCCGGGCTCCTCGCCGATCTTCCGCTCGAGGAGCTTGAGAACCTTGTTCTCATGCCCGGAATAGGTCTGGATGGCATACCACCGTGGCTCTTCCATGCAAACGCAGCCCCTCAGCCACCGAAGATCGAGAGAATGAGATTGATCACCCCCCGGGAGGCCATATCCATGACCCAGATGATCAGGGCCACCAGGATCGAGAAGGCGATGATGACCAGCGTGGCGTTCTTCAGCTGCTCATAGTCCGGCCAGGTGACCTTCTGGAGCTCGGCCCACGACTCCTCGATGAAGACCCTGGTATCGGTGACCTTCTGAAGCATGGGATCCCGGCCCGGTTACTTGGTTTCCTTGTGCATCGTGTGCTTCTTGCACCGAGGGCAGAACTTCTTGAACTCCACCCTCCCCGGATGCAGACGTTTGTTCTTGGTCTGGCTGTAGTTCCTCTCCTCGCACCTGGTGCAGGCGAGGATGATCTTGTCCCGAGGCATTGACCGTCCTTACGCGGAGCGTGCTTACTCGATGATCTCGGTGACGACGCCGGCGCCCACCGTCCGGCCACCCTCGCGGATGGCGAACCGCAGCTCCAGGTCCATGGCGATGGG
>Ga0207797_1000810_pt1 | contig 23398 bp, 14 predicted proteins | sample PRCRCaboRojoPR_6_FD_187275 | JGI IMG/M metagenome (GOLD analysis project Ga0207797, IMG submission 187275) | Marine sediment microbial community from Cabo Rojo, Puerto Rico - PR CR 10% Liquid 1 (SPAdes) | ecosystem: Environmental > Aquatic > Marine > Coastal > Sediment | place: Cabo Rojo, Puerto...
CGCCGGCCAGGTTCGCCTACATGATTATGGGCAGCGAGGGACGCAAGGAGCAGACCCTGAAGACCGATCAAGACAGCGCCATTGTCTACGAGAACGTCTCCACCGAAGAGGAGCCGGCAGTGCGGGAGTACTTCCTGGAGCTGGGCCGAATAGTCAGCGACTGGCTGGACCAGATCGGCTACTCCTACTGCGAGTTCGAGATCATGGGGAGGAACCCCAAGTGGTGCCAACCCTTGAGCACCTGGAAGCAGTACTTCACCAGCTGGATCCGCACCGCCGAGCCGGAGGCGCTGCTCCAGTCAAGCATTTTCTTCGACTTCCGTTTGGGTTACGGCGAGCAGGCCATCATCGATGAGCTGCGCCACCACCTGTTCCAGTCCCTCTCCGGCTGGGTCGGCTTCTTCAGGCACATGGCCGAGAATGCCCTGCACTTCAAGCCGCCTCTGGACTTCTTCGGCAACTTCGTGCTCCAGTCCAAGGACAAGAAGAACACCCTGGACATCAAGAGCCCCATGCGGCTCATCGTCGACTTTGCCAGGATCTACGCCCTGAAGAACACCATCCAGGAGACCAACACCCTGGAACGACTCGAAGAGATGGCCGTCCAGAATGTTTTGGAACGGCCTGACGCCGATGAGCTGATCCATGCCTACAGCTATCTCATGCACATGCGCCTGTCCCACCAAGTCCACAACATCATCGAAAAGAACATCCCGCCGGACAACGACATTTACCCCAAGCAGCTGACCCACATCGAGCAGCAGTCCCTCAAGGAGGCCTTCAAGCGCATCCGGATGGCCCAGGGCAAAATGCGCATGGAGCTCAGCAGCGACATTGGCATCACCTAAACAGATTTGGCTCAGGAAGATCATCTTCCTGAGCCAAATCTGTTTAATATATTCTTTCAAGAGGGTCTGAATCTTTCACAGCAGCGAGGCAAATGCGCCTTTGAGGCAGCCTGTCAGCAGGTTTGGAGGGAGGTCTGGCCGGCAAACGGCGAGTAGGAGACGGTGTTCTTGATGCGCTCCGAGGCCTGCAAGGCCTGGCCAAGGGTCTGAATGCCCTTCTGCTGCAAGAGGGGAACGAGCTTCAGGAATATCTCGGCCGTGGTCATGGCATCCCCCAGGGAGGTATGTCTGGCGTATAGAGTGGTGCCCATGCGTGTGGCGATGCACTCCAGCTCGTGGTCCTTCTCGCTGGAATGGACCAGGGAGGACAGCAGCAGCGTATCCAGAACCGGATTGTTGAAGCGTATGCCGGTGCGTTTTTCCGCGGCCTGCAGAAAGAGCAAATCGAAGTAGGCGCAGTGGGCCACCAACACAGTGTCCTTGGCAAAGGAGAAAAAGCAGGGCAGGACCTCTTCCAGGGGCGGCTTACCCTTGAGGTTCTCCGAGGTCAGGCCGTGGACCCGGGTTGCTGCTTCCGGCACGGGGATTCTCGGCTCGATGAGCTGATTGAAGGACTCCTCGTAGATCAGGTTCCCGTTCAAAATGCGCACGCCGCTCAAGGAGATGATCTCGTCGGTCTTGGGGTTGAGCCCTGTTGTCTCCGTGTCGAAGACAGTGCAGGCCAGCTCCCCTAGGAGCTTCTCCTCCATGGTAAAGGAGTCCAGGGACTGCTCCAGCAGACGGGGATCGTAGCAGCTCCGAGGCTCTCCGACCGGCGTCTCCAGCCCCTCAATCCTGAGAGCCTCCGGCTGTGAAGGCGTGATGTCCTGCATGATCAGAAGGAACCCGGAGCTTTGGTGCGGCAAGGCGGAGATCGGCCTGAGATCGATCTGCAGCAGGCGTTCCTTGGCGGCGCTCAGCTGGAAGCGGGTCTGCTGCGGCGGGCCGCCCAGCTCGATGGCGAAGAAGGCCTCGGCATCCTCATCGCCGTGAAACAGACGAATCAGGGAAAAGACCGACTTGCCCAGGCCGAGATGCCCGCAGGCCTGGGTCTCCTCAGAGGAGATGTACTCCCTGGCCTTGGCGTTGTACAAGAGAATTCTGCCCTGGCGGTCGCAGAGCATCAGGCCGTAGGGCACATGCTCCAGAATGCTGTTGAGCATGAGCTTCTCCGGGTTGTGCCGAACCTGCTCCTCCACCTCCCGGTCGATGGTCTCCTGCATATCCTGCAGCCTGGCCGCCGCCTCGTTGATGCGTTGGGCCAAGAGATTGATCTCCTTATAACCGTGAATGGAGATGCGGTGGCTCGGGTTGACCGAAGCGATCAGGGCGGTCTCCTCGGTCAGCTTGTTCAGGGGCAGGACATAGTGCTGAAAGACCTCGTTGAGGATGAAGAGCACGCCGATGGTCAGGAAAAGGCAGACCAGGAAGAACAGCCCGGCGGAGTCCATCAACAGGGTTTTTATCAGCTGCTGGGCTTCCAGCGAGAGGTTGAACCAGAAGTGGACGCACAGGCCGCCGATGATCGCCGCAATAGTGCCGACAGTGCCCAGAGCGAGAAGCCAGAACTTGTACCTGAGATCCATACCTGATTCCGTCCCGCTTCTTCGTGACTCCAAAGCTCCTGACCACAGCTGGGCCGGGAGACAATAACTCTATCGACGCTCGGACGCCCTGTAAAGCGCCCCGGCGAAAAAAACCCAAGCCGAGCGGGGTTCGCTCGGCTTGGGTTTACTTTTCCGCCGGGGCTCCGGAGAAGCCTCCGTGAGCCCCGGCTGTTTCCCATTACCGTCTATCGAATTATCCGAACACGCCCGCACCCATGAGGATGATCCAGACGATGCCGAAAGCCAGGCAGATGATGAGCCATAGATCTTCTTGTTTCATAACAGCCCTCCTTTTGGACTGATGGAGTTGCCCGCGTCCTTAGGTGGTGATCTCCTCGACGACGATGTTGGACTCGGTCTCGGCCCGCTGGATCTGCTCGTCGGTCACCGTGGACATCTCAGCCTTGAAGCACAGGGCCCACATCATGACCAGCCCGAGGAGCCACCAGACGATCTGCCAGGACCACAGGGACGGAAAGCCGGCGAAGGAGAAGGCGTTGTTGCCGATGATGCAGAGCGGGCCGATGGCGAAGATGTACCAGATCGGCACGACGATCTTCATGGCGTTGCGCCACTTCTGACCGCTCGGAGACGGCTTCTCGATGCTGTCGATCCAGTCACGGAGCTCCTTTTGCCGGTCGATGGTTTCCTGCTTGTCCTTTACGCCCATGAGCCGGATGAGGTAGGCCACGATCAGGCCGATGCCCGTACCCCAGGCGGCGCAGTGGATGGTCAGGGGGTACTTCCAGACCTGGAAGGTCAGGTAGACGGCCAGCATGCCGCCAAGAATGCCGAAGAAGGCCCCGATGCCCGGCCAGCGCCAACCCCAGAGCACGCCGAGCTGCGGCACGTACATGACGAAGCCGAAGGCCGTGGCCAGGCCGCCGAGCATGACCAGAGCCGCCTTGGAGGTCAGCCCCACGACAACGGCCAAGATGGTCACTACGGTCACGAAGATGCGGTTGACCCAAATCTGCTCAGCATGTCCGCCCTTCTGCTTGCGGACCTTCCTCCACCAGACGTCCCGCAGGATGATCGAGCCGGCCGTGCCGATGTACGGCGCCGCCGTGGAGTGCATGGCCGCGATCAGCCCGATGAAGGTGATGCCCAGCACAAAGGACGGCAGGTACTGGGCCATGAGCATTGGCACCACGTCCGAGTCCGCCTGAATGGGCAGAACCCCTTGCTGACTGAGGATCTGGGCGCCCATGCCCTGGAAGGCGGTGAAGAAGAACAGGGCAAAGCCCACGATAAAGGTGGACATGAAGACCTGCTGCCAGGCAAAGGGCTTGGGGTTCTTGTTGGCGAAGTTCCACATGGTGAAGGCCGGCGAGGACTGAATGCCCATGAGGGCGAACATGTAGGACAGGATCATCACCCCGGTCCAGCTGGTCTTGCCCACGGTGAACTCGAGGACGGCGGGCACCTGGGTGTACTCGGCCGCCAGGCCCTTGACTTGCGAGCTCAGCGAGGTCCAGCCACCGAAGGAAGCCAGGGTGTAGGCGCCGACCAGAATGATGGCCAGAACCAGGAGCACGAACTGCATCACCCCGACCCAGGTGGAGGCGCGCAACCCTCCAGTGACCACGTAGAACCAGACGACGGCGGCCAGGAAGAGAACGCCCCAGGTGGTGGGGAAACCTGTGACCCAATGGAACAGGGCTCCGGCGGCCATGAGCTGGACCGCGGAGTAGAACATCCCGTAGAGAACGGCTGTCAGGACCACCAGCCAGCGCACGCCTTCGTTGTTGTAGTAGTAGGCGTACATGTCGCCGGGCGTGACGAAGCCGTAGCGCTTGCCCAGCATCCAGTTGCGCTTGGCAAAGAAGGTGCCGGTGATGGGAATGGTTAAGACGTAGAAGGAGGCGAAGGCGTAAGCCAGGCCGTCCCGCCAGATCAGGCCCGGATGGCCGACCGTGGTCCATCCGCTGAAGGAGGCCGCAGTGGCCGCCATGAGGAAGGCGATCATGGGGATCGACCGCCCGCCGATTGTGTAGCCCGAGGAGGTCCTCTCGGTGAAGTACCCCCTCAGTCCCCAGTAGAAACAGTAAATGATGTAGAGGCCCAGAAATATCCAGACCCAGGTTGCTGAGGCTTGCACTTCCATGTCTCTCCCCCCCTTTGTTGAATGTCTCTCTCGAACCTTAGATACGTTCGCTTTCCAGTGATGATTCCTCCGCTCGCGTTTAGGTGGTTGGTTCGATCAAGCCTTGACCCGAGAGCCGCCTTGCCCCGCCAGCCCGCATTGTCTTCCTGTTCAGAGCCGCTGCGGGCTCGGCCGCCTCAAACGGCCGACGGCGAAACGGTCAGGTCCTAGTCCTGGACTTGCTTGCGGATCTCCTCGACGATGTGCGGATTGGCCAGGGTCGAGACATCTCCGACATCGGTGAAGTTGGAGATGGAGGCCAGAATCCGCCGCATGATCTTGCCGGACCTGGTCTTGGGCATGTCGGCCACGATGTAGACATGGGCCGGTCTGGCGATCTTGCCCACAACATCGGAGACCGCTCCGGAGACCTTTTTGGCCAGCTCGTCAGAGGCGTCGAAGCCCGGCTTGAGCGAGACATAGAGATCGGGGACGGTCCCCTTGACCTCGTCATGCACCGAGACCACGGCCGCTTCGGCCACCTCATCGGCTGTCAGGGCAGCCGATTCGATCTCCTTGGTCCCGAGCCTGTGGCCGGCCACGTTGATGACGTCGTCGATCCGGCCCAGGATGCGGACATAGCCGTCCTCGGCCACGACTGCCGCATCTCCGGCCATGTAGGGCCAATCCCGCCAGTCCGTGCTCTTGGGGTTCTTGCAGTACTTTTCGTAATAGGTTTTAACGTAGCGCTCCCGGTTCTTCCAGATAGTCTGGAAGGCTCCGGGCCAGGGGTTCCGGATGCAAATGTTGCCGGCCCGGCCCGATCCTGTTTCGATCTCATTGCCGTCATCGTCCAGGATGACCGGATGAATCCCCGGCAGTCCAGGGCCGGCGCTGCCGGGCTTCATGGGCTGAAACCCGGGCATGGTGCTGCAGAGGAACCCGCCGGTTTCCGTCTGCCACCAGGTATCCACGATGGCCGCCTTGCTCCTGCCGACGACGGTGTAGTACCAGCGCCAGACCTCGGGCTCGATGGGCTCGCCCACCGTGGTCATGTGCTTAAAGTGGTAGTTGTACTTTTTCGGCTCGTCGCCTCCGGCCTTGCGCAGCCCGCGAATGGCCGTGGGCGAGGTGTGGAAGATGTTCACACCAAGCTCTTCGGCCACGCGCCAGGGCCGGCCCGGATCCGGATAGGTGGGCACCCCTTCATAGATGGTCGTGCTTGCCGCCAGGGCCAGGGGACCATAGACGATGAAGGAGTGGCCGGTGATCCAGCCGATATCGGCCATGCACCAGTAGACGTCCTCAGGGTGGATGTCCTGAACGTACTTGGACATCCAGGTCACATAGGCCAGGTAGCCGCCGATGCTGTGGGCGCAGCCTTTGGGCCGCCCAGTGGATCCGCTGGTGTACATGAGAAACAGGAGATCCTCGGCCGGCATGGATACCGGTTCGACTATGGACCCCTTGTAGTCCTTGAGGACCTCGTCCATGAAGTAGTCGCGCCCTTCCACAGTGGGTGTGGGCGATGAGTAGGTTCCTGGATAGCGTCTCCAGAGGAGAACCTTGTTCACGTCCTGGCCTTGCTTTTTGGCCGCGTCCACTGCCTCATCCGCCTTGACCTTGTGATCGAGCATCTTTCCGCTGCGATAGTACCCATCCATGCTGATGAGCACGGTGCTCTCCGAGTCCCAGATGCGATCACCGCAGGCCTTGCCGGAGAAGCCGGCGAAGACCTCGGAATGGATAATTCCCAGTCTGGCGCAGGCCAGCATGGTTATCGGCAGCTCCGGGGTCATGGGCAGATGCAGGGTTACCCGGTCGCCGGCCTTGAGCCCGCAGAAGTCTCTCAGCACGGCGGCCGTCTCATTCACCCGCTTGTAGAGCTCCCGGTAGGTGATGTGCTGGATGCGCTCCTCTTCGAGCTCCGGGACGAAGTGAATGGCCGTCTTGTTTGTATACCTGTCTAAGTGCCTGTCCACGCAGTTGTAGCAGGCGTTCAGCTTGCCGCCGACGAACCATTTCCAACACGGGGCATCGCTGGTATCCAGGGTGGTGTGCCAGTACTTGTCCCAGTCCAGCAGCTCAGCAAACTCTTTGAAGCACTCGGGGAACTTGTCCAGGGTGAAGCGGTCGTAGATGCTCGGATCGGTACAGTTGGCCTGCCCGACAAAGTCGGGGGGCGGGTAGTAGTACTTTTCCTCCTGCCAAGTCACTTCATAGTGCTTGGCATTCTCTTTTTCTGCCATAGCCCCTCCTTGTGTCCTTAAGGTTCGCTGACGGAGTTACCAGGATACAGGGCCTAAGCATCCGATTTTAGGATTTTATGGTTATGGTATGACAAATTCGACTGTGAATGTCAACTAAGTTCATTCGATAATTTTCAAATTTTTTGGCCTGCTGAGAGGATGGGCCTTGTCTGGCCGGTCTAAAGGCCGATCCAGTATGCAGCGAGGCGTGTTGAACTCTCCTGATGGATCAGGTAGCATCAGCAGATCATATTCTGAAGAGATTCCGTTTCCTTCGCTCGGCTCAAGGCGGGTCTTTGCCCCCTTGCCTCCGCTGAGACTCAGCGAATCATGAAAAAGCATTCCATAACCGGGCGGCGAGCGCTCTGCAGAGGCCAGGGCTTGATATTCTGAAGCGAACTCGGTCAACGTGTTGAGCTTCTGTGAGCGCCTCCTCCTTTTTTCGGATGAGCCTAGCACACACGTGACACAGGGGGCTGAAGAGAAGAGTTGCTCCACGAGCTTCCACAAATATTCGCGAGTCCAAAGGAAAGAAAGCCTTGTCAGGCAGCGTTTTTTTATTCACCAGCGCAATAGGGTCCCCGGACCGCAGCCTCTGATATTACTGAGAGCAGAAAATGCTTTGCCTTTTGCTCTCAGTAATAGCCAGGCGAATGCCTGGCTCGCGCTTGAAGCGAGCGGGAAGTTACTTCCCGCGCAGCTGAGAGCAGCGTGCAAAAAGTAAATTACTTTTTGCCCCCATTAGTATGATTTCGCCAGGAGCGTCCCAATGAGCCTTCGCCATCTCGACTCCCTTTTCAGGCCCAAGTCCGTGACCCTTGTCGGCGCCTCAAACCGGCCCAAAAGCATCGGGGCCGTGGTCATGCGCAACCTCCAGAGCGGCGGCTTTGCCGGGCCCATCCTGCCGGTCAATCCTCGCTACACAGCCGTATACGGGACCCTGGCCTACTCCTCCGTGTCCGAGCTGCCCCTCGTTCCCGACCTGGCCATCGTCTGCACCCCGCCGGAGACCGTCCCGGGCTTCGTCGAGGAGCTCGGCCAGAAAGGGGTTAAAACGGTGCTGATCATGAGCACCGACCTGGACCGCTCCGACAACGGCCAGGGTACCTTCCTGGACCGAATCCTGAAGACCGCGGCCACGCACTCCATGCGCCTCCTCGGCCCGAACTGCCTGGGTGTGATCATCCCCAGGTCCGGCCTGAACGCCAGCTTCGGGCACACCAGCGTGCTCAAGGGCCAGATCGCCTTCGTCTCCCAATCGGACTCCCTGGGCATCGCCGTACTCGATTGGGCCCGGACCAAGGGCATCGGCTTCTCCCACTTCATCTCCCTCGGCGATTGCGCCGATATCGACTTCGCCGATGTCATCGACTATCTCGGCGGGGATCCCTATACCAACTCCATTCTCCTGTACATCGAGCACATCCAGAATGCCCGCAAGTTCATCTCCGCAGCCAGATCGGCCTCCAGAAACAAGCCCCTGGTGGCCATCAAGAGCGGCCTGCTCATCGATCTGGCCGAGCAGCTGACCATCCCCGGCGGAGTGCAGGTGGATGTGGACGACATTTACGACGGTCTGTTCAGGCGGGCGGGCATGCTCAGGGTCTCCGACGTGGCCGAGCTCTTCGATGCTGTGGAGACCATGGCTCGCTCCAAACGGCTTCGGGGCGACAGGCTGGCCATCTTGAGCAACGGTGGCGGTCCGGCCATCATGGCCCGGGATATCCTTTACGCCCAGGGCGGCCAGCTGGCCCGCTTCAGCCAGGAGACCATGATTGGCCTCAAGGAGGCCTTGCCAGCCGGCTTCACCGGATCGAACCCCATCCGCATGATGGATCACGCCCCCAGCGAGGATTACGCCTCAGCCCTGGACATCATGCTGCGGGACGCAAACGTCGATGCGGTCATGATTATCCACGTACCCACCGCCTTCGCCTCCAGTGAGGACATCGCCGGGGCCATCGTCAACTCGGTGGGCCGAAGCCGCAAAAACGTCCTGACCGTCTGGCTCGGAGAGAAGTATGCCGAGCAGGCCAGGCGCATGTTCGCCTTGGCCGGCCTGCCCACCTATGAGACACCGGACCAGGCTGTCCGGCTGTTCATCGATATGGTTCGCTTCCGGAGAAACCAGGAGCTGCTCATGGAGACACCGGACTCCGTGCCCAAGGAGTTCTCCTCAGAGCCAGAGGCGGCCCGGGCCATGGTCAGGAGCGCCCTGGATGAAGGCCGGGAGCGGCTCAGCCAGTCCGAAACCATCGAGATCCTCTCCACCTACTCCATCCCGGTGGTGGAGACCCGCATCGCCGAAGACCTCGACGAAGCCTGTCTCATCGCCAGGGATCTCGGCTACCCGGTGGCCGTGAAGGTCCTCTCACCGGACATTCGCAGCAAGAAGGACGTGGGCGGCATTCTTCTGGATGTGGAGAACGAGGATGACCTGCGCAAGTCGGGCCAGGGCATGCTCTCCAGACTGGAGAAGATCAAGCCAGAGGCGGATATCCAGGGCTTCATCGTTCAAAAGATGGCCCGGAAGCCCGAGGCCTTCGAGCTTTTGCTCGGCATGAGCATCGATCCGGACTTCGGGCCGGTGATCATCTTCGGGCAGGGGGGCGCGGCCGGCCGGGTCACCAAGGACAGGGCCGTGGGCATTCCGCCCCTGAACATGACCCTGGCCAAGGAGCTGATCCAGCGCACGCACATCTCCCGGCTCCTGCAAGGCTCCGGACAGGAGCCGGACGTCGATATCGAGGGGATCAAGCTGACCCTGGTCCAGCTCTCCCAGCTGGTCATCGACATACCGGAGATCAACGGAGTGAGCATCAACCCACTCCTGGCCGACCAAGCCGGCGTCTTGGCCCTGGACGCCCTCATCGACATCGCTCCGGCCGAGGAGTCCGGGGAGGCCAGGCTGGCCATCCGGCCCTACCCGGACAGGCTCGAGGAATGCGCCAAGCTGGAAAGCGGCCTGCGGGTGCTCATCAGGCCCATCCGGCCAGAGGACGAGCACAGCCACCGCGAGTTCATCGACAACCTCACCCAAGAAGACCTGCGCATGCGCTTCTTCGGCTTCGTCCACGAGTTCCCCCACTCCCAGCTGGCCAAGCTGACCCAGATCGACTATGACCGGGAGATGGCCTTCATCGCCAAAATCCTGGAGGACGGGGAGCAGGGTCAGACCATCGGCGTGATTCGGGCCTACTTCGACCCTGACAACATCGGAGCCGAGTTCGCCATCGTGGTCCGCAGCGATCTCAAGGTCAAAGGGCTGGGCAGCCTGCTCATGGACAAGATGGTTAGATACTGCCGCGAGCGGGGAACCCGCGAGCTCATGGCCTACACCTTGAGGGAGAACAAGGCCATGCAGGCCCTGGGGAAGAAGTTCGGCTTCCAGATCACCAGCGCTCCAGACGATCCGGAGACCATCGAGCTCAAGCTGCGCATGGAGAAAAGGAGCTCATAGCACATAGCTGATAGCTCACAGCTGACAGGGAAAAGTTGCCGATCGCGGGGAGATCAAGGCCTAAGGTTTGGGGCGAGGGGTTATGAAAAGAACCTGCGAGCTCATGGCCGAAGCCGATAGGAAGCGAGCATGCCGCCCAGCAATCCTACACATTTCGTGCATGGCACAATTTGGGTAAGCTCGCTGTGCTCGAAGAAACTTATTACCCATTTTGTGCAATGCACCATTTGGGTAAAAAGATGACTGACTTTGGGCTGGGCTTCAGGCTCTGGAAGAGACCTGCAGGGATCTGGGGCTGTCCTGCCTGCCCTCGTTCGGGCCGGTTAGGAAATCTCCGGTCACTGATTGCGGATCTTCGGCAATTTCCTCCGGCGTCCCCCTGGCCACGATCAGCCCCCCGAACTCCCCGCCGCCGGGACCCAGGTCGAAGACATAGTCCGAGGCCCGAATCACATCTAAGTTGTGCTCGATGACCGCCACTGTGGCCCCCTTGCCCACGAGCTCCCTCAAGACGTGAATGAGCTTGCCGACCTCGTGCATGTGCAGCCCGGTGGTCGGCTCGTCCAGGATGTACAGGGTGCCGGGCAGGTTCCTCTTGCCCAGCTCCCGTGAGATCTTCAGCCTCTGGGCCTCGCCGCCGGACAGGGTCGTAGCCGACTGGCCCAGGGTGAGGTACTCCAGGCCGACCTGCTCCAGAACGGCCAGCTTGCGCTCCAGCACAGGATGGTTGGCGAAGAGCTCCCTGGCCTGGCGCACGCTCAGATCGAGCACCTGGGAGATGTTCAGGCCCTTGTAGGTCACATCCAGGGTCTCCCGGTTGTAGCGCTTTCCCTGGCAGACCTCGCAGGTCACGAAGACATCCGGTAGAAAATGCATCTCCACCCGGATCTGCCCGTCCCCCTGACAGGCCTCGCAGCGACCGCCGCGCATGTTGAAGCTGAAACGGCCCGGCTTGTAGCCCCGCTTGCGAGACTCCGGAGTTGAGGCGAAGATTCGCCTGATCTCGTCGAAGACCTTGGTATAGGTGGCCGGGTTGGATCGTGGCGTCCGGCCGATGGGCGACTGATCGATGGACACGGCCTTCTCCACTTGCTGCAGGCCGTCGATTCCATCGACCTCGCCAGGGTTGTCCACCTTCTGGCCGTGCTCCAGGGCCAGGTGCTTGTATAGGGTGTCCACAACCAGCGAGCTCTTGCCCGATCCGGACACCCCGGTCACGCAGACCAGCAAGCCTAGGGGGAAGTCAACCTCGATGTTCCGCAGGTTATTGGTCCGCACTCCGGACAGGCGGACCCAGCCCCTTGGCTCCAGCCGCTTCTCCGGCGGCTCGATGCAGAGCTCGCCGCGCAGATACTTGCCGGTCAGCGACTCGGCCTCGAGCAGCCCGGGGACGTCCCCGGTGTAAACCACCTCGCCGCCCAGGGCGCCCGAGCCCGGTCCGAGCTCGATGATCTGATCGGCGGCCCTGATCGTCGGCTCGTCGTGCTCGACGACCAGCACGGAGTTGCCCCGCTGCTGCAGGCTCTTCAAGGAGCGGATCAAGCGCTGATTGTCCTTGGGGTGCAGCCCGATGCTCGGCTCGTCCAGGACATAGGTCACCCCAACCAGGCCCGAGCCCAGCTGGCCGGCCAGGCGGATGCGCTGGGCTTCGCCGCCGGACAGGGTGGACATGTTCCGGTCCAGGCTCAGGTAGTCCAGGCCCACGTTCAAAAGGAAGTCCAAGCGGTGATTGAGCTCCTTGAGCACCGGCTCGGCAATCATTTGCTGCATGCCGCTGAAGGCGAGACCCTGGAACCACCGCCCGGCCCGGGAAATGGGCCAGGAGCAGACCTCACGGATGCTGACCCCTTCGATTTTGACGGCCAGAGCCTCCGGCCGGAGGCGGGCTCCGCCGCAGTCCGGGCAGGGACGGCTCTGACGGAAGCGGGACAGCTCCTCCTGCCACACGCGCCCAAAGCTCAAGCCTCGCTCGAGGAGCGGCACCACCCCAGGCCAGCCGCTGGACTCGTCCCCGTAGAAGAGGTGCTCCCAGGCCTGGCCGCTGAAACGGCTCAAGGGGGTGTCCAGATCGAAGCCCCAGGCCCGGCCGGTTTCGGCCAGGGCCTGGCTGTAGCGCTCCAGAAGCCTGCTCTTGCGCAAGGGAAGCACGGCTCCCTTCCGCAGGGACAGCCCCTTGTTCGGTGCCAGCAGACGCGGCTCGAAGTAATCGACGCTGCCGATCCCCGAGCAGGTCGGGCAGGCTCCCTGCGGGCTGTTGAAGGAGAAGAGCTGCGGGCTCGGCGTGGGCAGGTTGATCTGGCATCTGGGACAGACCGCTTCGGTGCTGAAGAATATCTCCTCGGACTCCAGGGGGGCCACAATGACCTTGCCGCCACTCAGGCGCAGGGCCAGCTCCAGGGAGTCGGCCAGCCGCTTGCGCTTATCCGGATTGACCACCAGGCGGTCGACCACGACCTCGACACTGTGGCGCTTGTTCTTTTCCAGCTCAGGCGGGTGCTCCAGGGTCTGAACCTCTCCGTCCACCCGCACCCGCACATACCCCTGACTCTTGAGCTTCTTGAACAGATCAGCCTGGGTGCCCTTCTTGTGCTCCACCACCGGAGCCAGCAGCAGAAAACGGGTCTTCTCCGGCAGGCTCAGGATGGAGTCAATGATCTCGTCGGTGCTCTGAGCCCGGATGGGCTGCTCACAGGACGGGCACAAAGGCGTTCCCAGCCGGGCGAAAAAAACCCGGAGGAAGTCGTAGATCTCAGTCACCGTCCCCACTGTGGAGCGCGGGTTCCGGGTTGTGGCATGCTGCTCCAGGGAGATGGCCGGCGAAAGGCCCTCAATCTTCTCCACCTCGGGCTTGTCCAGCTGGGGGAGGAACTGCCTGGCATAGGCGGAGAGCGACTCCACGTAGCGCCGCTGCCCTTCGGCGTAGACGATGTCGAAGGCCAGGGTGGACTTGCCTGAGCCGCTCGGGCCGCAGATGATCACCAGCTTGTTCCGGGGAATCCGGAGATCGATGTTCTTGAGGTTATGGTGCGAGGCACCGTAGATGGCGATGGAATCGTTCATGGGCATAGGCGTTGTCTGTTCCTCTTCTTCTTGCCCCCGATGTCACTGGTGCATACCTTCAGCACCCTCAGGGCGGATCGGCCAGGCTTCCTCCACGGAGTTCCCCCTCAAGGGCCTCCTCATCATGTAAGGGCAAAAATCGGATTGTCAAAGGGTGGGAAAAACGAAGCCAATCAGCCCTGCCAGGGGACGGTGCAGGAATAGGCGCTGGAGCCAAAGTCCGGGCTTGGACCTGCCCGGAGCAAGGCCGGCTCTACTTCTCGATTTGGGCGCGGCGATGCTGCCTGAAGGCGTTGCGCAACGCTGTGTAGGGATCCAGGGAGGCCTTTTTGAGCTCCTCATAGTCTCCCAGCCGGAGGGAGATGGCGTTGATGCGCTCCTCCACGGATATTCCAGTGTTCACATACCAGGGCTCGACATAGTTCAGGGGATCGAGGAAGTAGTCCCCCACCGAGCCGAAGCTGTCCCGGGCCGTTGATGGCCCGAAGACCGGCCAGACAATGTAGAAGCCTTCGCCAAGGCCCCAGGTGGCCAGCGTCATGCCGGTGTCCTTCTTCGGCGGTGCCTGCTGCAAGCCGGGGACGCTGTCGGCCGGTTCGAAGAAGCCGAGCAGGCCCCAGCAGGTGTTGACCAGGAAACGACCGGTCTCCTTGAGGGCTCGCACGAATCTGGCCTGGAGCAGGTTGTTCACCAGGCGTCCGGGATAGCGCAGGTTGTAGAAAACCCCGTCGATGCCGGTTCGGACAGGCTTGGGCAGGGCCCAGGCATAGCCTCTGGCCACGGGCCGCAGTGCATAGACATACAGCGTGTCGTTAAAGGTGAACATGAGCCTGTTGACTGGCTCCAAGGGGTCGGACGCTGCGGATGACTCGGCTTGCTCGTAGTCGCTGCCCAGCTCGCGGAGGAGGGCATCGTCAGAAGCGGCATTCTCCGCCGGTGCTGCTGTTTGGGCTTGGGCCCCGCCCTCTTTTGAGGCTGCCTCGGCCCATGCAGCATCCGGCTTAGCCCACAGGCCTGCAGCCAGGCAGAGGACGAGCAGGCCGACGATCATACCGCGAAGGGTTCGTTCCATGGACAGGCTCCTTGCCGGGTCGACTCGTAGGACCTTGAAGAAATGATACGGCTGCCCTGACATATCCGGTTCGATTCCCCGCAGGCATTTGCCAGGGAACCACTGACGCCGTCCGGCCGTCAGGCGTGTGTCTTCATCATGCGTGGTGCTTGAGCAGGCTTGAGGGTTGGGCCGCAGACCGCCTATCAGCTGCTGCCACCTGCCTGCTCAGCCTGGGAGGAGCCCACCTTGGAGCGCAGCTGCTCCAGGAGCTCGGCCGGCGTCGATTTGGCCAGGGACTCGCCGAACTGCCCCCGGTAGTTCTGGACCAGGCTGACCCCTTCCACGGAGATGTCATAGATGGCCCAGCTGTCATTAAGGTTGACGAAGCGGTAGTTCACCGGGACCTTTTTGCCCTCGTAGCTGATAACGGTCTGCACCTCGGCCTTGCGCTCGGAAAAGATAATCTCCTCGGTGATGGCCAGGTTCTCCGGCGAGTAGGATTTGATCTCCTCCAGATAGGTCAGGACCTTGGCAAAGTAGTTCTCCTCCAGAAGCTGCCGGAAGAGTCGCACGAACTCCTTTTGCTGGGTCTGGCTAAAGTCCCGCCAATGCCTGGCCAGGCTCATTCTGGCCATGATGGTATAGTTGAAGACCTCCCCGGCCAGATCGCTCAGGCGTCGTTTGAGCTCGTTGCCCTGCTGCTCCGTGATGGAGGCGGCCTCGTAATCCTTGAAGATCTGAAAGACCCGCTTGAGATAGGTATCCAGCGTTTCGGCCGGCTTGCCGGCTGAAACCTGGGCCGGCAGCATGAAGACGATGAGCATCGCCGCTGCGCAGACTCGTTTGCTCATGTACTCCTCCCTTGACTTGGAGGCGGCCTTAGTCCGTCTGGCCGCCGACGTCTCCAAAGACGTACTTGCCGATGAGCTCCTGAAGGTCCAGGGGCGGTTGGGTGTCGATGATCATGTCGCCGGACTCCAAATTGAAGCTCGAGCCCCCCGGCGAGATGCTTACGTACTTGTCTCCGATCAAGCCGCTGGTCTTGATTGCGGCAATGGAGTCGTCGCTCAGGGTGAGGTCCTTGCGCAGCTCCATGGTCACGATGGCTGCGAAATGCTCCATGTCCAAGCTGATATCGGTGACCCGGCCCACGGAGACTCCGGAGATCCGGACCTCGTTGCCCTCGGTCAGCCCGCCGACGCGGCTGAAGCGGGCCTTCAAAACCAAGGACTCCTTGCCGACCAGGCGCATTTGGCCCAGCTGCACGGTGAGATACCCGATGCATACGAGCGCCGCCAGGACGAAAAGCCCCACCATCACTTCCATTGCGAACCTGTTACGCATAACTCCCTCTGCTTGCCTGGGCGCAGGACAGCCTGACCAGGGTTTCGCCTCCGGCCTTTGCGGCCTGAACCATATCCTCGAGCCTTTGGCTTTCCGAGCCCGCGGTAAACCCGGCCGAAACGGAGAACTCGTGGCAATAGGTGGTGTATTGGTTCGGCTGAAAGACCTCTTGGGCCTTCAGGTCTTGGGCCAGCTTCCCGAGGAGGCCCCTGATGACGGGCTCCTCAGTGACCCCCGGAAGCAGGCAGACGATGGTGTTGCAATCGAAGCGTCCGTAAATATACCGCCAGGTTCGAACGTGACTGCGGAGCCGTTCAGCCAACGTATCCAGAACCTCGAAGGCGCCGAAATCGCCGATGGACCTCTCGATGGCCTGATAGTCCTGAATGATCAGCACCAGGACAGCAAACGAGCCCGAGGTGTGCCAGGCATCCACGGCCCGCAGGTAGGCCTTCTCCAGCTCGCCGCGATCGGGCAGGCCGACAATGTCCTTCTTCAAGGCCTCCAGGCTGTAGATGAACTCCCGGATGACCGGCTGGTCGCTCTGCTCCAGCCCATGCGGGCTTCCTTCGTAGAGAATCCTGCTCTGCTCGATAATGGCCACCCGATTCGAGATGTAGAGCACATCCGGAACGTCATGGCTAACCAGAACGGCGGTGAAGCCGAAGTTCTTCTGGTTGTGCGTGATCATGCTCAGAACGCTGTTCTTGCGGACCGGATCGAGGCCGGTGGTGGGCTCGTCGAAAAGGACCACCTGCGGATCGCTGATCAAGGCTCTGGCCAAGGCCACGCGTTTCTGCATGCCGCCGGATATCTGAGAGGGGTACTTGTACTCGATGCCCAAAAGATCCAGGGACTCCATTTTGCTCCTGACCCGATCCTCGATATCCCTGGGGCTCAGCCGGGTCTTCTCCTCCAGGGGCAGGGCGATGTTCTCATAGACCGTCAGAGAGTCGAACAAGGCGTTGTGCTGGAACATGAAGTTGAACCGCTCCCGCATGCGCTTGCGCTCGCCGCGGCCCATATTTCCCACGTCCCGTCCCTCGTAGAGGATATGCCCTCTATCCGGCAAAAGCAGGCCGATGATCAGCTTGAGCGTCACGCTCTTGCCGACCCCGCTCTTGCCGATGAGCGTGGTCACCTCGCCGGGGTAAATGGCCAGATCGACGCCGTCCAGAACACGCTTGCCGTCGAAGCTTTTGGTGACCTTGCGAAATTCGATCAGAGGCGTCAGCATGAAAGCGTTACAGCAGGAAAGAGGTCAGTACGTAATCGGTTATGAGCACGAAGACGCAGGAGAGGACCACGGCCGAGGTTGTGGCCAGGCTGACGCCCTTGGCCCCGAAGCCCTCGCGTCTGGTATGCACGTAGAAGCCCTGATAGCAGCAGATGGTCACAACGATCAGCCCGAAGCCCAAGGCCTTGTAAAAGCCTCCCATAATATCATGAATGTTTACAAGGTTCTCCATGCGCGAAAAGAAGATGCCTGAGTTGACTCCCAGCAACAGGACCCCGCTGATATAGCCGCCGATTATGCCGATAACATTGAACAGAGCGGTCAAAAGCGGGAAGGAGATCACCGAAGCCACGATCCGCGGGCTGAAGAGATAGCGAATCGGGTTGATGTCCATGGTCACCAGGGCGTCGATCTGCTCGCTGATGCGCATGATCCCGATCTCGGCGGCCATGGCCGAGCCGGCCCGGCCAATGATCATGATGGCCGTGAGCACCGGACCGAGCTCCCGGATTATGGACAGGGCCACCATGCCGCCCAGCACCCCCTCCGAGCCGAACTTGACCAGGGTATAATAGCCTTGCAGGCCGAGGACCATGCCCGTGAATATCCCGACAAGCAGAATGACGAAAATGGACTTGACCCCGATGAAGTAGACCTGCTGCAGCGACTTGCGGATCTGGAAGGGCAGCTGGAAGATGAGCAGGAGTCCCTGGAGGAAAAAGAGAAAGACCGCCCCCATCTCCCGAATCAGCTGGACGGTGTTTCGCCCCACCCAGGCCAGAGCCTGCAGCGGCGAGTGGCTGTTTTCAAAAGAGTGCGAGTCTCTCCAGGTCATGGGCGGTTCGCTTCCAAGCCGTTTCGACCGATCGTCCCGGAAAATTGCGGGTCAGACGGCAGCCTGTCCGCCGGATCGTCAGCGAGCAGATCGCACAGGGAAACCGGCGAAGAATTCCAGGACACTCAGAAACCGAGGCCAAAACCTACCCTTTTCTCAGAACAGGGTCAATTCTCCTTTCGGCCCGCAGGCCCCTCCCAGTCCGCTCGGCTTGGCCGCCTGGCTGCCGGAGAGTGCTCGGAGGATCTTTCGGAAAGGCTGCTTCCGCCTGGCGAACCGTCCAGATCCGGCCCGCGGCCTTGACAGAGAAAGACCACCTGACGTATCACTATCCTGACTTGTGGTGGCGCATCGCTGTTTGCGCGACAGCGCACCTTCGGACCCTTCCCAAATCCTCTGAGGAGCTGCCCATGACCTCTTTGCTGAGCCGCAGGCAATGCTTGAAGATGCTCGGTATACTGAGCGCTGCGCCAGCCGTGCCCTCCCTCTTCGTGGAGCCGGCTCGGGCGGAGGGCTGCAGTGGCCATTGCCTTTCGAAGACCCTGCCCATGATGAGCACCATGGTGACCATTACCACGGCCGATGCATCCAGGGTCCGGGCCGAGCAGGCCAGGGAAAAAGCCTTTGCGGCCATGCGAGACCTCATCCCGATCTTCGACCGCTTCGATCCCAACAGCCGGATCAGCTGGCTCAACACCCATGGACGCCTCCGCGACGTTCCTCCCGCGCTGTCCTCAGTTCTTGAGCAGGCCCAAGAGGTCTCGAGGCTGAGCGGCAACCGTTTCGATATCACCATCCTGCCCCTGCTGGATCTCTATACGCGGAGCCTTCAAAAAACCGGCCACCCGCCGCCGTTTGGCGAGGTCAAGCGGGTTCGGGCTGGCCTCGGCATGGACAAGATCGCCCTCGGCTCCAAGGAGGTGGTCTTCTCCCATCCGGGTACGCAGATCACCCTTGACGGCATTGCCAAAGGCTTCATCGTGGACGCTGCAGCGGATGTCCTCAAGCAGGAGGGCATCGAGAGCGCCCTGATCAACGCCGGGGGCGACATTCGAGCCGTCGGCGGGAAGGGGCGGCAGCCATGGATCATCGGCATCCAGGACCCCTCGGGTCGCCGCCAGGCGGTGCAGTCGGTGGCTGTCAGCGATCTGGCCGTGGCCACCTCGGGCAGCTATGAGAGCTTCTTCGATCCTTTGGGCACCCACCATCACCTGATCGATTCCAGCCAAGGCAGCTCCCCGCTGCGGACCGTGAGCGCTACGGCCATAGCCTCAACAGCGGCCTCGGCCGATGCCTGGTCCACGGCCTTCTTCCTCCTCGACCCTGAAGAGAGTGTCGGCCTGGCCGGCGCGCTGCAGTCGGTCCAGACCCTGGTCATCACCAGGGGCGGACGCACCTTTCGGACCGACGGCTGGCCAGGTCGGCCGGCCTAAGGCACTGGCCCTGGAGCTCCTGGCAATCCCGGCCGTTCCGGTGAGGGCATGAACGTACTCGGCTTGGTCGGCTCCCCACGAAAACGGGGCAACTGCGAGCTTTTGGTCAAGGAGATTGCCCGCCATCTGCCCGACGAGCAGGAGCTCTCGCTTCTCCGGCTGGCCGACTTCGACCTCCGTCCCTGCCGGGGCTGCTATCGCTGCCTCTTTGAGCCCATGACCTGCCAGACCAACGACGACCTGCCGGTTGTTCTGGAGGCCCTTGCCGCAGCCGACGCCCTGATTGTGGCCGTGCCGACTTACTTCCTCGGCCCCAACGCCCTCATCAAGGTTCTGGTAGACCGGGGCCTGGCCTTCTACGGTCAGGCCGAGAGGCTTTGGGGCAAGCCGGCCGTGGGCGCCGCTGTGGCCGGCATACCGGGTAAGGAAGGCTACGCCCTCCTCGGGGTGGAGAACTTCCTGCACATTCTTCTGGCCGAGGTCAAAATGACGGCGGTCATTTACGGAGCCTTGCCCGGAGAGGCCTTGCTGAATGCGGACAACCGCGCCATGGCCCAGCGAATGGCCGAGGCCCTGCTGGCCCCGAAAGCCTCCCTTCGGGAGGAGCCCTGCTGTCCTGTGTGCGGAGGCCGGACGGTCCGTTTTTTGGGTCGGGACAGGATCCGCTGCATGCTCTGCAGCCATGAAGGGCGTTTGCGATCCGGATCGGACGGCTTTGAACTGGACATTCAGCCCGGCGGGATGGAGATCTTCACTGATCAGGACTCGGCCAGACGGCATTATGCCTGGCTGACCGGCATGGTCTCCCAATACCGGGAGCGGCGGGAGGAGCTCAAGGCGGTGCAGCGAGACCTCCAGGGCATCGGTCGGCTGGTCAAGAAAAAGGGCTGAGAGCCGCCTCCCGGCTGCCACGCGGCCATGATCTGGAGCATTTTTTCATACCAGGCCGGCACCGGCTTTTCCGTGATGAGCTTTCCCCATCCGGAACACAGTGTTTATTGCAGAGGCCGGAATATTTTTATGCCACCCGCTCCGCCCCTGCACTCACTTTACTGGAGTCCATTGGAAGTGTAACGCGAAGGACCTGGAGTGAACTGACCATCTGGAGCTTTGAATCCATTCAGCAGAAAAGTGAGTGCAGGCGGGAATGGCACCTCTTTCCGCTGCAACAGGCCGAGCCTCAGCCTCCGCGTACCTGCAGAACCACCTCGCTCCGCCCGGCCAGCCATTCCTGGAGGGCCCGAGGCTTCGCTTCGATCTGAACTCCCCCTGCCCTAGCGGTCTTACAGGCACTCCAAAAGCCTGCGGGCAGCTCGCTGAGCAGCTCCGCCAGTTGGCCGGCCTGCAGGCCGACCCCGCGGCAGAGAAAGTATGGGCCCATCTCAGTGGCGGTAAAGTTGAGCAGCCTGATGAACAGGCGGCCTTGCAGGCCTGACTCGGAGCTGCCTGCCCGGCCGGCCGCCAGGCAGCTGATCGACTCCCGCAGCCCGGCGTAGTAGCCGGCTCGCCGCATGCTGGCCCCGAAGAGCCCCGGCATGGCCGCAGACAGGGCCAGCCTCGCCTCGGGCCCGAACACAGGATCGTCCAGGCTGTCGACCGGGCTGCCGTTGATGAAGACCGTCTGCAGCCGGCTTTCGATAGCCTCCTCCGGAATCCCGGCCTCCAAGAGAATTTCCCTGAGGGACCGGCCCCTTTCGAACGGCCAGGTAAAGCCGCTGCGCAGGAGCGGGATGAACGGCTGCACCCCTTGGCGGTCCAGGTCGAAGGTGAGCCTGTCGTTCTCGTTAGTCATAGTCAGTCTCAAGATCGGAGCCTCAAACCTGGCGGCTTGGGGATTCGGAAGCAAGCTGCTTGGATTCATACTCATGGGGCGAGGGGTGGTTTCTTCAGCCGGACCAGAGCCAACCACCCCCTCCTTCACAGGAGCGGTCATTGGCTCATGGATTTCATGACAGGCGCTTGGCGGCCGGACCGCTCAGCCCCTAGAATCAGACCATTTCGCCGTCTTTTTGACAACACAAAAGGCGGGGTTCCCCCGCCTTTTGTGTAATGAAATTGTGCAATATTTGGTAAGGAATTAAATCCCTTACCAAATATTACCAGTTGAAGACCGTGTCGAGCTCGGAGTCGGGAATGTCGAAGACCACATCGTGCGGCTTGAGCTTCTCGCGGTTGAAGTATCGCGGCAGCCGGTCGTGGACCGCCGTGAAACCGGCCCGGGCGTTGAAGTCCCGCTCATTCTTGAGTATGGACTTGCCCAAGGCGGTCACGTCGTCGGCGGTCAGCTCCAGACCGTAGCAGGCGTTGATCAGATCGATCAGGGCCTGGAAGGTCTCCGGCTGATCGAGGACGGCAAAGGCGATGAACAGGCACATGCCGGTGGCGTCCACAGCGGCCGTGGCTATCTGCAGGTCGCGGGACAGATCCACTTGCCCCTCCGCGGACAGGGCGTCAACACTGCCGCCGACCTTCAGGAGATTCGTAGCCACGGCATACCCGGCAGTATGATCGCCGCCCATGGGCGAGGTGGCGTAGGTCACCCCGATGCCCTTACAGGCCCGTGGATCGTAGGCCGGCAAGGCCTGCCCCTTGACCACCGGCGCTCGTTCGATGCCGAAGGCCTTGGCGGTCACGGCCGCGCCGCTGCCCAGAATGCGACCAAGCGGTGTACCCTGGCCGACCTCTTTGACCAGCTCGATGGACTTCTTGGCGTCGCCGAACTCAAGGAGTCCGGCCTCCATGGCCACGCCGATGGTGGCGCCCATCTCGATGGTGTCCAGCCCGAAGTCGTCGTCCAGGTAGTCCAGCCTGGCGATGTCGTCCAGATCGCAGATGCCGCAGTTTCCGCCGTGGGCCCAGACCGTTTCGTACTCCGGCTGCTTGGAGACGTAGTTGCCGTCCTTGTCCACGAACTCCCCGGAGCAGCGCATGACGCAACCTCGGTGACAGCCGTGGGTGGGATTCCCGCCGCGCTGGGTCTCCAGCTCAGCCTGGGCCTCGCCGCTGATCTTCTCCCCGTCCTTGTAGCGGCCTTCCCGGAAGTTGTAGGTCGGATAGGCTCCGGCCTCGTTGACCACGTTGGTCAGGACGTTGGTCCCGTAGGTCGGCAGCCCCTGCCCGGTGACCGCATGCTTCTGCAGCCCCTCGGTGAAGCGCTTGTTGGCGTCCTTGAACTTCTCCGGGTCCTTGGGCTGGCGCATCTTGGCCCCGGTGCCGTCCAGGAGGATGACCTTGATGCCCTTGGAGCCCATGACCGCCCCGACGCCGCCTCGGCCGGCGTGCCTGGTCGGACGGCCCTCCGGGTCGGTTACGGCCACGGTGGAGTTAGCCAGACGCAGCTCCCCGGCCGTGCCAATGCTGATCATGGAGCCGTTCTTGAGGTACTCGTCCTTGAACATGTCCATGAGCTGATAGTTGGTCCGCATCTTCAAGGAGTTGTCCTTGTCAACCCGGACCCCGTCCGTATTGATGCGCACGGCAAAGAGGTCCTCCCCCTGCCGCTCGCCCTCAAGAACGATGGCCGCGTAGCCAAGCTTGGCCAGAACCTGGGCTCCCTGGCCACCGGCGTTGGCCTCCTTGATTCCTCCGGTCAACGGGCTTTTGCAACCGACCGAGAGACGGCCGGAGTTGACCGCTGCCGTTCCGGAAAGCATTCCGGGCGCGATGACCAGCTTATTCTCCGGACCCAGAGGGTGGCAGTCAGCCGGGACCTCCTTGTTGATCAAGGCCGAGGTCAGGGCCCGTCCGCCCAGCCCGGCGTAATCACCCAAAGGCTCCTCGGTGTACTTCGGCGTGCCGCCGGTGACATCAATTCGCAGTATCGTCTCCATACGTCCTCCTTACCTGTCCAGCAGGCTTTTGGGAAACACGTCAGGAACAATCTCCCATGGCAAGTGTTTTCATTGTTGACCATAAAACCCTTTTTCCACTGTACATTAAAGAGAAGCATTTTTCCCCTGAGCTGTCAATTCCCCTCCGAGCTATCAACTTTGATACAACCCGCATGCCTGCGGTGTCGCAGGCACAATTAAGCATGGAAAAATCAGGTTTCGGCCGGGACGCCGGAGCGCAGGTTCCATGGCGACACAGACCATAGAGACAGCCAACGGCTCAGTATTCGATCCTTGAAGTATCTTGGCCTCGGAT
>Ga0207797_1000811_pt1 | contig 23385 bp, 20 predicted proteins | sample PRCRCaboRojoPR_6_FD_187275 | JGI IMG/M metagenome (GOLD analysis project Ga0207797, IMG submission 187275) | Marine sediment microbial community from Cabo Rojo, Puerto Rico - PR CR 10% Liquid 1 (SPAdes) | ecosystem: Environmental > Aquatic > Marine > Coastal > Sediment | place: Cabo Rojo, Puerto...
GATCGTAGAGCTCACGAGCATCCTGGGGCCACTCGGCTTCGACGAAAACCGTCGTTCTCTCGCCGACGTCTGCGAGTAGCGCCTCGTTAACCTCGGGTTCGGCGGACGACGAGAGGACGAAATCGGCCCGTTTCAGTCCGCTCTCGTTCCGAATCTCGGCGTGGCGAAAGTCGCCATAGACGACGTCGTACCCGGCCTCTTCGAGTACCTCGATGTGAGCGACCGTTCGGTCGATAACGACGACGTCGTCGTAGAACTCGTCGAGTCGAGGTAAGACACACCGTGTCAACTCGTCGTACCCGATCACGACCGCATGGTCTCGATAGCGTCCCCGTTCCGTCACGCGCGCCTCGCCATCCGTCTCCCAGCGACGCAAGAACGGGTACAGCCGCTCGTACAGTTGCTGGTTGTACTTGATGACGTATACGGAGATGCTCATCGTGAGCACGGCCAGCAGGCTGAGAAAGCCGAGGATGGGCTCACCGACGAACCCTTCGGCGACTGCAACGGCTCCGGCGACCAGTGCGAACTCGCTGACCTGAATCATGTTCACGCTGCCGAGAAACGTCGTCTCGAGGCTGAATTCCTGCCAGTTGAGGAGTGTGAAGAAGACGAGAAACTTGGCCGGGATCAGAACGAAGGCGGCGATGGCGGCCTCCTGCCAGTGTACGAATAAGTCTCCTGCCTCCAGTTGCAGTCCGATTGAGACGAAGAATATCAGTATGAACAGATTCGTTAGTGGAGAGATGCGGTCGCGGAGTTCCGTACTATACGGGAGTTGTGCGAGTGACACGCCGGCGAGAAATGCACCCATCTCGATGGAGAGCCCGAGTTCGTCAAAAACGAGAACGAACAGGAACGCCCACGCAACTGCGACCAGAAAGAACGCGTCCTTGTCGTCCGCGATACGCCGGAACAGTTCGGGCAACAGGTGTCGCGTGGCCGCGACAGTTATGACCCCGATACTCGCGACCAGACCGAAGATCGTGAGGAGTGTGATGCCAAGAGCGGCCGCGCTATCGGGGCGACCCGAAGCCAGTAGTGTGAGTAGAATCACGACGACGACATCCTGAACGAGAAGGATGCCGACGTCTATTTTCCCGGGGAGGGACGTGACCGCGTCCTTGTCGGTCAACGTCTTGATGACGACTGCGGTCGAGCTGTACGTTACGACCAGCCCAATCAGCAGGGCCTCCCAGAAGGGGAACCCGAGTCCCAACGCGGTTCCCCATCCCACGAGCAACACGAGAGCCATCTGCGGGAGCGATATCTTGACGATGGGGTGAAGGATGTGCCGTACGTCCTCGATTCGCATCTTGATCCCTAACAGGAACAGTAGGAACGCCAGCCCCAGCTCGGCCATCGTTGAGGTAATGTCGCTGGGTTCGACGATGCCGAGAACGGCGGGTCCGAGCACCAGCCCTGTGAGGAGATAGCCGACGAGAGTGGGCTGGCCGGTCCGGTGTGCGAAAATCCCGATGCAGGCTGCCGCCACGAGGATAATCGCAAGATCCGTCGTCAGTGCTAGTTCAGCGACCATCCGAATAGATACCTGAGACTTCCGTCGGTTAGCGGTTAATTTTGTCGGGGGACAGTGGTCATTACGACCAGATCAATATTGGGTACCAACCTCGTCGACATACCACACTCCATTCAAATTGAATCGACGGAACGGAAGATGGTGGTGGATGCTGAATGGACACTCTCCTCTATTCCAAATCGACTGGTACCGTCGGCGTCTCCCCCAACGCACGGTGATTTTTGGTCGAGCGTGATCGATAACGATGAAAATGACTGTCGATCCGTTCAATCGCGGCAAACATCACGCCGCCGTCGTCGTCGGAAGTCTCGCGTTAGCGGCGTTGTTGTGGGCCGCCGGATACGGGGTTTCGCGGATCATCGCCGCCGTTCCCTGGTTCCTGCTGTTTCTGGTACTGATTATCGGACCGGTGACCAAGATTTGGCCATCGATCAATCAGCGGTTCGAGGGGAACTTCCCGCTGTACTTTCGATCTGAACTCGGCATCTGGTTCGTGATCTGGTCCCTGGGACACGTGCTCTTGGTGTTCCAGTTCTTCGGGTGGGACGTCGTCGGATTCGTGGTGGGCGTGAGCGCGTGGGCGTTCGCTGCTCTCGTCGGTGTTTTAATCGCCGTCGTTCTGCTGTTTACGTCGAACATCTGGGCGTATCGATTCATGGGGCCCAAAGCCTGGAAGTGGCACCAGAGCCACGGAACGTACGTCATGTTCTGGCTCTTCACGGTACACATCTACGACCAGACGTTCCTTCGAGATGGGCCCCCGACGGAGGATCCGCTCCACCTCCTGTACGTGCTCTCCATCGTCATCGTCGTCGGACTGCACGTCGGGGCATTCCTCAGAGTCGTTGCCCACTACCGGAAGCACGGGAAGTATCCGAGTGGTATCTCGTGACCAGACCTTGTCGAAACCCTCGGTCGGTGATGGATTTCAGCAGTCGTACTGACTACTGGGCGCGAATTCGACAAAGTACCGAATGGCCGGTTGTAACTTCAGAGCCTCCAACGTGACTCGGGTGAGCGTGGCCGCTGATTTACTTCGCGCCGCGAACGATATGGCCGTATTTCAACACCGCCACGAAGATTGCCCCGCCTACGGTATTGCCGATTGTGGCCAGTAGCTGGAACACCAGATAGTCACTCAGCGACACGGCCGAGGACGTAAAGAGGCCGAAAAGGACCTCCACGTTTCCGGCGATAGAGTGGGGGAGATGGAGGATGCCGATTGTTGCGGCCACGATCCAAATGATGAATATGCGGCTTATCGTTTCCTGGGCCGCAGTGATCAGCCAGGCCATCAGCCCCATCAGCCACCCGGCGAAGATGCCGGCGACGAACAACCAAGAGGCGTCGTGGCTGACGAGTTTATCGGCGATAGTTCCGAACGCCTCCGGCGAGACTACGCCGAGACCCGGCATGAGCAACACCGCCAAGAACGTGAAGACGGTTCCGCCGACGAGATTTCCTACGTAAACGAGGCCCCACAGTCGCCCCAACTGGCCGATGGAAGCCTGACGGTCAAGCACCGGAATCACAGCGAGGGTAGTGTGCTCGGTGAACAATTCAGACCGGCCGAGAATGACGAACATGAACCCGACGGCGTAAGCACTGGCCAGAAGAATTTCCGTCGAGAGGTCTCCGTAGGTTCCTTCCGACAAAGTCAGTAAGACCGCCATGAGAAGCGGTCCGAAGCCGATGTCGAGTCCGGCCGAAAATCCGGAGAGCAACAACCCCGACCGTTCTCGCTCCATCTCGTGCAACCCGCTTTCGATCAGCGAATCTAGCACCGCCGCTGACGGCATCTGTTCCATGTGGGCTAACGTCTCCTCTTCTTCGGCTCTGATACGGTCACCCTCCGGCATCAACTCTAACTATGTCCTCGGCTTGGATAATAATTCTATCAATGCCGTAACGACGGAACTGGAAAGCCGGTTTCGACGCGGAACCACCTGATTTCGATCCGCGAAACACCAGAAAAAACCGCATACACCGACGGCATCAAGCCGCCGTCGGTGTGTCGAAACCCCTTATCCGGGTGTTCACTGTCGGCTTCTATCGCTACCGACGACGGCGCTGGCGAAAATTAGTTGCGGACAGATTCACGCACTGAGCGCTATCTCGTCACGAACATCTCCTAGCGAAAGTCGAACGCGAATGTCAACCCAACGGGTCGAAAGAGTCGATAGGGGTTACCGTAACTGTGCATCGATCCCCGCCTGGACGGTCCAGCGAGAATCTACGACAACTTCCGACGATCACTATGAGTGTCGAGTTCGAACCCGAGTAGTCGGAAGCACGGTGACGAACTCGAAATCGGGTGACAATTTGCCTCAGCTTTCACCGTCAGCTCTGGCTTACGTTCTCACCGAACTCACCAGTGAGTATTGCTATTACCGATGTAGCCTTGATAGCGTCTCCACTCTAAAGGAGTAGTATGTACAACGACGTCTTGATTCCAACAGACGGGAGTCGGGGAGCCAAAGCCGCGCTCGAACACGGCATAGAGATCGCGTCACAGTGGGACGCAACCCTTCACGTCCTGTACGTCGTCGATACGAGGCTCGGACGCTCCGGACCGCTGCTCGAAGCGCTCCGTGACGAAGGGGACGAAGCGGTCCGAGACGCCGAGGTGGCTGGAACACAGGTTGGCCTGACCGTCGTGACCGAGATAGTCGAGGGGAATCCGCACGAAGGGATTCTGGCATACGTCTCTGAACACGGCATCGACATGGTCATCATGGGAACCCACGGCCGGACGGGTATCGACCGGGTCGTCATGGGAAGCGTCGCCGAACGAGTGGTTCGGCGGTCACCTGTTCCCGTACTAACCGTCCGGGGTGATGAGCGCGACTGAGTTGTCGCCGGACTCCGGCCTCTACACCACCTTCTCGTTAGATTGCGAGGAAAGCTCTCTCGTCGTTCGACCCGACCGTGGTCGGTCCGGAGAACCACGTGGCCGACACAGAGCGTCGCCGTACTGAACGGGCTGAGTGGGTCGGAGACTGGTGTCCAGGTCCGTAATCCGCAACTCGAACCTCGATCCCGCCGTCACGTCGTTCGATACTGACTTCGACTGTCGGTTGCTCTGTGTCGTCGTGTTGGATGGCGTCTTCCACGGCGTTTGCATGCCGACTACAAGAACTCGCCCGTCATCGTCGGCGCAGACCCAGTGTCAGAGACATTATTACCATTATCTTGATATAAATTTCGTACGGCACTATCTAGTTTCGTACTTCCCCGCCGAGCTCCGTCTGCCGAGCAATTGGTGCGGACTGAGGAGTTCTTGTATTGTGACTATTGCACAATTCTTTTTCGGGCGATTCGTCGACTGTCTACACCACGAACGCAGACGCGGTCGATGCGTACCGTGAGGAGACGAACGCATCTTTCGATTAGGTTTCGCTCGGCGTTATCGACTCGCACTTATTTAAAAATCAACAGACTCCGATTCGATAGTCTAACTAATTAGCGAGTGATACAGTGTCTGAATATTGTGTCTCTCGGCGGTCCGTGACGGAAACGTTACTACTGAACCGGTACCGTGCCGGCCAAAACGACGCCGCGTCGAGAGTCACGTCCGGGCCCATCTAGTTGTACAATACAATCAATACTGTTCGCGTTTATGTTGACGAAAGTCCCCCGAGTGCGACCCGTGTCGGTGCGGTCGACACGGATCTGTCACGATATTAGCGAACCGATATGTTAGACCACAAACACTTCTGCGAGACGATTCCACACTCGATCCACCGAGAATTGATATTGCCCCGAACGGACGTCCGCTCACACCCGATGGCTCCTTCGACTCTCTGCGCAGGTCTCCGAGCGTCGAGACTAGGCCACGAAAGTTTGTCGTGCGGACACTCTCGCTCCCTGTGTTCGTCATGTAGACGGGAGAATCCGGAATAATAGCTCGGTAGAGTTCGAGAACGGCGAGACGGGTCCGGTTAGATTTCGGTGATGCGCTCGTACTCCTGTGGGAGTGCGCTCGCGTCCTCTGGAAGCAGGGCAACGACGAGATAGTTCGAGAAGTCGGTCAGATACTCGACGAGGGTAGCGATTCGCTCGGAGTCGATTGCTTCGAGTGAGTCGAGCAGCATGAACGGCACCGTCTCGTACACCTCGTGAGTGAGGTAGCCCGCGAGGGCGAACACGAAGCCGGTGACCTCTCGTTCGCTCTCGCTGAGGTGGTCGATAGTGTCTTCGTAGGCGGTTCCCGAGTCGGTCTGTCGAACGACGTGGAGTTCGAACACGCTCTCGATGGCCTTGCGCCGTCCCTCTTTCACCTCTCGCTGAAGCCGTTCGATCCAGATTCGCTCGAGGTTCTCGTACTCGAGCAGCGAGAGAATGGCCTCCATGTGTTCGTTGAACTGGTCGACTGCCTCCTGTTCGATCTGCTCGACTCTCGTTCGGAGGTCGGCCAACTGATCCTCGATGGACGCCTTCTCCTCCTCCAGATTCTCGTATTCCGCGAGTTCCGATTCGATCTCTTCGATTCGGCCGACTACGTCGTCGCGCTCGTCGGCTAACCGTTGGAGTTCGACCTCGAGCTGGTTCGCCTCCTTGTGGAGGGAAACGACCTCGCTGTAGTCCTGCTCGGGCAGGTCGTCGATGGCCGTTTCTAGTTCCTCGACGGTCTCACTGAGGTCCCCGCGTTCGGCCCGCAATGCCGCCAGTTGTTCCTCCCGCTCGTCGATTTCGGATGTCAGCTGAGTCCGACGCTCCTTCAACTCTTGTCGCTTGTTTCTCTGTTCTTCGAGCCGGTCACGTTCCATTCGGAGGTCGTCGAGACGCTCCTGCACCTCGCTCCGCTCGTCGAGAAGGTCACGTCGGAGCGACCGAAAGCGGTCGACGGTCGACTCGATAGCACTCCGTTTCACTTCCGTGCCACAGGTCCAGCAGACGACCTCGTCGGATTCCAGAAGCTGATTGGGGACATCCTCGCGCTCGTCACCCTCTTCGAGGTAAGACCGCACGCCTCCAGACTCTTCGTCGTCTTCGAGCATCTCTTCGTTGAACTGGACGATGCTCTGGAGTTCGCTGACGACGCCGTTGAGTCGCTGCTGCCGGTTTCGAAGCTGTTCGATCTCGGCTTCGATCTCCGCTCGCTCCTCGTCGGGAACCGCAGCCATGTTCGTCGCCTCGATGTCGTCGAGTTCGTTCCGCAGGGCTTCGAGGCTCTCCTCTTGCGACTCGATGCGGAATCGGACGCGCTCCAGTTCGGAGCGTGTGTCCTGTAACGCATCGAGTTTGTTCTGGAACTCTTCTCTCCTCGCCTTGCTCTCCTCGAGGTCGGTGTTCGCGTCGTCGATCTCAGCTTCCTTCTTTTCGAGTGCCGACCGTTTCTCCTGAATCCGGTCGTCGAGGTCCCGGCGTCGTGACTCGAGGTCCGGAAGGTCGCTTTTCAGTGAGTCGAGTTCGTCGAGGCGCTCTTCGAGATTCCGACGCTCGCTCTGGAGACCCTCTATCTCCGCACGAATCGCGTCGGTGTCGACGGGGCGCATGATGATGTCACGGAGGTCGTCCCCCCGACGGATCGCCTCCCGGGCGTCGTTGGATTCGAGCAGGAAGGCAAAGAGGTCGGCGAGTTCGGAGTCCTCAAGATAGGGATTACCCGTCTTCACGACCGTCCCGTTCTCGCGAGAGAGCTGACGCGTGTAGCTGGCGTCTCCACATTCGAGGGAAACCTCGCCGACATCGGCGTCGGCTTTCAGCGGCACGTCGTCACTGCCGAGCGCACCCATGACTGCCTTGAGAAACGAGGTCCGATTGGTTGCGTTGCGGCCCGTCAAGATGGAGACCCCGGGTGGCAACTGAACGGTCGTCTCGTCGATGCCGCCGACGTTCCGGATCCGGACGTCGGCCATTTCACTGACACTATCAGAGGTCTGCATACTCAACAGGGAGTGTGCTCCTACAATATCGTTACGCTCGATTCGCGCATGCCATTACAATCATATGCCTGTAATGGCTATCTCCTGCGAGTTCTATTACAAGCGTATGTCTGTAATGGCTACCGACAGTCGCACCCACCCTGTTCGATGAGCTCGGCGACCTGATACTGCGCCCCGCAGTTGTCACAGATGACGCGGATGTCGACGAAGACGTCGAAGCCCTCGAGCTCGATCTCTCCCCCCTTCGCCAGTCGGTCGAGCGTGTCCGTCGTGACGGCCTGTGTTCGTCCCTGAAGCCGTTCGATAGTCTCGAGTCCTTTCTCGCGGCGGTCCGTCTCCGGTTTCTCACGTTCCACGCCGCGAGCCTCCGTGAGATACGTGTGAATCGCTTGGTGTGACACGAAATCCGATTCGAGCGACTCCACGTCGACACCGTTCCACTCGAGACGATTTCGAAGGTCGACACGCGTCCCGCTGCTCGCCTCGTCGTCTGTCAGCAACTCGTAGGCGCTCTCGACGTCGTTCTCCAGCGGGTCCATCCCGGCCTCCTGCATCGCGACTTCGAGGATCCGTCGGTTGAACGCATCTGCGAGATCTCGAAGACTGCGCCGCTCGACTCCGTCACCCGTCCAGTGGGTTTCGAGCCTCTCGCCTTGGCCATCGAGCCCGTACTCCTCGATAACTCGACCGACCTTGCTGTTGATCGTCGGCGAGTCGGAAGCGGCGTCGTGATCGTTCCCTGAATTGCTCATTGTGTTCCAATAAGTGACCGCCGTGAAAAGCCTCACTCTGTTATGTTAGCGTGTGCTCCAGTTCGAACTCGTTGGCGATGCCGAGGAGCGTATTCGGGAGTTCTTCCGTAAATTCGGCGTCGTCGAGTCGGTTCGCCGGACTCGCGACGCTGAACGAGCCGATGATGCGGTCGTTGTGATCGGTGACTGGGACTCCCACCGCCTTGATGCCATCCAGTTGTTCCTGGTGGTTGAACGAGTAGCCGCGCTCCCGAATCTCCTCGAGCTGAGTGAACAGCTCGTCGGGCTCCGTGATGGAGTTCTCCGTTTCCGCCTCCAACCCGTGTCGCTCGATGATGGCTTCGACTTCGGAGTCCGGAAGCTTCGCGAGGATGGCTTTCCCGGCCGCCGTGACGTGGAGCGGGACTTTCTTTCCCACCGTCGAATACGTCCAGACGGCGTGTGCCCCCGAGAACGTGAACATGTAGACGCCCCAGCCGTGTTCCTCGACCATGAACACAGCACGGCACTCCGTTTCGTCGGCGAGCTTTTCCGTGTACGCCTCCGCGGTCTCGTAGGCCCGCTTCCGGTATCCGACGTAGTTCCCCAGCGAGAGGAACTCCAGCCCGAGGTGGTACTCGTCTCCCTCCTTGGCGACGTACTCGTGTTTCTCTAGTGTGGCGAGATGAGCATGGACCGTACTGGCTGCCATGCCGAGTTCTTCAGCAAGTTCGGAGACACGCGCGCCGTCCAGCGCTTCGAGGGCCTCGATAACCTCCAGCGTCGTCTCCGTCGTCTTCAGCGTCCGTGTCGTGTTTTCCCATCCCATGACCCGACCAACATCCGGACATATATAAAATTCGCGCCTGACGAATCTTCGCCTCTGTTCCGTGCGAACACTCCACTCAGACTCGATCAATTGGAGCCGAACCGTGATCGTCGATATATAATATTCGACACTCGGGAACGGCCGATACACGACGTTGCAGCGCTCGCAGTATCGATTGTATCTCGGCTACAAGACGTTCTGTGGCCGATACCCGTCCCGTCGGCTCAGAGTCCCAGCAGCTCTCGGGTCTCCGCGGGTGTCGCGATTGGTCGCTCGAGTTCGTCCGCGATACGTGCTGTCCGGCGGACGAGTTGCGCATTGCTTTCGGCCGGTTCGCCCTTCCGGTAGTAGACGTTGTCCTCCATCCCGACCCGGACGTGCCCGCCCATCACCATCGCCATCGTCGTGAGCGGGAGCTGATACCTGCCGACTGCGAGCGCCTGCCACTCCGTGTTCTCGGGAAGGTTGTCGACGAAGTTGACGAGGTTCCGGGGGTGCGGCGGGGTCCCGGTCTGCATCCCGAGGATGACGGTCGCCCAGTACGGGGCGTCGATCAAGTCCTTCTCGACGAGGTTCTCCATCTCCGGGATGTGGCCCTGGTTGAACAGCTCGAGTTCGGGTTTGACACCCGCCTTACGCATCCGCTCGGCGTACTCCTCGCTCATCTCGCGGGGATTGATAGCCGTCCGTGTCTGTCCGAAGTTCATCGGCCCGACGTCGATGGTCGCCACCTCGGGCCGGGGCTCGGTCTCTAGCACCGGGGCGATACGCTCTTCGCGCGAATAGATGCCCCCACCGCCAGTGGTGAAGTTCACGATGATGTCCTCGCAGTGCTCGTCGATGGCGTCGCGCAGTGCCTGAAATCGGGTGACGTCCTTCGTATCCTCGTGGTCCTCGTCGCGTGCGTGGAGGTGAACCATCGAGGCCCCGGCTTCCTCACAGGCTGCGAGATCTCGCGCCACTTCCTCGGGCTGGGTAGGGAGGTTCGGATTGGCCTCCTTCCCGTGGAGTCCACCGGTCGTGGCGACGCTCAGTATCACTTTCTTCTCGAAGTAGTCCTCGAAGCCTCCGTATACCATGTGACGAGTTCTGAGAGAAATATATTTAAATTTATGGGTGGAGAAAAATCGACTCTGGGCGGAATAGTTAGGAAAATGTATATATACAACTAGCTCGCTGGATAGAGTATGCAGGGTAGTGACACGGCCGTCGTTACTGGAGGGGGACGTGGAATCGGGCGGGCAATCTGCGAGGAGCTCGCCAGACAGGGTCTCGATATCGTCGTCGCCGACATCGATACCGAGGGAATGACGGAGACCGTAGAGTCGGTCGAATCGCTCGAACAGGATGCCCTCGGGGTAGAGACGGACGTGGCGGATATCGACAGTGTCCGGGACTGTGCCGATCAAGCACTCGCCCGGTTCGGTACCGTGGAGGTACTAGTCAATAACGCGGGCATCGCCGGTCCGACGGCCTCCTGTGAGCGAGTCGAACCCGAGGAGTGGGACCAAACACTGGAAGTCAATCTCCGAGGTGGGTTCTACATGTGCCGCGAGTTTCTCCCGGCGATGAAAGACGCTGGGTACGGTCGCATCGTCAACATCGCGTCCGTGACTGGGAAGAAACCACTCGTGAACCGGACTCCCTACGCGGCTTCGAAGATGGCCATCATCGGGTTCACGCGGACTCTCGCAGCCGAAGTGGGGTCTCACGACATCAACGTGAACGCGGTCTGTCCGGGTTCGGTCGACGGTCCCCGCATCCGCCGGGTGTTCGAACAGCAGGCAGAGACGGCGGGGCGGCCGTACCACGAAGTAGAACAGGAGGTGAAGGCGGAGAGCCCACGGGGAGAGCTGGTCGACAAAACGACCGTCGCAACCGCCGTCGCGTACCTCTGCTCGGAGGACGCCCGGCAGGTGACCGGACAGGACGTCAACGTCTCTGCCGGGAAAGTGATGTACTGAGTCGTTCCCTCCTCGACCATCCGTGCCGTCGCGAACGACAGAAACACAAACATTTATTATGTTTCTCTCTACATCGCTACGTAGACTCCAGCATGAGAGAGGATAACAGGAACCAGTCACGACGACAGTTCGTAACCAGCGCCGCGAGCGCGGGCGCACTCGCCGCGCTCGCCGGATGTACTGGCGGCGGCGGCGGTGGCGGCGGCAGTGGTGACGGGGGTAACGGCGGCGGCGGTGGTGACGGGGGTAATGGCGGTGGCAGTGGTGGCGGCGGTGGCAGTTCGCTGACCTCGATGGCCTCCATCGCGAACCGACAGAACTCCTACTGGCTCAGCTGGGAGAAGGGCTACCTCGAGGCCGCGGAGGCCTTCGGCTACGACACGAACGTTCAGACGAACAACGGTGAGGTCCAGACACAGCAACAGCAGTTCGACACGGCGGTGTCGAACGACGCGGACTTCATCGTCGGGCAGACCTACACCAACGCCGCCGCAATCACGCTCGCGGAGACGCTGGCGAGCAGCGCCACGCCGGGTGTGCTCGCGGTCACCATCGCCGACTGGTTCGTCCCGCAGGACGCTGGCGAGGAGTACGTGACGTTCTTCACGCCACATTTCGTCAACCACGCCTACAGTGCCGCGAAGATGCTGTTCGAGGCGATGGGCGGCAGCGGGAAGTTCGTTCACATCGAGGGCAACCGCGGCACAGCTCCGAACATCGGCCGGAACAAGGGTGTCGATCTGGCGATGCAGGAGTACCCAGACATCGAGATGGCGGGACCACGCCAGCCGGGGAACTGGATCCGCTCGGACGCCCGCAGTGTGATGAACGACAAGGTCTCCCAGTTCGGCGACGACATCGAGGGCTACTTCGGGCAGAACGACGCGGTCGCGCTGGGTGGGCTAACCATCCTCGAGGAGAACGACATCGACGTGCCAGTCGTCGGTATCGACGCCAGCGAGCCCGGACTCGCGGCCGTCGCCGAGGACCGGATGACCGGCACCGTCTCGGGCATGGGTCCGTGGCAGGCCGGCTGGTCGGTCGCGAAGTGCCACGACTACATCAACGGGCACACGCTCAGCCCCGCCGAGAAGATGATGTCGTTCAACGCGCCGGTCTGTGTCGAGAACCCCGACGAGTGGACCGACGTCATCGACCGGCTCCCGGTCGTCGACGCCGCCGACTACAACGAGGCCATATTCTCGGGCGAGACGCCCTACGACTGGACGAAGATGTCCGTCGTCGAGGCCGGCGAGGACGCTTGGGACCCACAGATCGATATGCAGCCCATGAACCTCGAGGACATGAAGCAGGTCCTCGACTGGAAGGAGAAGGACAAGCCGAACGGCTACAATCTCCCGGGCGTCTACACCGACGATGCCACCCAGGAGGAGATGACCCAGCTGTACAAGGATCGGTTCCAGTCGAACCCGCTCAAATAACTCTCATCACACACCCCATGGCATCACAGTCACACACCGACGCGATGGACGCGGACCGGGCCAACTCGGCCAGCGAGGGCAACCACAGCTTCCGCGTCGAGGGTATTTCCAAGTCCTTCCGCCACGTGCAGGCTCTTAAAGACGTGTCGTTGGCAGTAGACCACGGCGAGGTCATCGGCCTCGTCGGGGAGAACGGCGCGGGCAAGAGCACGTTGCTGAACATCCTGACTGGCGTCTTGCAGGCTGACGAGGGGCAACTGTACGTCGACGGGGACCCGGTCGTGTTCACCAACCCGCGTGAAGCGGCGGACTACGGCGTCTCTCTCGTCCACCAGGAACAGGACGTCATCACGACCATGCGGGGGTACGAGAACCTCTATCTCGGGCGGGAGATGGAGCGCCTCGGGGTGCTCGAGAAGGAACGGATGCGCAAGGAGGCCCAGACCTTCGTCGACGATCTGGGCATCAACATCGACGTGGACGAGCGCGTCCGCAACTACACGTTCAACGAACGCCAGATGCTGGAGATCGCGAAGGCGTTTCACGTCTCCCAGAAGTCCGAGAACCCGGTCATCCTGCTCGACGAGCCCACGGCGGGCCTCGAGGAGAGCGGCCGGGAGATCCTCTTCGACCTCGTGGACGACCTCCGGGAGCGGGCGACGTTCGTCTTCGTCTCCCACGAACTCGACGAAGTGTTGCAGATATCCGACCGGATCTACGTCCTCAAGGACGGGGAGCGCGTCGACGCCACTACCGCGGCCGACGCCACCACGGAGTCGCTGCAGCAGGCGATGGTTGGGCGGGAGACTGCCGACGAGTACTACCGGATCCCCGCCCAACAGCGTGAGGCTGACCTCGGAGCGACGGCGATGAGTGTCGATGAGGCGACCCACGAGGATACGGTCGGCCCGATCTCTTTTTCGATCCGTGAGGGAGAGATATTCGGCATCGTCGGCGTCGAGGGCTCGGGCAAGCAGCGGTTCGGGCGTCTGCTCGCGGGCGATCTCGACATGACTCAGGGCTCGGTCTCCATCGACGGCACTACACTGCAGGACCCGACGGTCTCCGACATGGTCGACGCGGGCGTCGGCTACATCCCGAAGGACCGGAAGTCCGAGGGTCTGTTGCTCTACCAATCGGTGCTGGTCAACACCTCCTTAGCGATGGTCCGGGACATGAACGGCAACATGCCGCTGCTTGACTTGGATGCCGAGAAGGAGGCGACTCTCGACGCCATCGAGGAACTGGCTATCAAGACGCCAGGCCCCAACGCGCTAGTGCACGGCCTGAGCGGTGGGAACCAGCAGAAGGTCGTCATCGCCCGCTGGCTGGCACAGGAGACCCCAGTGCTCGTGATGGACAACGTGACCCGGGGTATCGACGTCGGCGCCAAGGAGGAGGTGTACCGTCTCTGCCGCGAGCTAACCGAGCAGGGCGTCTCGATAGTCTTCATCGGAGACGAGCTGCCGGAAGTTATTGGCATGTCAAACCGCATCGCCGTGATGGCGAAAGGCGAATTCGTCGGCGAGCCGTTCGACGCCTCGCCGGGCAACAAACCGACCGAAGAGGACCTGATACAGGAGATGATCTGACAATGAGTACAAGTAGCGTCAGCGAGTGGATCACGAGTCAACGAGAGCAGCGAACTCTACACGACTGGATACAGGATCTCGGCCCGTTCGTGATGCTGTTCGGGCTGCTTATCATCTTCACGCTCACGACGGAGCGTTTTTTCACCGAGTCCAACCTGCTCGACAACGTCGCCAAGAACGCCGTCACGTTGCTGCTCGTGGCACTGGCTGGGACCTTCCCCATCCTCCAGCAAAGCATCGACCTCTCGGTCGAGTCGGTCGTGCTGCTGACGGGTGTCGTGACGGTCGTCTTGATTTCGCAGTTCGGTCTCGGCCTTCTGGCCATCCCGCTCGCCATCGGTGTCGGGATGCTCGCCGGCCTGTTCAACGGCATCGTCTTCACGAAGCTCAAGGTGCCCTCGTTTCTGGTCACACTCGGGACGCTCTCGGTGATGGCCGGGGTCGGGAAGATCATCACCGGAGGCTCGACTATCACCTTCCGGAATCCCGCCATCCGCACCATCTCGACCGGCGACGTCCTCGGCATCCCCAACCTCGTGCTCTGGGGGCTACTCATCTACGTGGCCACCATCGTCCTCGCTTTCCGGACGAAGTTCGGCCGGTACTGCTTCGCGCTGGGCGAGAACGAGCGCGTCGTAGAGTTAGCCGGGGCGAAAGTCGACCGGTACAAGATCTACCCCTTCGTGCTGTCGGGGTTGCTCTGTGGCATCGCTGGCGTCCTGCTGACGCTTCGCATCTCGTCGGCCTCGCCTAACATCGGGAGCGGGCTCCTGCTGCCCAGCATCGCCGCCATCGTCATGGGTGGGACGGCACTGACCGGCGGCGTCGGCGGGCCCCACCGGACCATTCTGGGTGTGCTCGTCATCGCTGTCCTGAACAACGGCATGAACCTGCTCGGCATCGACTCGTTCGTCCAAGAGATCATTCTCGGGCTCGTGGTCGTCGCGGCGGTGGCGCTGTCCATCGACCGCGAGAAGATAGACGTCGTGAAGTAACCGACCCGGGCGTTTTTCTCACGCGTCGGGCCCTCGTTCTCGGCGCAGTTCAGTCCGCGCTCAGCGGCCCGTCGACGTTACTGGCCGGCACCGTCCCATCTTCGTTCCAGCCACGCTGGGCGTAGTATTCGTCGAGGGCCGCCTCGAAACCGGGTAGGTCGTACGGCAAAGTGTCGTCGTCCCGGTCGATCCCGCGGTGATTGTTGAAGTGCCGTTCCAGCTCGACCACCTTCGAGCCGACCGCGAGCAGGTCCTCGTAGTCGGCGTCGAACAGCCCCTCGAAACGATCTGGGGTCATGAACGAGCGGGAGAACCGGCAGACGACACCGCAGTCCTCTAGCGCGCGAGCGTTCTCCTGTCTCACGACGTGGGGTGCCTTCCCCTCTAATCCGGTCGGCTTGAGCGCCTCGTCGTCGCCGACGAGCGGGTACTCCCACGCGTACATGGTGCTGAACATGTGGTCGGCCCCCCGGTTGGCGACGGCGTACGAGAGTCCCTGTCCGTTGAGCGTGCGGCCGTCGTGGGCGGCGAAGTCCAGCCCCTTGACGGTCCAGTTCTCGACGCCCAGCTCCTCGTGGAATCGGTCGATTCCCTCGGCGAGGCGGTCGCCTACCCCTTCGCGCTTGGCGATCTTCTCGACGGTCTCGTGTATCAGGTCGACGTTGCCGAACTCGTCGTTGGCCGCGAGGTAGGCTGCGACGGTGTTTCCACAGGATATTGTGTCCAGCCCGTACCGGTCACAGAGCTCGTTCGACTGCATCACGTCGACGATGTCGTCGACTGCGCAGTTCGATCCGAACGACATCACCGTCTCGTACTCCGGCCCCTCGGTCTCGACGCCGCGCTCCTCGTCCTTCGTCGGGAGCTTGCAGGCGAACGCACACGCAGAACAGGTACCCCGTTTGAACTTCTTCTCCCCGACCCGATCTCCGTCGATCCCCTCTACGCCCTCGAACTGCAGCTCGGAAAAGTAGCGGGTGGGGAGCGCCGACACTTCGTTCGCCAGCGAGGTGACGCTGGTGGTCCCCTGCTGTTTCATGATGTGGTCGCTCGTGGCGGCGTCCCGGTGGACGTCCATCTGGACGGGTGGTATCTCCACCTCCCGGCGGGAGTCTCCCGCGAAGGTGACTCCCTTGACGTTCTTCGCACCGAGCACCGCACCTAGCCCACCGCGGCCGAACGCGCGTGATTCGGTCGTCATGATCGAGGCGAACCGGACCTGGTTCTCCCCGGCCGGACCGATACAGGCGACGTGCTCCGGGGATAGCCCGTGTTCCACCTCGATGTACTCGGTCGTCTCCGGAACCGTCGCTCCCGCCAAGTCCGGGACCGGCTCGAACTCGACGCCCTCGTCGGTGACGTGGACGATGATCAGCGCGTCGCTCCGCCCGGTGAACTCGACAGCGGCGTACCCCGTGTCGACGAAGTTTCGGGACACGAACCCTCCAGCGTTCGAGGAGAGCAGTCCACCGGTGAGTGGTGAGATACCAGTACAGTTCGTCCGTCCGGTGAAGCTCATGTTCGAGGTCTGCATCGGCCCCGTCGTGAAGATCAGGCCGTTCTCCGGACCGTACGGGTCCGCGTCGAACGGGAGCCGGTCGTGTGCGAGTTTCGTTGCGACGCCGCGGCCGCCGATGAACGATTCTAGGACCGAGTCGATACCCTCCGTCTGTGTCTCCCGCTTGCCGACATCGACACTGAGGAGAGGACCCTCTACCGAAAGCATACTCGTGACGTTCCGTAGCAGTCGGCAATAAACGTTGCCACGACGGCTCAGGCGGTGAACCCGCCGTCGACGACGAGGTTGTGGCCGGTGACGTACGAGGCCTCGTCGCTGGCGAGAAACACCGCCACCTCCGCGACCTCTTCGGGATGGCCGGCCCGTCCCAGCGGCGTCCGTTCGAGGATTCCCCCCGCCGTCTCGCCGTCCTCCATCGTCATCGCCGTCTCGATGAAACCGGGGTTGAGCGCGTTCACTCTGATGCCATCTTCACCGTGTTCCACGGCGAGTTGGCGGGTGAGGTTCGTCACGCCACCCTTGGACGTGCAGTACAGTGAGGAGTTTTCGAGCCCCCGGATACCGGCAATCGAGGACATATTGATCACCGCACCACCGTCCCCCTGTGCTCGCATCGCCTCGATGGCGGCTTGGCTACCGAAGTAGACTCCTTTCAGATTGATGTTCATCAACCAGTCGTAGTCCTCTTCGGTGACTTCCCCACAGGGGCGCTGACGCTCGACTCCCGCGTTGTTCACCATCACGTCGAGGCTCCCGAAGGTTTCGACGGTTTCGTCGACGACGTTCCGGAGGTCGCCGATGTCGCTCACGTCCGTCTCGACGTACAGGGCGTCGCCGCCTGCCGCCGCAATCAGTTCGTGGGTTGCTTCCCCACCCATCCGCGGGTCTTCACGGACGTCGGCGATAGTGACGTTCGCGCCCTCCTCGGCGAATCGGCGGGCGATAGCACGTCCGTTGCCCGAGGAACCGCCGGTGACGATAGCCGTCTTTCCGTCGAGACGGCCGCTCATAGCCGTCCACCCGCCGTCGTTTCCTCGTCCGTTTCGCCCCCACTCGTCACGGCGACTGCCACCGTGAGGCTCGTCCCCTCGGGACCGCTGGCTCTCGACCCACGCAGGTGTGGCTGGTCTCGCATAATCACGTCAAAGCTTGTCGTAGTCCAAGAAGAACCTTCGGGTGCTCGATCCGAATCGATATCGGCGAACTACTCGAACGTATCGGCCAGTCTATTACCCAAACATTTATGATCTATTCCGAAAAACGCCCATGTAGCATGTTAGATAATGGCGCGTTAGTAGTGGATTCGGTGTCCCACTGCTTCAACCACACTCCGGAGAACCACAAGCATCCGCACGCGCAGCGATGGGACGACGAGACGTTCGAACTCAGCGAGAAGCTCCTCCCGAAGGGGTACGTCCCGTCGAAGGAGGTCTTCTACCGCGACCACCAGCCCGAGGAACTCGCCCGGTTGCTCTTCTTAGAGAGTCAGATCGATTACTCGGTCTATCACTCGCTCCCGCTCGACGACTACTTCAAGGACGGGTACGTCTCTCGGGAGAAGGGCTTCGAGTTCATGGAACAGAACTCGAACCGCGTCTCGATGTACGTCGACATCAACCCTCTCGACGACGACGCGGGAGACCAGATAGAGGAGTTCGCCTCGCGGGACGGGGTCGAGGGCATCAAGTTCTACCCGGCCCGATACCAGAACGGCAACGACCTGTCCCTCCAGCTCACGGAGGACTCGGTCTGGCCGCTGCTCGAGCGTATCGCCGACTCGGACGTCGACACTCTCGCTATCCACAAGTTCATCCCGTTCGCGACGGCACCGGTGCGATACTTCCAGCCCGGTGACGTCGAGGACGCCGCCAACTCGTTCCCGGACCTCAACTTCGAGATCATCCACGCCGGGTTCTCGTTCATCGAGGAGACGGTGTTCGCGATGGCGAGCCACGAGAACGTTTACGCGAACCTCGAAAACACCGCATGCTTGGTGAACACCCGGCCGAAGAAGTTCGCTCGGGCGCTCGGTGAGATGCTCTACTGGGCCGGTCCGGACCGTATCGTCTACGCCGGCGGTGCGACTGCGCTCCACCCGCAGCCACCTATCGAGGGCATCTGGAACTTCGAGATGCCCGAGGAGCTCCGTGCGGGCGAGGATTATCCCGAGGTCACGCAAGAAGACAAGGAGAAGATACTGGGCGGGAACGCCCTGCGACTGCTTGGCAAGGATCCCGAACAGGTCAAAAAGGACATCAAGGGGGACAAGTGGGACCAACTCCGGCAGGAACGTGAGGAGACCGGCGATTACCCGGTAGCCCCGTGGTCGACTTACGAAGCCGAAACCGCCACGTTATCCGACGACTGACCATGTCAAGCGCCATCACACCGGACCACTCGTTCGACGACGAACTGAAGACCGCGATTCGAGACGAGCTCATGAAGGTACTCGACCCCTGCAGTTGCATGAGCGATCACCCGATCAATATCGTCGACCTCGGGCTGATCGAGGATATCGTCGTCGACGACGGCGACGTGGAAATCATCCTCTTGTTGACCTCTCAGCGGTGTACCTACTTCTTGGACATCAACGACGAGATACGCGAGCGTGTCGGCGGGCTCCCCGCCGTCGACACCGTCGAGGTCCACCAGGACACCAGTGGGGAGATCTGGACCAGAGAGCGAATGTCCGACCGGGAGCGGACGGCCCGACGCGAGCGGTTCGAAGCCCGGATGGAAGCGGCTGGAATCACGCCGTACGCCGAGCGGAGCCAGTAGCACGGATGTCCCAGACACTCCTCGTTGCCCTCAAGGACGAGACCCAGACCGAAGCCGTCGCCGAGCACGTCGCTTCGTTCTACGACAAGCCGGACGTCAAACTGCTCCACGTCGTCCGGTACACCGAGAAACGAACCAGCCCGTCTCGAGGCGGCCGTGACCGCCCCGACGGGTGGTTCGCGAGCGCCGTGGACGACGCGGAAGCCCTGTTCGAGGTGGCCACCGAACGGCTGGAACCGTCCGCCGGGACGATAGAGACTGCCGTCGAGTCGGGGGACGCCTCTACCGAGATCCTATCTCACGCCGACGAGTTCGACGTCGACGGAATCGTCCTCGGGTTCCGAAAGCGGAGTCCGACCGGGAAACTGGTCTTCGGCTCGACTGCCCAAGACGTCCTGCTGTCGGCTTCCTGTCCCGTCGTCGCGGTCCCGCTGGTCGAGTCCTGATACCGGACTCACCCATGTCCGATTCACCTCACTTCCCGAGAGGGACCCATCGGTTCGGTCACTATCCGGTGGAGAATCTGCTGCCATGGTCGGCCTCGTCCGATAGTCTGGGCTCGAGTAAAAATACCTTCCCGTCCCTCTCGGCGCAGTTACTCGAGTCCCGCCCGTTTGTAGGCCTCTACGTGGTCGACGTACAGTTCGCGAACACGGGCGATCTCTTCGAGATGTCTCTCCCTGATCGGGCGGGTCTCTGCTGGGGCGCCGTACGCGAGGTGACCCGATGGAACGGTCTGGCCCTCCGTGACGAGGCTGTTGGCGGCTACGAGGCAGTCCTCCTCGACCACCGCATCACGCTGGACGGTGCTCGACATCCCCACGAGCGAACCGTCCTCGACAGTAGCGTAGTCGATGACGACGCCGTGGCCGAGCGTCACTCCGTCACCGATGGTGGCTCCGTGGAGCATCGAGAACTCCTGGACGTTGGTCTCGTCGCCGACGACCGTCGGTCCACCGTCGCCTCGTAGACACACGAACGGCCACAGGCCGGACCGTTCGCCGACGGTCACGTCGCCCACGGCGTAGGCCACCTCCGAGACGAACGCCGACTCCGCGATATCCGGGGCTACACCCAGTACTGGACGCTGCATACACCGACCACTCCGAGGCCCGTATTAGAGGTGCCGGCGACGCGACCGAACTATCGGCCACGAAGCGCCGACCCGCAGGAGAACGATGCCGAGCACTCGGGGGACTGGAAACTGCATTACGGACGCTATAGGGAACGCGCTCGCGATTAGCGGTGACCACGGGGTCCGCTCTTCATCCATCGGGTGTACTCTCGAAACGGGCTACCGTCAGCGTCTCCACCGTGGTGCGGACACGAGATGCGTGACTGTGAGCCGGTCTGAACGCCGGGCGGAAACGGCGCATCATTTCGGCAGGTGTGCCGCTCTCCTCGTGCCGTGGGGTCTGGCTATCGCTACTGCTCCTCGTGTGCGGCGAGAATCTCCAGTAACCGGCCGCGACCCAGTTCCTCGATGAGGACTGCGAGTTCGAGCACCCGGTCACGACCGAGTTCTTCGACGAGCGTCTCGATTTCGTCGGCCGTGAACGTCCGTGCGAGGCTCGCCATCGTCTCGACCACCTCGCTCACCTGTTCGGCCACCTCGGGGGTCGGCGCGAGCGTCAGCGGTCGGTTCACGAACTCGCCGTTCTTGTAGTAGCAGAACCGGAGTTCGTTCTCGTCGCTCGATTCGGGGTTGACGATTTGGACGACGCCGTAGCCGTCCTCCCACTCGTCTATCCGTCGTTCCAGCACCGTTCTGTAGCGCATACTCAAGGTATAACGCTTGTGTACATAAGGCTTTCACACGCAAAAACGCATACGAGTATCGGCGTCTTGGATACACCGACACGAGTGGTGGCGTGAGGGGAGTGCCGAAAACTCGACAGCCTGGAGTACGGTTAACTGCGATGTGTCCCCAATCGGTGGTCTGTCTAACGTCCGCACGTGGATCGATCAGCATCGCCTCCCGAGCTTCGTCGCGATTGCCTACGCGTTCACCTGGACCATCCAGGGCGCGCTCGCGTATTCGGGCATGGGAGCCTCCTGGACGCACTCCATTCTGATCGGCTTCGGTGGATTCGGCCCGCCGATTGGCGCGGCGGTCGTCATCTGGGCCTCCGGTGGCAGCCTCCGCACCTGGGTCGGCCAGATGTTCAAGTGGCGCATCGGCGCGAAATGGTGGGGGCTCGCAATCGGGCTGCCATTCGTCATCCTCTCGCTCGGCGTCTTGCTGTTCGTCGTAGCCGGGGGTCCGATTGACCTTACCGAGTTCGAGTCACCGTTCATCTACCTCTTCGCGATGGCGTGGGGGACCGTGTGGGGTGGCGGCCAGGAGGACCTCGGCTGGCGTGGGTTCATGCTTCCGATACTCCAAGACTCTTACAGCGCGCTGGTGTCGAGTGCCATCGTGGGTGTCACGTGGGCCGCCTGGCACCTCCCGCTGTTCCTGAACGCGACGACCACCCACGGCGGCTGGCCGCTCTCCCAGCAACTCCTCTGGATGATCTCCATCCTCGCGGGCTCGATCCTCTGGACGTGGATGTACAACAGCACCGGCGGAAGCGTCCTCGCCGTCGCGGTGTTTCACGCCGGCGTCAACGCCATGGGAATCTTTCACCCCGCCGACCCGGAGGCGCTCGTCCCGAACGGCGTGCCGGATCCCTGGCTGAACCTGCTCGCCGAAGTTACGGGGGCTCTCCCGCTCGTGTTGATCGCACTCCTGCTGGTCGTCGTCTACGGTTCGGATCGCCTCGCAAATCGCGACCCACCAACGCCCCAAGACGCCGGCCTTCCGCCCGAGACCGACGCGGAAACGATCACGTAACCGACTGGGGCGTCGTTTAGCACTGTGTTCTCTATGTGCGTCCGGTCGGTTCCCCGGAGTCACACGCCTCGTGTGGTCGACGAATCACGACGCTCCCGCATTTCACGCTGAGCCAACAACCCCGCCCCAGTGGCGCTGACGACCACGAGGGCAAGCAACCACATGAGTACGGCATGCGAGACGTTCATCGGCGCCAGAGCAACCCAGTCCGGGACGCCTTCGACGATTGCCCGCTCCAGATCGAGCGGGACCAGTCCTCCGGCGGCGTTCTCCGTCCCGTGCACGAGCATCGCGAGGAGGATGCTCCCGCCGGAGCCGTTGTACACCCACGCGATCAGGATCGAGAACGCGACGATGCCGACGAAGTAAGCGAGCTGGGATTCCAGCGGCCACTGCGAGTGGATCGCCGCCGGGTCGAAAAAGAGCGGTAGGTGCCAGCCACCCCAGAGCACCCCGATGATTACGGCGGCCCACAATCCGCCGTATTGTTCCTGCAGTTCGGGTTGGGCGAAGCCACGCCAGCCCAGTTCCTCCTGGCCCCCGCCGATGGTGGTGCCAAGGAGGATTCCGATGGCGAGGGTCATCGGGTCGAACGCGAACGCCGCGAAGTCGACCGGGCCGCCGACCAGTTGGAGGACGGCACCGGAACCCAGTGCGACGATCACGGGGATTCCGACGGCGGCGGCGTACCACTTCGGATGCACGCGCCAGCGGACGACTCGCCCAAGCCAGTCTCGAAAACTGTCCCCACTAACGGAGAGAACCACGCCCGCGGCGATAGCTGGCCCGAGGGCGCTGAGAAAGCCGCTGATGATCCAGCGGGTCCAGGAGGGTTCCATTCTGAGTACCAAGACCGCGGCGTCTAAACTCCAGGAGATGGCGTACGCGAGAAGAAAGAAGGACGCCACGCGGTGGCTTCGTATCCAATTCCCCACTTGAGAGGCCATAGCAACACATCAGATCTCAGGTGGTTATACTATAGGCGTCTTTTTCGAGTGACAGGAATCGCCGGGGACGGTCGATAGAACGAGCCCATGTAGTGGAGGACTGCGGCGGGGACCCCGAGCGTCGCGGTTACCGCTTCCGGTTCGGGCCCCTCCCCATCGCGTCCGTTTCGGTCCGGACGGGTCGTTCGACTCGGCGCCGTATTCCCGCAACATGCCGTCGGTCATCAGCGACGACACCGGGTCGAGGACTACGAGGGAGACAGTCCTGATCACGGGGTTCTCGGACGAGCGGATCCGCGAGCGAACGAGCAGTCGTTTCGTCGG
>Ga0207797_1000812_pt1 | contig 23375 bp, 22 predicted proteins | sample PRCRCaboRojoPR_6_FD_187275 | JGI IMG/M metagenome (GOLD analysis project Ga0207797, IMG submission 187275) | Marine sediment microbial community from Cabo Rojo, Puerto Rico - PR CR 10% Liquid 1 (SPAdes) | ecosystem: Environmental > Aquatic > Marine > Coastal > Sediment | place: Cabo Rojo, Puerto...
GCAAGCTGTTGATTGTGCGCCAAGTGGGCGGTGCGCCTCGCTTGGTTCCATATGGTCCGAGGCCTTGAAGCCACAGGTGCCCTTCCTGTCATCCGAGGCCAAGATACTTCAAGGATGGAACCTGCGCTCGGCGTCCCGTCCACTTGGTGCTTTTTTCATGCTTTGTTGTGCCTGCGGCGCAGGCATGCGGGTTTGACGGGGTGAGGCCGGGCTTTGTTTCTCTTCTTTGGACAGGCTATGCGCGACCCTGGATATAAAACTCCGTCCCTGCAGCTGATCTTCGGCCGCAGATGGCGCGATCAGAGAACAACCAAGCGGACAGCCTGTCGTCATGGCCGCCTGCGTTGGCTATGCCTGCTGGCGGCCTTCCTTGTGCTGTCCGGATGTGCGGCCAAGATGGGGCCGCCACAACCCGAGATCCAGTCATCCGAAGCGATCTGGCAAGCCTTCTGGAGCCGGAATGCTGCTCGACCTGCGGACCCCGTCGGCTTCCGCTTGAAGGCCAGCCTGAACTACGCCTCCGAGGAGGAGAGCCATCGCGTGCGTCTGTCCATGTGGGGGAACTATCAGCTGCCTCTCCGTCTGGATCTGGCCTCCTCTTTTGGCTCACCGTTCTCCCTGTGGCAGCTCACGGAGGAGCAGTGGCTCGCTTATCAGCCCCGACGGGAAATGGCTTACGTCCATGCCGATTCCCGCCGAGGAGCCGCCCGGCTCGGCGTAAAAACCCCTTTTGGCCTGCAGACCCTTTGCTGGATCCTTACGGCCGATTGGAATAGCCTCGTTCCGAGGCACTATGTCCAGACCAGGCCTGCAGGAGACAACGGTGTCCGCTACCACCTCGATGAAGGCGCTCTCATGGACAGCCTCGTTCTCGACCGCCAATCCAGGCTCGTTGAGCTGGCCGGTAGCTCGCCATATCCATGGCGTTTGCGGCTTGATGAGCCCGAACACTTTGACGGGCGGCTCGTATCCACATTGGTAACGCTGACCACGCAGGCCGGATACTCGGCCAGGGTCCATCTCAAGGAGCTCACCCTGCGAACGGCCCTCTGGCCCAAATCCTCCTTGCAACTTGACCTCCCAAAAGATACTATGATTGTTCCCTTAGAGTACCGAAGCCCGGACCAGTACCCCAAGTCCTCGGGAGGATGAGGTATGAGCGGAGAAGATAGCACGAAGAATGCGGATCAGGTTCGGCTTTCATTTGTGCAGGTCATGCTCATCGGATTGCGCTTGATTCCCAACGAGGTTGCCTGGAACGTCATGCGCAGGCTGCGCTTGTGGGAGATCAAGCAGATGCAGAGGAGGCTCGAGCGCGAGTATCAGACCTATGGCCGCCAGGCCTTGGCTGCAGAGCTAACCTCTGAGGCCGACGAAGATCGTGGCCAGGAGATGGAGCTGACTCGAAAGCAGATCGACTTTCTGGAAAAGGAGGTCTCCTTCTTGACCCAGGAGCTGCAGAACCTCAGACAGAACATGGTGGCCAAACGCCGTCACAAATGGGCGGTCTAAGGCGGCAGCCTCTGGCCAGCTCCGAAGGCTGACCCCCGGGCGCTCCCCCTCACGTAGCGGACGATTTCTCAGCTTCAGATTGCATTCCAAGGGAAGCAGCCATGCACGCGACTCCACTCATTATTGCCTCTGATCATGCCGGCTTTTCTCTCAAGCAGGATGTCATCGCCTATCTGCAAGACACTGATCGCCCCCTCGAGGATCTCGGGGCGACCTCGAAAACGAGTGTCGACTATCCGGAATATGCTGCCAAGGCCTGCCAGCGGGTCCGCGAAGCGCACAGCTTCGGCGTCTTGATCTGCGGTACCGGCCTGGGCATGTCCATGACCGCCAACAGGTTTGTGGGCATTCGAGCGGCCCTGTGCGCCAACGAGTATATGGCGCGCATGGCGCGCCAACACAATGACGCCAATGTCCTCTGCCTCGGCTCGCGCTTGCTGGGGCCCGATCTAGCCACGAGCATACTCGAGGCCTTTTTGGCCGCTGAGTTTGAAGGCGGCAGGCATCAACGACGCGTCGATCTCATCGAAAGCGTCGTCTGCTGACCCATCAACCCCAGGCCCGATGCTCTTTCTTCCGGCCAGGCGGGCTCAAGCCTCTCAGCATTGCAACCCATGAGCATCCTTTCTCCGGGTGGAGGAATGCCTCTGAGGCTCCAATGCCCCGCTGCAATACCGTGATATGGGCATAAAGGCCCTTCCTCTTGGCAGTCATGGCTGCAGAGACCATCAAACGAGAAGGCTGATCAGGAGAACACCCTATGGAGACACCACAGCACAATCTGGCCCTCGATCTCGTCCGAACAACCGAAGCCGCGGCTCTGGCCTCAGCCCGCTGGCTGGGCAGGGGGGATAAGAAGGCCGGCGACCAAGCAGCTGTCGATGCCATGCGGCTGTCCTTCAATGCCATCAATGTCCTGGGAACGATCGTCATCGGCGAAGGCGAGAAGGACAAGGCCCCCATGCTCTATAACGGTGAAAAGGTCGGCACGCAGGAAGGCCCGGTGGTCGATGTGGCTGTTGATCCCGTGGAGGGCACCAACCTGCTGGCCTTCGGCCGACCCAACGCCATCTCCGTGGTCGGCATGGCCCCGCAGGGGAGCATGTTCAACCCCGGGCCGAGCTACTACATGCAGAAGCTCGTTGTGCCGCATCAAGCAAGGAAAGCTGCCGATCTGGACGCCCCGGTCAGAGACAGCCTCCTGGCCATTGCCAAAGCCCTGGGCAAGGATATCGACGACCTCATCGTCTTTGTCCTGGATAAGCCGAGGCATGCCGAGCTGATTCAGGAGATCCGCAGGGCCGGCGCAAGAATCCAGCTGCACACCGACGGCGATGTGGCCGGAGCGCTCATGGCTGTCGATCCGAGATCGGATGTGGATGTCCTCATGGGAACCGGGGGCACTCCGGAGGCCGTTTTGTCCGCTTGCGCCATCAAAGCCCTGGGAGGAGAGATGTTCTGCCGCATGGATCCGCAGAAGGATCACGAAAAAGCGGCCCTCGCAGAAGCAGGAACGGATCTCAGCCGGGTCTTCAAGGTTGGGGATCTGGTCAAAGGGGAGGACGTTTTCTTCGCTGCCACCGGAATATCGGGAGGAACCTTCCTGCCGGGGGTTCGCTATACCGGGGAAGGCGCCTTTACCTACTCAATGGTCATGCGCAGCAAGACCGGAACATTCCGACGCATCGAAGCCACCCATTCCTGGGAGAAGCTCATGCGCTTCAGCTCGGTCGACTACGATTGATACCCCCGATTTGCTTGGTCTTTTCCAAGATATCTGAACGAAGCTGATTCGGGGTCATACCGTCTCCTTCTCAAATGGACTGTTCGGCAAGCTGACGGGCTTACGGCGGGCATACGGCAGCAGCCTGAACCTCCCGGCCTTGGCAGCAGTCTGCCATGGGAGCCCGGTCAGGCCTGGCAGAAAGGGGCTGTCAATCGAGGGCGTAGGGGGTGAGACTCTCGCAGCCGTCCTCGGTCACGGCCAAGGTTTGTTCAAACTGGGCTGAGAGCGAGCCGTCACGCGTGACTGCTGTCCAGTTGTCTTCGAGAATGCGCAGCTCGCGACCTCCAAGATTGATCATCGGCTCGATGGTAAAGACCATCCCGGGTACCAGGACCACACCGGTCCCAGGCTTTCCGAAGTGGGGCACCTGAGGCGGTTCATGGAACTCGAAGCCGACACCGTGGCCGACCATCTCCCGGACGACCGAGCAGCCCTGGGACTCGGCATACTGCTGGATAGCCCAGCCGATGTCCCCGATGGTCTTGCCCGGCCTGACCTGCTGCATGCCCAAGCGCAGGCATTCCCTGGCCACCTCGACGATTCGCCGGGCCTCTGGTTTCGCCGATCCGACGCAGAAGGTCTTGCTGGCATCGGCGTAGTAGCCTTCCAGAATCGTGGTGATGTCGACATTGACGATGTCCCCGTCTTCCAGCCTTCGCGACCCGGGGATGCCGTGACAGATGACCTCGTTGACTGACACGCAGACACTCTTGGGAAAGCCGTTATAGTTGAGGGGGGCTGGTCGGCCGCCGCTTTGAACAGTGAAGTCGTGCACCCGGCGGTTGATCTCCTCTGTCTCCAGGCCGGGCTGAATCAGCTCCTCGACGAGATCGAGGCATTGGATCACCTGCCGGCCGGCCTTTCTGATGCCCTCGATATCGGCCGGCTCCTTGAGCCGTATCTTATGCCGGCGGTAGTAGACCTCCTTGAGGTCTTCCTCCGGCTGTTGGCCGTCAGTCTTGTTCAGGCAGCACTTCTTATACTTCAGCCCGCTTCCGCAGGGGCACAGGTCGTTCCGTCCCACCTTCATGCACTGCTCTCCTTGCAAGATTCGCTGCCCTCCCTTGAGATTCGGGCTGCAGCCGAAATCTCAAGGGGGCCGGCCTGATCCGAATCCCTGGTCACCACCGGTCCGCTTGGGATGGCAGTTCAGGAGGATCTGATCAGGCCTGCGGTTCAAGGGAAGTGTGACCATGATCGCCAGGGATGTCAATTCCGGTTTCTCCGTTGACAGACGGTCGGCCCGATTGATCAAATAGGCCATGCTCATTGACTGTCACGTGCATACCAGCCGCTACTCCCCCTGCTCCGTGCTTGAGCCGGCCAGCGCCTGTAGGTTGGCCGTCCAGCGCGGCTTGGCCGCTCTGGTCATCACCGAGCATCAAGTGCAGTGGACCGAGTCAGAGCTTCGCGAGCTGCAACGGGAGTTCCCGGATCTCATCCTCTACAGCGGCCTGGAGGTCACCCTGGCCGAAGGCTTCGATGTGGTCATCATTACCGAAGCGCGCGGATTGACATTCCCCTTCGGAGCCCCCATGGCCCAAGTCCTGGACAGGCTGTCCGCCTTTCGGGAGGAGAGCTTCCTCTTTCTGGCCCATGCCTTCCGCTGGACTGAAAAGCGTTCGGAGCTGATGGAGCGGGTTCTGGACCACATGGACGGACTGGAGATGAACTCAGTCAACATCGTTGGCGTTCGGGCAGATCGGGAGAGCGGCCTCTACCCACCTCGGCTGCCGGAGCTCTACCAGACCGTACAGCACGAACGAGGGCTCATTCCGGTCTACAACTCGGACGCTCACTCCCCACAAGCCGTCGGCAGCCTGGCCTCGGATATCGATGGTGCCGCTCCGCCCAAGGGCGGCGCAGGGTTGGCCGACCTGCTCAAGCACAGCGAGCCTCGGCAGCATCAGACAGCCGCCCTCTTGCGCGGGCTGATTGCTTAAGGACCTGGTGTGGTCCAAGGGCAGGCTGTATTCAGGGCCGAGCGTTGCTTCGACGCTCATCCTTCATCCAGGGTGGGAATACCTGGACACAGTCGAACCTTTGCGGAACCAGCCCGCCTTAGAGCCGCTGAATGAGATAGATATACATGGGCAGCCGGCTCCTCTGCTTGAGCTCCTTGAATATCCGCAGGTGCTCGAGCTTGTCCAGGCCATGCATGGGAGAGAGATAGATCGTGCCTTTGGGAGCTGGTCGGCTGAGGCTTTGACCAGTCAGCTCGGAAATTCGGGCAAAATGCTCCTGAGGGAGGTTCGTGTTCAGGATGAAGTTGGCCGTTATCTCCAGACTCCTGTAACGTCTGTTCAGCTCCAGCATCCGGAAGAAGGCCTCTTTGACCTGCCGGGCATGGATCGGCTTGCGCAAGCTGTCGAGCGTGGCCTGATCGGCCGATTCAAAGCCGATGTTGATGCAGGTTTCAAAGGGCATGGCCTCCAGGCTGGCAAAAAGCGCCTCCGGAGCTGAAAGCAGTGAGTCGACGCTCCCGAAGAGGAGCAGCCTGTGATCCCGCATGAAGGACCCTTTGAAGTCGAGGAGGTCGTAGCCTTTTTCTGCGGCGAACTCGATCAGCTCCCGACCGCATTGCAGCGCGTCGTGCTGTCCCAGAAACAAGGTGCTGTAGTTGGTTATCTCGGGACCAAAAAAGCGGTGCAAGCTCTTGAGCTGCTCAAGGATATTCTTCCGTGATCGACGCACGAAGGGCTGTCCCGTCTTGACCGTGCAGAAACCGCAGTTGTACAGGCAGCCATCGGCCACCATCAGGGGAAGGCAATCATAGTCGGCATGCCGGGCATCAGGAGGGAGCACACTGACCCGGCCCTGGAGGATGGCCTGGAGCCGGAGCGCTCTGCTCCTCAGGGTCTGCCTGTCCTGGGCACAGATAGCCTCCACGGCCTGGCGCTCCTGGTGGGAACGCGGCTCGAAGTCCCTGCGCAGGGCCTCGGGAATGTTTTCCCAGGCGGTCAGAGCTCTGCGAACACCAGGATCGGCGAAAGGGTTGCGATGCCAGAGTGAGTTGGTGCCATATTCCGGACAGGGCAGGTAGTACTCCCCGAAGGAGTCAACAATGTCGGCATAACCGCCGGCGTAGTAATAGATCCAGTCGTTGCCGACAGTCCTTTTCAACCATTCCTGAGGATGCGGCCAGTCCCTGTCTCGACCCTGAATGAAACGGATCTCTCCGTTGAGGGTATAGTCGAAGATGAAGGATGAGGTCTCCAGACGGGTATACCGTCCATAGCGAATCGGATAGCTGACCTTCTGATACCGGTCAGCTCCTCTCCTGTCAGCCTGAAGCCGACGGATTCGGCCCTCCGATCCCGATTCTGCCTCGCTGTGCACTGTGCCCATAGCGGATTGATCCCTTGGAGAGAATTCTATACAGTAGGCTGCCGTCCGGAGGAAGCCTGGGCCACCAGGAGCGCTCCTTCCTTCCGAGACGCCCCTGGCATACTGTTGTCTTCCTGCCGAAGGGGAACGACCATGATCGAGCCGACAGCACCGTTCGCCGCGGCCATCGAGTACTTGTACAGCCTGCAGAAGTACGGCATCAAGTTCGGTCTGTCCAAGACCGAGAACCTTTTACGGGACTTGGGCCATCCGGAACGCCTCGGTCGTCACATCCACATCGGCGGCACCAACGGCAAAGGATCGGTAGCCGCCTTCCTGAGCTCCATTCTGCGCGAGTCAGGCTATCGTGTCGGCTTGTTCACCTCCCCGCACCTGGTCAGCTTTACTGAGCGCTTTCAAGTCAACGGCCGACCCATATCCAAAGAGGATGTGGCCGAGCTGACCCATCGAATTCAACAGGTCATCTCTGATGAAGAGCCGCCGACATTTTTCGAGGCGGTCACGGCTATGGCCTTCTGCTATTTTCAACAGCAGGAGACCGACGTCAACATCATCGAGGTCGGCCTGGGAGGGCGGCTGGACGCGACCAACGTGATCACGCCCCTGCTCTCCATCATCACGAACATCTCACTGGAGCATCAGGAGTTCCTCGGCAGGACCCTCCGGGAAGTGGCTTTCGAAAAGGCGGGGATAATCAAGCCCGGCGTTCCGCTTGTGACCGGGGCCAGGCAAAAGGCGGTGCGCGAGCTGTTTCAGGCCGCCTGTCTGGAGAAGCAGGCCCCGTTCTTTCGGCTTGGCAGCGACTTCTGGTACAGGACAACCGCCTCTGGCCTGCAGTTCAAAGGCAGGCGAATACAGGCGGAGAATCTCAAGCTCAGCCTGTCTGGCCGGCATCAAGGCCGCAACGCCGCATTGGCTCTGGCTGCAGCCGAGATCCTCTCGAAGCACGGCCTTCCGGCTGCAAGAACTCGGCTGCGCCCCGCTCTGGAAAAGGCCGAATGGCCTGGGCGAATGCATGTCGTCTCCCGTCAGCCCTTGATTCTCCTCGACGGGGGGCATAATCCGGCAGCCCTCAGGGCCTTGGCTGAAAGCGTCCGCACGGATCTGGTCTTCGACCGCTTGGTCCTGGTCCTCGGCATTATGGCCGACAAGGATGCCAACAGCATTCTCAAGAACATCCTGCCCATAGCCGACCGGGTCATTTACTCCAGGCCGGTCTATGAACGGGCGCTTGATCCGAATATCCTGGCCCGGAAGGCCGGGAAGTGGAAGATTGCCGGTGAGGTGGTCACCCCTCTGGATGCAGCGCTGAATCGAGCCAGAGAGCTGGCCGGACCTTCGGATTGCATCCTGGTTACCGGCTCCCTTTTCACGGTGGGCGAAGCCCTTGGCCTGCTTCTGCCCGAGGACTATCCGGCCGATGTCTCCTAATGCCCTAAGCAGCAGACGGCGCAGCTCGCCCATTCCAGCATCTCCCCGATCTCTACCGATCCATTTTCTTGACTGCCTCCAATGATTGCATTATAAATCATTATAATAATGATTTTCTAGGAGGGAATGGTAGGCCGACCGAAGGCTCAAATGGTCTGCTTCGGTTATGCTGGAGATCCTGCTCGTGCTTTGAAGCTTCCACATCCTCACTGTTCGTGCTGATGCCCGGCATCAAAGCCCATTGCGCTGTACTGCTTGCTCCAAAGTTGAAAATACAGCGGAATGCATGCTGCTTCGAACACCTCAACATAAAGGAGTGAGGTATGTTATTTGAGAAAAGCTTCCGAAAATCCCACGATGATACACAGAGCTGGGGACTCCCCTGCCCGACCCAGAGCGTTTGCCCCGTGTGCAATGAGATATTGGACGCCACAGTGTACGAGCATGACGGGCAAGTCTGGATGTCAAAGCTCTGCCCGGAGCATGGTCAGTACCATGAGCTGCTCAGCAGCGACAAGGACTTTTTTCTCAAACGGAGGCGAACCCATTTCGATCTGCCGAGCGGCGTGAAAACGCCTCACACCAAGTCCAATGCGAACTGCCCCCATGACTGCGGCCTGTGTTCCCAGCACCGCTCAACCCCCTGCATGGTCAACATTGACCTGACCAATCGCTGCAATCTGAAGTGCCCGATCTGCTTCGCCAATGCCAACGCAACGGGCCAGGTCTGCGAGATCACCATGGATCAGCTCGAGATGATGCTTGATCGGGCCATGAACATCAAGCCCCACCCTCCGGTAAGCATTCAGTATGCCGGCGGGGAGCCGACCGTTCATCCGCAGTTTCTCGATGCCTTGCGCATGGCTAGGGACAAGGGCGTGCTAGACATTCAGGCGGCCACCAACGGAATCCGTTTCGCCAAAAGCCTCGAGTTCGCTGAAGCGGCCGCGGAAGCCGGTTTGGATGTGGCCTATCTGCAGTTTGACGGGGTGAGCGACGACATATACGAGCAAACCAGAGGACGCCCCCTCTGGGACCTCAAGCTGCAGGCCATTGAAAACATGCGCAAGGCTGGGATTATGGTGACCCTGGTACCGACCATTGTCAGGGGGTTCAACGACCATCAGCTCGGCGATATCCTCAAGTTCGCCATCGAGAACACGGATGTTGTCACGGCCGTGAGCTTCCAACCCGTATCGCTCACCGGCCGCATCGATGAATCCCGACGTTTGGAGATGCGCTACACCATGGCCGACATGGCCAGGGATCTCCAGGAGCAGACCGGAATCCTGGATATGTATCAGGATTGGTATCCCTTCTCCATCATCAATCCCATCAGCCGATTGCTCGAGGCGGTCACCGAGACACCCAAGATCCACTTCAACTGTCACGCCCATTGCGGTGCAGCCAGCTACCTCCTGGTGGACAGGGAAACCCACGAAGCGATGCCCATTACCAGATTCCTGGACATCGAAACAGCCATGCACGACCTCAACAATGAAGCCGAGGCCATCGAGAACCATCCGTGGCGCAAGAAGCTGACCAAGCTGCAAATCATGCGTAAGCTCAAGAAGCACTTCGATCCGGACAAGGCCCCGGCCGGCCTGGAGTTCGACCACCTTATCGACTTCGTGAACACCTTTGTGGAGTCAGGAGAGCGGCCGGAGCAGAGACGGCGCGGTCACGTCTACCATCTGCTCGGCGATCGGTTCGACGTCATGCTTCTGGCGGCCATGCACTTTCAGGACAGCTACAACTTTGAAATCGACAGGGTGCAGAACTGTGTCATTCACTATGCCGCTCCAGACGGCAACTTTTATCCTTTCTGCACTTGGAATAGCGGCCCCTGCCATCGCTACCGCGTGGAGGAGGCCTTCTCCAGGCCCTTGAAGCAGACCGAGGAAGAGGCTCAGGCTGAGCCAACTGCCTGATAGTCTGGAACCAAGCCGTGCGCAACGCTGGAGCACGATCGATTGGACAGAATGGGCTCAAGGGAACATGGCCCAAAGATGCTGAGCCGACCAATGGGCTCAATGCTTCGGGGGGTCTCCGCTCTGGGCGACCCCCTTTTTTTCGTCCTCCTGGCTCTCGGTCTCGTATCCTGGCTTCTGCCCGAGCCTGACCTGGCCATACCCTGGACGACCCTCGCGGCGCTGGCCGTCATTGAAGAGATCGTTTTCAGGGGGCTTCTCCAGGATCTCTTCGGCAGGATCTTCCCAGGGAGCTTTCCTGTGGGGCTGACCCCGGCGAATCTCTCAACCTCCCTGGTCTTCAGCCTGGTCCATTTGCTCAATCATCCGCCCCTATGGGCCATATCCGTCTTCTTGCCATCCCTCGTCTTCGGCTGGGCAAAGGATCGCTATGGCAGTCTGCTCCCCTGCATCATGCTACATTTCACTTACAACCTGCTCTTCTTTCACAGGCCCTGAGGCCCGGCAGCCTCAGACTTCCTCCTCCATCTCGTCGGTCTCGAAGAAGTACATATAGTCCCGCAAGGCCTGCAGCCAGGATCGCGGCTTTTCCCCGGTAAGCTGAGCGAACTTGGATGTGTCCAGGACGGAGTATGCGGGCCTGGCAGCCTGCTGTCTGTACTCCTGCGCAGTAAGCGGCTGCACTGAGCAGCTCTTTCCCGAAATGCCCAGGGCTTCAGCGGCCAGCTCGCACCAGCTGGCTTGTCCGGAGTTACAGATGTGATAGATGCCGGATGCGTCGTGCTGGAAGAGCTTACAGGTATAGCAAGCCAGGTCCAGGGTATAGGTTGGCGATCCGACTTGATCGTGCACGACCTTGAGATTCGAGCTCTTCTTGGCCTGCTCCATGATCTTCTGAATGAAGTTTGTCTTCCAGGGGCCGAAGAGCCAGGAGGTCCTGATAATCAGCACCTGCTCCAAGCCAGCGTCGAGCAAGGCCCTCTCGCCGGCGAGCTTGCTCTTGCCGTAGATGGAGGCAGGATTGGGAGGATCCTCGCAGGCGTATGGCTCGCTGGAGTGTCCGTCAAAGACATAGTCGGTGCTGTAGCTGATCAGATAGACGCCGTGGGCTTCCAATATCTCCACCAGGAGCTTGGGAAAGGTGCTGTTCAGCAGATAGGCCTTGTCCGCCTCGTCTTCGGCCCTGTCGACCTGGGTATAGCCTAGAGCATTGAAGACGCAGTCCGGCTCTATGCCTTCGATATAGCGCTTCAAGTCACTGCGGTCGAAAATGTCGACATCCTCGCAGCCTTGTCTGATCGTCTCCCAGCCCTGCTGCTCCAGGCATTGGGCCAGAGCCTGGCCGAGCAGGCCCCTTTTGCCTCCGAAGACCAGGGCCTTCGGTCCATTATGCATCGACTGTTCCGGGCATGTGCAGCCTTGCGGCCGTTCCTGGCCGCCCCCCGCTGCTTCAGTCCGCTCTGATTGGGTGTTGGGTAACATAGGCACCGTCCTCCGGCCCTGCAGACAAACCTTCGACTCTTCTCCCTGCTCATGCCCCACTCGGTATGAGCCGACATCTCAAACGTCCCGGCAACACAACGGAGCCGGAAGGTTTCGGCATCCCCGACGGTATCCGCTGAAGACTTCTGCTATTATCTAAATCCATATGCCCTTCAGGTCAAACAGAAAAAAAAGGGCTTGCCAAAGGCCTCTTCTTGCCCTAGAATTCTGGACATCGGGCGGTTAACTCAGTGGTTAGAGTGCCATCTTCACACGGTGGAAGTCCGGGGTTCAAATCCCTGACCGCCCACCATGTATGAGCCCACAGCTCGTTTCCAACCGGAAGCGAGCTGTTTTTCTTTGCCCCAGCGACACCGAGACACAGTCGGCCCCGAAGGCTTGAACTCTACCTCAAGGCGGTGTTCGCCTGCAACGCCCAATCCAGCCCCATGCAGATAGCCCTTTTTGAACCGGAGATCCCGCCCAACACGGGGAACATCGCCCGGCTCTGCGCGGCCACGAGGACACCGCTCCACCTCATCGAGCCCCTGGGGTTCAGCTTGGAAGACAAGCATCTCAGGCGGGCCGGCCTCGATTACTGGCCCCAGGTCTCTGTCCACGTCTGGCCCGACTGGAATGCCTTCACCGCTTCGCTCCGACCGTCCCAACGCCTGGTCCTGACCAGCAAAACGTTCAGCCAATCCGTATTCGCATTCTCCTTCCAGCCCGAGGATATTCTCGTCTTTGGCTCGGAAACCGAGGGGCTGCCCGGCTGGCTCCTGTCTCATTCCCCTTTGAAAATCCGCATCCCCATCTGGGGGCAGGTGCGCAGCCTCAACCTGGCCAACGCCGCTGCAGTCTGCCTCTATGAGGCCTATAGACAGCTCGACCTGCTGCAGGACGAAAGCTCCGCCTCGAACCGATAGGGAGCATCTGCCTTCAGTCTGAAGGCCGCGAAGTCCGTTTTGCAGCGAAGAGCCTCCGAGCCTATACCTTCCCAAGGCCTCAGCGCCTGCCGGTGTGCAGCAGATGGCCCTGTCAGAATTGAAAGGTTAGACCTTTCATACCCTGAGCAAAAGCCCTTCCAAGCACGGACCGGTCACGTCCTTCGCAAGGAATAACGTGCAACTAATGAAAATAATGGATAATCGCCCAGGAAGACGATATCAGTAATCCTGGTGTGAGCGACTTTTTCCCTTAAACACATTGACAGCCCGTCTCACTTTTGGCATGAAAGGTTCAACCTTTGAGTTGCAAGCAGGCTGCGAGACGAGCTATGAGCTGTTCCTCGAATACCTTCCACCATCAGGATTCATCAGCCCAAGCACCACAGCCCAGGCGGTTTCAGGATGTGGTCCAGCAGATCCAGGAGGCTATCCTTGAAGGACACATCGCCGACGGGGAGATGCTGCCCTCGGAAAGGGAGCTCAAAGAGCGCTTCAACATCAGCCGGGGAACCTTGCGTGAGGCCTTGCGGGTTCTTGAGGACAGAGGGCTTCTGGAGATAAAGATCGGCAACCGTGGCGGCACCTTCGCCCGCAAGCTGACCACTGAGCACGCCAGCCATAGCTTGGCTATCCTGATCCGTTCGCAGGTCGTCTCTCTGGAGCATCTGGCCCAGTTCAGGCAGTCCATCGAAGGAGATATCGCCGCTTTAGCCGCCCAGAAGGCCTCCCCGAACGATTTGGCCAAGCTCGTGTCCCTGGCCGATTCAGCCGCCGCCCTGCTCAAGGACCGTCAAGCCGATCACGGTGGCTTCTACGCCCTCGACCAGCGCTTTCATGTGGAGCTGGCCCGCATAAGCGGCAATCCGGTCTACCTGCTGGTCATGAAGTCCGTTCATGCCAACATACTGAGGTACTACGACAGCTATCTGGAGATGGGTCCTGAGGACAAACAGGAAAACATCACCTTCTTCTACGATCTGATAGAAGCCATCCGGCAGGGTCAGCTCAACGAGGCCAAAATTCTGGCCGAAAGCCACGTCATGCAGTTCGGAAAAAAGATGCGAACCATGAAAGGGCCTTCCCGAGGTTCTCCGGAGCGGCGCACAGCCGACTCAGGTGGTCTATCGATGGAATAAGCATAAAGGATAAAGGAGGATGCCTGTCATGATGAACCAACGCGCTCGAGTCCCGACTGCCGTCAATGAGCCGGCCTGCCACTACGAGCCAGGAACGCCTCAGCGGGAGCAGCTCAAGGCCAAGCTCAAGGAGCTGAAGAGCCAGCAGCTGGAGATCCCTTTGATCATCGGAGGTCAAGAGGTATACACCGGAAACACCGCCGATGCGGTCATGCCTCATAACCACGGCCATGTCCTGGCCAAATACCACCTGGCCGGTGAACGCGAGGTGTCCATGGCCATCGACGCTGCGCTGGAGGCCTGGCAGGAATGGTCCTGCACGCCATGGGAGACCCGAGTCGCCGTCATGAAGAAAACGGCTCATTTGGTCAGCCAGAAGTACAGAACCACAGTCAACGCTGCAGCCATGCTCGGTCTGAGCAAAACCGCCCATCAGGCCGAAATTGAAGCCGTCTGCGAGTTGACCGACTTTTTGAACTTCAACTCCGAGTTCCTCTATCAGCTCTACGGGCAGCAGCCGCCTTACTCGCCGGAAGGAACCTGGAACCGGCTGGAGCATCGGCCCCTGGAAGGCTTCATCTTCGCCGCCACCCCGTTCAACTTTCTGGCCATTGCCGGGAACCTGCCTTCCTCTCCCGCTTTGATGGGCAATGTCGTCTTGTGGAAGCCGGCTTCATCGGCGGTCTACCCGGCATACCACCTCATGCGCATCTTCATGGAGGCCGGGCTTCCCGAGGGAGTCATCAACTTCATCCCCGGACCCGGATCAGTGGTCGGACCGACAGCCATGCAAAGCGAACACCTGGCTGGAGTCCATTTCACCGGCTCAACCTCCGTCTTCCAAAACATGTGGGCCACCGTAGGCCAGAACATCCAGACCTACCGCTCCTACCCCCGTATCGTCGGCGAAACCGGCGGCAAGGACTTCATCGTGGTTCATGAATCGGCCGATGTAGACGCTGTGGTCGCAGCCATTATTCGTGGAGCCTTCGAGTACCAGGGGCAGAAATGCTCGGCAGTCTCCCGGGTCTACATACCCGATTCACTGTATGAAAGCATCAAGACACGATACCTCAAAGAGATGGCCTCGGTCAGCGTCGGTGATGTGGAAGACTTCTCCAACTTCATGAATGCGGTCATCGACAAGGCTTCCTTCGATAAGATCAAAGGCTACATCGATTACGCCAAGGAGAGCCCTGAAGCCGAGATCCTCACCGGCGGCGAAGCGGATGACTCCACTGGCTACTTCGTCCAGCCGACGACCATCCTGACCAGCAACCCGCACTTCAAGACCATGGAGGAAGAGATCTTCGGCCCTGTGGTCACCTTTTACGTTTACACAGGAAGCTTTGAGGAGGTCCTGCACCTCTGCGACCGAACCAGCCAATACGGCCTGACCGGAGCGGTCTTCGCCAAGGACCGCGCAGCCATTGACATGGCTGCGGACATCCTCACCCACGCGGCCGGAAACTTCTATATCAACGACAAGCCGACCGGCTCCATCGTCGGCCAGCAGCCGTTTGGCGGAGGACGGGCTTCCGGGACCAACGACAAGGCCGGATCCATGTTCAACCTGGTTCGCTGGGTCTCCCAACGAGCGGTCAAGGAGAACTTCGATCCGCCACAGGACTTCCGCTATCCCTTTATGAAGGAATCCTAAGCCTTTGATCCGCATGATTCGCCTTGACAGGCTGGGACTCAGCGGGTAATGGTTCGACCATTCTACTGGCTGGGCTCCTGATGGTCGATTCCACCTGGATGGGAGAGACCCGAGGAGCTCGACTCCAGGAGAAACCACAGGCGAGGTTCCCATGAATCTCTTCGATCAGCTTGTATCCAGAAGCGTGATGTACACGCCCGGCCCGATTATCGGGTTTTTCGCCAAAAAGTACATTGCCGGAGAGCACCTTGACGACGCCTTGCAGCTGACCAGGAAGCTCAATGCCCAGGGCATGATGGGCACGATTGATGTCCTGGGCGAGTTCATTAAAACCGAGCAGGAGGCTCATTGGTTCAAGGACCAGGCCCTGGATATCCTTCATCGGATCGATCGTTCCAGAGTCGAAGCCAATATATCCATTAAGCCGACCCAGATGGGCATGCAGCTGAATAGGGATCTCGGCTACGCCAACATCGAGGAGATCGTCCAGCGGGCCAAGGAGATGGGCAACTTTGTCCGCATCGACATGGAGGACATCTCCTGCACGGACACCACGCTGGAGTATTACCACCGTCTGCGGCAGGACTATCCTGGGCATGTCGGCACGGTGCTCCAGTCCTATCTTCGCCGGACCATCCGGGATATCGCCAGCTTGGCCGATGGCCCGCTGAACATCCGCCTCTGCAAAGGCATTTATCGCGAGCCCCGTCAGCATGCCTACAAGCATCCGGAGGTCATTAACAAGAACTACGTCTATGCCTTGCAAAAGCTCTTCGAGGCCGGCGCCTACGTAGGCATCGCCACGCACGATCCGCGCCTGGTCTTCGAGGCCTGCCGCATGGTTGAGGACTTCGGCCTGCAAAAAAAAGACTACGAGTTTCAGACCCTTCTCGGGGTGGACGAGGAGCTCAGGCGTCTGCTCGTCTCCCAGGGACACCGCCTGCGGGTCTATATTCCCTACGGTAGCTCCTGGCTCCCTTACGCCAAAAGGCGTTTGAAGGAGAACCCGGATATCGCCCGGCAGGCTCTGAGGCAGATGCTCCGTCTGGACGGAAAACAGTAAATGCAACGCTCAACCATGGAGGTGCTGGTTATGGAAAGCGCATCAATCCAAGCAGCAACCTGGTTCTGGCTGCTCATCCCCATGCCGCTCGTGGTCGTCCTGTCCTTCGTGAACCTGTTCTTCAAAAGGGGGAAGTAAGGCTTATGAGTGCTCCTACTTTGACCGCTTTTATCTTCTACCTGATTGTGCTGATGAGCATCGGCGTGTTCTTCTACCTCCGCACCAGGAACTTGTCCGACTACATCCTCGGTGGACGAGGCCTAAACCCCTGGGTTACCGCCCTGAGTGCCGGCGCTTCGGACATGAGCGGCTGGCTGTTGCTCGGGCTTCCCGGCGCCATGTACGCCGGGGGCATGAACAACATCTGGATCGCCGTGGGCTTGTCCGTCGGCGCCTACCTGAACTGGCAGTTTGTAGCCAAACGTCTGCGGACCTATACCGAAAAGGCCAGTGACGCCATTACCCTGCCAGACTATCTTGAGAACAGGTTCAACGACACCTCGAGGATCCTGAGGGTCATCTCCGCGGTGGTCATTCTCATCTTCTTCACCATATACGTCTCCTCGGGTCTGGTCGGCGGAGCCATTCTGTTTGAGAAGACCTTCGGCCTGAACTATCAGACCGCTCTGTGGATCGGATCACTGGTTATCGTCGGTTATACCTTTCTCGGCGGCTTTATGGCCGTGAGCTGGACCGACTTCATCCAGGGAACGCTCATGTTCTTTGCCCTGCTCATCGTTCCCATGATCGCCATCCAGATGGTCGGCAGCTGGGACGATGTCGTTGCCAAGGCCGGAAAAATGGATCCTGAGTATCTGAATGCCTTCTCCGGCATGACCCTGCTGGGGATCATATCCCTGATGGCCTGGGGTCTCGGATACTTCGGCCAGCCCCATATCCTGGCCCGGTTCATGGCCATCAAGAAACCGAACGAGATGCCCAAGGCCCAGGTCGTGGGCATGACCTGGATGGTCCTGGGGCTCTTTGGGGCCATTTTTACCGGCTTCGCCGGCATCGCCTACTTTGCCAGCTCCCCACTGGAGAACTCCGAAACCGTGTTTATCGCCCTGGTGCAGGCCCTGACCAATCCATGGATCGGCGGCATCCTCCTGGCGGCCATCCTCTCGGCCATTATGAGCACGGTTGACTCGCAGCTCCTGGTCTGCTCCAGCGCCATAGCCGAGGACTTCTACAAGCAGATCCTGCGCAAGGACGCCAAAAGACAAGAGCTGGTCTGGACCGGCCGCTTCTCGGTCATTGTCTTGGCCTTGATCGCCACCTCTCTGGCCGCGAATCCGGACAGCAAGGTTCTGGACCTGGTGGCTTACGCCTGGGGCGGCTTCGGTGCTTCATTCGGGCCGGTGGTCATTCTCTCTCTGTTCTGGAAGCGCATGACCCGAAACGGCACCCTCGTCGGCATGGTCGTAGGCGCGGTCACGGTTATCTTCTGGAAGAACATGAGCGGGGGTATGTTTGACCTCTATGAGATCCTGCCCGGCTTCATCTTCTGTGCCGCAGCCATCATCATCGTCAGCCTCTTGGGCCGGGAGCCGGAGCCGATAGTCAAGGAGCAGTTCGAGTCCATCACCTAATACTGCTCCCTCATGCCTGAGTCGAAGGCACAACGAAGCAAACAACAAAGCCCCGCGGAAGTGTTGCTCTTCCGCGGGGCTTTTTCCCATTCCTTCCGAGAGCTCAACAGGCATTGCCGGAGGCTTCTGACAATGCACCATCCAACGAGCCAGACCAGTCAAGTGCCAGCTGCCAGCCTCAGCTTCCAAGCTCCCGGCTGCGGTTGCAGGCGGCCAGAACGGCATCGACGATGGCACTCCGGGCTGCCCGCCTGTCCAGCTCAAGCATGCCCGCCGAGGAGGTTCCGCCGGGGGATGTGACCATCTCGCGCAGCTCCGTTGCGCTCAGGCCGCTATGCCGGGCCATTTTCACAGACCCTTCCAGAAGGGCCTGGATCATCTCCTTGCTCTGCTGCCTTGGGAAGCCCATGGCTACCCCGGCCTCAATGAGGCTGTCCATAACATAGTAGATATACGCTGGGCCCGTCCCGACCAAGGCTGTAAAGGCGTCGAAGTACTCCTCCCTGAGGACTTGAACCTGGCCCAGGTTGTCAAAGAGTCTCTGGAGGAAGTCTTTCTGCTCAGGGGAGAGCTTCTTATCATCGTAGCAGAGGGCAAAGACGCCAGCGCCGACCATGGCCGGCGTGTTGGGCATGATCCGAACCACAGGGCAGGTGTGCCCGCTCCACCCGGCCAGAGTCTCCCTGCGGATGCCCGCGGCTATGGACAGGAGACACTGATTCTTCTGCAAATCAGGGGCGATCTGTTGCAAAAGATCTTGCATCTGCTGCGGCTTGACGGCCAGGACGACGTAATCGCTCCCCAAAACGAGCTCCTTGATCGACTGGCTGATGGTCAAGCCAGTCTCCTCGGCCACCTTCTGGATTTGGTTGGGATTGACGTCGTAGCCGACAAGCTCAAAGCTTTCATCCTGGCCCCAGCCCTTGGCCAGGGCCCTGCCCATGTTCCCGGTACCTATCAGACCCACTTGAGTCATCGCTGAACCACCTCGAGTCTGTTAAAAAAATAGGCGATCTCAGACTTGGCATTCTCCGGACTGTCCGAGCCGTGGACGCTGTTTTTCTCGATATCTCGGCCATGCTGGCCCCGGATGCTGCTTGGGCTGGCCTCTGACGGATTGGTTGGCCCCATCAGCCCGCGGTAGGCCTCGACGGCATTTTCGCCTTCCAGAACGGCCAGAACCGCCGGTCCAGAGCTCATATAGTCGGTCAGGCTATCGAAAAAAGGCTTGTCCCGGTGCACGGCGTAAAAGCCCTGGGCCTCTTTCTTGCTCAGCCAAACCATCTTCAAGGCCTTTACTCGCAGCCCTCCAGCCTCAATCTGTCCGAGAATGTCACCGATCACATTCCGTTCAACCGCATCCGGCTTAATGATGCACAAGGTCTCTTCTACCATACCTGCTTCTCCTTACGAGCTGGAATGCCTCAAGGCTGTCTGTGTTTCCGGTTCCGAGCCATCCTGGACCATGCTGCTCAGGCTGCAAAGCACGACGTCTGGCCTCCGGCCTCTGGACCATTGCCGCAAGGCCTCAATGGTCTCGGGATACGGGTGGCCTATGGCCACAACACGGCCGGCCTTCCTGGCCATGCGCTCAGCCTTTTGCAGCTGGTAAACGATGGCCTCGACTCGTTGCTCATTGTCGATAAAAATGTCCCGAGAGATGTGGGGAAGCCCCAGCTCCGCGGCCAGGCTGCGCCCGAGGCTCCCGGAGTTGGTCAGGCTGTCCATGAAAAAGAGATGGCGTTCTTTGAGGACACTCAAGACAGCCCGCATGCCCGCCTCGTCCTCGGTAAAACGTGAGCCCATATGGTTATTGACCCCCACTGCGCCGCGGACCTGCCGCAGGTCGTCCTTCAGCACTGCCCGAATCGTCTGACTGTCCATATCAACGAAGAGGCTGCCCGGACCGGGATCAACCTCCGGATAGCTTAGAGGCTCCATGGGCAAATGCAGGAGCACTTCGATCCCCTGCCTGACAGCGATATCTACAATCTCCTCGGTATAGGTGCAGTTCGGCAATACCGACCAGGTGCCTCTGGTTCCCAGGATGGCGGCCAGCTCCTCGGCTTTAGCCAGGCTCTCGCCAAGGTCGTCGATGACAATGGCCAATCGTGGCCTGCCATGGCCTTTCCGGTCACCAGGCGGGGACGCATCCGGGCTGAAGAGGAGCCGATGCGTCGGTTTACCGTACACCGTGATTTGAAAGGACGGATCACCAGAGGCCACGCGCTTGAGCCGAGCGCCCTCGACCCAGTCCGAGAGGTAGCTCCGCAGCTCGGACAGGAAGTCCCTCTGTTCACCCTCACTGAGATGAATGCGCAGGGTTTGATGGTAGTAATGTTCCCCCGTATCGTCCATCTTGTGCACATCATCGTGCTCTAGGCGGTCAGGATCGATGCTCTGCAGAATCAGGCACTGCACCAGGGCGAGATCCACCTCGCGAATTCTCCTTTCGAAGTCGGCCTGCAGCTTCTCCTCGTAGATCCGCTCCCGGGAGCTCTCTTTACTCAGGATCCGGTCCTGGGGCTCGCCGGACTGATCCGCAGGAGTGGTTTTCCCGATGGATTCAGGGCGCTTCTGCGGCTCGTCAGATACCACATGGACCGTCTTTTTTACCTGCTCCGCTCCGTTCTGCGGAAGGATGAGCACGATGAACAGACAGACAGCCGTGGCCAGCAGGGCAACGACGGCCAAGCCGAGCTTCATTCCGGTCCCACGGACCTCCACCGCCGCTGGTTGTTTTTTGCTGGAGCCTTTGCCTCCACGCTTCTTCGAAGTTTTGGCCGCCATTTTCTACCGCCGGGCTTTGGATATTTTCCCAGGCCTGACTGAGAAGGCTGCTGACCTGCCACCAAGACGATCCTACTGCAAGGCCTTGATGGTCGGCAGGCTTTTGACCAGCTGGAGGGCCAAGCGCAGCTGGTTGTCCTCTGCAAGCATACGCTTGACCTTGATATCGACATTTTTCTCTTTGGTGGCGTTCTCAGCTGCGCCGTTCTCCAGATGGCCTTCCAGATCCCTTTCTCTGAAAGTGGGAATCTGTATAGCCTCGTCCTTGGCCTCCGGGGATGCGGCAAAGGGGATTCGGATATCCGGCGCAATCCCTTCAGCCTGGATGGATCGTCCATTCGGTGTATAGTACCGGGCCGTGGTCAGCTTGATCGCCGACTGATCCTCCAAAGGTATGATGGTTTGCACCGACCCTTTGCCAAAGCTCTTCTCCCCTATGATCAGAGCTCTCTTGTGATCCTGCAGAGCGCCGGCCACAATTTCCGAGGCGGAAGCGGTTCCGGCGTTGATCATAACCACCACCGCTGCCCGGGTATCATTCTGCTGCTTTTCTGCCGAAAAGCTCATCTGAGCTTGCTTGACCTTGCCCTTGGTATACACGATGGTTCCTTGCCTCAGAAAGGAGTCGGCTACAGAAACCGCCTGATGGAGCAGGCCCCCAGGGTTGTTCCGGAGATCCAAAACAATCCCCTCCAGATCTGGGGTCGCATCGCGCAAGAATGAGCGTAGCTCCTTGGTCGTGTTCTCGTTGAAGTTAGTAATGCGCAGGTAGTGATAGCCATTTTCCAGCTCTTCACTCTTTACGCTGTGCATGGGGATGACATCGCGTTCAACCACGATCTTTTCTGGCGCATTCTCGCCCTTGTGCAGCACGGTGAGCTCAACCTCAGTCCCTTTGGGACCTCTGATCTTATGCACCGCGTCCATTATGGATATATCCTGAGTGCTCTCGCCATTGATCTCCAGAATAACATCACCGGACTTCAATCCGGCTTGAAAGGCTGGAGTGTCCTCGATAGGTGAGACAACTGTCAAGCGGCCGTTATGAACAGTGATTTCGATGCCAACTCCGCTGAACTCCCCTGAGGTCTCCACCTGCATATCCTGATAGGCCTGCTTGTCGAGATAGGCCGAATGCGGATCGAGATTGCGCAGCATTCCTTGAATAGCGCCTTTGATCAGCTCCTGTCTGTCCACATCGCGGACATAGGTGTTTTCGATCAGGTCCATGACCCTGCTGAACTGCTTCAGCGGCTTATAGACATCCTCCGCTCCAGAAATGGCCGGAGTTCCGGCCAGACAGACCAGGAGCGCCACGATTCCAGCATATTGACTCCAACGCATAATCAACTCCACTCTTGGTTGCTCACCGCCCGGCTTTGATTTTCGGCTGCACAGCCTTTCCGGTCCCCTCTCAGCCGTTCCTGAGGGCATACCCTGGATATTCCTCTTTCCAGCCGGCTTCTCGGAAACCTATCCCCTGGATCCGAACCATTCCTCTGGGTTCAGGTTCTTTTTGCCCTGCCGAAGCTCGAAGTAGAGCCCGGAGGTCTCCGCTTGGGGATAGAACCCGGCCCTACCAATCCTCTCGCCTTTCTCCACATCCTGGCCAACCGACACGGTGCTTCGAGCCAAGTACGCATAAAGGCTGTAAAATTGCTGGCCATGGTAAATAATGACGACCCGGCCGAAACCTCGCAGCATGTCGTTGTATACCACCTTTCCCCATGATACCGCCCGTACAGGCGCCTCTGAGGCGAGGGAAAAACCGACGCCCTCTCTGGGAGGGTCGGCATCGGCTCTGTAATGCAGTACAATATCGCCTTTGACCGGATAGGGCAAATATCCTTTGAGCTTGGTGATCTGGTGCGTCGTTCGGATCTTGAGCTTGTATTGCAGATCCTCAATGGTCTTGTTCACCCGGGCCAGCTGCTCCTCTTTGAGGAGGCGCTTGGCCCTGACCTTCTGCACCTCATGCAGAAACAGGAGCTTGTCCTCAAGCAGCCTGTCCTTCTTGTCCTGGATGCTCTGGACGCGGTCTTTCAGCTCGGCGCTCAAGCGTTCCTGTCGAGCCAGAAGCTCTTGAAGAGCCTTTTCTTGCTGAGCGAGCCTGCGCCCTTTGTCCTGAGCCAGGCGATAGATCGAGGCCAGCCAAGTAAATCGCCGATTGGCCTCTTCCCAGGAGTCGAACTCGGCAAAGCTGATGTTGCTGTTGCGCAAATACAGTGGCCACAAGCGCTCCAGGAGCTTCCTCAGCTCTGAGCGGTTCTCCGCATAGGCCTCTTGCCTTCGCTGCTTCTTGGCCAGAAGCCTCTTCTCTCGCGATCTGACTTCCTTAAGAGCCTGCTTCTCCTCGGCCAGCTCCCCTTGGAGCTCACTGATGCGCTTCTCCACGCGAGCCAGATCGGAATAGAGCTGCTTTTCCTTCTTGGTCAGCCGAACGAGCCTTTCCTTCTCCTCCTGAACCTTTTCCTTCTGCCGGGTGATCTTTTCTTTGAGGGTTGCTGAGGCATGCCCGATCACTGGGGCGGAGGGGGAAGCCCCAAATAAGCCCACGAGAAGCAAAACGGCGCAGGCTGCCAACGGGTAAAAAGATCCCTTCATAAACCCTCATGCCTGCGACGCCGCAGGCACAACCAAGCATGAAAAAAGCACGTTTCGGCCGGGGGACCGAGCGCAGGTTCCATGGCGGCACAG
>Ga0207797_1000813_pt1 | contig 23371 bp, 20 predicted proteins | sample PRCRCaboRojoPR_6_FD_187275 | JGI IMG/M metagenome (GOLD analysis project Ga0207797, IMG submission 187275) | Marine sediment microbial community from Cabo Rojo, Puerto Rico - PR CR 10% Liquid 1 (SPAdes) | ecosystem: Environmental > Aquatic > Marine > Coastal > Sediment | place: Cabo Rojo, Puerto...
GGGGGGGGGAGCCACATCTCGAACCTGGCGTACTCGCCGCCGGTGCTGTCGGCGGTCTCGAGGTACCGGACCCGCTTCCCGCTCCGCGGCGCCTCGATCACCGGCCCGGCGACGTCCTCGGACATCGCCGGACCGACGGGTCGCCGGCACAAACGTCTACCGCCCGGTCGACGACCGCCCCCGCCCGGGTCGACCGGAGTCGGGGGCGGTTCACGGGTACGGCAACGGCGATCCGACCACTCGTCCCGTCGCGGCCCCAGCGTCCGGTCACGGCCTCTGGTCCGGTCACGGCCTCTCGTCCGGGCACGGTCCTGCGCCGGACCCCCCCGATTTTTGTCGGGGCGCGTACCACCCGACGGTAGGATGCGCGTCGCGTTCGTCTCGATGTGGACGGCCCAGCTCCGTGAGACGGGGGCGACCCGTCGGCTGCGCCGGACCGCGGAGCTGCTGGCCGACCGGGGACACGACGTGCACGTCTGCTGCTCGCAGTGGTGGGACGGCCACCTGACGGCGTTCGAGCAGGAGGACGTCACCTACCACGCGGTGACGGAGGGGCCGGCGGCGGGGTCGTTCGCCTCGAAGGTGCCGTTCGCGCTCCGGCGGGTGAAGCCCGACGTGATCCAGGCGGTCAACACGCCACCATCGCAGGTCCGTGCGGCGTCGATCGCGGGAACGTTCCTCCGGACGCCGGTCGTGGCCGACTGGTGGTGCGACGACCCGGACGTCGACGGCGACGCGTACGACCGGGCGGCCCGGGTTCCCGACGGCGTGATCACCCCCTCGCGGTACGTCAAGACGCGCGTGCGCGAACACGGCGGGGACGAGGGGTCGATCCGGGTGATCCCGGAAAGCATCGACTGCTCGCTGGTCCGGGACGCGCCGGTCGACGCCCGGGCCGACGTGGTGTACGCCCGCGAACTGGACGAACACGCGAACGTCGAGTCGCTCCTGCTCGCGCTGGCGGAGCTCCGGGGACGCGACTGGCGCGCGGCAGTCGTCGGCGACGGACCCGAGCGGGCGACCGCCGAGCAGGTCGCGCGGGACCTGCGGATCGACGACCGGGTGGAGTTCGTCGGCGACGTCGAGACGGCGGAGCTGGTGTCGATCCTGAAGGGCGCGCACGTCTACGCCCAGACCGCCACGCGGGAGCCGTTCGCGACGGGACTGCTGTGGGCGCTGGCGGCCGGCTGCATCGGGCTCGTCGAGTACCAGGCGGACTCCAGCGGGCACGAACTCGTCGAGGGACGCGACCGCGGCGAGCTGGTGACGGACCCGCAGGAGCTGGCGGACGCCATCGTCGCCGCGGCCGGCGAGGAGCGGCTGTCCTACGACGACGCCTTCGAGCCGTTCGACCACCGGGCCGTCCTGGAGGAGTACCTGGACTGCTACCGGTCCCTGATGGACGACTACGGGCTGCTGTAGAACGGTCCGTTCCGGCGCGTCGCTCGACGATCGGACGCCGTTGTCGCCCCCCTACTCCTCGGGGGTCTCGTAGTCCCCGCCGTACTTGAGGAAGAAGAACGCGAGCCCGAGGGTGGCGACCATCGCCACGGTGGTCGCGACCCCGAGCGTCTTCGCCGCCTCGGGGACCTGCGGGGCCGACGGACCGCCCTCGCCGCCGCCAACCTCCACGGTCGGCACGTCCTCGCCGACGGCGACGCCGCCGAGCATCCCCAGCGCCTTGTGGGGCTGACAGAAGTACTTGTTGACGCCGCCGTTCTCGAAGGTGTACGAGTAGGTCGTCCCGGCCTCCGCGACCGGCGCCCCGCTGTCGAGGCCGCTGGCGGGGCCCTCCTCGAGGATCACGTTGTGACCGCCGCCCTCGCCGGTCCACTCCCAGGTGACCGTCGTGCCGGTGTCGACCCAGATACCGGCCGGGCCGAACGCCAGGCCCTGCGAGCCGACGCCGACCTGGACCGTCACCTCGGAGTTGCCGCGCAGGTCCTCGATCGCGTCCCCGTTGTTGGCCTCGTTCAGGTAGCCGCCGAAGTCCGGGAGCGTCGTCTGGGCCGACGCGCTGCCGGCCGCGGCCGACGCGCCCGCTGCGGCCGTCGCACCGGTCGCCGCCCGAAGGAGCCCCCGGCGGGAGATCCGGGTACCGTCGCTCATACCCGGCAGTGAGTGCTCCCCCGTAGTGAATCCACTGATTCGCGCGCCGCCGCGGTCGTCGGATCCACTGTGGACACGACTACCCACGCGGTCCGTCGCCTCGAGACTGGTAAACACCGCGACGATTGATCCTGGTTCCGGAACGCTCTTGACCGTCGTCGCGCCACCACATCCCATGGCAGACGAGGCTACCAGGGCGGAACTCCGCGAGCAGTTCGTCGAGGCGTTCGGTGGGGCCGACTTCCCGGTCAGCAACCAGATGGACCTGGTCCCGGCGCTCCCGAACGGCCCCGGGACGAAGTTCCAGGCCGGCGACGTCAGCGTCACCGCGATGGAGCTGGCGGCCAAGCTCGGCAGTCACCAGGACTTCCCGTACGAGGACGTCGAATCCCTCGTCGACGACGTCATGGCCGGGCTCGAGGAAGAGGGGATCCTGTAGCGCCGAACTCCCGTCGGTTCTCGCCGCGCTAACGGCGTCGCCACGCCGGGGGGTCCGACGCCCCGCGCGTTCACCGTCGCCGCTCCGAGGTCGGACCGTCGCCCGTCTCGGTCCCGGGGTTTTCGACTCGGCGACCCGAACCTTATCGTCGCAGCGCGTCGAACCTGCTGGCATGACCGACGAGGACACCCGTGACGTCGAGTCGGAGGCCGCACCTCGGGAGGACGGCGACACCGCCGCCGAGCCCGCCGGGGGGACGGCCGATGGCAGTGTCGACGAGGAGTCGACCGCACCCGCCGCCGCCGCGGCCGCGGAGCGCCCCCGGTTCGGCGTCGAGCGCTACCTGAACGTCCGGAGCGCGAGCGGCGCGTCGATGAGTCCGGACGGCGGGCGGGTCGCCTTCCTGATGGACACGACCGGCGTGCCGCAGGTCTGGAGCGTCGACGGGCCGGGCAGCTGGCCCGAGCAGCACACGTTCGCGGACGAGCGGGTGACGTTCGCGTCGTGGTCGCCCGAACGGCCGGAGCTCGTCTTCGGGATGGACGAGGGCGGCAACGAGCGCGCGCAGTTCTTCCGGCTGACGCCCGGGACGGGGACGATCGAGCCCCTGACGGCGACGCCGGAGGCCAAACACCGCTGGGGCGGCTGGAGCCACGACGGCGACCGGTTCGCGTTCACCTCGAACCGTCGCGACCGGTCGGTGTTCGACGTCTACGTCCAGGACCGGACGGCGACCGGCGACGGGGCCGACCTCGTCCACGAGGGCGACGGCTGGCTCACGGTCGCCGGCTGGAGTCCCGACGACACCCGACTGCTCGTGGTGGAGGCGTACTCGAACTTCGACCAGGACGTCTACGCGCTGAACCTCGAGACGGGCGACGTCCGGCACCTCACGCCCCACCAGGGTGACGTCAGGTACTACTCGCCCGAGTGGGGGCCGGACGGCGAGTCGGTCTACCTCGTCACCGACCGGGAGACCGACACGCTCCGGCTGGAGCGGCTCGACCTCGCGGATCTCTCCTTTTCCGTCGTCGCCGACGGCGGGGAGTGGAACGTCGACGGCGTCTCGATCGACCACGACTCGCGTCGGCTGGTCTACTCCCGGAACGTCGACGGCTACACCGAGCTGACCGCCGGGGAGCTGACCGCCCCGGACCGGATCGACGAGTTCCCGGCGCCGGAGCTCCCGCGGAGCGTCGCCGGCGGCGTCTCCTGGGGTCCGGACGGCGACCGGTTCGCGGTCACGGCCTCGCCGAGCACCGACGCGACGAACGTCCACGTCGTCGACGTGAAGACCGGCGAGACCGAGCGGTGGACCCGCGCGTCGACGGCCGGGATCCCCCGCGAGACGTTCGTCGAGCCCGAACTGGTCCACTACCCGACGTTCGACGACCGGCAGATCCCCGCGTTCTTCACCGAACCGGACGTCGACTCCGGCGAGGACGGCGTCCCGGTCGTCGTCGACATCCACGGCGGCCCGGAGGCACAGCGTCGACCCTCGTTCTCGCCGATCACGCAGTTCTTCGTCAACCACGGCTACGCCGTCTTCGAGCCGAACGTCCGCGGGTCGGCCGGCTACGGGAAGGCGTACGCCGCGCTGGACGACGTCGAGAAGCGGATGGACTCGGTCGCCGACGTCGCGGCGGCCGTCGACTGGCTCCACGACCACCCGCTCGTCGACCCGGACCGGATCGTCGCCATGGGCGGCTCCTACGGCGGGTTCATGGTGCTGGCGTCGATGACGGAGTACCCCGAACTGTGGGCCGCCGGGATCGATGTCGTCGGGATCGCCAACTTCGTCACCTTCCTGGAGAACACGGGCGACTGGCGCCGCGCGCTCCGTGAGGCCGAGTACGGCTCCCTCGAGGAGGACCGGGAGTTCCTCGAGTCGATCTCGCCGATCAACGGGATCGACGCGATCCGCGCCCCGCTGTTCGTCATCCACGGCGAGAACGACCCGCGCGTCCCCGTCGGGGAGGCCCACCAGATCGTCGAGGAGGCCAGCGAGCACGTCCCGGTCCGGGAGCTCATCTTCGAGGACGAGGGCCACGGGCTCACCAAACTGGAGAACCGCATCGAGGCGTACACCGCCGTCGTGGAGTTCCTCGACGAACACGTCTGAGCCGGGGTCGCCGTCGAGGACCGGACCGGATCGGGGACGACGACGGCGAACGTGTCAGCCCGACTGCTCGACCTCGTCCGGTCGGGTGACGACGGCGCAGTTCGGCGGTATGCGACCCCGATCGGCGCAGGGATTTATCTTCCGAGGAGTTCAATCGGCGACCCGATATGTCCGACGACGAACCAACTGACGACGAACGGGACGAGGAGACCGCCTCGGAGACCGGGACCGAGACCGAGACCGAGACCGAGGAGTCGGCTCCCGGTGACGCCGAGGACGCGGCCGGCGACGCGGAGGCGGCCGCGACGGATGCCGAGGGGGAGGAAGCGGATGCCGACGGTGACGACTCGGAGGAGGTCGACGGTGACGACTCGGAGGAGGTCGACGGTGACGACTCGGAGGAGGTCGACGGTGACGACTCGGAGGGCGGCGAACCGGAGGAAGTCGGCGGACCGGACGCGGTGGAGGAGGTGGACGAGGGCGACGAGGAGTTCGAGTTCGGGCCCGACGACGGGACCGGCGAGGAGTCGGCGGCGGCCGACGAGGCGGGGGCGACGTCCGAACCCGGCGAGGCGGTCGCCGGAACCACCGTGGAGGGTGACGCCGGTGGCGGCGAGGTCGAGGCCGAGATCGAGGCGACGGCGGACGAGGCCTCCGTGGAGGCCGACGAGGCGACGTCGGACGCGACGACCGGCGAGACCGTCGGCGCCACGACCGGCGAGACCGTCGGCGGGACGACGGGCGGCGGCCTCGACGCGGAGACCGGGACGGGAGTCGCCGGCACCGGCGAGGAGAAGAACCCCGCGCTGTCGGCGGTCGCGTCGCTGATCATCCCGGGTGCCGGGCAGTTCCTCAACGACCAGCCACAGCGGGCGGCCGTCGCCTTCGTCGGCGCGATCGTCCTCGACGCGATCATCTTCTTCCTCGGCCTGGTCCTGACGATCATCCTGATCGGGCCGCTGCTCTGGCTGCTGATCCCGGTCGTCCACGTCGCGATCGCCTACGACGCCTACAACCAGGCGGGGAAGATCAATCGCGGCGAGGTCACGGTCTGACTCGGCCGATTCGACCGCCGGAGCAGTCCGATCAGATCGCCGGCGTCACGCTCGCCGCGATCGCCAACCCCCCGGCGAGCACGACGGCGAGCCCGGCAGCCAGCACGTACCGGCCGGTACTGGTCGCCGAAACCAGCCGGTCTTCCGACCGGGTCGACAGCACGAACGGCTCGTCCCGCTCGGGATCGGGCGTCACGACCGCGGTGTCGGGTCGCAGCCGGCGCGTCGAGTCGGGTGTGCCGTAGTCGTCCGCGGCCGTGCCACCCGCGCCGTCGCCCCCGCGGACCCTCGACCCGGAGCCGGACCGATCGTCGCGCAGCCGGGCGGTTCCCAGGAGGTAGACCTCCTGGCCGGGCCGGATCGTCGCCTGCGAGTACCGCCGGTCGCCGTGGGCGTTGCCGACGTCGATCAGGTTGGTGATCGACCCCGTCTGGTGGTCGAGGGTCCGCTCGTGGGCGACGAACCGGGCCACGTCGTCGGGCGTCGGCTCCTCGGCACCGACCTCGCGGACCGTCGGAACGTGCTCGAAGTCGACGGTCACGCCGTCGACCTCGACGCTGTCCCGGAGCTCGCCGACGTCCTCGACGCGGCCCAGCAGTCCGCCCCGGGCGGCGTGTGACCCCGGGTCGACGAGCACGCGGTCGGTGCCGTCGTCGAGGTAGAAGGGGACCGACTCGACGCCGTCGGCGAGCTTCGTCCAGCGGCTGTGGTCGCCGGTCTCGCTCCACTCCTCGACCTCCCAGCCCGCGACGACGCAGTTCCCCGTCCCGGAGAGCGGGGCCTCGAACGGCTCGGCGTGCTCGGGCGCGGGAACGACCTCGCCGGTCAGCTCCACGGAACCGGGGTCCGTGACCTGGCGGACGTTCCTGGTCGGCTGCTCGACCATCGCGCGGTAGTAGCCGCGTCGTCGCCAGCCGTGCAGCGTGATCGCGGCACCACCGAGAACCGCGACGACGCCGATCGCGAACAGCGGGAGGGCCATACGCCCACTGGCGGCGCGGCGGTCAAAAAAGCCCGCCGGCGGCGAACGTGAGCGTCGCTCCGGTCGGCGGTCGGACGCGGTCGACGTTTCGATTCGGTGATCGAAACGCGACACGATACGACGGCGGATACGGCCCCCGAGCGGGACCGCGGGTTTAGGCCTCCGACCGACCAAGCGGTGAGCGATGATCGCGGACGGGTTCTCGTACCCACTGCGTGGCGAACGGGCGTGGGTCCGCGTCGCCCTCGGCGTCCTCCTCGTTCCGTTCAGCTACCTCGGCGTGCCGGCGTTCGCCATCGTCGGGTACTACCTGCGGGTGCTCTCGACGAGCGCGCGGGGCGACCACGAACCGCCCGCCGTCGACGACCCGGTCCGGCTCGTGCTCGACGGGCTGTGGGCGCTTCTCGTCGCCGCGACGTACGCCGTCCCGATCACGATCGCGGCGCTGGTCGTCCTCGCCGTCGCCGCGGCGCCCGGCGGTCCCGGCTGGCTGCTCCCGGCGATCGGGATCGTGCTGATCGGGGTCTGGTACGCCGTCGTCCCGGCCGCGCTCGCGACCGCCGCCGTCCGCGACCGCTTCGCCGCGGCGTTCGACCCCCGCGCGGTCGGCCGGGTCGTCGCGACGCCGACGTACCTCCTCGCGGCACTCGCGTCCGTGCTCGTCGTCGTAGTCGCCGGTGCGGTGCTCGCCCAGCTGACGGCACTCGCGCCGCTGGTGGGCCTCCTCGTCGCACCGCCGGCGGCCCTCTACCTCCACCTCGTCGTCTGCCGGACGACCGGCACCGCGTTCGGGGTCGCCTGGGAGACCCCCGACAGGGGCGAGACCGGCGCCCCGGCCGAGTCGACGACCTGAGCCCGACCCGCCGGATGCCGATCCCTCGCCCGCGAGACGTCGGTCTCGTCCCTCCCACGACGCACGTCCCCGGCCAGCCACCCTCCTACGACGCACGTCCGGCGGGCCCCGCCCTCGACCTGTCACCCCCACAAGGATTATACTGGTTTAATCAACAAACGAAAAACAGGCCGATGCCCGAGCGCACGCTGTCAGCGATCAAGGCGGACGTCGGGAGCAACGCCGGACACCTGACCCCCACCGACGAGGTCGTCGCGGCCATCCGCGACCACCTCGCGGACGCGGGTGACGTCCTCGACGACTACCTCGTGTTCACCGTGGGCGACGACGTCGACCTCCTCCTGTCACACACGGAGGGCGAGGACGACGACGGGATCCACCGGCTGGCGTGGGACGCCTTCGAGGCCGGGACTGCGGTCGCCGAGGAGCAGGGCCTCTACGGCGCCGGACAGGACCTGCTGGAGGACGCCTTCTCGGGCAACGTTCGCGGGCTGGGGCCCGGCGTCGCGGAGGCGACCTTCGAGGAGCGGGAGAGCGAGCCGATCCTCGTCTTCGGGGCCGACAAGACCGAGCCGGGGAGCTTCAACGAGCCGCTGTACACCGCGTTCGCGGACCCGCGGTACACCCCCGGGCTCCTGCTGAAGGACTCCATCCACGAGGGGTTCGTCTTCGAGGTGATGGACATGGAACACGACGGCGACGACCGGGTCGTCCGGCTCGAGGTCCCCGAGGACGCCTGGCGGCTGGCGGCGCTGCTGATGGAGCCGCACCGGTTTGCCGTGCGGAAGGTCGTCTCGCGGGCCACCGGCGAGCCGGTCGCGGCGATCTCGACCCAGCGGCTCCGGAACGTCGCCGGCGAGTACGTCGGCAAGGACGACCCCGTCGCGATCGTCCGGACCCAGAAGGACTTCCCCTCGCCGGGCGAGGTCGTCCAGCCGTTCGCCGAGCCGCCGTACGTCGGCGGGTCGATGCGGGGCTCCCACCGCGGCCCGTACTACCCGATCGGCAGCGACCCGGCCGAACTCCCGTCGTACTTCGACGGCCCGCCGCTGGTGAAGGCGCTCGGGATGGTCGTCAACGACGGTCGCTTCTCCGAGCCGGTCTACCCGTTCGACTCGTCGTTCTGGGACACGGTCCGCGAGGACACCGCCCGGGAGTTCCGGGAGTTCCGCGAGCGGCAGGGCTCGTTCGGGCCCGGGACGCTCGGCGCCGACGAGCTGGAGTACGGCGGCTGGACCGACGTCGTCGAGTCGATGGACGACGAGTGGATCGTCGACCCGGCCGGGACCGCCGGCGAGCCCACGACGACGGAGCCCGCGGCGGACGACGATTGAGCGGGCGGCGACGACCGTGCCGCGGCCGACGACTGAGCGGGCGGCGACGACTGAGCGGGCGGCGAGCGGGCCGATGCACCTCCGCGGACCGCACGTCCGTGGTCGCCGTCGCGCGAATCCCCCGCGCTCGCCCGTTAGAGTCAAACGACAGGCTCGCAAACGTCGACGCATGAGCACGCGTACTGGACAGCGCGACGGGGACCGGCGGACGATCCGGTGTCTCATCGCCAAGGTCGGGCTGGACGGCCACGACCGCGGCGCCCACGTCATCGCGCGGGCGTTCCGGGACGCCGGGTTCGAGGTCATCTACTCCGGGCTCCACCGGTCGCCCGACGAGATCGTCCAGGCGGCCGTCCAGGAGGACGTCGACGTCCTCGGCATCTCGATCCTCTCGGGGGCGCACAACACGCTCGTCCCGAAGGTGATCGACGGGTTAGCGGAGTACGGCGCCCTCGAGGACACCCTGATCATCCTCGGCGGGATCATCCCCGAGGAGGACCGTGCGGAACTCGAGGAACTCGGCGTCGCGGCGATCTTCGGTCCGGGGACGCCGATGCAGGAGACGGTCGAGTTCGTCCGCGAGCACGCCCCCGAGCGACGATGAGCGAGGCCGCGACCGGGGCCGAGGCGCTCGTCGAGCGGCTGCTGGCCGGCGAACACCGTGCGCTCGCCCGCGCCATCACGAAGATCGAGAACCGGGCCCCGGGCTACCGGGAGCTGGTGTCGGCGCTGTACGGCCACGCCGGCGACGCCCGCATCGTGGGGATCACGGGGTCGCCGGGCGCGGGGAAGTCGACGCTCGTCGACAAGCTCGCGCGCGCCTACCGCGACCGGGGGCTGACGGTCGGCGTGATCGCCGTCGACCCGTCCTCGCCGTACACCGGCGGGGCCGTCCTGGGCGACCGCATCCGGATGGCGTCGAACGTCGGCGACATGGACGTCTTCGTCCGGTCGATGAGCGCCCGCGGCCAGCTGGGCGGGCTCTCGACGGCCACCGCAGACGCCGTCACCGCGCTCGACGCCTTCGGGAAGGACCGCGTGATCGTCGAGACGGTCGGCGCGGGACAGAACGAGGTCGACGTCGTCCGGACGGCGGACACGGTCGCCGTGCTCGTCCAGCCGGGCAGCGGCGACGACGTCCAGATGCTCAAGGCCGGGATCCTGGAGATCGGCGACCTCTTCGTCGTCAACAAGGCCGACGTGGAGGGGGCCGCCCGCACGGTCGCCGAGCTGGAGGAGATGGTCCACGCGGGCGAGGGCAGGACCCGGGCGACGGGCGGCCACCACGGCCCCGGGTTCGCGAGCGCCGACGGCCGCGAGGGCGGCGCGGACGGGGCCGACGCCGGGCCGACCGACGAGGCGGACGGCGACGACGCCGGGGCGGACGCCGACGGTGCGGACGAGGAGGGGACCGACGACTGGACGCCGCCGGTGCTGGAGACCGTGGCGACGACGGGCGAGGGGGTCGACGAGCTGGTCGCCACGCTGGACGAGCACTACGAGTACATGGCGCGGACGGGCGCGTTGCGCGAGACGGTCCGGAGCCGCTACGCCGCGGAGATCCGCCAGCTGATCAGGAACGACGCCGCCGACCTCCTCGACGACGAACTCGACCGGCGCGGCGGCGTCGAGGCGCTCGCCGACGCGGTCGCCCGCCGGGAGACCGACCCGTACGCCATCGCCGACGAGGTGCTGGCGCCCGTCCGCGACTGTCTGGCCGAGCGACGGTCGACGTCGGACGACACCGACGGCGACTGAGGCCACGCGGCCCTCCGCGGAGCGGCGGACGCTCCGGACGCTCCAGCAGTTCCGGCCGTTCCGGACGTCGGTCAGTCGTACTTGGCGAGCTCCGCCAGCAGGAGGTCCACGAACCGGTCGCGGTCGAGGTCGAGCCCGACGTCGGCGTTCGGCACCCGGTCCTCGACGACGCCGACGACGTCACAGACGGTTCGGCCGGCGGTGAACTCGCCGCGCGTCTCGACGTCGACGCGCATCCGCTCGGTGTCGACGATCCCCTCGTCCATCACCTGTGCGACCGCGACGGCGTCGTGGATCGGGTAGGCGTCCCAGCCGTGGGTCTCCCGGTAGTAGTCGGCCGCGAAGTCGAGCAGCTCCGCGACGATCGACCCCACATGCGAGGTCTCGCGCAGGTCGCCGATCCCGTCGGGGCCGACGCGGGCCTGGTGGGTGACGTCCAGGCCGACCATCGTCGTGGGGACGTCGGCCTCGAAGACGACGCGGGCGGCCTCGGGGTCGACGAAGACGTTGAACTCCGCCGACGGGGTGATGTTCCCCTCGGCGACGGCCCCGCCCATGAGCACGATCTCGTCCACGTGGTCGGTCAGGTCGGGGTACTTCCGGAGCGCCATCGCCACGTTCGTCAGCGGTCCCGTCGGGACGAGCGTGATCCCGTCGGCGGCCCTGGCGGCGTCGACGAGCAGGTCGACCCCGTGACGGTCGTCGAGGGGGACCTCGGGGTCGGGCAGCTCCGGGCCGTCGATCCCCGTCTCGCCGTGGACGTACTCGGCGATCGTCAGCTCGCGCGTCAGCGGCGCCGCACAGCCCCGCCCGACCGGGACGTCGTCGCGGTCGATCAGCGTCAGGAGCCGACGGGCGTTCCGGGTGGTGTTCTCCAGGGTGTGGTTGCCGGCGACGGTCGTCACGGCCCGCAGGTCGATCTCGTCGGCGGCCGCGGCCAGCAGCAGGGCGATCGCGTCGTCGTGTCCGGGGTCGCAGTCGAGGACGATGTCGGTCACGGGCGGACCGTTCGCGCAACGGGGGTTTCAAACCCCCGCACGGATCGAGGGACCCGACTGCCGTCGAGAGCCGACGACCCCGGGACGGATACCTGCGGACCCCCGGTCGGCTCCGCGAGAACCCGGTCGGCTTATCACCCGCCCGCGCACAGCCTGGTGACGTGCTCGTCCAGATCTACTCGTTCACGCACCCGGACGACGTCCGCGCGGCCGTCGAGGCGGGCGTCGACAACCTCGGGGTCGCCGCGGGCGACCAGGACGTCCCGGCCGCGATCTCGAACGACCGGGCCCGCGAGCTGTTCGCCCTCGTCCCCGACGACCGGACGACCTGTGCGCTGACGGTCCACACCGACGTCGACGCGATCGTCGACTACGCGCGGGCCGTCGAGCCGGACGTCCTCCACGTCTGTTCGGACACCGAGGTGATCGGCGTCGACGCCGTGGCGGCGATCCGGGAGCGCGTCCCGGAGGTCGACCTCATGAAGGCCGTCGAGGTTGCCGGTCCGTCGGCCGTCGACGCCGCCGAGCGGTTCGCGCCGGTGTCCGACTGGCTCATCCTCGACACGGCGACCGACGACGTCGAGGGCGTCGGCGCCTCCGGGGACACGCACGACTGGTCGGTCTCCCGCGAGGTCGTCGACCGGGTCGACGTACCCGTCGTCCTGGCGGGCGGGCTCGGCCCGGACAACGTCGCCGAGGCGGTCCGGACGGTCCGCCCGGCGGCCGTCGACTCCTACTCGCACACCTCGCGGAGCGAACGACGGAAGGACCACGGGGCGGTGCGGGCGTTCGTCGAGAACGCCCGCGCGGCCGCCGGAGATCCGGCGAGCGACGACTGACCTCCTCCGCGGCTCCCCCGCGGCCGGCTTCGCGACGTCACACCCGGCCAGCCGGCTCCCGTCGGGCGAACGCCTCGACGGAGCTTTATGTACTGCGCGGGCACACCTCGCTCCATGTCAGACGACGAGACCGGCCTCGCGTTCGCCGGCGAGACGCTGCCCGACCGGCTCCCGGATCCCCTCTTCGTGACGCCGGGCCACGGGATGCTCGAGTTCGAGTACCGGCAGCTGCGGGACGCCGGGCGGGACCTCTCGGGGGTCGCCGACGAGTTCGAGGCGACCCTCGCGCTCGATCCGGACGACCCGGAGCTGGAAGCGCGCGTCCGTGACCTCCTCGATCGGGGGCCGGAGCTCCCGATCCGCGACGACTACCCATACGACGAGCCGACCGACCTGGCGGCGATCCGGGCGGCCAGTCCCGACGCGCCGCGAGCCGTCGACGCGATCGCCGACGTCGACCGGGCGGCCGCGGCCGACGCGATCCACGGCGGCTGGCTGGGCGCCTGTGCGGGCTGCCTGCTCGGCAAGCCGGTCCAGGGGTGGCCGCGGAGCCGGATCCTGGGGTTCGCCCGCGACAGCGGCCAGTACCCGATCGACAGTTACCTCCGGTCGGACGTCGACCCCGCGGTGGCCGAGCGGTACAACGTCCACGAGAACTTAGAGCCGATCGACGCGTTCGCCGACGAGATCGACGGCATGCCGATCGACGACGACGTCGACTACATCGCCGTCGGCCTGGAGACCCTCGAGACGTACGGCTTCGGGTTCGACACCGCCGACGTGGGCAACCACTGGCTCGAGTCGCTCCCGATGTTCAACACCTACACCGCCGAGCGGGTCGCCTACCGGAACCTCGCCGAGCGGGTGCTGCCGCCCGCGTCGGCGACGCGGCGGAACCCCTACCGCGAGATGATCGGCGCGGCGATCCGCGCGGACCCGTGGGGCTACGCCGCACTGGGCGACCCGACGTACGCGGCCGAACTGGCCCACCGCGACGCGACCCTCAGCCACACGAAGAACGGCGTCTACGGCGAGATGTGGGCCGCGGCCGCGATCGCCGCCGCGCCGTTCGTCGACGACCGCGACGAGCTCCTCGCGGTCGGCCTCGCGGAGGTACCCGCCGACTGCCGGCTCGCCGAGGAGGTAACCCTCGTCAGGGAGTGGTACGACCAGGGGGTTCCGGCGGGCGAGGTTGCCGACCGGATCCACGAGCGGTGGGACGAGACGTCGATGTACGACTGGGTCCACACGCTGAGCAACGCGATGGTGATCGCGTTCGGCGTGCTCTACGGCGAGGGCGACCTCGGCGAGTCGCTGCGGTTGGCCGTCGAGACCGGCTTCGACACCGACTCGCACGCCGCGACGATCGGCTCGATCGTCGGGACGGCCCACGGCGCGGCCGCGCTCCCGGACGACTGGACGGCCCCGCTGAACGACACCGTCGAGACGTCCCTGCCGGGCCGCGGCCGGGAGTCGATCTCCGGGCTCGCCGAGGCGACGACCGCGGTCTGGGCCGACTCGCCGCGGCGATCCTGAGATCCTGACTCCCGGGTCCGTCTCGCCCCGAGCGACGAGTCCGTCTCGCCCCGAGCGACGAGTCAGCCCGCGTACGCCTCGACGCCCTCCCGGAGCAGTTCTCGGAACCGCTCGACGTCGACGTCGACGGCGACCTCGCAGTTCGGTTCGCCGCCAGTGACGCCGTGGCGGTCGGCGACGACGGCGCCGTGCGAGGGGCCGCCGGTGGTGTCGACCTCCGCGGGGTACGACTCGAAGGCGAGCACGCCCGGGTCGACGATGTCGGCGACGACCGCGGCGTCGTGGACCGGGGTGCCGTCCTCGCCGAAGCGGTCGATCTCCTCCGGGTAGTCGAGCCAGTCGCCGACCGTCGCGAGCGTTCCCCCGGCCGCCTGGTACTCCGCGACGGTCTCGCGGCTCACGGTCGCCCGGTTCGTGACGTCGAGCCCGACCATCCGCGGATCGGCGTCCTGGAGTACGCGGCTCGCGGCGGCGGGGTCGTTGTGGAAGTTCGCCTCCGCGGCGGGCGTGGCGTTGCCGACCTCGAAGGCCGCACCGCCCATGAGGTAGATCTCCCCGACCATCTCCGGGAGGTCGGGCTCGATCGCCAGCGCGGTCGCGAGGTTCGGTAGCGGCCCGACGGCCGCGACGACCAGCTCCTCGCCGTGCTCGCGGGCCTGCTCGACGATGAACTCGGCGCCGTGGGCGTCGATCGGTTCCCCCGCCGGCTCGGGGACGTCGCCCCGGATGCCGTGTTCGCCGTGGATCCACTCCGCGGTCGTGAGCTCGTCGACCAGCGGCCGTCCACAGCCACGGGCGACCGGGGCGTCGGAGCCGCCCAGCTCGAGGATCGAGAGCGCGTTGCGCGTCGTGTTCCCGACCGTCGAGTTCCCGCAGACAGTCGAGCAGCCGACGACGTCGATCGCGTCGTGGCCGAGGGCCATCGCCAGCATCACCGCGTCGTCGCTCCCGGGGTCGGTGTCGAACAGGACCTTGGTCGGTTCGGAAGCCATGGCCGACGGTCGGGGGCATGGGTGAAAAAACGCCGGGCGGCGGGACGTCGTCCCGCCGGTTCCGACGGGTCGTCGGCCCCGATGGGTCGTCGGCCCGGTTACTCGTCGCCGGACTCGTAGTGTTCGCCCGCGCGGTCCGGGATGCGGGTGTAGCCGAAGAACACCAGCACGACGATGACGCTGACGTGCGGGATGATCCCGATCAGCGCCGCCGGGACGTCGATCCCGAGCTGCTGGAGGCGGATCTGGAACGACTCCATGCCCGCGAACAGCATCGCAGAGAGGAACGTCCCGATCGGGTTGTAGTTGCCCATCAGGTAGGTGACGATGGCGATGAAGCCGCGGCCGTCGACCATCGTCGCCCCGGTCCCGATGAACCGCCCGGCGCTCGACAGCGTGAGGGCGGCGCCGCCGATCCCCGAGAGGATCCCCGAGACGAGCACGCTCGCGTAACGCGTGCGTCGCACGTCGGTCCCGGCGGTGTCGAGGGCCTCGGGGTGTTCCCCGCTCGCCTCGACCCACGTCCCGTACGGCGTCCGCTTGAGCACGTACCAGGCCAGGGGGACGACGACGAACATGATGTACGTCGTCGGGTAGGCGTCGAACAGCGTCGGGCCGACGACGGGCAGCTCCGACAGCACGGGCACCGCGATCCGCTGGAAGACCGGGACGCCGGCGCTGTTGACCTGCCCGAAGATCACCGTCGAGCCGAACGGGGCGAGCCCGAGCGCGAGCAGCCAGACGGCCAGCCCGGCGATGATCTGGTCGGCCTTGAAGTCGATACAGATCACCGCGAACAGCAGCGCGAACAGCGCGCTGACGACGACGGCGGTGACGAAGCCGAGCCAGACGGCGGTCCGGTCGCCGACCGTCCCGGTGAGGAAGTAGGTCGCGACGACGCTCGTGAACGCGGAGACGATCAACAGCCCCTCGATGCCGATGTTGATGACGCCGCTCTTCTCGGCGTAGAGCCCGCCCACGCCCGCGAGGGCGATCGGGACGGCCGCCTGGATCGTCGCCGAGAGGAAGCCGACCTCCAGGACGACGTTGTCGAGCTGGCTCGTGACGTCGCCGGGGACGAACGCCAGTACCGCGACGGCCAGCAGCACGAGGACGCCGACGCCGGCGACCGTCCGCCGGCTGCGGAGCCGCGCCGTGGCCGACTCAGTCATTCGGGCTCACCTCGACGTCCGCGTCCGCGTCGTCCCCGCCGGGGGGAGCGGTCACCCCCTCTTCGCCGAGGCTGCCGATGCCCGCGCGGACGCCGACCATCCTGACGAACTCGGGCATCGCGACGAGCAGGACGATGATCCCGCGGAGCACGTCCGCGAGCTGCGGCGGGACGCTCACGTAGGGGCTCGTCTGGAACCCGATGGTCCCCGATTTCAGCACGCCGAACAGCAACGCGGCCGGCACGACGCCGGCCGGGCTGTTGATCGCCAGCACCGAGACGGTGATCCCGTCGAAGCCGTATGCGGGGAGCCCGTCGGTCCAGTAGCCCTGCGCCATCAGGACGAACGCCGCACCGGCCAGCCCGCCGAAGATACCGGAGATCGTCATCGTGGCGACGATCACCCGCCTGGCGTCGACCCCGCTGTAGGCGGCCGCCTCCGGCTGGAGGCCGCTCACCCTGAGGTCGTAGCCGAACGACGAGTAGTTCAGCAGGTACCACAGCCCCGCCGCGCCGACGAGCGCGCCGGCGAGCACCAGCACGGAGAAGCGCGAGCCCGGCGGCGCGACGATCGGTGCGAGCATCGCCCACGACGGCAGGGGTTCCGTCTGGATGTTCCCGCCGGGGTTGACGTACTCGCTGACGACGGTGAACGCGATCCCCGAGGCGATGATGTTGAGCATGATCGTCGTGATCACCTCGTTGGCGTCCGCGTACGCCTTCAGGACGCCCGGAATGGCACCGTAGACCCCGCCGACGATCCCGGCGGCCGCGACGGTCCCGACGATCACGACCGCGCCGCCGACGGCGCCCTGGGTGACCTGGCCGACCAGCCAGGGGCCGATCAGCCCGCTCGCGAGCGCGCCGAACACCATCTGTCCCTGGGTGCCGATGTTGAACAGGCCGGCGCGGAACGACACCGCGACCGACAGCCCCGTCAGGACGAGGATCGACGTCGCCTGGAGCGTGATCGCCAGGTTGAACGGCGAACTCACGGCGCTGACCACCAGGAAGTAGAAGACGGTGAACGGGTTGTAGCAGAACAACCCCACCGGCGTCGCCAGGAACGGCGTCGCACACTCCGCGTCCGGGACGAAGAAGCCCGACACGAAGACGAAGACGATCCCGACGACGATCGCGAGGACGAGTGCGACGACGCTCACGAGCGCGCGCTCCAGCCGGGAGGCCCCGACGAGTCGCTCGACCGCCGCTCGCGCCGCCTCGCGGACGCCCCCGGCGTCACGCTCGCTCACCGGTCGTCACCCCCGTCACCGTCGATCGCTGAGCCGCCGTTCGGCTGCCTGCGTCCGTCCGCCATCGCCCGGTCGTCCGCCGTCCGGGCGTCGCTGCCGTCGGTTCCTCTATCGCCGCCGTCCGTGCGAGCGCCGTCGCCGTCGGTCCGGGCGCCGGCGCCAGCCGCCCGTGCGTCGGTCGACCGGTCGTCCGTCCCCTCGTCGGGCTGCTCCCCGGCCATCATGAGCCCGAGCTCCTGCTCGGTCGTCGACTCGGGGTCGACGACGCCGACGAACGAGCCGTCGTACATGACGGCGATACGGTCGGAGAGCTGCTGGAGCTCGTCGAGCTTCGACGAGACGAGCAGCACCGCGGCGTCTTCGTCCCGGAAGGCCAGCAGCCGGTCGTGGATGAACTCGATGCTGCCGACGTCGAGCCCGCGGGTCGGGTGGGACGCCAGCACGAAGCCGGGGTCGCGGCCGAACTCCCGGCCGACGATGAACTTCTGCTGGTTCCCGCCGGAGAGCGACTCCGCGGCGACGTCGAGCCCGGCCGTGGCCACGTCGTAGGTCTCGACGATCTCCGCGGCGGTCTCGGGGTCGCTGTTTCGGTCGCCGAGTTCGAGGTGGTGCTGGCCCCCCAGCAGGGCGTTGTCGGCGAGGTCGAACTCCATCACGAGCCCGCGCTTCTGGCGGTCCTCGGGGACGTATGCGACGCCGGCGTCGATGCGCTCGCGCCGGGAGTCGTCGGTGACGTCCCGGCCGTCGAGCCGGAGGCGGCCCTCGTCGGGCCGCCGGACGCCGCCGACGACCTCCGCCAGCTGCGACTGGCCGTTGCCGTCGACGCCGGCGATCCCGAGGATCTCGCCGGCGCGGACCTCGAAGGAGACGTCCGCGACCTGTGGGACGCCGCTGGCGTCGGTCACGGACAGCGAGTCGGCCTCCAGTACGACCTCGCCCGGCTCGCTGGCGGACCGCTCGACCTCGAGGAGCACCTCCCGCCCGACCATCATCTCGGCGAGCGACTCGCGGGTCGTCTCGGCCGTGGGGACGGTCCCGACGTGTTTGCCGTCGCGGAGCACGGTCACCGTCTCGGCGGCCGTCGTGGCTTCCCCGAGCTTGTGGGTGATGAAGATCACCGTCTTGCCCTGATCGGTCAGTTCCTCGATGATCTCGAAGAGCCCCTCGACCTCCTGGGGCGTCAGGACGGCCGTCGGCTCGTCCAGGACGAGGGTGTCCGACCCGCGGTAGAGCGCCTTCAGGATCTCGACGCGCTGCTGTTCGCCCACGCTGACGTCCTCGACGCGCGCGTCCGGGTCGACGTCGAAGCCGTACTGATCGGCCAGGTCCCGGACCGCCTCGCGGGCCGCCTCCCGGTCGGTCGTCAGTCCGAAGCGGCCGCGGGGTTCGCTCCCCAGGGTGACGTTCTCGGCGACGGTGAGCGTGTCGACGAGCTTGAAGTGCTGGTGGATCATCCCGATCCCGGCGTCGATGGCGTCCTGCGGCGAGTCGAACGACCGCCGCTGGCCGTCGACGAGGATCTCGCCCTCCTCGGGCTGGTAGAGCCCGTAGAGGACGTTCATCAGCGTGGACTTGCCGGCGCCGTTCTCGCCGAGGATGGCGTGGACGGTCCCCTCCTCGACGGTCAGGTCGACGGCGTCGTTGGCGACGACCCCGGGGAACCGCTTCGTGATCCCCCGGAGTTCGACGGCGTGGCTCATTCGGCGATCAGCCCAGCGTCGACGGTACCTCGACGTCGCCGTCGACGATGCTCGAACGCGCCCCGGAGACGGCGCTCTTGACCGACTCGGGGATCTCCGATCCCAGGTCCGTCCCGTAGACGAGGTCGACCCCCTCCTCCTGGAGACCGAGGGAGGTCTGCTCGCCGCCCCTGTGCTCGCCGTTCGAGACGTTCTCGATCGATCGGTAGAACGCCTCGCCGACGCGCTTGACCATGCTCCCGAGGATCACGTTCGAGTACTCCGGCGTCGCCTTCGACTGCTCCTTGTCGACGCCGACGGCGTACCGGCTGCGCTCCTGGGCGGCCTGGAACGCGCCCAGGCCCGTCCCGCCGGCCGCCGGGAAGACGACGTCGGCTCCCTCGTCGTACATCGACTCGGCGATCGACTTCCCCTTCGACGGCGAGGTCCACGTCCCGGCGTACGCCGAGCGGAACTCGACGTCCGCGTCCAGCGACTCGACGCCGGCCTTGTAGCCCGCGTGGAACTTCTCGATGACGGGGTTCTTCTTCCCGCCGATGAACCCGACGACGAGGTCCTCGTTGGTCGAGCCGGCGCCGGCCTCGAACGACTGGCCCGTGAGCCGGCCGTTGAGTTGCCCGACGAGATAACAGCCCTCGTGCTCGCGGTAGAGGTAGCTGGCGACGTTCGGGGCGTCGAGCGCCACGTCGACGATGGTGAACTGCTGGTCGGAGAAGTCCGAGGCCACCTGCTTCATCGGCGTCACCATCTCGAAGCTCAGCCCGCAGACGAGGTCGTGCTCGCCGCCGGCGAACTTCCGGAGGAACGTGGAGTACTGCTCGGAGCCCTCGGGCTCGGCCTCCGTCAGTTCGATCCCGAGTTCGTCTTTCGCTCGCTGGAGCCCCTCCGACGCCGAGTCGTTGAACCCCTCGTCGCCCTTGCCGGCCGTCGTGTACACCATCGCCACGCTGAGCGAGTCGCTCCCGCCACCGCCGCCACCGCCACCACCGCCGGTACAGCCGGCCAGTCCGACACCGAGGCCGGCCGCACCGGCGAGGTACGCCCGTCGAGTGGTCCGTCGCGTCGCGTCCTCACTGTTAGCACCGTTCATAGGTAACGGGTGGACGTCGGTACCGTTCGTCATAAACGTTGTCAAGCAGAAACCCGTCGACTGGAGCCCCGTGGTCGACGTTCCGTCCAGCTACCGGACCGGTTCCGAACCGACGCGTGCGGTCTGGACCCGGGCCGACGTCCCCGGTCGGGTGGTACGGGTCGTATCCGGGATCCGCTCGCCAGTGGTGGACGGGGTCGGATCGGCACGGGACTGATAGGGTCGGTTGTCACTGTGTACCGGTGATTCGACGACCGTTCCGTCGCACACCGGAAACGAATTACAACCGACCCTATGAACCGGCCCGGTGAATCGGTCCGACCGCGGGCCGTTCCCCGCGCTCATTTCGCCGACGGCGACCAGTCGGACGCCGACAGCCGGGACGACGCGGGTGACCACGTGCGGGCGTACCGGAAGGTGATCCGCGTCGCGACGCCGAGCAGCCAGGCGAGTCCGACGCAGACGTACAGCGATGCGACGAGGAGGGCGAGGCCGGCACCGGCCATCAGGAGCGCGTCCTCGAACGTGGTGACGGTCCACGAGTGGAGGACGATCGGTTCGGAGATCGCGACGGTCGAGAGCCCCTGCGTGAACTCGATCGCGGGGACGACCGTCGTCGCGGGGATCCGAACCCCGACCTCGATCCCCGGTCGGTCGTAGATCAGCGGCGTCGAGAGCAGGGCCGCGGAGAAGGACCCGAGCACCACGAGCAGCACGAACGTTCCGATCCCGACGAGGAACTTCGAGAGGACGAACACGAGGGAGACGTACGTACCCACGTCGGTGACCAGGGAAAGCGTCCACGACCACAGCCGGCGGAGGGCGTCTCCGTCCCTCGCGCCGTCGGTCGCGTCCCCGTCGCCGTCCTCGCCGCGCCGCTCGGCCGCTCGCTGCTCCCTGGAGGGCACGCTGACGGGCGTGAGCCGGTCGGCGAGCCAGCGCTCGACCGACGCCAGGCCGACCGACAGGGCGAGGCCGGCGATCAGGACGGGGACGCCGACGAGGACGGGCACGAGGCCCGCACCGAGCCCGAACACCGCCACGAGGAGCACGAAGTAGGTGACCCCGAGCGGGAAGGCGAGCGCGAGGTAGACGACGCTCGCGTACGTCCGGAGGCGGAACGGAACGAGGACCAGCGTGCGGACGGTCCCGGTCGCAGTGACGCTGGAGGCGGCGTCGGAGGGCTGCGTCATCGTCGCCCGGGACGTGGCGGCCGGCGTACTTGAACCTGCGGTCACACGTTCCGAGCCCGAAACCGCTCGACTTACGGGCGCCGTCGGTGCCGTCGCGTCGGCGGGCGACTCCACCCGCGTCGACCGTTCCCCTTCGGGGTGGAGCTGCGAGGGACGGGGTCCGGTCGACGCGAACGACGGGGACCGGTCGACGCCAGGGAGGTGGACCCGCGCGGACGAGGGGGATAAGTCGCCGGCGGTCCAACGGCGGGACATGAAGCTCCGACGCGCCGCCGCGTACCTCGGTCTGGGAGTCGGTGCCGCCGCCGCGATCACACGTGGGCTCCAGTCGGCTGCCGGCTCGCTCGAACCCCCGCTGTCCGGACGCCAGCGCACGTACCGCTGGCGGGGGATGGACGTCGCCTACACGGAGGCGGGCGACCCGGAGGACCCGACGCTGGTCTGTCTGCACGGGATCAACGCCGCCGGCTCCAGCGGTGAGTTCCGCGAGGTGTTCGACGACCTCGCGGCCGACTACCACGTCCTCGCCCCGGACCTGCCGGGCTTCGGCCGGTCCGACCGCCCGCCGCTCCGGTACTCCGCGGCCCTCTACGAGGACTTCGTCGCGGATTTCGTGACGTTCGCCGGGAACGGCAGCGGGACTGGCGACGAGGGTGAAACCGGCGACGAAGCCGAGTCCGCTGTCGACGGTGACGGCGACGGCGACGGTCCGGCGGTGCTGGCCTCGTCGCTGACGGCGGCGTACGTCGCGGCCGTCGCCGACGACCTCGCCGTCTCGCGGCTGCTGTTGATCTGCCCGGCGGCGATCGCCGGGCCGGAGCCCCCGAAGGGGTGGCTCCAGGAACTGCTCCGGGCGCCGCTCGTCGGCCAAGCCCTGTTCGACGTGCTCGCGTCGAAGCCGTCGATCCGGTACTTCAACGCCGACCACGGCTACTACGACCCGAGCCGCGTCACTGACGAGTGGATGGACTACGAGTGGCGGACCGCCCACCAGCCCGGCGCGCGGTTCGCCCCCGCGTCGTTCGTCGCCGGGGCGCTGAACTCCGACGTCGACCTCGGCGCGACGCTCCGGGCGCTCGACGCGCCCGTGACGATCTACTGGGGTCGCGAGGCCGACATCACCCCGCTGTCGCAGGGGCGCGAACTCGCCGAGGCGGCCGACGCCCGGCTCGTCGTCTTCGACGACGCCATGCTCCTCCCGCACGTCGAGTTCCCCGGCGCCTTCCTCGACGCGGTGCGCGTCGCCCTCTCCGGGGACGGGTCGGTCGGATCCGACCCCGACGCGGGTGTCACCGCCGAGCACTGATAGGGTCGGTCGTAACTGTGTACCGGTGATTCGACGACCGTTCCGTCGCACACCGGACACGAATTACAACCGACCCTATGAGTCCGGGTCCACGGGGCGGCGGTCCCCAGTTCTCGTCCGGGCCCCGGCTCGATCACCCTCGACCGCTCACCGCCACGCGTCGATCCGTTCCGCCACCCGAACCCTTAGGCCTCGACCGACGGACGAGGGGACATGAGCGACACGGACACGGACACGGACCGACCCGACGACGCCTGGCTCACAGCGACGTTCACGAGCGATCACGGCTGGAGCCTCCTGGAGTCACTCGTCGATCTGGGCGACCGGATGGCCGGGAGCCCGGGCGAGGCGGAGGCGGCCTCGCTGACCCGCGAGGCGCTCGTCGAGGCGGGCTGTCGGGACGCGCGGACCGAGGCGTTCGAGATCCAGGGCTGGGAGCGCGGCGACTCACGCATCGAGGTCGGCGACACCGTCCAGGACTGCATCGCCCTCCCCCGCAGTCCCGCCGGCGAGGCGACCGGACGGCTCGTCGACGTCGGCCACGGCCTCCCCGAGGACTTCGACGCGGACCTCGAGGGCGCCGTCGTCGTGGCAGCCTCGGACGTGCCCGACCACTACGACCGGTTCGTCCACCGACGGGA
>Ga0207797_1000814_pt1 | contig 23350 bp, 19 predicted proteins | sample PRCRCaboRojoPR_6_FD_187275 | JGI IMG/M metagenome (GOLD analysis project Ga0207797, IMG submission 187275) | Marine sediment microbial community from Cabo Rojo, Puerto Rico - PR CR 10% Liquid 1 (SPAdes) | ecosystem: Environmental > Aquatic > Marine > Coastal > Sediment | place: Cabo Rojo, Puerto...
CGTCATCCATCGGCAGGACGAAACAGGCACTTAACTGTCCCAGTCTCGTGCCCGCGTTCATAAGCGTCGGACTGTTCGGGAGGAACTTCTGACTGACCATCATGTCGAAGAAGGTCCGCCAGTTTTCGTCGTAACTGTCGAAGTACCCGTCCTCAAAGAGTTCGAGCAGTTCGGGAAAATCTACTTTCATCTGACCGTTACTCGCCAGTTCGACGAACAGTTCCGCCATGGATTTGAAATTCCACTGATTGATCCCGTGATTCGCGAAGCCGTATCTGTTGTCGAAATCACGGAAGGAAGACAGGTATTCCTTTGCACTTCCCGGCGAGGCTGATCCTCCACCGTCTACATCGAAAACACGCTCGTCCCGTAGCAGGTCGGGAATAGTGACGTTGGTTGCCACCCGTTCGAACAGTTCCGCGGGCGACTCGACTATCTTGCCTTCTTTATCCCGGAGGAGATACCTTGAAGCAAGAACTCTGAGGGATTTGAGGCTAAATTTTTTCCCTATTTTACCTATCGTAGTCTTGTTTAACAGTTTTTCTTTTTCTCGCCTTTTCTGCCTGTGCTCCTGGCGATAAAGGATATAGGCTTTGGCCGTAGAGTAATGACCTTCCTCGATCAGGACTTTTTCTACGGCGTCCTGTATATCCTCCACTTCGGGGTACTCTTCTTTGCCGAGATCAACGTCGCCGTACATCTCTTCCAGGTCCCGGGTTACTTTGTCTGCCAGTTTCCCCGCCTGGTTCACTGCTTCTGAGCCAGAAGCCTGTGCGGCTTTTAAAATCGCCTCTCTTATCTTATCTTGGTTGAAGTTGACAATGGAACCGTCTCTCTTCTTGACTTTTTTGATTTCCACTTTTTCCCACCTCGGTATAAATAAAGTTTATTGGTATTGGAGTTTTAAACAAGCTGAACTGGAACAGCAATAAATCTCTACGATACTGTATGGAACAGGGTTTTAGTCTATTTATAGTCAAGTTTACCTCCTACAGGGAAATTAAGAGTCGTGATGTTGTTTCAGTCCGCACCCTTGTTTAAACTTTCTTATCGATTCGTCATGACACAGTACTATGTTGAAACCGACGGGAAATTATTTTTATTGAAAAAGGGAAACGTCTGGAAATTCCCCCGCACCCGGGAAGAATTGCCTTTTGGGATATCGCCCCGCGCCAAGATGGTTATCGGAGACGAAGAAGTCGTATACTCCGAACCGGATATCTCGAGACACCCGAGCGATTGGCTGAACAAGGAGGACGTGCCGTTGCTGGACGACGTCGACCCCGTGGTCCGGAAGGCGGTAAATTTCTCCCTGCCCCGCCTCGTGGTTGAAGCGGTCATTGAGCGTGGCGAAAAGGTGCTCCTGGTCAAACCTTCCAGAGGGTATAACCAGGATTCCTGGACCCTGCCCGGTGGCTTTTTGGTTTACAGCGAAACACCGAAAAGTGCCGTGTTAAGGGAAGTAGAAGAGGAAGTTAACGTCGAACCCCGGGTAAAAGACTTGCTTGACGTCTACAGTGCAAGAGGAACCAGAAATAGCTATCAGTGGGTTATCTTTTATTACTCTGCAGAACTTCCCGGACCTCCGGAAGAGATAAAACCGAATCATGAGATCAAAGAGTTGCGGTGGTTCAAAAGAGACCGGGCAGTTGAAGCAATAAATAGCCCCCTGATGAGGCAGGGCTTAAAACGGATTATTTCTTCCGGAAAACTTTAACCCGTACCGTCCCGCCAGAGAAGCCCCCGGCGGGACTTGGGATTAGCGCGAGTAAAGACTGTTTTTTAGTAGCTTGAAATCGTTCACGGAAGACTGCAGGGAAGCAATTCTATCCGTGAGAGAGTTTTTAACTTTCGAAAACTCCTTGTTGAAGTAATCCTTTACCAGTTCCGTGGTCCACTTCTTGGTTACCATTTTCTCGTCTATTCCCTTCACCTTGTCGTCCAGATTACTTATCCTCTTATCCAGGCTGGAGTGGAGATCGCTTATCTTGTTTTCCAGGCTTTCCCTTGCCTGCTGCAGCTTGTCTATCTTTTCCTGTAAGTTTTTGGTTATGGCGTCCAGGTGTTTTTCCAGTTTACTGTGTTCCTGAGTCAGCCCGCTGAGGTTATCCCCCAGCTTTGTCTGGCTTGCCGACACTTTGCTAATCTTGTTTTCGAGTTCGCTGTCTTTTCCCTTCAATTCCGAGACCCTGCTACCAAGTTTCTGTTCAAGGTTTTTCAGATTGCTCCTCAATTCTGACTCGTTCTCCAGCGCCTTCTTTATTTTATCGCCAAGTTGCTGGTTGGATTGATCTATTTGTTTTGACAGAGAGCCTGTCTTGCTATCTAATTTCTTGACGTCCTCGGTCAATTTTTTCAGGGAACTGTCCGTTTTGTCGATAAATTCATTCAACTTCTTCCGCAACTCGGCATCCACCTCGTCAAGCTGGTTCAGTTTATCATGAAGCCGTTTCTCTATTTTGCCGTATTTCTTCGCCAGATCCTCGTCTTTTTGCTTTAGCTGGGTAATTTCCTTCTCTATTTTCGCACTGAAATCTTCGTATTTCGAAGATAAGGAGGAGAGGTTTGCTTCCAGGCCGGCAACCTTCTTGCTGAGGCTCTCGTCTTTGGCCCGGAGGCTGGTTACCCGGGAATCCAGCTCTTTTTTTACTTTCCCCAGCTGCTTTTCGAGGTCACTATTTTTCTCTTCCAGCTTAGCAATACTTGCTTTTAGTGCTTTGTCGCTCGAAAGGGACGACTCTTTTAGTTCCTTTATTTCTTGTTTGAGCTTTCCCGATAGATCGGCCAGCCCCGATTTCAGAGATTTCTGATCCGTTTTCAGCTTCCCTATTTCGTCCTGTAAAGAAGTTAGCTTCGTTTTTAGAGCGTCGTCGTTTTTCTCGGAAGACTTCTTCAGTTCGCTCAACCGATCTCCGAGGTCACTGGTTCTGGTATCCAGCTTGTTTTCTATCGTGTTTATTCTGGATTTCAGCTCACTGTTTAACGAGGAGATGGCATCTATCTTGTTCTGGAGAGACTTTTTGGTAGCTGAATGGGACTGTTTTATTTCCGTCAGCTGACCTTTTAGAGAATCAGTGATCGACTCCAGGTTTTTACTGAGCCCCTTCAGTTGTTCTTTCAGGTCCCCCTGTTTCGTTTCGATTTGGCTATATTTATCCCTCAGGCTTTTCAAACCGGATTCAAGTTTATCGTTCCTCTTAGATACCGTCTCGATTTTACTTTGAAGCTCCTTTTCTGTGGATGCGTTCGCGCTACTCATTTTCTCGAGCTCGGTACTCATCTTGCCCGACAGGGAGTCGAGCTCACCCTTTAATGTTTGTATCTGCTCTGTTGAATCTTCCTGTTTTCCCGCGACCTTGCCATATTTCTCCCTGAGGGTTTTCAATCTGGTGACGAACTTCTCGTCCGATGCCTGTAAACTTGATATATCCTGGTTCAGGGAATTCGTGATCGATTCCAGGTTCTTACTTATTTTTTCAAGTCGTTCCTTTAAGGCCCCCTGATCCGTGTCGACCTGGCTGTATTTTTCCTTTAAACTTTTTAAACTTGTTTCGAGCTCCTTGTTTGTTGCCTTCAAACCGGAAATTTCCTGGTTTATGTTCTTCAAGTCCTGCCTCTGGGCTTTCAGGTTTTCGGTCAGTCCGTCCGATTTCTGGTTTAATTCATTAATTCTTGACCCCAGTTCACTCTGGAGTGATTCTATCCTGGATTCGAGTTCTGCATTCCTGCTTGATACTGCCTCGATTTTACTTCGCAGTTCCTCTTCCGTGGAGGCGTTCATGCTTCTAATTTTTTTGAGTTCACTGCTCATCTTGCCCGACAGGGAGTCGAGCTCTTCCGTAATTTTCTTCAGTTGTTCTGTCGAATCTGCCTGGTCCCCCGCGACCTGGCTATATTTCTCCCTGAGGGTTTCCAATCTGGTGACGAACTTTTCGTCCGATGCCTGTAAACTTGATATATCCTGGTTCAGGGAATTTAGCGTCTCTCTTTGCTCCTTCAGTTTAACGGCAAGATTTGCCGACCGTTCGTCCATTTTATTTATCCTCGCCAGCAGGTCCTGCTTGAGCGAAGTTACCCTTGTCTGGTTATCTTCCTCTACTTTTTTCAGTTGCTGAAATTTTTGCTGGAAACCCTCCACTGTCGTCCGGAAATCATGGTCAGAACTTTTCAGGCTTGAGACATCTTGCTCAAAGCTATTTAGCTTTTCTCTTTGATTCCGAAGCTTCTGGGTTAGACTGCCGTATTGTCCTTTTATTTTTTCTATTCTCTCGAGAAGATCGTTTTCAATGGAGTCTATCCTGGCCTGCATTTCTTCGTTCTTGCTTTTTTCCCGGGTAAATTCGACCTCCATTTCCTCCTTAATCTCCCCGAGCCTTTTACTCAGGTTGCCCGTGACCTGCTCCAGTTTCGCGTAGTTGTCCTTCAGTTTGCCTATTTCGTCCCGCGCGTTCGACAGGCCCTTGTCGAGCTTCGCTATTCTGGTCTCGAGCTCCCCCGTTCTCGTTCTGAGCCCGGCAATCTCTTTGTCCAACCGGGTCCTGACCTCTTCCAGTTCGCTGTTAAAACCTTCTAGCGATCCCCCGATCCCGTTTATCTTTTCGAGTAATTGCTGATTGGTTTCCTTCAGGCTCGATATTGCTTCGTTCTGACTTACGTTGGTAGATTCTACCTCTTTTAGCTGTTGTTGAATTTTTTTGGTTGACTGGTTTAAGGAACCGATCCTGCCGTTGAAACTTAAGCCGACGAACAACAGGCCTCCTGTTAGCATCAAAATAGAACCATAAAGAACGATTTTGCTGAATCTTGTCATTTAGATTCCACCTCTTGATAAGCCCGCTCAAACAACCATATCTCCCCCAAAAGAACCGGTTAACGACACTACTTGCTTGTAACTCGCCAACATATCGAGATCGAGAAAAAGGACCAATTAGAGCACTGCCTTGCAGTCGAACTATTATTAAACTTATCTTTGGTAGCTCCGTACCATTCTACATTATGGACAATTTTGGCCGTTTGTCAAATATAAATTTTACGTTCTTATCTTTGACGTTCGCCTTCCAGGCGAAGCGGTGGTAAAATAGCAAAGTAGCTGCGATCCGACCTGAGTCTTACGGGGTAGAATAAATAAGAAAAAGGGCGAGTTCGCTCAATGTAACAATAGAGGGCGAAATTAACTTTGCAGGGGGCAAAGTTAATTTCGCCGACCTTCAGCGCCGCGAAGAGAACGATTAAAGTTCGATGTTTTGAGATTCCTTCAATTCAACTACGTTCCCATAAGGCGTCTGTACCTGAATCAGCACCCGCACGGTATGTTTTTTCGGGTCTCCCTGCTTTATCTTTTCGGGAATTTTCCACAGCTCGGTCAGAGCGTACGAAGTGTCGGGAAGCACGTTGTGGGGCGACATCTTTATCTCTTCGACTAAAGAACCGGAGGAATCCTCTATTCGAATTTTTCCCGCAAATTCTTTCTCTCTGATGTGTATGTTGCCGGCATTGTGGAGCAGCGTATGGATGAGCAGCCGTTTTCCGCTGTAGACCGTTCTGGTGTAGAAATCCTTTATCTCCGGGTTTACTTTGAATTCACGGAATTCTTCTCCGATCAAGATTTCTTCGCTCGGCCGGATAAGGATCAAGGTGCCGACCCTGGTGGCAACCTTGATGCTGCTCCCCTTGCTTTTCTCCTGGTCTTCTTCGATGGGACTGCCCTTGAATAAAGCACCAACGTACCTTCCGCCGAAAGGGTCTAAATCTTTCGGATAACTTACTTCATAAGTGAATTCCTTGCTTTTGCCGGCCTTCAGCACCGCTTCTCCCGGCGTGAGTGTTAGCAGCTTTTCGCCGCTGTAGGGATACTCCGTTGCTGCAGTTCCGGATAAAAACCTGGCAACCCCTTTCTCCGACGTTTTAAAGCCCTGAACCTGAGATTCTATCAGTACCGGTTTCTCGCCAGTGTTTTGCACTGTTAAAACCCCGCTGCCCGAACCACCGGGGACTATCGTTAAATCCAGCAACAACGGTGTCACCGAGAGCCCGGAAAACGCAGTTAGGGAAATACCGGCAACCATTATAAGACTTATCAAAAAGAACGTTATCTTAAATGCAACTCGTCGATGGGGCTCCCTTCGTCCCTTTATTTCAGGAAAGTTAAAGTTCATTATTCCTCCTATGTTTGCTGCTTGTCTGCCATGTTCTTCTTATTCCACATGTATTTAAATCTGAAAGGGGCCGCAATTACCTGGATAATTTCGACCCCTCTCGGATCGCCGTCCTTTAGGTCGACATCGTAGCCGTGTAAACTACGGTCGTCCCGGCGTCACCAAAGGGCACTGTAAAATCGACGCCAAGCTTATAAGAAACAGGAGTGGTTTCCTGGTTGGTGTAACCGCTCTCGCCGGCGAGTATTTCTACTTCGTCATCTATTTTTACGAAGTTGCCACCGGTGCCCTCTCCGGAATCCGGTGCTTCCGAAGCTACCGTCAAATTTCCGTTGTCAATTAAATCATAGTCTCCAACCTCAAATGTCCCGTAAGACGCCGTAATGCTGTAACTTGGAGCATTAGTTTTGACCATCAACTTATGACTTGCTGTCGTAGATGGTTGGTCGACCGGATCCACTGCCAATTTTAGTTTCGGAGGCGCGGCCTGAAAGATTAGTTTGGCACCGATCTTCGCGTTTACCGTTACTGATTGTTCTGCCTGAGCTATCTGCATAAAAGAAAGCCCGATGATTAGCATCAAGACTAAGGAAACTAATAATTTTAAGCCATTTCTCTGCGCTGTACTTTTCATTGCTGATCCTCCTGTTAATATATTATTCATTTGATAGCTGAAGTACTTTACTGGGTTACCGGTTTAGCATGGAGTTGAACGCTGCTCGGAGTTACCCCGTAGAGTGCGGAATAATGAAGGTTCTCCAGTGGGATTCCTCCTTCCAGCTGCGTTACTACCTTCATTAGAACGTCCAGACTACCTGATCTGACAAACTTTTCGAAGTCACCACAACCAAAACCGCCGGTCCTGATTGAGTGGAGTTTCTCGTAGGCCGTGATCCGCGCCAGGTGTCTGGTGATCTCCCCCCAGAGGGAAACTATCCCGTCTACCTCGTTCTTTTTTATATAGTCGAGCAATGCCTTCTCTACGGCATCTTTCTCCGCTTTTACTGTCAAGATCGTGTAGTCAAAATTGTAAGCATTTAGCCTGCCGGTAATCCCTTTTATCCGAGCGTGGCAGGATCGGCCTTGCTTGCTCTCCGAGTCGAGCAGCAGAATCTTCGATTTCGGAGGGAATTCCTTGAAGAGCTCGTTCGCTAAGGTCTTTCCTTCTTCTCTCCAGTTGTAGCCGACGTAACCCTGCCTCGGATTTGCAGTCCAGTCGTCCATGCTAAAACTAATAAAGTAAATTCCACTATCTACTGCCTTACCAATCGTTTCGTCAAACTTGCTGGGGTGGCCGATTTCCATGGCGATACCGGCTGGCGATTTGGTTACGACCCTCCGCAGGATCTCATGAACGGCGTCCGCGTCGTACGGTGTTTCCGGTCCGAATAACTTTAAAGGTACGTTGAACTTCTTTGCCGTAGCCTTTGCTCCCTGAGTTAGTTTCTTAACGCGGAGGTCATCCAGTGGATTACAAAATATATAGACGAAGTCCTTCCTTTCAATTGACTCGATCTTCTCGATCTTTTCTTCCGTTAAGACTGTTCCCTTGCCCTGAGCCTGTGCTAGCGGGGTCAACAGAAAGAGTGCCAGTAGTAAAGATAGCGACAAGCCAAGGCAAAAGCTCAGACCACGCTTCGGTAAGAAACCTTCGGGGCGTCCCGGTTTTAAATACTTTTTTAGCATGTTTTAACCTCCTGGTTAGCAAATCTCGGCCAGGCCGAGATTGTAATACTGATTGGTTACATAGAAGCCGTGGCCGTGTAAACGATCGTAGTAGAAGCTGCTCCGGTGGGAACGGAAAAATCTACGCTCAGTTGATAAAGGACTTTCGTAGTTTCTCCGTTCGTCAGACCGTTCTCTCCGCTCAAGATAGTCATTTCTTCCGAGGGAACAGTCCAGTCAAAAACGGCGTCACCTTCTCCGGGGGGAACGGACTTGATCATGAAGTTTTCGCCCCCGATCAAATCGTAATCGGAGTCGCCGACTTCGAAAGCGCTAAAAGCTGCCGAGATCGCGTAACTGCCGACATTGGTGCTGACGGAGAAGTCACTTTCTCCCTGGACCGTCGGTTGGTTAATCGGGTCTGCAACAAGGCTAACAGAACCTCCGCCGGCAAGTTCAAATATCAGGCGCTGGGCGATCGAAGCTTCTATTTTCACGGGCTGCTCCCCGCCACCGCCACGAACGACACCAAAGGCAGAGCCTGAGCACAACATCATCAATGAAAGGGCTAGCGCCACAACAAACAAAACGTTTGTCGGATTAGAATTTTTCATGCAAACCTCCTGTTCTTGTTCTTAGTTGAAGTGTCTATAGGCTTCTTTTCCCTCATTATTATTATACCTAGCTTCAAAAAGTTTAGACCGGCGGTCGAAATGAACCCGAAGTCAAAAATCCTACACCAAATAGCAAACTGGTACTTGGGGGCATGATCGGCCAGTTTCGGTGAAAGAGAATTATGAAAGGAGAGGTGAGAAAAGGCTAGAATTCCATTGCAGTTATCAGGACGAATTCGGTTAGCCTGGAGTTTTCGAATAGGTAACCCAGTTCCAGCTCAAGCATTTTCCAGGCAATGGCCTGGACGAGTTCGATCTCGCTCTCTCCCGGTTCAGTCTTAATCTCCAGAACGTTTTCCCATTCGACATCTCCCAAATCCTGAGCAATTTCGAATACTGCCTCGAACTCCTTCTCAGTATTAAGTTTTAAACCCATTGCTGATTCTATGGTCTCCAGCTCCGCAAGGGGAAAATATACGACATCTATTTCAGCCTCAGTTAGTAAAATCTCCATTTCGGAACGCGGTGCTTCGTAGCCAATTGCCGCTCTGTCTATTTCCCCGGTATGGGTTAATTCCAGGTCGCCGAAATAAAAACTCTCGGGGCCACTGGGGATTTCTATTGCCAAGTCGGCAGTTAATTCGTCGAAGTGCTCTTCGTCAAAAGATACCTCCAGCTTTCTCTCCAGTACCCCCTCCCTTCGATACAGCTCTCCGGAGCCGTAGTAAAAACGCGGCAGTATCCAGGTATCTTCCGTACTTCCGTCTGTGTTTAACAGCCTGAGTTTTTCGGCATTATCTACTATTGTTCCCGGGATACGAACGTTTACCTTGCCCCCGGAAGGGATTATTTTTTTTCCTTCTAGTTTGTGAGAGACACCTCCACCGACGATCGACCAGTCCCGCAAATTCTGAGGGTCCTCTCGAGAGTTGAATAAAACCACTTGGTATTTTTCGTTATCAAGCGGTATTAGTCTGTAAAAACTTATTCCAGGACCCTGTTTGGGAAATCTGAAGATTTTTACCTTTTCGTTTTCAAGCTCCAGGGAGCCCTGCAGAAATTCTTCTTCACCAAAAGGAGTTTTTTCCAGTGACGTTTCCAGGTTGCCTGTTAGTTCCCAGGTCATATCCTTTAACGGCAAAGTTACGCTGCGAAAGCTGAATTCCCCGTTCTTGAAAACGGGGCCGTTACCGAGTTCCACTCCCCCTCTCAGGCTGACTCCGGAGTCGAAACGTCGGCCGAGATCAAGGTAAATTATCTGTTCCTCCTCGGAGAGCTCAGTTCCGACGTCGAAGTCCGTTTCCGCCAACCTCCCTTCCAGCCCCAGTACCGCTTCCCGAAAATCCTTTTCCCCTAGCTCCGTCTCGAGATATAGCTCCATTTCTTCGCCCCGAAAGTTGGAATATGCCTCAAAGTCGAATTCCGCTTCCCAGACGTTTTCGTCGTTACTTTCGAATTCGTTTGCCAGACCAACTTCAAACGCCCAATTATCTTCTAGCTCGAGTTCTGTCGAGAATTCGGTTTCGGTATTTATCGCGGCTTCGGCGAAGTCTGCTTCCAGTTCGTTTTCAAACTCCCCGGTCAGTATCCAGACTTCCTCCTTCGTTTGTCCCGAGCAAAAGAAAGGAACCGTAAGGCCCAAACCGATAAGAAAAAGCAGGACGAGCAGTAGCTCGATTGGAGTTTTTGCATTTTGGTTAACAGAGAATCTATTTTTTATGTTGATCATTATTCTGGCCTTTGGGTCAACTAATCCCGTTTACCGGTTACCGATTGAAACTGCATTTAAGAGAAGATACCTTAAAACCGGTCGTGGTTAAATTACCTCTGTCCTCCACCGGCGTGAAGTAGATTTTTTTGTCCATGAAAGTACCCTGGAAAATTCTGTGAATTCTGCAATTGGAAAGTGGGAAAATTAGAGCGTAAGAAGTCCGGTTCGCATCAGGGCAAGCGGGAGAGGTAAATCTGTTTTCAGGATTTCCTCCAGGCATTAAGGGGAAATATATACCCGTAGGTGGCGGGAAAAGCCTTTTTAGAGGAAGGAAATGGCTGCTCTTACTTAACCATAAAGACCAGGATGTTCTCCATTTCTTCCACGGGCGGCTTCTCGTTACCCGAATTATTTTTGCGGATAAGCAGGAGCTGAAACGTGATCTCCAGTTCGAAACTTCCGTTATCTCCTCGCGCAATCTCGCTGACCTCTTCCGTCAGCTCCGCGGTTTCATGCTTCCAGTTTATTTCTAAGGACCCCACTTTCCAGCCGTGTCGGTCGAGCAGTTCCCCGGTCAGATCCAGACCCCTTACTTTTGCGAAAAGCCGCCAGTCCGTGTTGCTGGCAAGATTGAGCTCGAAGTTTCCCGCGAGTTTTATCTTTGAATTGCTTATTTGCTCGGTTGCCTCCATATTGATTGGGAAAGTTGCCTTTTTCCGCGGTCCGCTTTTCCCGACTCCGGCGATATCAAGCATCTGAGCTGACTTAACTACCGCGTTGACTTCAACCGTGTTCGGTCCGGCAGCTATAACAGAAGACTGTAGTAGAAAAAATGAAAGAAAAAGCAGGAAGAAAACCGCGCTTAACCGGGAAGAGAAAATACTGGAGGAAGTTAATTTATCCATTAGCCCTAAGTAGCCCGGCCACCCGTGATTCTAAAATAACCGTTTGGGTCCGAGGCTTTGTGAATCTTCCTTTCGGAAGGGTTACCCTTGTTCAGGTCTAACTCCAATAAATTTAAAGAACGCTAAACCATTATATAGCCAGTATCATTCTCTTGCAAGTAGAAAATAGTCAAGTTTATCTTGCTTGTCGTATTGAAGGAATGTTTTTATCATTTAAGTAGTAACTTTTATAGGTGGAGTTCAATGAAAACCGAAAATTCATTTATCGTCTCGGTCCTTATATCGGCCCTTATGGTTTCATCGTTTTTCGGGATTGCCCTGGCCGGAAGGACTGATCTAATTCCCGACCCCCGACTGGCAGAAGCTATAAGCGATGAATTGGGGGTCCCGGCAGAAGAAATAACCCCATATCATTTGCTCGATTTGACTGAACTCGAAGCAGGGGGCGTGAAGAACCTTGCCGGCCTTTTACACGCGGAGAACCTCGAAAAACTGACCTTGAAGAGATTAGATCATTTTGCCAGGCTGGAGATCGTGTTTGAGCTGGAGGAGCTGGAGACGCTATCGGTTTCTAACTCCCGTCTTCGGGGGATGGATATCGAAGAGGTATCTCAGCTCGAGGAACTCGAGGAATTGAGACTTGAGGGTAACAAAATCAATCAACTCCCTTCGTTGGTCGGGTTCGGTGAGCTCGAATTCCTTTCCCTCCGTAATAACGAGATAGTTGCAATTGATGAATTGAAAGAACTCCGGTCGATAAAGGTACTGAATCTATCAAATAACCATATTAAAGACCTATCTCCCCTGGTAGAATTAACCAGGCTTCATAAGCTCGATCTATCAGGTAATAGGATCACTGAGCTTTCCCCTTTACTCCGGAATAAAGGACTGGGGAAGGGGGATGTGATTTACCTGCAAAACAACTTTTTGGATTTTTCCCCGGATTCTCAGGATCACGAAAACGTCAAAAAGCTGAAGGCCAGAGAGATTGAGATAACCTGCCTTCCCCAGAGGACTCAGAAAAGAAGAGCTAACTTTGGCCAGGAATCGAACTGATCTTTATCCGGCGCTGCCTTCAGGCAGCCAGGACTCCCGAAGCCGGCTCCAGGAATTAGCAACGAGTGTTATCGCCTGTAATGCTTAAGGCGACCCTACCGGATCAAATCGTCGCCTTAGCTTCCTCCATGATCTCTTTTAGCTGTTCGTCCATTGTTTTAGGTAATGATTTTACGTCCGAACTCTCCAATAAATCCCTGGTCTTTTCCGTGGCTTTTCTAACGGAGTAATCCTTTTCCCATTTTTCGTCCCCGATTCGCCTGATTAATTCGGGTGCCATGAGCTCGCTCCTGAAATGCTTGAAGGTATGTTTTTCTCTCAAGTAATCCCCGCCGTGCTCGACTCCCTCGATTACGTCAAGCGCTATTGCTTCTTCGTCCGTCGATAGGTTCCTGACGGTCCGTTTTGTCATTCCGGCTATCTCGTCCGTAAGGGTTAATAATTCCAGGCTACCCAGGTCACCGGCCCCTGCAAATGAAAGATCGTGAATCAGGTTCTGACCGCTTAAGACGGAACCGTAGAGTGAAAGAGCCGACTCCACTCCCGCCTGATAGTCGAGATCGTAAGAATTGGTGCAGCCGCCCGTACCGTATATTGGCATTTCGATCAAATCCCCCCACTGACCGGTGGCGGCCTGGATAATCAGCATTTCCGGTGAGAAATAAGTATTCAAAGCGGAACGCATGTCCATTACGAGCGGGGAGGCCCCGAGGATGACGGGCGTTCCCGGGTTGTTCAGCTGGGCGATTACGTTCCCGCCGAGCGACTCCGCAAAGGCCTGGGCGAGTGACCCGGCTATTGTCATCGGTGCCGTAGCTCCTGCCTTCTGTGCCGGGTACCAGAGCAGTGGCAATCCCACGTCTGTCCAGCGCAGGAGGACCTCCAGGTTTTCCTTGCGGAACGTCAGCGGGGATACGGGCTCGGCGTACATAGTTACGGGCTTCTCGGCCCCCAGTTTGCCCCTCCCGCCCGTCACTACGGCGATCATGTCAATGAGTTTTTCCGTCAGTTCTCCGCCGTACCAGTTGACGATTGCTCCGTGTTTCGTACTGTTTGCGAGTACCGCGTACAGCTGGTAAAAGCCAAGCATCGGATCATCCGTTAGGGTGAAAATGGACCAGACCACGTCAATATTCGACAGCTGATCTCCGAGTCGCACAGCTCTGGCGAGATCCTCCCTTGTTGCTTTCCTGCGTTCACCCGCTTCGAGATCCAGTACGGAAGTTGTGCCCGTGCCCGCCGTAAAGAAGGATCGGTCGTAACTTAGCTCGAACTCGTTTTCTTCGTCCCGGGCCCCCATTATGAAGCTAGAGGGTGCGGTTTCCAGTGATTCCTTCACCAACTTTCCGGGAAATTTAACTACGTGACTTTCCGGATCGACTCCGCAGCCGTTTTCAGCTAGAATCCGCCGCGCTTCCGGCTCTTCTACTTTAATACCTTTTTCCGCGAGGACAGTCAGTGCCGCTTCGTGAATCCGTTTAACCTGTTCCCGCGACACTATATTTAACTGGCCGCCTTTAGTTCCTTTTCTCACAAGAATCACTCCTGAATCTGGTTGAGTTTACGTCTAGGAAAATTCTCTCGGAAGGTGGATATCAAATTTGCTCCTGATTTTTTCGTCTATCTTTTCCGGGATAAGATTGCCTTCAGAATCTTCCAGTATCTCTCTTGCTCTTTCTCGTGCCCGCTCTCTCATGTCTCTGGCGCCGGACTCCCGCCAGCTATTTTTATCCTCTCGGTCAATAACTTTCGGTTGATAAAATTCCTCCGAACGAGAGTTCCTTATCGTTTGCGGGTGCGTGAGGAAGTCATTTCCGGGACCGACGTCCTCTATCGTCCGTACGGCCAGGCTTTCTTCGGTAACATCAATTCCCCGCAGCGTCCTCATTGCCATACCGATAACGTCATTGTCGATGACAAATTTCTCGTAAGCCACGCTCAACATTGATTCCATCATACCGGCTGCGTGATGGATATAATTACCACCCGCGAGACCGACCTGGAGGATATTGAAGGCCCCCTCGATACCGGCCTGTGTATCAGGGATCTTGGAGTCAGTCTCCCCTGCGTCGGAGTAAATCGGGACGTCGATAAAATCAGCTAGCTGGACTGCGGCCACGTTCATCATTCCGGTTTCCGGTGCACCCGCGAGATAGGCCATGTTGCGCATATTTGCCGCCGCCGGTACGGGTCCATAAAGCACCGGCGTTCCCTCCCGGAAAATCTGTGAAAGGACTATTCCGAATAGCTCCTCCGCGTGTACCTGGGCCAACAGGCCGGCCAGAGACGCGGGAGCTGTTGAGCCGGTTACAGGTGCCGTGGAAAGTGCTACCGGGATCTCGTACTCCGTGATTCTTTCCAGCACCTCCGTGGTCCCCAGGTCCAGTTTTAGCGGGCTTATCATCCAGCTGGTCACGAAGGAAATAAATGGTCGCGCAAGCAGTTCTTCTCTTCCTCCGGCTATCGACGAAGCCATTTCTACTATGTCGTCTACCCTGTCCGGTTCGGTGACCGATTCCTGGACGTTTTTGTAAGTTCCCGCCAAACTCGCGTAAAAACTATTGAGGCTCATTGCCTCTTCCGGAACGTCGGTGGGCACCACGGGAGCCTGGAAAAAATGAACGTTTTCCAATCCCTCGACGAGCCGGGCAAGCCTGGCCTGGTCCTTCAGTGTCGGTTTTCTGGTTTCGCAATTCGAATCCAGGTCAAGGATATTTACTGCTGCCCCACCGGTTCCGTAATGTACCCGCCTGTCTTCCAAATGTAAATCGTACCCTTCCTTTCTGCCGTAGAGGGTTACCGTAGAAGGTGCCGATTCCAGGTATCTCTCGACCGTTTCCGGGGACAATTTCACTCGTTTGTCCTCCCGGTCCACCTCAGCGCCGCCTTCGTGAAGAATTTCCAGGTACTTTTCGGAGTTTACCTCTACTCCGACCTCCTGTAAGATTTGTAATCCCGATTCATGAATTTGTTCGACTTCTTTGTCGCTCAATAATTTCAACCTGTCGCCGATTAATCCGGGGTAATTCATTTTTCCTCCTGATTGATAAATCTACCACTATAAATCGTAATAAAGCATGTGCTCAAATGGGTGCGGTTTGTCCGCAAATAAATTCATTTCCCCGCGTTTCAGCTTCAACCAGCTGTCGATCTGTGCCGCCGTGAAGACCCCTCCTTTAAGTAAATAATCGTGATCCTCGGCAAGAGCTGATAGGGCGGAATCCAGGGATTCTGGCACGCTCTTAATTTGCTTTTTTCTCTCCTCCGGGAGGTCATAGACGTTTTCGTCCAGCGGGCCATAACCCATTTCTTCCGGATCTATTTTTCTTTCTATTCCATCCAGACCCGCCATCAAAACAGCAGAATATGCGAGATAGGGATTGCAGGTGCCGTCAACCGTCCTTAATTCTATTCGTCGTTTCTCTTTTTCCTGAACGTAGCCGGGAACTCTGATAGCCGCACTCCGGTTGCCGCCGCCAAAAACCAGGTCGACCGGGGCCTCGTGTCCGGAGATGAGCCTTTTGTAGGAGTTGGTAGTCGGGTTCGTCAGGCCCATCAGGCTTCTTCCGTGCTCCATCAATCCACCGAGAAAGTAGAGTGCCTGCCGGCTCAGACCGGAATATTCTTCCCCGGAAAAGATGTTATCTCCGTCTTTCACGAGGTACTGGTGGAGGTGCATTCCGTTTCCGGGGAAATCGTTTATTGGTTTGGGCATAAATGTAGCGGATTTGCCCGCGAGTTCCGCGATCGTTCTGACAATATGCTTTACGTAAAGGGTGTTGTCAGCTGCTTCCGTTAGTTCTTGGAAGCCGACCTCAATTTCTGATTCCCCCGCGCCGCCAACTTCATGATGATGATATTTCACCTGAATCCCCTGGCTCTCCAGAAAAGAAGTTATCCTGTTTCGCAAACCCATAACGCTATCCCCCGGGCGCGGCGCGTGGTAGCCTTCGTTTTTTGAGATTGGATGGGACGAGCTCTCACCGCCCGACCCTTCATCCTGTCCCGGAGCCTCGGAAGAGCTTATCCTGAACTCGCCCCGGGTAGTGCCGTAAGAAAACCGTGCGTTATCAAATAAATAAAATTCAAATTCCGGGCTGACCATAAAATCGTCCGCGATACCGGTTTCTTCAAGGTAATCGGCGGCCCGGGCTGTCGTTCCCCGCGGGTCGCCCGGAAAACGTTTCCTCTCTCCGTCCCTGCTTATCTGGAATATATCTCCAATTATACTCAGCACTTCTCCTTCATCAGCAGTATCCAGTTTTGCCGTCGTGAGGTCGGGCAACAAGAGCATATCGCTATTTTCTACCCGACTGTAGCCGTAGGAAGAGCCGTCGAAGCCGATACCGCGATTGAGAAAATCCCTCGTGAAGTTCGATTTTGGGATTGTCAGATGACGCCATCTTCCCACCGGATCGACCACTTTGAAATCGACGAAATCTATATCGCGGATCTTGAGCTGTTCTTTTAGGTCGGAATATCTTTCCCCGAAGTCTTCCGCCATGTTTCCCTCCTGAAGAGCAAAAGTTTAACGGTCCCGGCGCTTATCACGGCCGTAATGCTCTAGCTTTCCTCGACGGGGAAACTTGTTTCAAATAAACGCCTCACTTCCCCTCGGCCGGCGGACCGTGGATTGGTTTCCGCGTTGACATTCCTCAGCGCCCTGGTCACCAATTCCGGCAGGTCAGCCTTTTTGATCGAGACCCGGTATTCGCTCGGGTCGATAATTTCAAACAATTGGTTAATTTTTTTCGGGAGCTCCCCGCCCAGTCTTTCTTCCAGAGTATTGACTTTTCCCGGGACTTCGGCCCGGTTGAATTCCAGTACGTTCGGCAGCAAGAGCGCGTTCGCTAGACCGTGGTTAGTGTCGTAAAAGCCACTCACCTGGTGGGACATCGCGTGAATTAAGCCAAGTCCGACGTGCTGCATTGCAGCTCCGCCGAGGGTGCTGGCCAGGGCCATATCGCCTCTGGCGCTCAGGTTATTTCCTTCTTCCACGGCAGTTTCCAGGGATTCAAAAATCAGTTCCATAGCTTGCAGCGCCAGGGTATCGGATAATTTGTTGCTCGCGGATGAGAAGAAGGCCTCCAGGGCGTGTGAGAAAGCATCGATACCTGTGAAATAAGTCAGTTCCGGGGGAAGTGTCAGGGTCAGCTCCGGATCCACGATAGCCGTCAGCGGAGCCATCTCCGGAACACCGATTGACAGCTTCTCGTTGGTCTCCGGGCTAGAAATTACGGCCCAGTAGTCTACCTCGCTCCCGGTGCCTGAAGTCGTCGGGAGGGCAAAAAACGGCAGGGAAGGTTCAACCCTATTTGCCTGGTTCAGTTTCGTTATATCGCTCTCTCCGTTTGCAAGACAGAGACTAATTGCCTTGGTCGTGTCTATCGCGCTTCCTCCACCCAGACCTACGAGGCAGTCAAGGTCGTAACCCTGGAACTCTCCGTAGCCTTCGGACACAGTCGATAAATGAGGATTGCTGGTAACGTCCGGAAAGAGCTTAACTGTTTTACCTCTTCTCTTAAGTTCATCTTGAATTTCTTCGAAGTAGTCCAGCTGCACTATTTCTTTCGAAGTGACAACCCCAATCCGTTCGTAACCAAGACTTTCTGCCTCCCGAAAAAGCTCTTCCCTTTTTCCGGGCCCAAAAAGAACCTTTGTCGGTAGGACGAAATCAAAATAATCATCTCTTGCTTGCATAACTTTGCCTCACTTTTAAAGAATCAATAAGAAAAGGGCCAGAGTTAAGGTCTGGCCCTTCGTGGAGTAATTCAGGCAGAGTTTACAGTTATTCTCCGATCAATCCATGTTCCACAAGGTATTCGTGAGCTGCTTCGTCGGCGTCCATTTTCTCGATGTCTACCAACCCGTTCAGGGCGGACCAGGCTTTCTGGCTTTTCGTCATGTATTCCGGGGTCCAGTCTTCGCCACCACCGGGGAACGTCGCGACCAGTTCGTTGAGAATCTCCTCGACCTCCGGGTATTTATCGAGGGTCTTACCACGTACTACCGGAGTAAGGTCGTAAGGAGGATAAAAGCGCTTGTTATCCTGTAAGACGACCCAGTCGTGTTCTGCGATGGAGGAGTCGGTTGCGAAAACCATACCTACGTCAGTCTGTTTGTTGGCGAGAGCTGTAACGGATGCCCCGGGTGCCCCTGTCTTTAAATGACTGTCCGCGATTTCGAAATTGTAAGTCTCTTCCAGCGCAGGCAGACCGTCAGGTCGCTGTGAATACTCGAAGTCGATAAAAGTGCTAACCTTCCCATCTTTACTCCGGTAGAGTTCGGCCAGATCCGACATCGTTTTCAAATTGTGTTCTTCGGCGAACTCGGGCCAGACGGCCAGAGCATAGGAATTGTGATTCCAGATCGGGTCCAGCCAGACTAAGTTATTGTTGGTTTTATCAACAGCTTTTACGACCGCGTACAGGGCTTCATGTCCTATCGCCGGGTCATAAGGGTAGCCAAGATGTGTCATCCAGGCAGTACCCGTGTATTCGGCACAGATATCTATGCTGCCGTTTTCCAGGCCTTTTCTCATGACCATAGATGAGAGGTCGGACCTTAATTTGACCTGGAACCCGTGCTCCTCCAGTACCTGCTTCATCAGCTCGCCCATTATGTACTGTTCGGTAAAGTTCTTATTGCCGACTACGAGCTTCTTATTGGCGGCAAAAGCGCCGAAAGTTGCACCGACAAGAAAAATAGCAACTAATAGAAGTACTGATAATTTTTTCATAATGATACCCCCTATAGTATTGGTGAGTTAATTTTTCGCCAGAATAAACTCCTCCGCTTCAAATGGCGTCAACCACCTCCCGTTAAAAGCCAGCTTTAACTCTTTTTCAACCCTCTCGGCGTCATCCAGCTTTCGAATCCACCCAGCAGGGTATCCAGTATTACGGCCAGAGCAGCTGTGGGCGCAGCACCCTGGACTATCAGCAAAGGTATCTGGGTGTATAGCCCCGTTAATATGATCTTACCCAGACCCTCGCCCCCGACCAGCACCGCCAATGTGGCAGTTCCCACACATATTACCGTTGAGGTACGGATTCCTGCCATTATCACGGGGCGGGCGAGGGGCAGTTCTATCTTCCAGGCAATTTGAGCTCTCGACATCCCCATGCCCTTGGCGGATTCGATGATCGCGGGATCAATGTCCTTTATTCCCGTATAAGAGTTTCGTAAAACCGGTAGCAGGGAATAGACGAACAAAGCTATTATCGCTGAGTTGAATCCATAGCCCAGTAATGGGGCCATGATTGCAATAACCGCAAGGCTCGGTATAGTCTGGCCGACGTTGGCAGTTCCGACTACCGGAGTTGCCAGACCTTTGAGTCCGGGCCTCGTAACAAGTATTCCGAGGGGAACTCCAACTCCTATGGCCAGCAGTTCGGCTATGCCGACCATCTTCATATGGTTCCAGCTCTGTCGCATGATATCCGAATAAGTTTTTGGCTGCATGTACTTCAGACTGCCGAGTTCCGTTATCCATATCGTCAGGCCGATAAAAATACTCAGCAGAACGATCAGGACTATTCTCCTTCTCATATTTATACCTCTGGGTGTTTTCCGCCGCTTTCCGTGTAAGTTTCGCCAATTAGGTTCTGAAGATCGTGGAATGTCAGCAGTCCCTGCAGCCTCTTTTCTCCGTCGACTACGGGCAGGTTAGCCACGTCGCGCTCGAGCATTACTGTTAAAGCTTCAGCCAGGCTCGTTCCCGTTTCCGCCGCCCCGGTGTCTTCGACCATGGCGTCTGCGACTACTCCAGAGCTCGCCGCTTCGGCGTCTTCCCTGTTAATCCACCCTTTTAGTTTGTTCCCGTCCTCGACGACGATGAGATAATTGATATCGTTTTCCTGCATAATTTTATGTATTTCTTCCAGGTCGTCGTCTTCACGGACTACCCGGGGAGATTCTTTCATCGCCTTTTCTACCTTCATCAGGCGCAGGCTTTTCAAAGTCCGGTCACTGCCGACGAAATCCCGGACGAACCTGTTTTTGGGCGCAGCGAGAAGCTCAGCCGGCGGAGAGTACTGAATCAGTTCTCCGTCCTTGAGCAAGGCCACCTTGTCACCCATCTTTATCGCTTCGTTTATGTCGTGAGTCACGAAAACTATCGTCTTCTTGATTTCATCTTGAATTTTGAGAAACTCGTCCTGGAGCCTGTCTCTCGTTATGGGGTCGATTGCGCCAAAAGGTTCGTCCATGAGCATGATCGGGGGGTCAGCTCCGAGCGAGCGGGCCACCCCTACCCTCTGTCTCTGACCCCCGGAAAGTTCCGTCGGGTATTTGTCGATAAACTCTTCCGGATTCATCCCCATCAAGTTGAGCAATTCCCGGGATCTTTCTTCGCTTTCGCTGGCGGACCAGTTTTTTAGCTTCGGTACGGTCGAGATGTTCTCGCCGACCGTCATATGGGGGAACAGACCGATCTCTTGAATTGCGTAGCCCATCTCGCGTCTCAGCTCGTTTTCATCCATCTCCCGGTTATCCGTACCATCGATATAGATATGTCCCTCGCTAATGGGAATCAATCGGTTGATCATCTTCATCGTGGTCGTCTTTCCACAGCCCGAAGGGCCGAGAAGAACGCATAACTCTCCATCGTCTATTTCGAAACTTACTTCCTTTACTGCCTCCGTTCCATCGGGATAAACCTTTGATACGTTGTCTAATTTTATCATTTTTTCAACCCTTCCGGTGTAAATTTATTCTCAGCCAGGGCCAGAAGGCCGTCAGCTAGCAGGGCCAGGATCGAAACGAATATGGCGCCGGTTATTATCATATCCATCCTTGAAGTTCTCAGACCACGGAATATCGGTACCCCCAGTCCTCTCGCCCCGATAAAAACCGCAATTGTGGCGATTCCGATGTTAATGACCACTGCGTTTCTCAGACCGGCCATGATCACGGGAACGGCAAGGGGGAGCTTGATCTTGAGCAGTATCTGTCTTGGCGTCATGCCCATTCCGCGACCAGCTTCGATCATCGCCGGGTCGACCTCTCTAATTGCCGTGTAGGTATTTCGAAGAATGGGTAGTTGACCGTACAGAATGAGCGCAATTACTGCCGGCAAAAACCCGATTGAAGGCAGGTTCAAAGCAGATAAAAGCGGCATTAAAAGGCCGAAGAGCGCCAGACTGGGAATGGTCATCATTATCCCGGCCAGGTACAGAACAGTGTCAGCTATCTCTTCCCTGCCCTTACCGGCGATAAAAATGCCGAGAGAAACCCCGATGAATACGGCCAGGGAATTCGACACAAATATGAGCCAGAGATGGTCCAGGGTCCAGTTGCCTATTGTGAGCCAGTGACCGTCAATGTACTGCCATACTTCCATTCTTACCTCCTGCTGATAATTTTACCTGGAGTTTTTACCCCTTTATTCAGCTGAATGGGCCAGCTCATCCCCCTTGTAATTATTCAAGAAGTACTCCCTTGGCCCCTCATAATGTTCCCTTACGACTTCTCTCGTTGCGGATATATTTCGTTTCTTCATGGCGTCCAGTAAGTTGCGGTGAATCTTGATTACTTCTTCCGTATTGTCCTTCCAGTATTTGACAACCGTTTCGCGGAGGAGTTCGTTGTGAGTCTGCTTCCACAGGCTGCTCATCGTGTTTCTGACGATCACGTTTTCCACGGCTTCTGCAATGAAGAGGTGAAATCTGGCGTTGGCATCATAAGCCTTCTCGTATTCGCCGGATTTTAGCAGGTCTTCCATTTCGTTCAGTATACCGCTCAGGAGGTCAAAATCTCTGTTTTCGAGAGAAGGGATTGCTTTTTCTACTACCCCGGGTTCGAAGACCTTTCTGGCTTCGAATACGACCATCGGACTCTCGCTTTCCTCTATCACTGGTAAAATTAATGCTTCTAGTTCCTTGGAATCCGGGAGGCTCTCTACGTAAGTTCCGGACCCGGGATGTGAGCTGACGATATTGAGCGCCTGCAGCGTACCGAGGGCTTCGCGGATGGAGTTTCGACTAACCCCCATCTGTTCTGCAAGTTTTCTTTCGGGTGGTAGTTTGTCACCTATTTGGTAGTGCCCTTCTATGATGGTACGGATTATCTGCTCGGAAACTTTGATATAAGTCTTTTTCTCTTGCTCGACTTTATCGAACTGCATATATCTCCCCTGGCAGCCTCCTGTTTATTGGTAAACCAATTAATTAATATACCATATCGGGAGCTTTGTCAAGTTTTTTAACCTTAACTTCCTTCTGGCTTATTCATACAGTTACGGTTTATGAGTAACGCAGGCTGGACCGAATTCCGCATTATGTTTTCTTTGGGAGGTTCGTTTTAGGTGGAGTTTTCCTGTACAACCGGGTTTCTTATCTGTTTTTGAGTTTCGCAAATAAGCAAGCGGCCTATTTTTATCAATCCAGTCCTGCGGTTAAAAAGGTTAATAAAGCTAAAGCAGGACGACTTTGCCGCGATTCTTCTCCAGCAAACCCTCTTTCTCCAGCTGGCCAAGGCTCCTGGTTACGGTTTCTTCGGTCATTCCTGCCATTTCAGCCAGTTCCTTCCGGGTTAAGAAATCGATAACTCTCCTATCTCCATTCTTTTTTCCGAGCGGGGCAACTTTTTTCAGAATGGAGTGAATTCTATCCTTGGCGGTTAAAGAAATCTGATTCTCAAGTGTTCGGTCCCGGGACTGGAGCTCGTCCGAGACCATATCCAGAACATCAAGTGCGAGCTCCGGGTTCTCCAGCAGCTGTTCCTTTAGAGAATCTCGCAATACTTCCTGTAATTCTGTATCCACAAGTGCCTTAGCAGTACAGGGCTGGGTAATAACGCCGGAAGAGAGGTGATGAGTTGAGAAAATATCATTTGGGAGAAGTATTTGGTAGGTAAGCAGGTTACCGTTTGGTATCCTCTGGGATTGGGAAACACCGCCGGTTTTTATCCGGTAGATTTTGTTGTCCGGTTCCCCTTCCTTATATATCGTCTCCCCGTGATCGTAATGAACAATTGCACCTTCCCGCTCAACCAGGCAATCAAACAATTCGTCTAGACTGGAAAAATTCGTTGCTGAAGACATTATTTATCTCTGGTACGCCCGGGAGGATTCGAACCCCCGACCTACGGATCCGCAATCCGTCGCTCTCATCCGCTGAGCTACGGGCGCATGGTTAAGTAAATATTTCAATTCCTGCTATCGAATGATGGGCTCCTTCAAACTCTGAAAAATCATAACACGACTGGGCCGTAAAAACAATTGACTCTCCGACTCAATCAAAA
>Ga0207797_1000815_pt1 | contig 23324 bp, 19 predicted proteins | sample PRCRCaboRojoPR_6_FD_187275 | JGI IMG/M metagenome (GOLD analysis project Ga0207797, IMG submission 187275) | Marine sediment microbial community from Cabo Rojo, Puerto Rico - PR CR 10% Liquid 1 (SPAdes) | ecosystem: Environmental > Aquatic > Marine > Coastal > Sediment | place: Cabo Rojo, Puerto...
CACGGGCTTTCTTGGCTATCTTATCCTCGCCCTCATCAGCATCGCTTTCCAGATGGCCTACATCGGTAATATTGCGCACATAACGAACCTTATAACCAAGATGCAAAAGATAACGATATACCAGATCATAGGTAACCGCCGGCCTTGCATGGCCCAGGTGCGCCTCACCGTAAACCGTAGGACCGCAAACGTACAGTCCTACATAAGGCGGTTTATAAGGCTCAAACTTCTCGCTCTTCCTCTTTAATGAATTGTGAATATATAGTTCCTGATTCATCTTCCGGTATCTTTTTGATGTAATGCAAAGTTAAAAAGTAATGTGAAGTATGAGGGAGAATAGGTAAATAAATTGTTACACTGTCAAATTGTCAAATTGTTAAAGCAGGCATAGGGCGGACTATTTCGGGTTTCGGGTCTTGTAGTGATTTAAGGTTTAATGTTTCAGGTTTGAGGTTTTGGGTAAAAAGCTAAGGGCGAAGAGAGTGTCCCGCGTCTCGGGTCCCGGGTCCCTACCCCGCAGAAGCGAAGCGGAGGCGGGGTCGGGTTGGTTTATTGTTTAAGGTTCAACGTTTAAGGTTTAAGGACAACTCATTCATTACTCACTACTCTCAACTCACTACTCATTACTCACTACTCATCACTCACTACTCACTACTTCTCTCGTCTTCCATCAGTTTTCACTCGCTCCTTCGCCCCATCGCGCTGTCGCTCCCCCGTGCAGTCGTGCCTTCGTACCATCATTCAGTCATTATTTATTCATCGTCTCCTCAACTTCCTCCGGCGTAATGGGCAGCCGTTTCCCAATCACGCGGCAGCCGTCATCGGTGACGAGAATATCGTCTTCCAGGCGAACACCGCCAAATCCTAGGTATTCATTCACCTTATCGTAGTTGATGAATTGGGTAAATTTCTTTTCGCTTTGCCATTTTTCAATGAGCTCGGGAATGAAATAACATCCGGGTTCATTGGTGAGCACGTGGCCGGGCTGCACCCTTTTGCCGAATCTTAATCCTGAAAAACCGAACAATGTGGGTCGTTGGATCTCCTCGTCATATCCCACCAGGTTCTCACCAAGGCCCTCCATGTCGTGCACATCAAGGCCCATGGGATGGCCCAGACCATGCGGCATGAACATCGCATGGGCTCCGTTCTGAACAGCTTCTTCCACATCGCCTTTCATGATGCCCAGCTCATTCAGTCCCCTCACAATGGTGCGGACGGCTTCGGTATGAACATCCAGATAGGGCACACCGGGTTTGGTCATCTCCCGTGCCCGGTTGTTGGCTTCGAGCACGATGTTGTAGATGCCTTTTTGTCTTTCATCAAACTTACCGTTGATGGGGATGGTACGCGTAAAATCCGAAGCGTAGTGCATGTTGGTTTCTCCGCCGGCATCGGTCAGCATCATCCTTCCTTCTTCCAGCATGTTACCGTGATAGTGGTTGTGCAGGGTCTCTCCATGCTGGGTAAGGATCACCGGGAAGGAGATCATACCGTCATGGGTCCGGGGAATGCCTTCGATCACACCGGAAATCTCCCGCTCATAGGTGCCCGGTTTGCACATCTTCATGGCAGTTACGTGCATCTGGTATCCGATGGCGGCGGCTTTTTCAAGTTCCTCAATTTCATACTGGTCCTTGATGCTACGCATGTCGATCACTGCACGAATCAGTTTTTCCGAGACATATTCTTCAGTTTCTGTATGATAGATCCCAAGCAGATTGGCAAATTTGATGATGTTGTCGCCCCGGTAAAAGGGAATGACATGTATCTTTTGTCCCTTATTTTTCGCCTTTTGAAGAAAATCCGGCAGCTCCTTGTTTGGATGGGAGTTTTCCACCCCTACCTGCTGGCTCAGCTCTTTCATGGAAGGCTGGGGTCCCATCCAGATGATGTCTTCCAGGTCCACATCATCGCCGAAGATATATTCCCTGTCGTTGTCTGCATCGATGATACCTGTCAGATCGGGCATATCAAGCCCGAAATAATAAAGAAAGGTGCTGTCCTGCCGGAACAGGTAATCGTTCCCCGGATAATTCATGGGTGTTTCTCCGTTCCCCAAGAGAACGATCAGCCCGCTGCCTACTTTTTCCCTTAGTTGTTTGCGGCGGTTTATATAAACATCTTTTTTAAACATAGCAAAAATTTTATGTGGATTAAACTTGCTCTAAAATATAATTATTTGGATAAATTTTATAACCGAACAGCCAATATGTTCATACTCTTTTGTAATTCAAATTCTTATTAAAAATCTAAAAACAATAATAAATTACAAGCCCGAAAGGAAGAATTTTAAATATAATTGATTACTTTCGTGAACTATAGCAAAAAAAACGAGATTGAGGCCTATGGCAAGATACTGAAATTCCTGGATCAGCATCTCAGGGGAAAAGAAACCGCGGAGGAATGACAGGAAACTATTATGTTTTACAACATACCGGGCATAAATTATTGAATGTCCGGTATATTTTTATAACCTTTGTGGATTCAGATACGTAGCGGGGAATATTAATTAACAAAAACTGTCAACATTTTGTTAGATGAGATTTTGCATCATCATAAATATCTTGTAGATTTATATTATTAATTAACCCTTATGACAAAAGATTCTCATAAAAACCGAATTGGATTTTTTGTTACTTCTGAGTCCTGGATCAACCATCAGCAGTGGCATTATGAAGTTTCAAGGGCTCTTTACGGAAGGGGTTATGAAGTATCAATCATTGCTCCCAAAAACGGTAAATTGTACAGCAAATCGAAACGATACGGAATTCCTGTTCACCGCTACAAAAAGAGAATCTTTTTATTAACTGCCATTATTGGCTTGATCAGGATCTTTAGAAGAGAATCCATTTCCACCCTGTTTATCAACCACCCGCGAGACCTCAGGAAAGCTGCCATAGCAGCCAGAATGGCTGGTGTAAAAAAAGTAATTTACAGGAGGGGTACCGTTTCTCCGGTTAAAAGAAATCTCATCAACAGATGGATTTTTGACCGGATGATTACGGAGGTCATTACCAACTCAGATGCCAACAGGGATGTAATGATCAGGAAGAAGCCCAATTTGTATCATACAGATAAAATCAATGTGATTTATAACGGGTTGGATATTTCAAAATTTGACAATAAAAACCTTGCAATACACAATTTCAGGGAAAATGGTGAACTGATCGTAGGGTTATTGACCGGGCATTTCCGTGACGACCGTTTTCTTAAGCTCATACAGATGATTAAGCGTGAACATGATGCTGCATCTCAATTCAGATTCCTTATATACGGCAACAAAAATAAAAATGCCGAACTGGCTAAAAGGCTTAAAGGCCTGGGGGTAAAAAGAAAACTTGTTCACTGGGATACGCGGTCGAAAAGTCTGCTCGACTTCATGAATTCCATAGATATTTTCATGTCGGGATATACCAGGCACAGCTTCAATTACCCGGTACTTTATGCCATGGCTTTGAACAAGCCGGTAATCGGTTACAATGTGGGAAGCAGCCCGGAACTGATCAGGGACAATATGAACGGTTTTCTTTTGAAATCAGGTGACCTTCAGGACGCCATAAGAAAACTGGAAGCCCTGACCGATGATGGACTCAGAAAAAAGCTAGGTGAAGAGGCCAAAAAGACCGTGAGATTAAAGTTTAATTTTGAACATTCTATAGACCAAATTGAGGAGTTGATAGAACAATGAAGGAAGATATCAACCGGGCACTGGAGGTGTTGAGATCAGGAGGCATTATCCTGTATCCAACGGATACCATTTGGGGGCTGGGATGTGATGCCACCGACCCGGAGGCCGTGGAAAAAATATACCAGGTAAAAGAGCGGGATCCGAACAAAAGCATGCTGGTGTTGGTTGATTACCCGGCACGCGTTGAACGTTATGTTGAAGATATGCCCGATATTGCCTGGGATTTGATAGAGGTCACCAATAAGCCATTAACAATCATTTACCACCAGGCAAAACACCTGGCCGAAAACCTGGTAGCTTCTGACGGAAGCATTGGTATCAGGGTGGTACAGGATAAATTTTGTCAACAGCTCATAACACAGTTTAAGAAACCCATTGTCTCAACCTCGGCCAATTTTTCCAATCAGCCTTCACCGGGTAATTTTAAGGAGATCGATCAAAAAATCATCGATTCTGTTGACTATGTGGTGAAATGGAGGCAGAATGAAACGAAAAAATCCTCCCCCTCGGGCATCATTAAGCTGGGACCCGGAGGAGAGGTTGAAGTCATCCGCGAATGATGAATAATACAATAATGCCTTTAATCTTTCACTACCTTACCTGAGCCGGAAATATCGGCATCAACCACCGGGTTGCCACCGTAGCGCACTTTACCGCTGCCGGACACATCTACTTCCAGATCTTCCGTTACATGAACATCGCAACTGCCCGAACCTGAAATGGCTATTTCTGCTCTCCGGAGCATCAGGTCAGAGGCATGAAGCTCACCAGACCCGGATATACTTATATCCAGGGATTCTGCGGAATTTCTCCCGGCCAGCCGGATATCTCCTGATCCGGAAATCGAGGCGTCAATGTTTGTAGCTTCCAGGTCATCAATTTCGATCTCTCCGCTACCCGATACATTGAACTGAACATCCTCTGTTGAGACGGGGGTCTCTGCAACGATATTTCCCGATCCGGATACCGTCAATTGCTCCACTTCTTTGGTGGTAACATAAATCTTAACTTTCCCTGCATTCCAGTTAAAACCAAATGGCTTATCGTACTTGATTCTTAGCACATCACCCCTTACTGTGGTCTCGATATCTTCCAGGTCGTCCTCATCCCCTTCAATCACCAGTTTGTATTCATCCCCCTGGGTGAGATAAAGATTGCCGGAAACCGACATGCTGATCTTTGAAAAAGCGGAAACTTCGCGGTTTTCCTTTTTGTCATCTCCGTTGACACGGGCATTTGCTGTACTAAGCAAAAGACCTGTAAATAAGAAAACAACGGTTATCACCGTCAATAGCCTTGTCTTCATAACAATATATTTTTATATGGTTGCTTTCATTAGAAATACGATTTATTGTTAAAATTGCTGCATATAATCTGGTAGAATTATTCGAAAAATTTACCGGATAAGGATATGACATGAAAATGAACAGAACCACTAAAACATTACAATATAGATAAGATCATGCAAAAAGATTATCAATTTTATCACCGGACGCCGGTACAGATTCGTTTCAACGATGTGGATGTCATGGGACATGTGAACAACTCGGTATATCAGCACTATTTTGACATTGCCCGGCTTCAGTATTTCGAGCAGGTTTTCGGCTACCGGCTCGACTGGCATGACGAGGTTCTGGTATTGGTAAGGATCGAAATTGATTTTGTAAAACCCGTGTTCATGTATGATGCCATTCAAATCCTCACCAAGGTTTACGCGCTGGGCAACAAGAGCCTGAAAATGGAGCAGCGTTTGGTGGGTGAACAGGATGATGACATACGCTGCCGGAGCAATGCCGTGCTTTCCGGTTTCAATTACCAAAAGGGAGAATCATTACCCCTCCTGGATGAATGGAGGGAACGAATTGGAAAATTCGAGCAGGATGTGGATTTTTGAAGTTCTTCTAAATTATCTCTGTGTTACTCCATATTTATTCTCTGTGAAACTCTGTTTTTCAATCATTTAATATTAAACACGGAGAACACAAAGGATATCATGAGGGAACACGGAGAACTTTATGGACAGGCTCTAATTAAAGATAACATCTAAAAGGCTAAAGTTCAAGCAGACCCTCCGGTATATCATTTTTAACGGTCCGGTTTTCCTGGTTGATTTCATATATGGTTTCCTCATTCACTGGAATTTCAACCAGCTTATCCCCGTAACGTACCTGGAGTAATGTATTGGAGGGAATTTCCAGGATGCCCTCAATTATACCTATTTCATTGTCATACTGATCGACGAGCGTAAAACCTTCCAGTGTTTCATAAGAACCAGTATCGCTTTGTTTTAGTTTTTCCCATTCCTTTAAAGGCAAACACCATGAACATCCAGCCAGCTCATTGGCCTCCTCAATGCTGTTGATATCTTCAAGTTTAAGGATGCCGGTTTGTGTAGATTTCAGCATAATACGCTCAATAAAAAATGGAACCAATCCTCCATTGATTTCAATGAATATTGATTCCATTTTTAAGAAATCTTCAGAAAGCCCTTTATCAGCACTTATAACAAGTTCGCCTTCTTTACCGTGTGATTTGAGAACTTTCCCTAATTTATCCGTTGTGTCGAATTTCATTCATACAACCGAAATAAATTATTCTTCTTTCTTTTCGGCTTGTTCATCCTCTCCTCCTTCTTGATCTCCTTCTTTCGATTCTTCTGTCTTTTCCTCGGAGGATGTTTCTTCTGAGTTTTCTTCAGTTGCTTCTGCTGAAGTCTCTTCAGCTTTGGCTTCAGGTTCTTCGGACTTTGGCTGTTCTTCTGCAGTTTCCTCGGCTCCTTCTGCTTCAGCTTTCTCTTCTTCTGCCTGTTCGGCGTTCTTCTTAGCCAGCTCTTCCGCCCTGGCTTCATTTATTTTCCTTTCAGCTTCAAGGCGCTCTTTTTCTTCTTCTTTCTGCTTACTGATTTCGGCTTCTCTCTCGGTCCTTACCTTTTCCTCTTTCTGCGCCAGCCATTCATTAAATCTTTTTTCCGCTTCTTCTTCGGAAATGGCGTTTTTTCTAACACCTTTCAAAAGATGTTTTTTATACATTACTCCCTTTTGGGAAAGTATGGATCTGCATGTATCAGTAGGTTTTGCCCCTTTTTGAACCCAATCCAGAGCTTTGTCAAAATCCAAATCAATGGTTGGGGGATTAGTAGTAGGATTGTACAAACCGAGCTTCTCGATGTACTTACCATCCCGTGGCGCCCTACTATCTGCAACCACTATATGATATAGCGGATGCTTCTTCCTTCCTCTTCTTGTTAGTCTGATTTTTACAGGCATATTTCTTTTTTTCCTTTAATTAAATTGCAAACCTATTTTCAAATTTGGTCCCGCAAAGATATAACAATATTTTATTCCGAAAAGAATTTTTTACAAATTTATTATAATTAATCATTTAGCTGAAAAAGGCCTTCACTCCTCCTCATATGTAAGTTTTCAAGTATTTATCAACACCCCGATCTTTCTCCATCAAGATTTGTTACATTTATAAAACGATTTAACCATTGGCATTCGTTTCAAATTCAAATAAGCTAAACACTTATGGGAAAGTTTTCGCATTTGCATATACACACGCAATACTCCATTTTGGATGGAGCATCAGATATATCGGATTTACTGACCAAGGCCAAAAATGATGGCATGGAGGCTGTGGCCATCACCGATCACGGCAATATGTTCGGGGCAAAAGACTTTCATAACAAAGCCAGGCAACACGGCATTAAACCCATTATTGGTTGCGAGATGTACCTGGCGCATGGCAGCCGATTTGACAAGTCGGATAAAAAGGACAGAAGCGGGTATCACCTGGTGGTGCTGGCAAAAAACCTTACCGGGTATAAAAATCTGATTAAACTGGTCTCCTATGCCTGGACGGAAGGGTTTTACTATACTTCCAGAATCGATAAGGAGCTTTTAAAAAAGTATAGCGAAGGATTGATTGTTTCCTCGGCCTGTATTGGTGGAGAGATTCCCAAAACCGCTATAACCAAAAGCAAAGAGCAAGCAGAAAAGCTAGTCCTTGAATATAAGGAGATCTTTGGAGATGATTTTTACCTGGAACTGCAGAGACATCCTTCGGGCGATCCCGAAAAAGACAGGGATGTGTACGAAAATGAAAATATAGCCAATGACATACTCCTTGAGCTGGCCAAAAAGCATAATGTTAAAGTCATTGCTACCAACGACGTGCACTTTATTGATGCGGAGGATGCAGAACCCCACGACAGGCTTATATGTTTGAATACCGGTAAGGATGTGGATGACCCGGACCGGATGAGCTATACCAAGCAGGAATATTTCAAGACCACCGGGGAGATGAGCGAGCTTTTCTCCGATATTCCTGAGGCCATTGAAAATACGCAGGAGATTGTAGATAAGGTGGAAGAATATGAACTGGACCGGGAGCCCCTCATGCCGGACTTCCCCCTCCCCGAAGGCTTTGAGAATGAAGACGACTACCTGCGCCACATTACTTATGAAGGGGCACGTGACAGGTATGGTGAGATAACGGATGAAATACAGGAGCGCCTGGATTTTGAGCTATCCGTAATAAAAGGAATGGGCTTCCCCGGCTACTTCCTGATTGTTCAGGATTTTATCAATGCAGCGAGAGAACTGGGTGTTTCTGTAGGTCCCGGAAGGGGCTCAGCGGCCGGGTCAGCAGTAGCCTACTGCATCAAAATCACGGATGTGGATCCCATCAAGTATAATCTTCTGTTTGAGCGTTTCCTTAACCCGGACCGGATTTCCATGCCGGATATCGATATCGATTTTGATGAAGACGGGCGCGACAGGGTGCTGGACTGGGTAGTAGAGAAGTATGGTATAGAAAAGGTTGCCCACATCATCACCTTTGGAACCATGAAAGCCAGGCTGGCCATTCGTGATATTGCGCGCGTCGAGAAACTTCCCCTGGCCAAAGCCGACCAACTTGCTAAACTGGTGCCCGAGGCTCCCGGGATGACCTTTAAAAAAGCCTATGAGCAGGTACCGGAACTGAAGAAAGAGCGTGAAAACGGGGAAGAACTGGTAAGAAAAACACTGCAATATGCAGAAGTACTGGAAGGCTCGCTGCGTCAGACAGGCTTGCATGCCTGTGGCGTGATCATCGGTAAGGATGACCTGACCGAGTACCTACCCATTTGCACTTCCAAAGATACCGACCTGCGAGTCACTCAATTTGACGGAGATCACGTGGAAAGCGTTGGCATGCTGAAGATGGACTTCCTGGGTCTGAAAACCCTGTCGATCATTAAGGATGCCGTGGAGAATGTAAAGGAATCCAGGAACATCGATATAGATATCGACAACATTTCGCTTGAGGATAAACAGACCTTTGAACTTTACAGCCGCGGAGAGACCACCGCGCTGTTCCAGTTTGAATCGCCGGGGATGAAGAAGAACCTTCGGCAGCTCAAGCCCAACCGGTTTGAAGACCTGATAGCCATGAACGCGCTTTACCGCCCGGGGCCGATGGAATACATACCCAGCTTTATCAAAAGGAAACATGGCCAGGAGGAGATCAATTACGATCTGCCTGTAATGGAAAAGTACCTCAAAGAAACCTATGGCATCACCGTTTACCAGGAGCAGGTGATGCAGCTTTCCCAGGAGCTGGCAGGCTTTTCAAAGGGACAGGCCGACTCGCTGCGGAAAGCCATGGGCAAGAAGAAGAAAAAGCTGATGGAGGAGCTTAAGGAGAAATTCTTCGAGGGATGCCAGAACAACGGGTATGACCTCAAGGTCATCCAGAAAATCTGGAACGACTGGGAGGCCTTTGCCCAATATGCTTTCAACAAATCACATTCTACCTGTTATGCTTACGTATCATACCAGACTGCTTACCTGAAAGCTCATTACCCGGCCGAATATATGGCTGCCGTTTTAAGCCGGTGGTCATCTAATATCGATAAGGTAACCACTTTCATGGATGAGTGCAGGAGAATGGGTATCCAGGTACTCGGCCCCGATATTAATGAAAGTAACCTGCGGTTCAACGTCAACCAGGACGGAAACATACGTTTCGGCCTGAGCGCCATAAAGGGAGTTGGTGATGGTGCTGCCGAAAAGATCATAGAAGAAAGGGAACAGAACGGGCCCTACAGGGATGTTTACGACTTTGTGGAAAGAATTAATTTGCACGCGGTGAATAAAAAATGTATCGAATCGCTGGCTACCGCCGGGGCTTTCGATAACCTTGGCAACCTCAAACGAGCCCAGTTCTTTGCAGAGAACGGTAAGGAGATGAATTTTATTGAAAGCCTGATAAAATACGGAAGCAAATACCAGAATGATAAACAAACCAAGCAACAAACCCTGTTTGGTGAATCGGGCGGCATTGAAATTGCCAAGCCCAAACTCCCCGATGTAGAGGAGTGGCAAAAGCTGGATAAGCTGAACAAGGAAAAGGAACTGGTGGGCATCTATTTGTCGGCGCATCCGCTGGATGACTTTAAAACCGAGATTGGCCACTTTACCGATACTTCCCTGAAAGCACTGAATTCAGATTTCGACCGGTTCAGAGACAAAGATGTAACCGTTGCAGGCATCGTGACCAACGTGCAGCATGCCATGAGCAAAAACAACAAACCCTATGGCCGTCTGACCCTGCAGGATTATACCGACTCTTATGAATTCATCATGTTTGGTAAGGATTACCAGGAGTTCCGAAAATTCTTCTACAAGGATTATCCCCTGCTTATCAAGGGAAGGATACAACCCAGGTTTAGCGACCGGAACCGTTATGAATTCAAAATAAAACAGATCTATATGCTGAGCGATGTAAAAGAGGAGCTGGTCAACACGCTTACTGTAACCATTTCTCTTTCTGATCTCAATGAACATCTCATCGAAAGCCTGAATCAACATACGGCGCAGAAAGGCAAAGTAATGATGCGTTTCCGCATTGTTGATCCGGTGGACAATGTTTCGCTCAATATGTATTCACGTGCCAAAAGGGTTGAACTTACAAACGGTTTGATTGATTTTCTAAGGCAGAATTCAGCAATACAATATTATTCTTTATCTTAAACATTTTTCCTTTATTTTTGTCAAACCAAATTAAAATTCAAATTCTAAAAGGTTATGAGTATAGAAGTTACTGACTCCAATTTTCAAGAAAAGGTATTGCAATCGGATAAGCCGGTCATTGTCGATCTTTGGGCAGAATGGTGCGGTCCGTGTAAAATGGTTGGACCCATTGTTGATGAGATCGGTGAAGAATACAATGACCAGGTTGTAGTGGCCAAGGTGGATGTTGACAGCAACCCGGAAACACCTACCAAATACAGGGTACGAAACATACCCACCATATTGTTTTTTAAAGATGGTGAATTAAAAGACAAACAAGTGGGGGCAGTTCCTAAAAATACACTGCTTCAGAAGCTAAAACCGCTACTGGACTAATACCTGACTTGGACAAGCCAAAACCAAACAAGGGACATTTTCAAGCAATCTAATGTATCTCTGTTTTGGCTTTTCCAGGTTAGCAAGCGCCATTAGTGAAAGGATTTAGAAATATACCGATAAGCCGATTTCTCGGCTTATCGGTTTTTGGTTGCTTCTTAAAAACTCATTGTAAAAGATTTTTAAGAAGGTATTTTTATTTATTGCTATCCATGAACCTGGAATAAGCTTCTTCTAATGTACAGGGTGTATCGACAGTAAATATCTGAATACTGGTATTGTCGAGCGTGGATTTTGCTTTTGGCCCCACTCTACCGGTTATCAGTACTTCTACACCCAGATCTGCTGCCTTTTGAGCAGCCTGTATGCCGGCTCCATGCGAAGCCTGAATATTCTCCTGGTTGGATATCCAGGATTTTTCATTACTGGCCGTGTCATAAAGCAAAAAACCTGTAGCCCTCCCGAAATGGGGATCCAGTTGCGATTCCCAATCTTCTCCTTTTGCAGTAAACAGTATCTTCATAACATTGAAATTTATGGTTATTGATTTTGATTGGCTAATTGTTTCCACATTTGTGCATTTTCAACAGCATAAGCTTTATGGGTGTTGTTGAAAAAAGCATAGATCTCTCGACAATCATTCATAAACAGACTGATTTTTTCAAATTCACTTTCCAGTTGTTCCCTGGAGTATTGTGAATAATAAGGCTTATTGGGTCCATGGAAGCGAAGATACATAAAACTTGCCGTACATTTCAAATCCGTTGGGAATTCCGTGCTGTGAGAATAAACCAGCGCCGCATCATATTCCTTTAAAGTTTCAAAAACATCATCGTCAAACCATTGATCATTTCTGAATTCAAAGGCATATCTGTATTTGGGCATAAAATCCAGCCATTCCCTGAGCCTTTTGGTGTCTTTTTTCATGTTTCCCGGAAGCTGCACCAAAATGGGGCCAAGCTGATCACCCAGGATTTCAGGAATGACACTGACTTCTTCAAGCTTTTCAGAAACAGCTTCATCGCTTTTCAGCCTTTTTAAATGGGAAAAATACCGGTTGAGTTTGATGATGAACAGAAATTGACCGGGTGATGATTCTTTCCAGCTTTGAATGGTTTTCTCCGCTGGCGTTTTATAAAAGGTTGAATTCACCTCGGTACAGTCAAAATGCTCTGCATAATACTGCAGACGTTTATTCTTGTCGGTTAACTCCCTGGGATAGAAATTACCTTTCCAGTCGGTATAGCTCCATCCCGATGTTCCGATATACCACTTCATAATGAATTCATTTTATATTTTTGCAAATCATTATGAAAATAAGAACAATTTGAGAAAATATCAAATAAATGGTGGTAAAATGTTCAGTTTTTTGAAGAGCCGTCGTAGCCCCATCTTACATATATTGAGCCCCAGGTAAAACCTGCACCGAACGTGGCAAATATCAGGTTATCTCCTTTATTCAGCTTCTCCTCCCATTCCCAGAGACAAAGCGGCAGAGTTGCGGCTGTGGTGTTGCCGTATCTCTGAATGTTGATCATCACCTGTTCCTTTTTAATACCCATCCTTCGGGCTGTAGCTTCTATAATCCGCATATTTGCCTGGTGAGGGATCAGCCAGTTAAGATCGTCAGGCGCAATGCCGTTTCTTTCCATAATTTCCACCGAAACATCAGCCATTTTGGCTACGGCAGCTTTAAAAACCTGCTGACCTTCCTGATAAATATAATGTTCTCTGGAATCAACAGTCTCGTGGGTAGCCGGTTTAAGAGAACCGCCGGCTTTCTGGTGCAGATGAACCCGGCCTGAACCATCCACCTGCATGATCTCGTCAAGAATTCCATAGTTCTCTTCCGTAGGTTCAAGGAGCACCGCACCTGCACCATCACCGAATATGGGGCACGTAGCCCGATCCTGATAATCCACTATGGATGACATCTTTTCGGCACCTACTACAATGGCTTTCTTATAACGGCCTGATTCAATAAATTTGGATGCCGTAGAGAGGGCATATAAAAAGCCGGAGCATCCGGCGTTCAGGTCATAGCTAAAGGCATTTTTTATTTCTGTTTTATCGCTTATAATGTTTGCTGTGGCAGGGAATTGCATATCGGGAGTTACTGTGGGGCATATAAGAAGGTCAATTTCATCGGGAGAGGTACCGGTTTTTTCAAGAAGCTGATTTACTGCTGCGGCTCCCAGCTCTGAGGAACCTTTGCCTTTTTCTTTCAGTATCCTTCTTTCCTTAATGCCAATGCGCGTCATGATCCATTCATCATTGGTATCCACCATCCGGCTTAATTCATCGTTTGTCAATCTGTATTCAGGAACATAACCACCAATACCGGTGATAGTTGCAGTGATTTTGCTCATTGGAAAGCTTCTTTTATTTTCTCCGACAAGTTTGCTTCAATAACATATTGTGTGTGAATAATCATATTTTTAATAGCAATATGATTGGATATGCCATGTCCGATGATGATGTTGCCGTTAACTCCCAGCAATGGCGTACCGCCAATGTTTTCAAAATTAAAACGTTCGAAATATTCGTCTTTGATTCCTTTTCTTCTCAATAACTTGTAAAGGGCTTCAGCTTCTTTCAGAATGATATTCCCGACAAAACCGTCGCAAACCAATACATCAGCCTTGCTGTCGAAAATTTCGTTGCCTTCTACATTTCCTACGAAATTGAAATTTTTTGTACCCTTCATCATCTCATAGGCAGAACGGACCACGAGGTTGCCCTTTTCCTCCTCTTCTCCAATGTTAATAAGACCAACGCGGGGATTTTCCTTTTTGTAAACATGTTGGGCATAAATGGAACCCACCACTCCATACTGATAAAGTACATCCGGTTTGCAGTCGGGATTGATCCCTACATCCAGTAGTATGGCGAAATCTCCGTTAAACTGGGGTATGGATGCGGTAATTACAGGACGGATAATACCTGCCACCGGTTTGATGGTATACATGGCACCCACCATCATTGCACCGGTATTGCCTGCACTGGCAAATCCGTCTATCCTGCCCTCTTCCAGTAGTGCATAACCCTGCTTGATACTCGACCAGGGCTTCTGACTGAATGCCTTGGCAGGGTTCTCTCCGTTTTGTATGGTTTGATTGGCATGGATGATCTCAAAATAATCCTGGGAATAACCTTTTTCCTTAAGGATGTTTTTAATCTGGTTTTGATCACCGATGAGAATAAGTTCAGCATTTGAATTGAGATCCTCCTTAGCTAAAATTGCTCCCGAAACCGTAGCCTCAGGAGCAAAATCTCCGCCCATAATATCCACACCAATCCGCATTTTCAAGTGTTTCAATTTTAAGCTTCAAACCCTTTTTCAACTGCCATCTTACCTCTGTAAAATCCACATTCGGGACATACTCTATGATATTCATGGGTGGCACCACAATTGGCGCACGTTGTGGTATGTTTTCTCTGAGCCTTGTAATGTGTTCTTCTCTTGCGCTTTCTCTGCTTCGATGTCTTTCGCTTTGGATGTGCCATTTCTTAATCGCTTAATTTCGTTTTACATTTATATGTTTCAACTTTTCCCATCTTGGATCGATGGTTTCTTCATTTTCTTCTTTCTGATGTTGCTTAAGCAAATCAAGCATTTCCCTGTTGCAAGTACTGTTCCCGTTTTCATCATCCGGATGGGTTCGCTTCAGTGGCAATGCAAGATGAATGCTTTCATAAAAATACTGAGCCAGGTTGACAAAAGAATGATCGGGCGTAATTTTGATTACTTCATCATTTTCTTCATTTACTTCTTCTTCGGGTTTTACATACAATGTTCCCCGGAAATACAGGGGATGCATGAAATAATCGAGGCATCTGTCGCACATGACATTTACCTTACCCTCAATAACGATGTCCATTGTGATTAACCGTTCCTCCTTGGTAAGGCCAACCCTGGCATCAATTTTCCCTTCCTGAATCTCGGATTTTTCAAAATTTGCAAAGAACCTGTCTTCAATCTCAAAAGTGAAATTGTGATAACCTATATCCAGGTCTCTGAAATTAATCCTGTATTTCTTTAGATAGCCCACGTTTCACCTCCAAAATATTCGTGCAAAAGTATAAATTAATCTTTGAAATTAAAAGAATCGTTATTCAATATTTTAACTACCTGCCTGATCTGGATTGTTGGTTTTTATAAAATTATTCGGCTAAAGTATTATTTTTGTTTTTTATAAAACCGGCTTAATTACTTTGGGAAAAGAAAGAGAGAATGTATCTGAAATTTAGTGTTTGCCTGATAACTTTATTATTGGTTTATGGTTCGGTGTCTTCTCAGGATAGAATAACGTTAATGCATTATAATTTGTTGTATTATGGTAAGCATACTGATTTCTGCGATGCATCGAACAATGCCCTCACCGGGAAACAGCAGCATTTGAAAAAGATATTAAAGTATGTTCAACCCGATATCTTAACGGTTAATGAGCTTGATGGAAATGCTTCCCTGCCCCATGAAAATGATGCGGTCCACTTGCTGGACCATACACTGAATGTGGATGGAGTGAGCCGCTACCGAAAAACACCATTTAATAAGACCTACCTGGCCAATACCGTTTTTTACAATGCCAATAAGCTTAAATTCCATTCGTGGCATTCCATCCCCCTTTTCGTCGGGGATTATGAAAAAATGTTCAATGCTTATACATTCTACTACCATGCCGCGAATATTGATCAATCTACAGATACCACCTTTTTAACCTGCTTTGTGGTTCACCTGAAGTCGGGCAACAATGACAGCGATGCCATGCAAAGAGCCGATGAAGCAGAAATCCTTACGGATTACATTGATAATGAGATGCCCGACTCCGGAAATTATATCATTTGTGGTGATTTAAATGTTTACGGGAGCGATGAAAAGGCTTTTCAGATCCTTACCAAAGCCGGTACCGCCGGTCAGGGATTTTATGACCCATTGAATCTTCCGGGTAACTGGCATAACAGTGAGAAGTATAAACTATACCATACCCAGTCCACCCATACCGGGGGATCTTGTTTCTCCGCCGGTGGAATGGATGACCGGTTTGATTTTATCCTGCTCTCGGGGGCAATTATGGACAGCGCCAAATCTGTAAAATATGTTAAGGAGAGCTATACAACCATCGGCCAGGATGGGAAAGGATATAACGCTTCACTGAACACTACTACCAATGAGGCCGTGCCAAAAGAAATAGCGGAGGCTTTGTATCATTTTTCGGATCACCTGCCCGTAACAGTGCAACTGGAGATTGACGGGGAGCCTGCAATAACACTGTTATATGACAGCATCTTCCACCAGCCTGCAAAACCTTTGGCAGAAGATAGTGTCACGATTTATACACAATTAACGGATACCGAAGGAGCTATCTCATCCGTGAGGCTTCGTTGGGGAAATCAGTCCCAACATCTGTCGCGTCAATCAGAAATGATGCTTACAGGAAATTTTTATTCAACTTCCATAAAAGGACCGGAAGAGCCTTCAGCCATTTATTATCAGGTGGAAGCAAGGGATTCTTCAGGTGAAGCATTGCTTGAATCAAAAGAAAAAAAGATAGTATTTGAAAAGGATACCCTCGCAAACATCAGCTTTGGTGAAACTTTAAATATTAAGATAACCAATCCCGTAAAAGAACATTTGGCTTTACATCTACCGGAAAACTTTTCAGAGGATTTGGTTGTATCAATAGTGGATTTAACCGGCCGGGCAAGATTAAATCAACGCTATTCCGGTTATTGCGGAAAGCTGTTATCCATTCCTGTTTCCTTTCTTCAACCCGGTATATACTGGATCAGGATTCAACATAATGGTATTCTTAAAATGAATAAGTTTATAAAGCTATGAAAGATATATCAACAATCAGAATAATTCTCCTTTCATTTCTCGTCTTCCTGGTATCTATGGAAGCAAGTGCCCAGTATTTTATGTCGGGACAGGAACCTGCCTCAACAAGGTGGAAACAGATCAACACAGCGCACTTCCAGGTTATTTTCCCGGAAAATTTCACAGAAAAAGCAAGGTATGTAGCAAATATCCTGGAATATTCTTATGAAAAGGTAAGCAGTTCCATGGATCATCAACCCGAAAAGGTTTCGGTGATCATTCACAATAAATCAGTAACCTCCAATGGTTTTGTAGCCCCTGCCCCTCACAGGATGGAACTCTACTCGGTGCCGCCCCAGGACAACAATCCAATGCCCTGGCTCGAACACCTGGCCATTCATGAGATCCGGCACTGGGTGCAGATAGACAAGCTGAACCAGGGGCTAACAAAGGTCCTCAATTATGCATTTGGAGAGCAGGCGACTGCCGTGGTTGCAGGTTTGCTGCCCATGTGGTACCTTGAAGGGGACGCGGTAATATCGGAAACAGCTCTTACGGAAGATGGCAGAGGCAGAATACCCGATTTTAGTAAAATCATCAGGAGCCGCCTGGCAGATTCCCTGCCGCTTTACTCCTTTGACAAGATGTTGCTAGGGTCCTACAGGAACAATACCCCTAACCACTATGAACTGGGTTATCATATGACCTCCTATGCCCGGTACCGATACGGTGAAACGCTGTGGCAGGACGTTGAAAATCATGTGGCCAGGAAACCCTTCCAGTTGCTTTCCTTTAACTTTGGCCTGGACCGTTTTGCAGATCAATACAGTGCTGACATTTATGACTCTGCCATGACGTTTTACAACAATTTTTATTACCCGCAATCATTACCTGACGACAAAGAAAGCAATCAGGAAATTAACACTGAATCTCATGATTCCTATACAAGCTATCGTCATCCCAGGTATACCGAAGATGGGGGAATACTGGCCCTTAAAAAAGATTACAGCAGATTGCCGCGTTTTGTTAAAATTGTCAACGGAAAGGAAGAAATCGTCCATATACCCGGCAGGATGACCTTTGACAGGTTCTCCTATGCAAACGACTGGATTGTATGGTCCGAAGAAATACCCGATGTCCGGTGGAGCCACCGCAGCTATTCAGTGATTAAAATGTTCAACATGCAAAAAGGCATGGAACGTACATTAACAGAAAAAACACGGTTTTTTGCCCCTGATATTTCCGATGATGGCAACCTTGTAGCCGTAATCCAGGTTACCCAGGAAAATGAATACAACCTGGTTGTTTTGGATACGGAAAACGGATGGATTCAGAAGCAATTCACCCATCCGGCGGATATCTTCCTGCAACAACCCGTTTGGTCAGTTGACGGGAAGCATATATATTTGATCGGAACCGATGAGAAAGGCAAAGGCATTTATCGAGTGAATTATGATACCGGTAAATGGGAACAGGTTATGCAACCTTCATTCCGAGAAATTCAACATTTATCACCGGGAGATGAATATATCTATTTCAAGGCAGCAATGGAACATAAAGAAGAAATTCTTGCATTTGATTTTGCTAAGACTGAATTGAACAGGGTTACCCGCTCTCCTGTCAATGCCAGTGACGTCAGCTTTTCCAATAAATCAAACTCCATTGTATATAGCAGCTTTGAATCGGAAGGATATAATCTTTTCGAAAAGAAACTGGATCCCGGAAAATTTGAACCTGTAAAAAAGGAATATAATGGAGACAACCGTATGATCAGCTCACTCCGCGAAGGAGAAGGTCAGTTGTTCCGGTCCGGGGAAATACCCAACCAGCAATATACTGCCACACCTTACAGAAAGTGGAAGCACTTGTTCAATTTCCACAGCTGGGCTCCTCTGTACATGGATTACAACATCAATCAAAAAAGCATATCGGATGTATCTCCGGGCATCAGCCTTTTTTCACAGAATCTCTTAAGCACGTCCCTGACCACATTGGGCTATTCCTATCAGTCGGGGACCCATAAGTTTCACAGTCAATTTGTTTACAGAGGATGGTATCCGGTGTTCAGGGTTTCAACGAACTATGGGGGAAAACCCCAGGTAATCAGGCATTCTTCTGTAGAATGGGCACCCGGGCTGAGCAACGACTACATGAAATTCAACGCCTCTGTTTCACTACCCCTGAATTTTACAAACAACAAATACATTACAGGTTTGATCCCCTCAATGGAGTACGAATATGACAGGAATTACTATCACAACCTTCGGGAGAATTTTTACCTGAGGGGGCTAAAAACCATTGATTACAACGCATGGTTCTACCATTATCAAAGGATGGCCCATCGGGACTTGCAACCCAGGTGGGGGCTGACTTTTGACATGAATATACGCACGTCGCCTTTTTCAGAGAACCTCCTGGGCAATATGACCAGCCTGAGAGGTAGTTTGTTCCTTCCCGGCTTCATTGAGGACCATGGAATTCAACTGAGGCTGGGATATCAAAAACAAAACCCTGAGATTTATCTGTATTCAAGTTATTTACAATTCCCAAGGGGATTTCAGCCTTCCGTAACCCAGAAATTATTCACATTTAAAGCAGATTATAGTTTTCCCCTTTTCTATCCTGACTGGAACATTCCTTCGGTACTATACGTAAAACGCTTTAAAACAAACCTTTTTCAGGATTATGGAATAAATCACTATCAGACTATAAGAAACGAACGGAGGGTATGGGAAAAACAGCAGCTATATTCTTTAGGGGCTGAAATAACCAGCGATTTCCATTTCGCCAGGTTTATGTTTCCTTTTTCAGCCGGAATCAGATATTCCTATTTGCCCCAGTTTGCCGATCATCGTTATGAATTAATCTTTAACGTAGATTTTTATCGAATATACAGCAACATGTTTTAATTATGGATGCATTGAATAATCTCATACGTGACATTGGTCTCAGTCCTCATTTGGTATTTTACGAATTACTGGTATTTTTTATCGGGCTGATTCTCCTCCAGATAATCAGGAGAAGCCTGAAGAGTGTAAAGAACAGGGGAGAATCGTTCATCAGCAGGTTAAGGTTCTTTGAAGCAGTAAGATCCCGAGGTCCTTTCAAGTCTGTTAAAAAACAAAGGGAAAAAGCTTTAGAGGGGTATGCCCAGCGTTTTTCCATAATCCGAAGAACCATACTGATTATTTATGTACTGATTTGGCTCATGTTGCTGATTACTCCGTTATTCGGCAAAATAACCGGAACCTTTGTATCCGTCATTGCAGCTATCCTTGCTGCTATAATTGGTATTGCCGCACGTCCCTTCCTTGAAAATATGATTGCCGGGGTAGTCATCACATTTAGCAGACAATTCCGGGTAGGCGATACAGTGCTTATAGATAACCAGTACGGGACGGTCGAGGATATCACCATTACTCATACCATCATTAAATTATGGGACTGGAAAAGGCTTGTCATCCCAAACAGCTCCATGCTTACCAAGGAGATGGTCAGCTATACCACAAAGGATAGCTACCTGTGGGCCTATGTTGAATTCTGGGTTTCGTACGATGCAGATATCTATAAAGTAGAAGAGATTGCCCTTGACGCTGCGTCCAAAAGCCTGCATTTCGCACGCACCGGCGTCCCGAGATTTTGGATTATGGAAATGGGCAAAGAAGGCATCAAGTGCTGGGTAGCTGCCTGGACATTAACCCCCACCGACTCCTGGTACCTGAAAATCGATGTTCGGAAAAGACTGATCCAGGAATTTAAAAAACACGGCATCAAAACCCACTCCTATAACCTGGACGGGGAAAGGGAAAATTTCTTTGATCAGGAAGATCATCCTGATAAAGAAGAGTAGACCTTTATTCGATGTAAAAGTGGATTGTTTTTTCCTCTTGATTTCCCAGTTTGTCTTCAGCGGTGACTTCTACCTCGTAAGCGCCTTCGGTAAATTCTTGTAGCACGCTTTTATAGGACTTTTTCTTGCTTCCGTTAACCGAAAAATACATATTGTCAAAACCAACCTGTCTATCCGTTGCTGAAAGAAATAGTACTGCATGTTCCGGGAAAACAGGGTATTGCATCCCATTGATGGATTTTTGAGAAACCTGTGGTATGCTGAACCGATGGAAGATTTCCGGACCATCATTGTCCACCAGGCATACAAATTCATCAACACTTGTATTGTCCAGGTTGTCGTAACCCGTGTACTGGACGGAGTAGATTCCTTCATCTTCAATGGAGAAAGGAGCTTCATATTTTTTCATGCTTTCATTATCCTCTACCCGGTATTCTATCCGGTTAAACCCTGACTCATCATCCTCTCCGGTTAACCGGATGTTGGTTTTGCTGTTGATATAAGTGGTATCTCTCATATCAAATTTAGGTCCCATAAACCGGTAACCGAGTGTGGGTCCTGAAAGATCCACATAGGATACATTGGAACGATCGGTTAGCTTCTTCTCCTGGATTTTGTTGTTAACACTGTCAATGGCCTGGATTTCTATATCCAGGTTACCGGGTTTATTCAGAGAGAATGGCTTGGTATACTTTTTAAAGGGTCCGCCATTGATTGAATACCGGATCTCTTTCACGCCGGCTTTATTATCCATTGAAAGCAATTTAAGCCTGTTCTTACCGGAAAAATATTCTTTTCCGTTGGCGATATAGGTATTTCCCATCAGCTCTTCCACCACGCGGGGTGGAGTTTTGTCCACATAAAACCGGTATGTTTTCTCATCTTCATTATTGTTCACCTCATCCATGGAATAAAACTTCAGCATATGCTCCCCCTCATTAAGATTTGCTGCATCTATAGGTTGCTGATAAACCCTCTCATCGCTGCTGTCGATCGAATAATAGGTTTGTTTTACCCGTGTAATCTGATCGGTTGCCTTCAGGATGAGCTGAGACCTTCCTGAGATTATATTTTTATGCTGATCACCTTTTATTTCAGGATTTGTGTGAGGTGCTGAAAGATCAATGATGATTTCATTTTCCTTTGGCTCCTCTGCATTACCCACATGATCCACTGCATAATATTTAAGCGTTAGTTTTTCTTCTTCCTCAAAATTCACAGGAGTTGTAACCTTCTGATAAGGGTCCTGGTCGATTGAGTAATACACATCTTCTACACCCGACAATTCATCCTGTGATTCAAACTGCAGTTTGAATCCCTCACCTGCCATAATTCTGTTTCCATCGACTATCAAGTCTTTAATATCCAGATCAAGGGCGGACTCGGGTGGCTTGCTGTCGGCATATATTTCGAATACCACGTCTTCCCTGGGGAAAACATATCTTTTCGTTTCGGGATCCACCTTCCAGGGGGACCGGATCGTATTGTATCCCTCCATGTCCAGAAACATGGGATTTGTATACTCAGGTGTTTCCTGGCTCTTCAGAAGATAACTGTTGGTATCTTCTTTGGGAGAACCAGAAATCCTCAAATAAATTGGGGCCTCCCGGTTGATGTATAACTTGCCCTCAGGTGACCTGTAAATGGATTTTTTATGCTCCAGGGGTTCCTGCGCAAGGATGATTCCCGGAAGCAATAAAAGAAACAATATTATGATGTTTCTGAAATACATATAGTTATATTTATTATATAAATCTTAATTCTATAAACGGCGCAATTTAGTAATAAGCGCTCTTTTTTCAAATATCCTTGTGGCTCACTCAAAAAAGTGTATTTATAAAGGGCTTTACGAACACGATAAATAAAAAGTTTTAATTTTGAGATGAATTAATCCTAAAAATTGACGAATGTATGCGGAAATACAACAGGATATTGGTTAAATTAAGTGGTGAGAGTCTGATGGGCGCCAAAGACTTCGGAATAGACATGGAAAGCCTCAAAGGCTATGCTTCCCAGGTAAAGGAATTGTCAGATGAAGGTGTCGAATTAAGCATTGTAATAGGTGGGGGCAATATTTTTCGCGGGCTGGAAGGCGTTGGAAAAGGTTTTGATCGTGTAAAAGGCGACCAGATGGGCATGCTGGCCACAGTCATTAACGGAATGTCCCTTCAGTCAAGCCTAGAAAATATGGGAGTAAAAGCACGGGTTTACACTGCCATCCGCATGGAACCCTGGGCAGAATATTACGTGAAAGAGCGTGCCATCGAATCCCTGAACAAAGGGTATGTAAATATCTTCACAGGAGGTACCGGAAATCCATTTTTCACCACTGATTCCGCGGCCGCTTTAAGGGCGCTGGAAATCAATGCAGATGCTTTGTTAAAAGGAACCCGGGTAGACGGGGTCTTTTCCGAGGATCCGGAAAAAAATCCCAATGCCAAAAAATATGATTCCATTACTTACAACGAAGCCATAGAAAAACAGCTCAATGTAATGGATATGACTGCTTTTGCGCTATGCCGGGACAATAAACTCCCTATCATTGTATTCAATGTTAATAAACCAAAAGAA
>Ga0207797_1000816_pt1 | contig 23318 bp, 15 predicted proteins | sample PRCRCaboRojoPR_6_FD_187275 | JGI IMG/M metagenome (GOLD analysis project Ga0207797, IMG submission 187275) | Marine sediment microbial community from Cabo Rojo, Puerto Rico - PR CR 10% Liquid 1 (SPAdes) | ecosystem: Environmental > Aquatic > Marine > Coastal > Sediment | place: Cabo Rojo, Puerto...
GAGCCGGTCGACCGGCTCGCGGACGTCCAGCAGCCCCAGGTCCGCCAGCGCGCGCGTCAGGAAGCGGATGTACAGCAGGTGGAGGACGGCGTGCTCCTCGCCGCCGACGTAGACGTCGACGGGCAGCCAGTCGCGGGCGCGCTCGGCGTCGAACGGCGCGTCCTCGAGCTCCGGCGAGAGGTACCGCAGGAAGTACCACGACGAGTCGACGAACGTGTCCATCGTGTCCGTCTCGCGGCGGGCCGGCCGGCCGCAGTCGGGACAGGCCGTCTCGACGAACTCGTCGACCGCCGCCAGGGGGTTCCCGGTCGTCTGGACGAACGCCGGGAGTTCGACGGGCAGGTCCTCGTCGGGGACGAGCACGTGCCCGCAGTCGTCACAGTGGACGATCGGGATCGGCGTCCCCCAGTAGCGCTGGCGGGAGACCAGCCAGTCGCGCAGCCGGTAGGTCGTCGCCGGCTCGACGCCGTCGGCCTCGAGCAGCCGCTCCCGCGCGGCCGCGCTCGCGAGTCCGTCGTACTCGCCGCTGTCGACGAGCATCCCGTCGCCCGTGAACGGCCGGTCCGGGAGGTCGGTCCCCGTCCCGTCGACCGGTTCGACGACCTGCCGCACCGGCAGGTCGCGTGCGGCGGCGAACGCGTGGTCCCGCTCGTCGTGGGCCGGAACGCCCATCAGCGCGCCCGTCCCGACGTCCTCCAGGACGTACTCGGCCACGTAGACCGGGAGCGTATCGCCCGTCAGCGGGTGGACGGCAGTCGCGTCCGTCCGGACGCCCGAGGGACCCTCGCCGCCGGCCGAGCCCCCGAGGACCCGATCGCCATCGCCGGTGCCCGCCTCCCCGCCCTCGCTCCCGCCGGTCACTCGCTCGACGTACGCCGCCACGGCGTCGTCGTCGGTCGCGAGTTCGGCGGCGAGGTCGTGCCCGGGGGCCACGGCGAGGTAGGTGGCCCCGAAGGCGGTGTCGAGCCGCGCGGTGAACGCGTCGACGTCGCCGTAGCCGGGGACGTCGAAGGTGACGTGTGCCCCCTCGCGGCGGCCGATCCAGTTGCGCTGGACCTGCCGGACGCCCTCGGGCCAGCCGTCGAGGTCGTCCAGCGCGGCGTCCAACTCCTCGGCGTAGTCGGTGATCGTGAAGAACCACTGGTCCAGTTCGCGCCGCTCGACGGGCGTCTCACAGCGCCAGCAGACCCCGACGGTGCCGGGGACGTCGCGGTGGCGGTGCCCGTGCCCGTGGCCGTGCCCGTCCCCGCGTCCGGCGCCGTACTCGTCGCCGCGACCGTCCGACCCGGTCCGCCCGCGACCGTCCGACCCGGTTGGGTCGTCGCTCCCGGGACCGTCGGCGTCGCCGCCCGGCGCGGACGGCTCCTCCACCTGTGCGTCCGCGAGCACCGTCTCGCAGTCCGGACACCAGTTGACCGTCGCGCCGCCGTAGTCGACGAGGCCGGCCTCGTAGAGGCGGGCGAACAGCCACTGGTTCCACCGGTAGTAGTCCGGGTCGCAGGTGGTGATCTCCCGGGACCAGTCGTAGCCGAAACCCATCTCGGCCATCTCGTCGCGCATCCGCTCGATGCACGAGCGGGTCCACGACTCCGGGTCGGTGTCGCGCTCGTAGGCGGCGTTCTCCGCCGGGAGGCCGAAGGCGTCCCAGCCCATCGGGTGGAGCACGTCGTCGCCACACATCCGCCGGTAGCGGGCGTACGCGTCGGTGATCGCGTAGTTACGGACGTGACCCATGTGGAGCGAGCCGGAGGTGTACGGGAACATCCCGAGGACGTACGTCGGGTCCGCGGCGTCGTCGTCGACCTCGTAGACGCCCTCGCGCTCCCAGGCGTACTGCCAGTACTCCTGAACCTGTGCGGGTGTGTATCGAGGGGGCATGCGCTGGCCGTTGGCTCCCCTGCGGCGGCCGGACACATGACTGTTGGCCCGGCGGTGACCCGAACCGGGACCGCAGTGTCCGGCGGTACCCCGGTCCGACGACGGGGCACGAGTCTGCCCGAGCCGAGCCGGGTGTGCCCCTCGCCGCACGTCCCCGCCCGTTCCCCGGTCAGCCCCGGTACGCGCCGTACTCCTCGCTATCGTCCCCCCGCTCGGCCCGCAACCGCGCGATCCGCTCGTCCTCCGTCTCCGGGAGGTCCTCGCGGGGGAGCGGCAGGTGACCGTGGTCGAGGGTCCCGACGATCCGCGTCCGGCGACCGTCGACGCCGAGCCGGATCGTCGGCGCGAGGGTGCCGCCGAACCGCCGGAACTGCTCGGCCTCCGGGAGGAAGCCCACGTCGTCGAGCGTCTCGCGGTCGTAGTCCCAGTAGTTGAAGAAGGACGTGACGAGCAGCTCGTCGCGGTGTTCGTAGACGAGCCACGAGTACGCCTGGAACGGCGCGTTCGCCGGGTTGGTGACGACCAGTCCGGTGTCGTTCAGCGGATCGTAGTCCCCGAACAGCGAGTCGGCCGCGAAGCCGTAGAGGCCGTCGAACCCCTCGATCCCGGGCGCGAACGTGTGGCGGTGGCTGGAGACGAACAGGTAGTAGGTCCCGTCGCGGACGATCACGTGTGGGCGCTCTAGCTCCTGGTTGACACAGACCGCGTCGAGCAGCGGCGGCAGCAGCTCCACGTCGGTCGGGTCCTCGGGGGCACAGCGGGCGATGCCGACCGAGCCGTTGAACTCCTGTGCCGTGGCGTCGCTGCCGCAGGCGTCGCTCCCCTCGGGGACGGGCGTGTTCCCCTCGAAGAGGACGTACGCCTCGCCGGTCGCGGGGTCCTCGAAGTACCAGGGGTCGCGGAACGTGTAGATCATCCCCCGCGACTGCTCCTCGCGCTCGTAGTGCTCGCCGTCGGCGTACAGCATCGACTCGTGCTCGAACGGTCCCTCGACGCGGAGCCCGTCGTCGTCCGACCGGAACCGCCCGCCCGTCGCGACCGCGAGGTGCTGCCCGTAGGTGAGCTCCGCCGCCTCGCGGTCGCCGGCGGCGGTGTAGTAGACGACGAGTTCGTGGTCGGCGTCCGCCGGGCTCTCGGTGCCGCCGTCGTCACGGTCCGTGGTCCCCGGTTCGAAGAGGACGGCGCTGCCGGCCCACTGACGCTGCCCGAGCGGCTCGGTCTCGGTGAAGACCCGCCCGCCCGACTGCCACTCCCGGCCGTCCGCCGAGTAGAAGAAGCGGAGCGTGGCGACGTCGTGGCGCTTGCCGGGCAGGAGGTCGCTCGGCGCGGTCAGCGAGACGATCACGCGGTAGCCGTCCACCTCGGCGATATCCCCCGCCGGCGTCCGGAGGAGCCAGGTGTCCCAGACGTGGACGTCCGGATCCAGCGGGCGCTCCGGGGGGTAGATCACCGGCGCGACGGCGCCGTCGGTCCGCTCCAGCCGGGCGGCCTGCTCCCGGGTCCACGCTGGCGTGGGCCGGCCAGCGAGGTCCCGTAGCGTGTCGGTCATGTCCGCCCGGAGTCGTCGTACTCACAAGAACCCGGTGATCCGACGCTCCGCCGGCTGTACGGGGGATCGACGGTCGGAGGTCGCGCGCCGGCGAGGCGTCCCGGTCGGAGGTCGCGCGCCGGCGAGGCGTCCCGGTCGGAGGTCACCAGCCGGTGATAGGGTCGGTTGTAATTCGTTTCCGGTGTTCGACGGAACGGTCGTCGAATCACCGGTACACAGTTACAACCGACCCTACGAGTCGTCTCCGGTCGACCTCCTCACTGCCCGGCGATCGGACACGCTGGGAGGTGTGGGCACGTCGAGAGGCGTGTGGGCACGCTGGGGATCACGTGGGCACGCCGGGAGTCGAGTGGGCACACTAGGATTCGAACCCAGGGCCGTTCGACGAGTAGGTCGCAGACGCGGTTCTTCGGTAGAGCCCCGCTAGGACCCTCCGACCGCCAGCGCCCCGTTCGCCGACCGTTCTGCCGTGCTGAACTACGTGCCCTCGTCCGCACGTTTACTCCGGTGCCGGATAGTACGACAGGACGAGTACCGGCGACCGGGAACCGTCCCCGGATGGGTCGACCGGCGTCGGGCGATCCCGTCTCGACCCGTCCCGGTCCGTCCCGTCCCGGTTCGTCCCGACCTCCCCACTCAGCTCTGTTCGCGATACGCGGTCTGCATCTCGAGGTAGTGCTCGGAACAGAGTGGGAGCAGTCGCGGGTCACGATCGGGCTCGTTCGGGGCGTCGAGCGTCGGATAGCCGGCCACGTAGCCGTTCGCCGGGGCGTCACAGAGCACGCACTCCTCGTCGATCATTCGTGCGGTGGGAGAGGCGCGACCGGTGAAATAGTTCACCGACTTCGGCCGCCCAGGGTGTAGCGTCCGCCCGACACGGGTCCCGGGGTCCTCCGGCGGAACGGACGCGGGCTCGTCCGGCACCCTCGACCCACCCCAAACGCCACGAACGCGGTCCGCCTGTCCCGATCCGACGGTGGAACCGGCGGCTGGGGAACGTTCAAGTCGGTTCGTTGGAAATTCGAGAGGAGAAGACGATGGGCTTCCAGTTCCTCCAGGTCGCCGACGAGGTCGGTCGGTTTCGCGGTCGGCGGCTCCTTCCCGCGTGGGAACTCACGCCGCTCCGCGTCGCGCTCGTCTACCTGTCGCTCGGGACGTGCTCCACTACACGAACAGGGCCGCACAGATCCGGCAGATCTCCGATGGGAACGGTGCGACAGAGCGGTTCGATCTCCCCGAGTTGCTTCCGTCGATCGTCGAGCACCTCGGGCCCGACGTCCGGGAGGCCGACCTCCGAATCGACGGCCCGGACCACGAACCGGTCGACGTGAACCCGATGTTTCCGGCGGCAGTCGAGGAGCTCGTGACCAACGCGGTCGTCCACGCGGACGCCGCGGAACCGGTCGTCGAGATCACGGTCGATCCGGAGGGCGGGCCGCACCGGGCGACGACGATCCGCGTTACGGTGCCCAAGCACGTCACGAAGCCCCGGAACTGGCTGCCGCTGGGCGAGTGACGGTCCGGGACCGACCCCCGTCCGCTCTCCGCGTCCCGCGTCCGGTCAGGGTTCTCGTCTCCGCTCCGCGTCCCGACGGCTCCCTCGGGTCCCCCTCGATCGTCGCCCGCGACCCGGCACGGAACCGGTGTGGCGACGGGTATTAGCCCCTCCCCCGAGCATCGGGGGGCGATGGAACTCGCGGACCACCACGTGCCCGACGTCGACCCGGTCGCCGACGAGGCGGCCGTCCTTCGCGGCGCCGACTACCGGATCACCGTGCTCACCCCGCGCGTGCTCCGCCTGGAGTACGCCCCCGACGGGTCGTTCGAGGACCGGGCGAGCCAGCGCGTCCGGTTCCGGGACCTGCCCGTCCCCGACTACGAGGCGACCGCGACCGACGACCGGGTCGAGCTCGACACGGCGGCGCTGTCGCTCCGGTTCGACCGCGGCCGCGGCGGCCCGGGGTTCACCCGCGAGTCGCTGTCCGTCCACGTCCACGACACCGGTGCCGTCTGGCACTACGGCGACGGCCCGACGGCCGGACAGGACGCCGGGCGCAGGGGGTCCGGTGGCGACGAGGCCGACCCGGTCGGGGCCGGTGACGCGGGCGCCAGCGACGACGCGGCCGGCAACCTCCGGGGCGCGCTCCGGACGCTCGACCGGACGGAGGGCCCGACCGACCTCGACCCGGGGCTCGTCTCGCGGGCCGGCTGGGGCGTCCTCGACGACACGGACGCGCTGGTCTTCGGCGAGGACGGCTGGGTCCGCCCCCGGGACGCCCACGACGACTACGAGGACCTCTACGTCTTCGCGTACGGGCACGACTACCTCGCTGCGCTCGACGACTTCACCGACCTCGCGGGCGACGTCCCGCTGGTCCCGCGGTGGGCGCTGGGCAACTGGTGGAGCCGGTACGACGAGTACGGCCAGGACGAGCTCCGGGCGCTGCTGGAGACGTTCCGCGAGCACGGCCTCCCGCTGTCGGTCTGCATCCTCGACATGGACTGGCACGTCGTCGACAACCCGTACACCGGCGGCTGGACGGGCTGGACCTGGAGCCCCGAACGGTTCCCGGAACCGGCGTCGTTCGTCGACTGGCTCCACGAGGAGGGGCTCCGGACCGGGCTGAACCTCCACCCGGACGGCGGCGTCCACCCCCACGAGGCGCGCTACGCCGCGATCGCCGGACGACTCGGGATCGACCCGGCCTCGGGCGAGCCGGTCCCCTTCGACGCGTCCGACCCGACGTTCTGGCGGGGCTACTTCGAGGACCTGCTCCACCCGATCGAGGACGGGCAGGACGTCGACTTCTGGTGGGTCGACTGGCAGCAGTACGACGAGTCGCCGGGGATGGCCGGGCTGGATCCCCTCTGGGCGCTCAATCACCTCCACGCGCTCGACCGGACGCGTGACGGCCGCCGGCCCTTCGTCCTCTCGCGGTGGCCCGGGATCGGGGGCCACCGGTCACCGGTCGGCTTCTCGGGTGACGCGGTGATCTCCTGGCGGTCGCTCGCCTTCCAGCCGCACCTCACGGCGACCGGCGGCAACGTCGGCTGCGACTGGTGGAGCCACGACGTGGGCGGCCACTTCGGCGGCACCGGGTCCCCGCGGACGTTCGGCGAGCTCTACGTCCGGTGGGCACAGTTCGGCGCCCTCTCGCCGATCAACCGGATCCACACGGGGAACATCGAGTACGTCCGCAAGCGGCCGTGGCGGTTCGACCCCACCCGCTTTTCGGCGCTCGCCGCCGCCTTCCGGCTGCGCCACGCGCTCGTCCCGTACCTCTACACCGCGGCCCGCCGGACCCACGAGTCGGGCGTCCCCCTCGTCCGCCCGGTCTACTACCACCACCCGGAGCCCGAAGCCGCCTACCACTGCCCCGGCGAGTACTACCTGGGGCCGGAACTCCTGGCCGCGCCACACGTCGCCCCGCGCGACGACGCGACGAACCTCGCCCGCACGGTCGTCTGGCTGCCCGACCGCGACGGTCGCGGCGGCGCGAGCGTCGGGGGCGCCAGTGCGGGCGAGGGCAGCGTGGGGGCGCGGGCGGGAGCGGGCACGGGTGGAGCCGGCTCCGCCGGCGAGGAGGTCGACCCGGCGCGCGTCTGGTTCGACGCGCTGACCGGGGAGCGATACCGGGCGGGCTACCACGCCCGCTACGGCGAACTGGACGACGTCCCGCTGTACGCCCGGGCGGGCGCCATCGTTCCCCTCGACGGCGACGTCTCCTGGGGGGCGCCCGACGTCCCCGAGCGCCTGCGCGTGCTGGCGTTCCCCGGCGCCGACAACGCCTTCGGGCTCTACGAGGACGACGGCGTCTCGCAGGACTACCTCGGGGGCGCCGGGGACGGTGAGGACGGGGCCCGCGCCGGAGCGGACGGGGTCAGCGAGGGCGGCGAGGACGGCCAGAACCGCGACCTCGCCCACGCGATCACCGAGTTCTCACAGACCTGGGAGGGCGACTGGCTGGCGTTCGAGGTCCAGCCCGTCCGGGGCGACCGGTCGCTCGTCCCCGCCGAGCGCGACTACGAGGTGGCGTTCCGGGGCGTCCCCGACCCCGACGAGGCCGCGGTGACCGTGACCGTCGGAGTCGACGGCGCCGACCGGGATCCGGACGTCTCGTACGACGCCGACGTCGCCACCCTGACCGTGGTCGTCGAGGGCGTCGAGCCCGACGAGCGCGTCCGGATCGCTCTCGACGCCGACCACGCCGGGGGCCCCGGCGGGTCACCGCTGCTCGCGTCCCCGACCGACCCGCTCGACAGGCTTCGGGACCTGCTTCGGCACCTGGAGCTGCCCGCCCGGTCGAAGGGCCGGATCCTCGAGCACGCCCGCGCGACCCGCGCCGGCGAGACGGACCTCTCGTGGCTCGGGAACTTCGCGCACGTCACCGCGCCCGCGCAGGTCCGGGCGATCGTCGAGACCCTCTGTGACGTCGGCGTCGAGCGGATCGACCACGACGGCGACGAGCGCTACCTGCTCTGGAACGGCGAGGGCCGCGGGGACGCGACGGTCCGGCTCGAGACGTGGGACCGCGGCGGCATCCCGCTCTCGGAGGAGGGGGCCGTCGACCGCGGCGCCCTCCCGCCGTTCCGGATCTTCGACCCCGACGACTGGTCGCGCCACGACTGGCGACTGGTCGTCGCGTACGGCGGCGAGGTCGCCGCGACGTTCGAGGGCGAGGGCGAGCCCGAGGCGTACGAGGGCGAGGTGTAGACGGGGGGCGTCCCACGCGTCCCACGGGATTCGGAGGGGGTCGCGATCCCGCGCCCACCCGGGTCGGTCCACGCCTACGGCTCCGGGCCGACCCGCACGAGCTGCTTGCCGACGTTCTCGCCGTCGAAGAGCCCGAGGAACGCCTCGGGCGCGGACGCGAGCCCCTCGGTGACCGTCTCGCGGTACTGGAGGTCGCCCGCCTCCACCCACCGGCCGAGCCGGCGGGTCGCGTCGGCGAAGCGGGGCGCGAAGTCGCCGTAGAGGAACCCCTCGACGGTCGCGCGCGACTCGAGCAGCGTCGAGAGCTTCCGCGGTCCGACCGGCCGGTCCTCGGCGTTGTAGAGGGCGATCTGGCCGCAGACGCCGACGCGGGCGTCGACGTTCAGCCGGCCGAAGACGGCGTCGGTGATCGGCCCGCCGACGTTGTCGAAGTAGCGGTCGACGCCCGCGCCGCCGGTCGCCTCGTCGATCGCGGTGCGGTAGTCGTCGGTCGCCTCGTAGTTGATGCCGGCGTCGTAGCCGATCTCGTCCAGGAAGGCGACCTTCTCGTCGCTTCCGGCGAAGCCGACGACGTGTGCGCCCGCCATCGCGGCGAGCTGGCCCGCCACCGACCCGACCGCCCCCGCGGCGCCCGAGACGACGACCGTGTCGCCCGGCCGGGGCTCGAGGACCTCCGTGACCCCGAAGTAGGCGGTCCGACCGGGCATCCCCAGGACGCCCAGCGCCGTCGAGATCGGCGCCAGGTCGGGGTCGACGCCGGTGAGGTCGGACGCCTCGGCGACGGCGTAGTCGGCCCACTGGAGGTTCCCGGTCACCACGTCGCCCTCGTCGAACGCGTCGGCGTGTGAGTCGACGACCTCCCCGACGACGCCGCCCCGCAGCGGCTCGCCGACGGCCCACGGCTCGGCGTACGACGCCCGATCGCGCATCCGCCCGCGCATGTACGGGTCGACCGAGAGGTAGACCGTCCGGACGACGACCTCCCCGCGTCCGGGGTCGGGCAGGTCGACCCGTTCCAGGTCGAAGTCGTCGGGGGTCGGGCGGCCGGTCGGACGCGACGCGAGAACGTAGCGGCGTGTCTCCATACCCGACGCTCGGCCCCCGGGGTTAGGGCCCTTGGGATCGCGGCCGGCCTCGGGGCGACGCCACGTGCCGACGTCGGCTCGCTCCGGCCCGCGGTCCGCGTCACCCCGGCGACCGTTCGGCCGGTCCGATCACTCCCCGTCGCGGTCGGTCGCGATGTTCATCGCGTCGAAGAACCGCCGGCGAACCCGTCGCGAGACGAGGTCGAGCAGTTCGGCGTCGTGTTCGTCGTCCGGGTCGGCGAGGATCCCGAGCGGGAGCCGCGCGCCGGCCATGTCGTGGTGACCGCCGGCCTCGCCCGCGTCGCCGAACGCTGCGACGAGCACGCGCCCGAGGTCGACGCGCGGATCGATCGACCGAGCGCTCATCGCGATCGCGTCGCCCACGAGCCCGAAGACGAGCACCGTGTCGACGCCCTCCAGGTTCAGCAGGTAGTCGGCCGCCTGGGGGAGCGCGTCCCGCTCCCTTGTTCGACCGACGCTCGAGACGAGCGTCGACCCGCGCTTCGTGCGGGTCCGGATCGCCTCGCCGATGGCGTCGAGCGTCGCTCCCGAGAACGCCGAGCCGTAGAGCCGATCCAGCAGGTCGTCGTCGGACTGCTCGTGGAGGCCGCTGGCCGCCCGGTAGTCCTCGGTGGTCGGCCCGCGGATGAAGTCGAGCCGCTCGCGGTGGATGGCGAACTGGAGGGCCGCCGCAAGCCGGTCGTCCGGCTCGATCCCGAGGTCCCGGAGGTACTCGACGAGGATCGTCGCGGTTGCGCCGTAGTCGTCGCGTCGGTCGACGAACGCCGCGTCGATCGGCTCGTCGCCCGGGTGGTGGTCGATCACGACGTCGACCTCGGTGTCCGCGGGCACGCCGACGTTCCGGCTGGGGACCGCGTGGTCGACGAACGCCACCGCGTCGAACGTTCCGAGGTCGACCGTCTCCAGCGGGCGCAGGTCGACGTCGAGGAGGTTGACGAACGCGCGGTTCTGCTGGTGGGAGATGGTTCCGCCGTAGCAGAGCGTCACCCGATCGACGCCGGCGAACCTGGCGATCCTGGCGAGCGCGAGCCCGGACGCGATCGCGTCCGGGTCGGGGTTGTCGTGGGGGACGATCGCCAGCGATCCGACGCCCTCGAGGTACGCCGTCAGCTCCCTCGCCCGTGACATACGGTATCGAGGGGGACTGTCGTACTAGTGTTCTCCGGTGGCGGGCAGACGGATCGTCGACGGTGCGGTGACCTCGTCCGCTGCGGTCGCGTTCGGTTCGGCGACGTCGGCGTCACTGGCGTTCGAGTCGCTCTCGTTCAGGTCGGGACCGTTCGTCGCGGTCGCGGCCGGGACGGTGACGTTGGCCGACCCGGTGGCGTCGCCGCCGACCGGGCCGAACTCCGTCTCGACCCACGACGGCTTCTCGACGGTGGTCGTCCCCAGCCGGTCGTACGTCCACTCGAACCGGCCCTCGTAGCTCCCTCCGGGTGTCGAGACGGTGTACTCGGCGGTCGCCCGGTGGACGAGGCCCCGACGGTCGACGAGTGCGACCACGCTGTAGTTTCCGAGGCCGGTGCCTCCGAGGGACCACGGGCTCCCGGTCCCGACGACCCGGTATCGCGGCTCCCCGTCGACGGTGACCCGGCCGGTGACCGCCGTCTCGGGCGTCGCGAGGTACTGGAGGACCAGGAACCGCCGGAAGACGATCGGCTCGGGCGGGACCGGGACGGGCGACGCGGCCGCCTCGACCGGGACGCGGCGGTAGGTGACGCGCCCCGTGCGGTCGGCCCGCTCGGCGACGTACCAGGTCCGTCCGTCGTGATAGACCCGCTCGACGAGGGTCCGGTCGTTCCCCGTCTCGACGGTCGTCGCCAGCAGGTAGCGGTCCCCGTCGACCGCGACGTCGATGTCGCGCTGGATCCGGGTCGCGCCGGGCTCGCGGTCCCGGGGCTCGTACTCGTCGATCCAGATGGTGTACGACCGGTTCGCCAGCGCGCGGTCGTGGGCGTTCGCCAGCGCCGTCAGGTTCGAGATCCCGTCGGTAGCGAGCCCCGGGACGTCCTCGACGCCCGCGACCGGCCGGTTCGTCGTGCCGGGGCCGGCGTCGTCCCCGACCGGGTAGTCGTCGTCGTCCTCGAGTTCGAGGCCGTCGCTCCCGCCCGGATCGTCGCCGGGGCCGCCCTCGCCGCCCTCGCCGTCCGAACCGCTCCCGCCGTCGCCCGAGCCCCCGTCGCCGGCGCCCGACCCGCCGCCATCGACGCCGACCGCGAATCCGGCACCGCCGCCGACCCCGGGTCCGAGCCCCAGTCCCGGTCCGGCGACGACGCCCCCGGCGACGACGGCGACCACCACGGCGAGGACGACGACGGCCAGGGGACCACCGACCCTCGCGATCGGACCCGATCCGGTTCCCCCGGACTCCCTGGCACGTCGCGTCCGTTCCCGGGCTCCCGCCCGGAGGCGGTCGACCAGCGGTGGACGGAGTTCGCCGGGCGGGGCGCCGAAGGTCGCCTCGCAGACCTCGACCGCGGTCCGGCGGTCGATCCCGAACCAGAGCATCCCGTGGAGGTCGCCGGCGTCGAGGAGCCTGGCGTCGTGCTCGCGCGCCAGGCGCGTCCCGCGCTCGCCGCCGCCGGGCGCGACGACCACGTCGATCCCACGGTCGACGCGTCCCGGCGCGCCGGCTGCGTCGACGCGGGCGACGCGGTCGACCCGGGCGGAGCGGGCGATGCGGGCGACGCGACCGAGCCCGCTGGCCCGTCCGAGCTCGCCCAGCCGACCGGCGGGGATCGGGGCGACGACCAGTCGCTCGCCGTCCCGATCGGCCACGACGACGCCGTCCTCCCGGTTCGTCTCGAACCCCCGGGCGGCCCAGAGGGTCGCGACGAACGACGCCAGCGCGTCGGGGTCGAGTCCCCGGAGGTGGCTGGCGAGGACGTCCGGGTCGGGCGGCGCGACGGTGCCGGGCTGTCCGCGCTCCCGGCCGTGCTGCTCGCCTGCGGTCCCGGCCGGGTGGCCCGACGCGTCGCTCGACTGCTCGACCCCGTCGCGCCGGGTCATCGTCGGTTCGCGTCCGCGACTGCGCTCCGGTCCATTCGTGTGGGACGTACACAGGGTCGCCGGCGACAAAGGTCCTTCTGCGTGCGGCGGCGGTGACGTGGCTCGCGGCCGGATCCGCGGGCTCGTCGGGGGCGCCCTCGCGGCCGGTGTGAAGCTTTATTCCGACACTCGGAGAACGGCGGGCCATGGACGTAGGCGTTCTCACCGTCCCACTCGGCGACGAGCCGCTCGAGGATGCGCTGTCGTACCTCTCCGGGCAGGGCGTCGGTGCCGTCGAACTGGCCTGTGGGGGGTTCCCCGGCGACGATCACCTCGACCGCGAGGCGGTCCTCGACGACGAGGACGCCCAGGCGGCGCTCCACGACCTGCTCGCCGAACACGACGTGTACTGTAGCGCGCTCGCGACGCACAACAATCCCCTCCACCCGGACGACGAGCGGGCCGCCGAGGCCGATCGCGAGCTCCGGGAGGCGATCCGGCTGGCCGGCCAGCTCGGCGTCGACGCGGTCACCTGTTTCTCGGGGCTGCCCGGCGGGCACCCCGAGGACCGGACGCCCAACTGGATCACCGCGCCGTGGCCGACCGAGCACGCCGAGGCGCTCGACTACCAGCGGGAGGTCGCCGACGCCTACTGGGGCGACGTGAACGACCTCGCCGACGAGCACGGCGTCGACGTCGCGATCGAGATGCACCCCAACATGCTCGTCTACCAACCGAAGTCGCTCGTCCGGCTCCGGCGGGCGACGGGCGACCGGATCGGGGCGAACGTCGACCCCTCGCACCTCTACTGGCAGGGGATCGACGTGCCCGACGCGATCCGCTACCTCGGCGAGCACGACGCGATCCACCACGTCCACGCCAAGGACACGGCGACGTACGACTGGAACGCCCGGCTGAAGGGCGTCCTCGACACGGCGCCGTACACCGACGAGGCGAGCCGGTCGTGGCTCTTCCGGTCGGTCGGCTACGGCCACGACGAGCGCCACTGGAAGGAGGTGGTCTCGACGCTCCGGATGGTCGGCTACGACGGCGCGCTCTCGATCGAGCACGAGGACTCGCTGACCTCCTCGCGCGAGGGGTTACAGAAGGCGATCGAGCTCCTCGGTCGGGCGGTCTTCGAGACGCAGCCGGGCGACGCCTACTGGGCCGAGTGACCATGTCGGGACACTCTACCGCCGGATCCCCGGACGAGCCCCCGCCGACCGCCGGATCCCCGGCGACCGACGGCAGCGACGCCGGACGCGTCGACGCCGGCGCCGCCAGCCCCGCCGTCGACACGGGCGACTGTGCGGTCCCGGACGGCGGCACCGACCCGGTCCTCGAGGTCGGCGTGCTCGGCTACCGGTTCATGGGCAAGGCGCACGCGAACGCGATGGCCCGCCTCCCGATGTTCTTCCCGGACGCGCCGCGGGTCGTCCGGCACACGCTGATCGGTCGCGACGAGGCCGCACTGGAGGAGGCAGCCGGGCGGCTCGGCTTCGCGACGGTCGCGACCGACTGGCGCGAGGCGATCGACGAGGTGGACGTCCTCTACAACCTCGGCCCGAACCACGTCCACCCCGGGCCGTCGATCGCGGCCCTGGAGGCCGACGTGCCCGTCCTCTGTGAGAAGCCGCTGGCGCCGACGCTCGCGGAGGCCGAACGGATGCGCGACGCGGCCGCCGACAGCCACGCGCTGGCCGGCTGCGCGTTCAACTACCGGTTCGTCCCCGCGATCCAGTACGCGAAGCGACTGATCGACGCGGGTGAACTCGGGGAGATCCGCCAGTTCCGCGGGTCGTACCTCCAGGACTGGCTGGTCGACCCCGAGGCGCCGTGGTCCTGGCGCAACGACGAGGAGCTGGCCGGCTCGGGCGCCCTGGGCGACCTGGGCGCGCACACGATCGACCTCGCGCGGTTCCTCGTCGGGGACGCCGACGGCGGCGGCGAGATCGAGCGCGTCTCGGGGCACCTGCGGACGTTCGTCGACGAACGGCCCGTCCCCGGCGACGACACTCCGGCAACGCGGCCCGTCACCGTCGACGACGCCTACTCGGCCCAGGCCGCGTTCGAGGGCGGCGCGGCCGCGACGTTCGAGGCCTCGCGGGTCGCGACCGGCCACAAGAACGACCACTCGATCGCCGTCCACGGGACCGACGGGAGCCTCCGCTTTTCCCTGGAGCGGCTGAACGAGCTCGAGGTGCTGACCGGGGACGCGCGGGGCTACGAGACGGTGCTCGTCACCGACGAGTCGGATCCCTACGTCGACCACTGGTGGCCGCCGGGCCACGTCGTCGGCTGGGAGCACACGTTCGTCCACGAGAACTACGAGTTCCTCTCGGCGGTGGCCCACGGCGAGGAGTTCCACCCGTCGTTCGAGGACGGCTACCGGGTCCAGCGGGTGCTGGACGCGATCCAGGCGTCCGACGAGACTGGCGAGTGGGTCCCGCTCGACTGATGGGTCGAGGGTTCGACCCGCGAGACGGTCTCGGAGGCGAGTGGGTCCCGCTCGACTGATGGGTCGAGGGTTCGACCCGGGGGTCGGGGTCCGGGGTGGTGCCCCGCACCGACCGTCGGCGGACTTCGGTCGACGAAGTCCCGTCATCGGGTTCCAGTCGACGGAGGCCCGTCGGCGGTGGACCTACAGCTCCTGTGGCCCCTCGTCGGTGATGACCTCGTCGACGAGGTCGACGGGCGTCGCGTCGTAGGCGGGGTTCTCCAGCTGGACGCCCTCGATCGGCTCCAGGCTGACCTCGTAGGGGGGTCGCAGTTCGTTCTCGAAGCGGAAGCCGTCCTCGATCACCTTCGTGCCCGAGCCGACGACCGTCACCGGGACGCCCTTCTGGTGGGCGGTGGCGACCAGGGGGTACGTCCCCACCCGGTTGTAGAACGTGTCGCCGACGATGCAGTCCATGCCCAGGACGATCCGGTCGCAGTCGTCCATGAACAGCGACGCGGCGCCGTCGACCAGGAGGTGCGGCTCGACGGCGTCCATCGTCGCGAGCTCGCGGGCGGTCTTGCGCCCGAGGTACCGGGGCCGCGCCTCGGTGACGTAGGCGTCGAACGAGGCGCCGTCGTCGACGGCCGCCCGGATCGCGTCGAGGACCGTCGAGGAGTAGTCGTGGGTCATCACCACGTCCGCCTCGCGGAACACCCTGGCGGCGTTCTCCGCGGCGCGGCGCTTGCCCGTCTCGATCTCCGTGACGACCGCGTCGATCGTCGTCCGGAGGAGCTCCTTGGCCTGCTCGACCGTGTCCGCCTCGCCGGGGACCTCGCGGATTATCTCGTGCATCGCGTTGTGGAGGGAGGCGTGCGAGGGGTTCGCCCGGCGGAGCGCGCCCGCGTTCTGCTGGACCGCCCGGTCGAACTCGTCGACGGTGGCGAACTCGCGGTCGATCAGCTCCGAGAGCGCACGCGTCGCCTTCAGCGCGACCACGGAGGAGGAGTGCGTCTGCATCTCCCGGATCTCCGCGATGGTCTCGTCGATCATCACCGAGGGGTCTCGGCGGCGGGTGAAAGCGTTTGCCCCGGACGGCTGCCCGATCCGGTCGGCCCCTGCCGACCCGCCCGCGGGTTCCCGACTGGGGCGGCCGCCCCGACCGGAGCAGCCTGCTCACGAACGGGGGACTCGCGCGCCGACCGGCGAGCAAGGGACGACGGCCGGGACGTGGACCCCCTTCCGAGGATGCCGTCCCGCCGGACGACCCGACGCGGGGAGACGACGCGGGGCGCCCTCCGCGACGCCGGATCCGGTGACGGTGCCGTCTGCCGTCACCCGTCGCCGGTCCCGCCCTCCTGACGGCGGGCGTAGAGGTAGACGGCGACGGCCGTGACGAACCAGACGACTGCCCCGACGCGGATCGCGAACAGCGCCTTGGCGTTCCAGGTCGGGAGCGCGACGAACGACGAGAGGCCGGCGACGATCGGCGCGCCGACGACGATCGTGGTCACGAAGGTGACCTGCATCACCCAGCCGTAGTCGACCCCCTCGACCTCCACGGACTCGACGCGCTCTGGCACGGGCGAGGGTTCGGGGCCGGCGAGTAAGACGCCTCGGGTTTCCGGCTCCGACGACCCGTCGACGGACCACCGACGACGGACCACATCGTCACCGTGTCCGGGTGGAGTTCCGAAGCGGTCGGGGGCTTCCGGAGGGGTCGGGTCGCGCCGCGGCCGGGCAGTCGGCGACGGAGAGGGTGCTGTCGGTGACGGTCGCCGTCGCGCTCGACTCGGCCGCCGACCCGGCTCGCTACGACTCCTCGTCCACGAACCGCTCGCAGAACTCCTCGATCGCGGCGTTGAACGCCGCGGGCTGCTCGAGCATCGCCAGGTGGGCGGCGTCCTCGATCACCGCCAGCTCGCAGGTCGGGAGTTCGTCGGCGAGGAACTCGTGGTACCACCGGGGCGTGAGCCTGTCGTGTTCCCCGACGACCGCCAGGGCGGGGACGTCGACCTCCTCGAGGCGGTCGCGGACGTCGAACGCGTGACTGGTCAGGAAGTCGCGGCGGGTCACCGCTCGGCCGGCCTCGCGCATCGCCTCGCGGGAGGCCGTCAGGTACGCCTCGTCCTCGCTGTAGAACAGGCGCTCGTCGTCGTGGAGCCAGTCGACGGCCCGGTCGAAGTCGTCGTCCAGCCAGTCGAGCAGGTCCTGGAGGACGGCCAGCTTCGCGCCCGTCCCGGCGAGCACCAGCCCGTCGAGGGGGTACTCGCGCTCCAGAGCGAGCGTGAGTGCCACGGCGCCTCCCAGCGAGCTCCCGGCCACGACGCCCGCACCGGTCGCCTCGCCGACCGCCACCACGTCGTCGACGTACGCCGACAGCGCCTCGTAGCCCGGGTCGGCGTCGATGTCGTCGCTCTCGCCGTGGCCCGCGAGGTCCATCGCGACCACCGGGCGCTCGGTCGCCAGCCGGGACTGTCCCGACCAGACGGCGCGGGAGCCGCCGCTCCCGTGAACGAACAGGATCGGCGTCCCGTCCCCGCCGCGATCGTACACCTCGTAGGCCGTCGTCCGCCCCTCGTGTCGCACGCGGTCCATACGTCCCGTTCGTCGGCCCGGGGTTTAGCAGTCCGGTCCCGGCGACCCGACCGGTCCGGAAACGGTGCAGCACTCGCGGGGTTCGCGTGGCTCGATCGGACTGTCGTCGCCACGCGACGATCGGCCGACCCGGTCCGTCCCCCCGACCGTCCGGCTCGCTCACCTCCTCCGGACCGCCGTGAACCGCATTTCTAGCCGAGACTCGATTAACCCGGCGCAGTCATGCGTTTACGTAGTAGAAAGATTTATATATCTATATCGCTAACTTGGAGTTAGCACATGAGCCAAGAGCTACACGCCGGCGGTGACGAGCGGTTCGTTCGCCGGTACGAGTACGACGACAGCGTGGTCGTGGCCGTCGACTTCGGCGTGGCGGACGACGCCGTCGACGTCGACGTCGTCGGGTCGACCGCGATCGTCGTCGTCGACACGGGCGACAGGGTTACCGAGACGGAGTTCGAACTCCCCGGTACCGACACCGACACCGACACCGACCCCGTGGTGGCGACGCACAACGGCGTGTTGACCATCACTGTCCCGAAGTGACGGGCCGTGCCGAACTGACGGCCCGCCCCGAGCCGACTGGCGAGGGCTCCAGCGGGACCCGTCCGGTCGACGCCGACGTCGGCGTCGGCGGGTCGTCCGGGCCGCCCGCCCCGGTCCCCGCGCGACGGTCGGAGGCGAAGACGAACCCGACGAATCCGATCCCGTCTCCGGCCCGCCAGCCACCACCGACCGACGATCAACCATCCACGAGCTGACGACAACATGAAACTCATCGTCAAACCCCTGAAACAGAAGGACGCCGGACGAGGACTCGCCGCGATCGATCGAGCGGCCGCAGAGGAGATGGATCTCGAGGGCGGCGACTTCATCCGCATCGAAGGCAGCGGCGGCACCACCATCGCCCGCGTCTGGCCGGGCTACCCCGAGGACCGCGGCTCCGGCGTGATCCGGATCGACGGCCGGCTCCGCCAGCAGGCCGGCGTCGGCATCGACGACCGCGTCGAGGTCGAGAAGGCGGAGGTCAAACCCGCCTCCAGCGTCACTATCGCCCTCCCCCAGCGGCTGGGTATCCGCGGCAACATCGACTCGCTGATCCGCCGCGAGCTGTCCGGCCAGCCCGTCACGAAGGGCCAGACCGTCCAGCTCCCGCTCGGCTTCGGCTTCATGTCCTCGCAGGGCCAGGCGATCCCGCTGAAGATCGCCGCCACCCAGCCCGCGGGGACGGTCGTGATCAACGACTCGACCGACGTGAAGATCAGCCAGAAGCCCGCCGAGCAGATCCGCGAGACGACCGCCGAGGGGAGCCCGGACGTGGCCTACGAGGACATCGGCGGCCTGGAGGACGAACTCGAGCAGGTCCGCGAGATGATCGAGCTGCCGATGCGCCACCCCGAGCTGTTCAAGCGGCTCGGCATCGAGCCGCCCAAGGGCGTGCTCCTCCACGGCCCGCCGGGCACCGGGAAGACGCTCATCGCCAAGGCCGTCGCCAACGAGATCGACGCCCACTTCACGACGATCAGCGGGCCGGAGATCATGTCGAAGTACTACGGCGAGTCCGAAGAGCAGCTCCGCGAGGTGTTCGAGGAGGCCGAGGAGAACGCCCCAGCGATCGTCTTCGTCGACGAACTGGACTCCATCGCGCCCAAGCGCGGCGAGGCCGGCGGCGACGTCGAGCGCCGGGTCGTCGCCCAGCTGCTCTCGCTGATGGACGGGCTCGAGTCGCGCGGCGACGTGGTCGTCATCGGCGCGACGAACCGCGTCGACGCTATCGACCCCGCGCTCCGCCGGGGCGGCCGCTTCGACCGCGAGATCGAGATCGGCGTCCCCGACCGGGACGGCCGCAAGGAGATCCTCCAGGTCCACACCCGGGGGATGCCCCTGGCCGACGGCGTCGACCTCGACGCGTACGCCGACTCCACGCACGGCTTCGTCGGCGCCGACCTCGAGTCGCTCGCGAAGGAGGCCGCGATGACCGCGCTGCGGCGCATCCGCCCGCAGCTCGACCTCGAGGCCGAGGAGATCGACGCCGACCTCCTGGAGTCGCTCCAGGTCACGCCCGACGACTTCAAGGAGGCCATGAAGGGCATCGAGCCCTCGGCGCTCCGCGAGGTGTTCGTCGAGGTGCCCGACGTCACCTGGGAGGACGTCGGCGGCCTCGAGGACACCAAGGAGCGCCTCCGCGAGACGATCCAGTGGCCCCTCGAGTACCCGCAGGTCTTCCGGCAGATGGACATGGAGGCCGCCAAGGGTGTCCTCCTGTACGGCCCGCCGGGGACGGGGAAGACGCTGCTCGCGAAGGCCGTCGCCAACGAGGCCGACTCGAACTTCATCTCGGTGAAGGGGCCCGAACTGCTGAACAAGTACGTCGGGGAGTCCGAGAAGGGCGTCCGCGAGGTGTTCGAGAAGGCCCGGTCGAACGCACCGACGGTGGTGTTCTTCGACGAGATCGACGCCATCGCCACCGAGCGCGGGCGCAACACCGGTGACTCGGGCGTCTCCGAGCGGGTCGTCTCGCAGCTCCTGACGGAGCTGGACGGCATCGAGGCGTTAGAGGACGTCGTCGTGATCGCCACGTCGAACCGGCCCGACCTCATCGACTCCGCGCTGCTCCGCCCGGGGCGGCTGGACCGCCACGTCCACGTCCCCGTCCCGGACGAGGAGGCGCGCCGGAAGATCCTCGAGGTTCACACCCGGAACAAGCCGCTGGCCGACGGCGTCGACCTCGACGAACTGGCCGCCCGGACGGAGGGGTACGTCGGCGCCGACATCGAGGCCGTCTGCCGCGAGGCGTCGATGGCCGCCTCCCGGGAGTTCATCCACTCGGTCTCGCCCGAGGAGATCGACGACTCGCTCCCGAACGTCCGGGTGACGATGGCGCACTTCGAGGCCGCGATGGACGAGGTCGGTCCGAGCGTCACCCCCGAGGCGCGCGAGCGCTACGAGCGCATCGAGGAGCGGTTCAAGAAGTCCGACGTCGAGCGCGAGGCAGACGCCGAGTTCGGCCGGACGTTCCAGTAGCGCCGCTCGCGGTCCGACGCTGGCGGGTCGAGGTCGATCCGCAGCGTACCGACCCGACCCGAGCCGACCGCCCGGACGGTGTCGTCCTGCGGGTCCGTCTACAGTTCGAACAGCAGGGTGACCACGTCGAGGAAGTTCAGGTTCCCGGACCGGTCGAAGTCAACTGCCGCCTGCCCGACCGCGTCTCGGTTGATCGCCCGCCAGTCGGCGAACAGCAGGTCGACCACGTCCAGGAGGTTGAACGCCCCGTCGCCGTTGACGTCCTCGTGCAGCGCGTCGCCGTCGACGTCCGTCGGAGCCTCGTCGGCTACCCCCGGCACACCGCCGGGGAACGGGTTCTCGCGCCGATCGACGACGGTGAGGCTGGCGCCCTCGACGGTAGTCACGTCGTAGTTGACGCCCGACTCGGTGCCGAGCGCGTTGACCGACAGCGACAGGTCGGTCGTCCCCGGCTGGTCACCGCGAACGGTCACTCCAACGACGTCGACGTCGCCGTCGTCCGGCGTATCCGTAAGTGCAGCCCGAACGAGCGCCCTGTCGGCACGGTGGTCGACCTCCGAGACGCCCGGCTCCTCACCGACCTCGACGTCCGTGATCGTCCCGACGGAGTCGTTCCCGAGGCCGACCGAGAGGTTGTACGCCCCCACGCCGCCGGCCGCACTGTCGACGATGACGACGAACGTCGTCGACTCGCCCGAATCGATCGTGGCCGCCGTGTCACTCGCCGATGCGGCTGTCTCGAGGCTGACGGCGGTCGAGGGACGGGCAGTCGCATCGATCGCGTCTCCGGATACCGTCCCGTCGAGACCCCCGATCTCCTCGTCGAACAGGTACTGGACGTCGACGACATCGACGGCACCGTTGCCGTTGTAGTCGAACCTGTCGGCGTACGTGGAGACGAGCGGGTTATCGAGGTTCGCGAACAGGGCCTGCACGTCGACCACGTCGACGGCGCCGTCGCCGTTGACGTCCTCGTACTGTGGGTCACCGTCACCGCTCGTCGGATGGCCCGCGAAGTCGTCGTCGATCGGCGGCGGTGCCACGGTGATGGTCGCGGTCGCGCTGGCGTCTTCGGAAAAGACGCCGTGTGCGTACTCGCCGAGTTCGATGTCGGTAGACTCCGGGAGACTCGGCAGGAACGCCACGGTCTCGGTCGCGCCGCCGTCGACGGTCAGTTCCGTCTCGGACACTGCCTCGTCCGGCGAGAGCGTCCCGTCGCCGTCGAGGTCGAGCCGGAACTCGACGGTCCGGGTCACCTCGATCGCACCGTCGTTCGAGACGTCCGCGGAGACGTCGATCGCGTCGCCGGGGGCGGCCACGTCGGGCGCTTCGAGGTTCGATATCCGGAGGGAGACGGGTTCGACACCGACGGTCGCGTCCGTGGTCGACCCGAGCCGGTAGTTGATACCGTCCTCGCTCCCGATCGAGTGCACGGTCAGGTCGAGGTCGGTCGTGCCCTCGCCGGCGCCGTCGACGGTTACCCTGGCGACAGTGACGGTACCGGAGTCGGTAGTGTCGCGGAGCGCGGTCCGAACGCTGACGCTCGTACCGTCCGGGGCGACGGTGACGTCCTCGGTTCCCCCCGGACTAGCCGCGTCCTCCGGGGCGACGAGCGACGCCTCGACGATCGTCGCGACGGTCGGGTCGCCGGTCGAGACCGAGAGGTCGAACGCCCCGACGCCGCCCCCTTCGAGGCCGCCGACTACCACGTCGTACGTCGTCGAGGTGCCGACGTCGAGGGAACGGCTCGCGGGCGAGAGACGCACGGAGACCTGGCCGTTCCCCGGTGCGACGGTCACCGAGTCGGACTGCCCGCCAGCACCGTCGTTGCCGTCGGCGTCCGCCGCCTCCGTGAGCGTCGCCGAGAAGGTGCCGTCGGAGCCCGTGGAGACGCCCGCGGTGTAGGTGAACGTCCCGTCCCCGTTGTCGGTTCCCTCGAACTCCGACAGCGAAAGCGTGCCGCTCGCATCGCCCCCGAGCGTCACGACGAGGCTCGCGAGCTCCTCGTCGACCGTGACGGAGACGTCAACGTCCTGCGCATCGGCCGTGACGTCGAAGTCGCTGATCGAGGGTGCCGTTTCGTCGACCGGCTGGACCGTCACGTCGACCGTGTCGGTGTCGGTGGCAGTCCCGTCGGAAACCTCGACCGCGAAGGTGAGCGTCGTGTCGCTCGCGACGTCCGGCGCGACGAACCTCGGTCGGACGGCTCCGGCGTCGCTCAACGAAACGTCGGGACCCGCGGTCTGCGTCCACGCGTAGCTCAGCGCGTCGCTCGCGTCGGGGTCCGAGGAGCCCGACGCGTCGAGGTGGACGGTCGTCCCCGCCTCGGCCGTCTGATCGCTCCCGGCGTCGGCTGTCGGCGGACTGTTCCCGTCCCCGTCGCTCGCTACCGAGAGCTCGGCGGCGTTCGTGTCGCTCACGTCGTAGCCGGTTCCGCTCTCGTCGAAGACGAGCACGGCGTCGTTCCCCTCGGCGGGCGCTATCGTGACGTCGGTCGTTCCGCGCTCGGTCCCCCGGAGGGTCACCTCGGCGATCACGACGCTGCCGGTGTCTGCGGTGTCGCGGAAGGCGTACTCCACGTCGACGGACGAGCCGTCGCCGGCCAGGTCCGTCTCGGTGGCGCCCGATCCGCGGACGGTCACACCGGTGATCTCCGCGACGCTCGCGTCGGCGACGGCGACGCGGAACTCCGCGGCACCGACGCCCCCGTCGGCGCTGTCGACGACGATCCGGGCCGTCGTCGTCTCCCCCGGGGCGACCGTCTCGTCGCCGTCTGTGAACGATACCGTCAGGTCTGTCGTGCCGGCGGCGCTCGTGATGCCGGCGACGCCCCCGATCGCAGCGAGGACGACCGCGGCTGCTATCACGGGAGCCAGAGGCCGGCTGCCGGTCGGATTCGTGTTTCTCATCTGTCTGTCGTTGTCGTGGGCTGGTCTGTCGTGCCGTATCGCGTCCGTCTGGTGTGCTCTGTCGTGGTCCGTCTCGCGCCCGGGTCGTCGACGGCGAGTGGCAGGCCGCGCGGGG
>Ga0207797_1000817_pt1 | contig 23313 bp, 21 predicted proteins | sample PRCRCaboRojoPR_6_FD_187275 | JGI IMG/M metagenome (GOLD analysis project Ga0207797, IMG submission 187275) | Marine sediment microbial community from Cabo Rojo, Puerto Rico - PR CR 10% Liquid 1 (SPAdes) | ecosystem: Environmental > Aquatic > Marine > Coastal > Sediment | place: Cabo Rojo, Puerto...
CAGGAAAAACGTGATCGTGATGATGCCGATGATGACGGGAATGGCCTGGAGCAGTCGTCGGATGGTATATCGGGTGAGACCCACGGGAAAGTACCTCCGTGCCGTTCTCTCTGGGTGTTGGGGTGGCGAACGATAAACGATTCGAAGTCGTAAGCCGTAGCCGTCGGCCTACTTGTTCACCGAGACGTTGTTGTGGTTGCTGAAGATGTGGAACTGGTCGGTCGTCGGGACGGCCGCGAAGTCGCTGACGTAGTCCTTGACACCAAAGCTGTTCTTCAGGTTGTAGGCCGGAAGGTGTGCACGGTCCTCGAGGAGCATCGTGATGCCCTCCTGGTAGAGCTGCTGCCGCTCGGCCCGGTCCGCGCTCTCCCGTGCGTCGACGAAGTTCTGGGCGGCTTCCTTGCCCCGCTCGGAGTTGTCGCCGTAGAAACACCCGTTCGTGACGCCGAGGGTGTCATCGGTCCGGCCGAACAGGAAGTAGGTGAACGCATCAGGGTCTGGCGTGCCGGCCCAACCGAGCGTGTACATGTTGTAGTCGTTCGGGTCGCCGGTGATGTACTTGTCCAGGAACGCACCCCAGTCCAGCCGCTGGACGGACACGTTACTGAAGCCGGCCTCTTTCAGGCCGTTGGACACCGTGACGCCGATTTGCTCACGCTTGTCGTCCGGCGGGACGATGATGTTCCACTGGTAGTCCATCGGAACGCCGGCCTCCTCGAACAACGCCGAAGCCTCATCGATGTTCTTGTCATGGGGGATCTGCTTCCACTCGTCGAGGGGCATGTCCCAGTCCTCGGCCACAGAAAGTGGGAGCGGGCTGTACTGGCGGACCCCGGTCGGCTCGACGAAGTTTGAGACCGCCTGGTCCATGTTGAAGACGTAGTCGATCGCCTCGCGGACCTTCGGGTCGGTCGTCGGGCCTTCCTTGCAGTTGAACGCGAGGTAGAAGTAGCCGATCCCGGGGACGGCATCGATGCTGGCGTCGTCAATTTCTTCTGTGACCGTCGACCAGAGCTTCGGGGGGATCTCCTTGATGACGTCGTTCTCGCCGTTCCGGAGGGTGGTGACCCGGGTGGTCCCTTCCTCGATTGGGACGAACTCGATCTCGGATAGGTTGGGCGTCTCCTCGCCCCACCAGTCGTCCCAGCGCTCGAGGCGGACGTAGTCCCCCTCCTGCCAGTCGACGAACTGAAACGCACCCGAGCCGATCGGTTGTTCGGTATTGAACGCCGCTTTATCTTCCTCGCGGACCGACTTCGGCACGATGCTCCAGGCCAGGTTGTGGATGAAGGCCCCGTAGGGGAACTTCAGGTTGAACGTGATGTCCTGACCCTCCGTCTCGATCGTGTCGACCATGTTCAGCTCCGAGGCGTTCTCGGTTTCCTCGTCGACCGGCGCCTCGAATGAGTACTTCACGTCCTCGGGCGTGACGGGATCGCCATTGTGGAAGGTCGGCCCCTCGCGCAGGGTCACCGTCCACGCCGTCCCATCGCTCGAGACCTGGGGTTCGCCCTCGGCAAGCGAGGGGACGAGGTTCGTCCCCGCGTCGTACTCGTACAGGCCGTTGTAGATGTTGTTCGCGATCTCGCCGGAGGGAACGTCGTTCAGGACGATCGGGTCGAACTCGATCGGGCTCTTGACCTGCGCCAGCCGCAGGGTGCCACCGGGGACCGGGGTCGGGGAGTCAGTGGGCGTATCGCCGCCACCGTTACCGCCGGCACAGCCAGCGATACCGACGATACTCGCGCCGCCAAGACCTTGGAGGAGTCTCCGCCGCCGTACGTGCCAGTTGTCGTGTTCGTCTGTCATTATCGCTCACTCACAGTGCTCCGTGGTACCCACGGATTGCCCAATTTTTCCGATGGTATCTTAAAAAAGATGACGAAAGTTCGTGGGGAGTTCCGATTCACCCACCAAACCTGGCTACTATTGTACGTAAGTCTCCATTCTATTGGGATAACCGAACATGTGACATCGGATCGCGCATAACCGTAACGGGTTTGCCGCGGAGGCGGCAAGCGGGATACGCGAGGGGGTAGCCAAGTGGCCAACGGCGCGGGGCTTAAGACCCCGTCTCGCAGGAGTCCCGGGGTTCAAATCCCCGTCCCCTCATCCCGATTCTCGACACGTTCGGGGACAAAGCGTAATGTGACCCCCGACCCTTGCCTGCGCCATGAGCGACCTCGGGGATTTCGAGGGGTACGAGGGACCCATCGAGGCCGACGACCCACCTGAACGCGAGGCGACTGAGGCGGGTTTCGAGCCGATGGACATCGACCCCGTCGGTACCGACCGGGGCATCGGCGTGCTCAGCGCGTCGGAGGGCCTCCGGATCAGCGAGGAGGCCGACGAGACCCGCCTCCGGGCGTATGTCACGGTCGGCAACCGGTCGGCCGTCCGCATCGGCAGCTACCTCCTCATCCCCTATCCCGACGACGAGTCGTTGTTCTCGCGGATCGCCGCCCTCGAGTACGTCCAGGAGTTCCATACCGACGACGCGACGGAGATTCACGCCCGACGCGCGATGCGATCGGCCGGGATCGACGAACAGGACTACAAGTTCATGGCCTCACTCGAGCCCGTCGCGATCCTCTACGAGGACGGTGGTGAGCTCCACCGCCGGATGACCGATCGCGTGCCCAAACCCGAGACGATCATCCGTCCGGCGGCCGACGCGGACGAGATCAAGACCGGCCTCAAGATCCCCGGCGATGGCGTCTTCCTCGGCCACCTCTCGGTCGGCGGGGAGAAGGTCCGAACGGCGGCCGAACCGCCGACCATCGACTATCGGCTGAAGGACACCTACGAGAAAGGCGATCCGCTGGTCTTCCGCCACTCGCTCATCGCCGGGGGCACGGGATCTGGCAAGACCCACGCCGCGAAGAACGTCCTCCGGCAGTACCTCTCCTCCGACCGGACCTACCCGGTCGAAACCGGGTCGAGCCGGACGGTCCGCCCGGCCGCCGTCCAGTTCGATCCTCAGGACGAGTACGCCCAGATGCACGACGACAACCCCGCCGTCACGGCCGACGACCGTCGCCGGTGGGACCGAGAGGACATCGCCCATGGCGGTCACGACGATACGATCGCCTTCATCCCGCGAGTGGGCGATGCGAGCTACGCCGCTAGCCACCACCGCGCCGAACAGGTCGAGTTCACCATCCCGTTCTCGATGGTCCAGGGGAACCCCTGGCTCGTCGCCGGCGCTCAGCTCAACGACAACCAATACAGCGCCCTGACTTACCTCATCAAGCAATTCTTCCGGGAGGTGGGGGACTCGGGCACCTATCAGGAGTTCAGATCCTTCCTCGACGAGCCGGGCCTCCGCGAGCAGCTCGACGACACCGGGCGCGTCCACGAGGCCACGTTCGACGCGGTTAGGCGGCGGGTGCTCGGCGGGCCCTTCGGCCAGGTATTCGATGGCGATGCTCGGCCGATCACCGATCTCGTCCACGACTTCGTCCGACCGGGCGGACTCACGGTCGTCCCGACCTACCACATCCCGAACACGCGCGCAACCGAGACGGTCGTGCTCGCGGTCGCCTCCCTGCTGGTCGACGAGAAGCTCTCCAATGACCCCGATTTCGATCGGATCAAGGAAACGCCACTAATCATCGGGATGGACGAGGCGCACAACTTCCTGACCGACGCCGAAAGTGTCCAGGCCCGCCACGTCATCGGCAAGTTCACCGACGCCGCCAAACAGGGCCGGAAGGAGCGCCTCGGTCTCTTCCTCATCACCCAGGATCCCCAGGACATCGCCGACGCCGTGTTCAAGCAGATCAATACCACCGTCGTGCTCAACCTCGGCGACGAGGACGCCATCTCGGCGGTCAACATCCCGTCGAACCTCGAACAGAAGGTCCCGTATATGGAGACGGGCCAGATGGTAGTCTATTCGCCCGACAACTCCGAGCCAGTTGAGCTGATCGGGCTGTCCAAATGCGTCACCCGACACGGCCGCGACTGACCGAAGGCTTACGATTACCGGTCTGAAACAATCACGTATGACCATGCACGTCCTCGTCCCGATCGACGACTCGCCGCAGGCGATGGATGCCTTGCGCCTCGCGCTGGACACCTTCCCGACGGCGACGATCACGCTCCTCACCGTCATCGACCCGATCGAGGCCGGCTACCGGGCCGAATCCGTCCTCCCCAGCTACTCCGAGACCTGGTACGAATCAAAGCAGGAGGCGGCGGAGCAACGGTTCGAGGAAGCCCGTGACGTGGCAGCCGACACGGACGTCGACCTCGAAACCGTCACCGAGGTGGGCCGCCCCTCCCGCCTTATCGTCGAGTACGCCCAGGAGCATGACATCGACCACGTGGTCATGGGCAGCCATGGCCGCTCCGGCGTCGCCCGCGTCCTCCTCGGGAGCGTGGCCGAGGCGGTCGTCCGGCGCTCGCCCGTGCCGGTCACTATCGTCCGGTGATCGCTGGCCGGACAGATTTATTACAGGCGGTGGTTTAGCCTGAGGCAGTGATGATGGCAGGTGTCTGCTTTACAGGCGGGGCATAAGCCCGCACTCTATTCCCCTGCCATCGATCCGGATGTCGATCACCCATGTCAGAACAAGCCCAACGAGACGTAGTCGTAACGCTACCCGACGGATCCGAGTTAGAGATGGAGAGCGGGGCGACCGTCGAGGACGTCGCCTATGAGATCGGTCCAGGGCTCGGCCGTGACGCGGTCGCCGGGGTGGTCGACGGCGAGCTGGTCGAACTCGAGACTCCCCTCACCGAGGCCGTCCGCCTCGAGATCGTCACCGACCAGAGCGATGAGTACCTCGCGGTCATCCGTCACTCGGCCGCCCACGTGTTCGCCCAGGCCCTCCAGCGGCTCCATCCGGAGGCCGAACTCGCCATCGGGCCGCCGACCGACGAGGGCTTCTACTACGATGTCGCCAACGTTGACCTCGACGAGGACGACCTCGAGGCGATCGAGGCGGAGATGGCGGAGATCGTTGACGCCGACTACGAGATCGAACGCCTCGAAAAATCCCGTGAGGAGGCGCTCGAGCAGTACGCCGACAACTCGTTCAAGACCGCCATCCTGAATGAGGAGGCCGCCGGTGAGGACCCCGTCACGTTCTACCGGCAGGATGGCTGGGAGGATCTCTGTAAGGGCCCCCACGTCGACTCCACGGGCGAGGTCGGAGCCTTCAAGCTCCTGAACATCTCCTCGGCCTACTGGCGGGGCGACGAGAACAACGAGATGCTGACCCGCGTCTCCGGCACGGCGTTCGAGACGGAGGCCGCACTCGAAGAGTATCTGGAAAACCGGGCCGAGGCGAAAAAGCGCGATCACCGGAAGCTCGGCCGCGAGCTCGACCTCTTCTCCATCCCGGATATCACGGGCCCGGGCCTCCCGCTGTATCACCCAAACGGCAAACGTGTCCTTGACGAGCTAAGGCAATACGTCGACCAGCTTAACCTGGATGCCGACTACGAGCCGACGGAGACGCCCCACCTCTTCCGAACGGAGTTGTGGAAGCAGTCCGGCCATTACGACAACTACCGTGACGATATGTTCCTCCTCGACGTCGGCGACGAGGAGTACGGTCTCAAGCCCATGAACTGTCCGGGCCACGCCACCATCTACAACCAGGGCTCCTGGAGCTATCGCGACCTCCCGATTCGCTACTACGAGAACGGCAAGGTCTATCGCCGGGAACAGCGGGGCGAGCTCTCCGGCCTCTCCCGGGTGTGGGCGTTCACCATCGACGACGGCCACCTGTTCGTCCGCCCGGAGCAGATCGAACAAGAGGTCCGCGCGATCATGGACCTCATTTTCGAGGTGCTCGACACCTTCAACCTCGACTACGAGGTCGCACTGGCTACCCGCCCGGAGAAATCGGTCGGCTCGGACGAGATCTGGGAGCGTGCCGAGACGCAGCTCGAGGCCGTCTTGGAGTCTGCGGAGATGACCTACGATCTCGAGCCCGGTGACGGCGCCTTCTACGGCCCGAAGATCGATTTCGCATTCGAGGACGCCCTCGGCCGGGAGTGGGACGGCCCGACGGTTCAGCTCGACTTCAACATGCCCGAGCGGCTCGACCTGACCTACACCGGTGAGGACAACGAAGACCACCGCCCGGTCATGATCCACCGGGCGCTCTACGGGAGCTACGAGCGCTTTTTCATGGTCCTCATCGAGCACTTCGACGGGAAATTTCCCCTCTGGCTCGCCCCCGAACAGGTCCGTATCCTCCCCATCAGCGAGCGGCACCACGACTACGCCAAGTCGATCGACGAACAACTCGACGGCTTCCGGGTGACTGTCGAAGACCGCGACTGGACCATCGGCCGGAAGATTGCCGAGGGCCACGAGGACCGCGTGCCCTACATGCTGATCGTCGGCGACGACGAGGTCGAGGCCGGGACGGTCTCCGTTCGTGACCGACGGGAACGCGAGGAGAAGGACATCGACCTCGAGGAATTCAAAGAGCACCTCGCGCTCGAACGCGACCAGAAACGGACCGGGCTGACCTTTATCACCTAATCCGGACTCAGGAGTCCGACTCTGATTTCGATTCCTCGGCCTCGAGTTCGGCGAGCTCCTGCTCGACCGCCTCGTCGTCGATCTCGACTGACGCTTCCGCCGGTTCGGCGCCGCCCTCTTCCTCGGATGCCTTGCCCATCTCGGCCCGGAGCGTCTCCAACTCGGCGTCGACCTCCCGCTCGGAAGACATCCGGTCGAGCTCGCGGTCGATCGAGTCGCCCTCGGCGAGGACGTTGTCGAGCGCGCCCGTCTCCTCGAGTTCCTCCAGCGCCTCCGCCCGGGCCTCCATCTCCTCGGTCCGTTCCGTCGCCCGCTCGATCGACCGGGAGACATCCTCCATCTCGTCGCCGGCGCCCGTGAGTGCCTCCGACACCCGGGTGCTCGCCTCGGCGGCTTCGTACCGCGCCTTCATCGTCTCCTTCCGGGTGCGGAACTGCTCGATCTGGTTCTCGAGGTTGTCCTTCTTCTTGACGAGGCCGTCCTGCGTCGACTGGAGCTGGTCGATCTGCTCGTCGAGCCCCTCGAGCTGCTGGAGGTTGGCCTGTTTCTTCTCCAGCGCCCGGCGGGCCAGGTCCTCCCGATCCTGGCGCATGGCCTCCCGCGCCTGCTCGTTGTGCTTTTCGACGTTGCTCTGGAGCCGGTTTCGGTGTTTCTCGAGGCGTTTCTTCTGGGTCGTCAAATCGGCGATGCCCTTCTTGACGTCCTGGAGCTCGTCCCGCATCTGTTCATACGAGTAATCGAGCTCGGCCGAGGGATCCGACGCGCGGTTCAGGAGCGCGTTGAGCTGTGAGCGGATCGTATACGACAGGCGCGAGAGTAGTCCCATGCCCGCCCCTTTGGGTCCATGGAATTAAAAGCTCCACCCGTAGACCCGGTGGTATGGCGGATTCCGTGGTCGTGCCGGGCTCACGTGATGTCCGGGCGAGCCTCGACACCGGGTCGGCCGACCGGTGCGTCGTCGCCTGCCCGCCCCATCCGCAGTTCGGTGGCACCCGGTCCGACCGGCGCCTCAGGGCCGTCGGCGAGGTGCTCGCTGACCGGGAGATCGCCTGCCTCCGGTTCGATTATGGTCCGTGGGACAACGGCTATGGCGAGCTGGATGACGCCATGAGCGCCGTCGACTACGCCACCGAGCGGTTCGATCGCGTCGGTCTCTTCGGCTACAGCTTCGGCGGGACGATCGCTCTTCTCGCGGCGGCGCGGAACCGCGTGGGTTGTGTCTCGGCGCTGGCCCCCGGCGGACGGCTGGCCGACGACCTCGACCCCATTGCTGCCCTCGACGCGATTTCAATCCCCGTCCAGGTCGTCTATGGCGAGCGAGACACGACGGTCGACTGGCAGCCGGTCGTCGAGCGGGCCGCCGACCATAAATTCGTGGTCCAGTCGATGGGTGCCGACCACCACTTTGTCGGCCAGCAGGCCAAGATCGCCGAGCACGTTGCCGACTTCCAGGCCACCCACCTCGTGACCGAATGAACCTCACGCCGTGCCGGGGATCAAGGCGAGGATGCGATAGAGGGTGAACCCGACGACCATTGCGGCAACGAGCGTCGTCAGCCAGGCGGCAAGCGTGACGCCGATCTTCCGACCAGAAATGCCGGCGGATCCCTCGACCAGCCCAGAGCCGATCACGGCGGAGATGATGATGTTGTTGAAAGAGATGGGCACCCCGAGGGCGATGGCCGCCTGGGCGATAATAAACCCCGGGACGAGGGCGGCGATCGACCGCCGCTCCCCGAGCGCGGAATATTCACGCGCGACGGCCTGGAGCAGCCGTGGCGAACCCATCCACGCCCCGAGGAGGATCCCGAACCCGCCGAGGAGCAGGAGGACGATCCCGGGGAGTTGGAGCTGGGTCTCGAACAGGGTCTCCAACGGCCCGGTCGCGAGCCCGACCTGGCTCCCACCGCTCGAGAAGGCGACGAGCGCCCCGAGCCCGACGAGGAAGTTACGGATCCCGGTATCGACGTTACGGGTGAGCATCCGGTAGAGCCCGCCGGCGGTCAGCGCCGCGAGCCCGAGGCTCGTGAGTAGCATCACGAGGTCGTAGCCAGCCCCGAGCGCGATCCCTCCGCCGACCGACCGGGAAACCAGCCCGGCGATCGTCCCGGGTCCAGAGGGTGACGGGATGACGTTCGTGTTCATGTTGGCGACGATGAACCCCACAATGCCACCGAGGGTAGCGATCCCGACGGCCTCCGGGATGTCGTCCCGGCGGAGGAGCGTCGCGGTGGTGTAGGCGATCGTCCCGGACACGGGCGGGACCATGACCCAGAAGGAGACGATCCGCTGGTAGGTCCCGAATGCCGGGGCCCCGCCGAGGGAGAGCCCGACGCCCACCATCGCGCCCGTGACGGCGAACGCCGCGGGGATCGGATACCCGGTCCGTACCCCGAGCGCGATGAACCCTGCCGCCGTGAGGAGGCCGGCGGCCGCGGCGAGCGGCGAGATCGACACTCCCAGGATGAGCTCTTTCCCGACGGTCTCCGAGATGCTGCTCCCCTGGAGGACGGCCCCACCCGCCGCGAAGATCCCGATGAACAGGGCGGCCCTGAGTGTCGGGAGGGCGTTGGCCCCGACAGCGGGGGCGAACGGCGCCGAGTTGCTGCTCGCCCCGAGCGCCCAGGCCATGAACAGGCTGGCCACGATTGCCACGGCGATGACGACGATGGAGGCCATGGTCAGACTGACCAGTGGCGCGGGTGACGGTCCTCCTCGTGGTCCGCCCGACGCATGATTATCTGAACGCATCGCTCACTGTCGATAAAGCTTCCGAGCGGATCACCGAGGAGCGTTCCGGCCCTTTCTATACCCGACCCCACCAGGGTGGCCCATGGAGTTTGGGCTCATCCCGAACTGGTCGTGGCCGGCGACCGGCTCGCCCCTCGAGCAGATGGAGCGGTCGGTCGAGCAGGCCCGGGCCGCTGTCGAGAGCGACTACGACGCCATCTGGTTCGGCCAGCACTACATCAGCGAGGGCAACAACCACTTCCAACCGCTCCCGCTACTCTCCCGCGTGGCCGGCTTCGCCAACGAGACCGACCTGGGAACGTCGATCTTCCTTTTACCGCTCCACAATCCCATCGCCGTCGCCGAGAATTTCGCCACCGCCGACGCGCTGTTCGAGGGCGATCTGAAGTTCGGTGTCGCCCTCGGCTACAAGCCTGCGGAGTTCGACGCCTTCGGTATCGACATCGATGACCGAACCGGCCGATTCGTCGAGGGGATCAAGCTCCTTCGCAAACTCTGGACCGAGGACGACGTGACCTTCTCGGGGCGGCATTTCTCGGTTGAGAACGTGACGATCGATCCGAAACCGAACGACGGCAACGGGGTCTCGTGGTGGCTCGGCGGCAACGGCGACAAGTCCACCGAACGGGCGGGCCGGATGGGTAACGGCTGGATCATCAGCGCCCGGACGACCTACGACGAAGCGGTCAGGCTCTCATCGATCTACCGCGAGGCCGCCGAGCGATCGCCCTACCCCGACGAGGGCATCGCGATGAACCGCGAGGTCTACGTAGCCGAGACTACTGACGAGGCGATCGAAACGGTCATGCCGATGATGCGTGACCGGGCGGCCCAGTGGCTCGACCGCGGCGCGCAGGATACGGCCGAGCAGATCGACGATTTGGACGAGCAGGTCCACGAACTGCTGGCCGAGCGCATCGTCGGGAGCCCCGAGGAATGCATCGACCGGATCGCCAGGTTTCACGAGGGGGCCGGCGTCGATCACCTCATCGCGATGTACAACTGGCGGCGGCTCTCCCAGGACAAGACGGTCGCCTCGATCGAGCGGTTCGCCGACGAGGTCATCCCGTATTTCCGGGAGTAGCGGGTTGCCACACCGCGCCGGCAACAGAGCCGCAAGCTGATCGTGAAAATCGGGATCGAGCGGCGGGATCGTGCCCGTCGTCACCACACCTCCCGAAATGGTTTTGAGGCCACCCCGCGCACCATCGTTATGCCGAGGGAAGGTGAGACGGGCTACGACCCGTCACTGGGGGAGAAGTTCATTTTCGTCACCGGGGGTGTGATGAGCGGCCTCGGAAAGGGGATCACGGCGGCGAGCACCGGCCGACTGCTCGCCAATGCCGGCTTCGATGTGACCGCCGTCAAGATCGATCCTTACCTCAACGTCGATGCCGGGACGATGAACCCGTTCCAGCACGGCGAGGTCTACGTGCTCAAGGACGGCGCCGAGGTCGACCTCGACCTGGGGAACTACGAACGCTTCCTCAACGTCGACATGACGGCCACCCACAACGTGACGACGGGCAAGGTCTACCGCAATGTGATCGAACGCGAGCGCGCGGGGGACTATCTTGGCAAGACGGTCCAGGTCATCCCGCATATCACGGACGACATCAAGGGACGGATCCGCGAGGCGGCCGAGGGTACCGACGTCTGCATCGTCGAGATCGGGGGAACCGTCGGCGACATCGAGGGCATGCCCTTCCTCGAGGCGCTCCGACAGTTCCAGCACGAAGAGGCCGATACGGACGTCCTCTTCATGCACGTCACGCTCGTCCCCTACTCGAAAAACGGCGAACAGAAGACCAAACCCACCCAGCATAGCGTCAAGGAGTTCCGATCGATCGGCCTCCAGCCGGACGTGATCGTCGGCCGGTCGAAGGAACGGCTCCAGCCGCGGACCAAGGAGAAGATCGCACTCTTCTGTGACGTCCCGACGGCGGCCGTCATCTCGAATCCCGACGTCGACGATATCTATCACGTCCCGCTCGTCATCGAGGAGGAGGGCCTCGACCAATACGTCCTCGACAGCCTCGACCTGACCGACGATGCGCTCCCGACCGAGCACCGAGACAACGAGTGGCGCGACCTCGTCACTCGGGAAACCACGGGCTCGGTCGACGTGGCACTCGTCGGCAAGTACGGCCTCGAAGACGCCTACATTTCGATCTACGAATCGCTCAAGCACGCCGGGCTGGCCTCCGGTGTCCGGGTCAACACCACCTGGGTTCACTCCGAGGACCTCGCCGACGGGCACGACGCCGAGCTCGACGGCACCGACGGCATCGTCGTCCCCGGCGGCTTCGGTAGTCGTGGAACGCGTGGGAAGATCGAGGCCATCCGCTATGCCCGCGAAAACGACGTCCCCTACCTCGGGCTATGTCTTGGTTTCCAGATGGCGGTCGTCGAATTCGCCCGGAACGTCCTCGGCCTCGAGGGCGCTCATTCGGCCGAGATGGATCCCGACACGCCCCACCCCGTGATCGACCTGCTTCCCGAACAGGAGGGCCTCGAGGACATGGGCGGGACGATGCGCCTCGGCGCCCACGAGACCGAGATCCAGCCCGGGAGCCTCGCCGCCGAGCTGTACGGCGGGACGACCTGCCTCGAACGCCACCGACACCGCTACGAGGTCAATCCCGACTACATCGATCAGCTCGAGGGCGGCGGCCTCCGGTTCTCCGGGCAGTCCGGCCGGCGGATGGAGATCCTCGAACTTCCCGACCACCCCTACTTCCTCGGGACGCAGTTCCACCCGGAATTCCGTTCCCGCCCAAGCCGGGCCAGCCCGCCGTTCGTAGGCCTCCTCGACGCCGTGATCGCCCGCCGGCCGGAAGAGGTGAAAGCCTGAAATGGATACGGAGGCGTTCATCGAGGAGGCGATCGAGGAGATCCGAGAGGAGATCGGCGACGCGAACGCGATCATCGCGCTGTCGGGCGGGGTGGACTCCTCGACGGCCGCCGCCTTGGCCTACGAGGCGATCGGCGAGCAACTCACGCCGGTCTACGTCGACACGGGGCTCATGCGGCTGGAGGAGACCGAGGAGATCGAGGAGATCTTCGGCTACATGGAGAGCCTCCGCGTGCTCCACGCCCAGGACCGCTTCCTGGACGCCCTCGAGGGGGTGACCGATCCCGAGGCCAAGCGGGAGGCGATCGGCGAGCAGTTCATCCGCGAGTTCGAGACGGTCGCGCGGGAGGTTGACGCGGACTACCTCGTTCAGGGCACGATCTACCCCGACCGGATCGAGTCCGAAGGCGAGATCAAGTCCCACCACAACGTCGGTGGGCTCCCCGAGGTGATCGACTTCGAGGGGATCGTCGAACCGGTCCGCGACCTCTACAAGGACGAGGTCCGGCAGGTGGCCCGGGCCCTCGATCTCGAGGAGGTCGTCTCCGAGCGGATGCCCTTCCCCGGCCCCGGCCTCGCGGTCAGGGTGATCGGTGAGGTAACCGAGGAGAAGCTCGAAGTGGCCCGCGAGGCGACGGCTATCGTCGAAAAAGAAGTCGAGGAGTACGAGCCCTGGCAGGCCTTCGCCGCGGTCATCGGGAAGGCCACCGGCGTCAAGGGCGACAACCGCGTCCACGGCTGGATCGTCGCCGTCCGGTCGGTCGAGAGCCGCGACGGCATGACGGCCCGCGCTCAGGATCTCGACTGGGAGACGCTCCAGCGCATCCAGAGCCGGATCACCGGCACGCTCCCGAACGTCTCGCGCGTCGTCTACGACGTGACGCACAAACCCCCCGCAACGATCGAATACGAGTGAAATGAACGCCATCATTATCGGCCCGGACAACGGCCTCGAAGCGGCCTTCGAACAACAGGGGATCGAGACCCGACGGATCGACCTCGGGACAGCCGACGCCCTCCGGGAGGCCGGGATCGACGAGGCCGGGCTCCTGGTCCTGACCGACGTCGGCGAGGCCACGGCCGTCCCGATCGCCAAGGACGAAAACCCGGACGTGCGGGTCGTGATCTACTCCGAGGAGACCATGCCCGAATTCGTCCGCGGGCAGGTCGATCTCTCCGTCGCGCCGGACGTCCTCTCGCCGACGATCTTCGTCGAAGAGCTCGCCAACGGTCAGCGCTAGTCGGTCAACGACCGATCGCTGCCGTCGAGCACGGCCTCCCAGCCCTCGTCCACCTCTTCGGTAGATTGCTTGACGCCGACCGGAATGCCGGTATACCCACAGGCCTCGCACTGGAGCGCCCGGTGGTCGCCCAACTCGAACTGGTCGAGGGTGCCGCCACACCGGGGACACGGCTCGTCCTGCTCGTCGGGCATCGAGGCGGCGAGCCAGGCCTCGCGGTCCTGCCAGGACTCTTCGTCGGCGGTGAGCCCGCCGGATCCATCACCGGATTCCAAGGCGTCCGCATCAAAGCTCGCCGCCACCCATTCCCGCTGGCCGTCCACCAATCCCGTCACCTGGAGGGCGCGCCGATCCAGGTTGGCACCCGGCGCCCATCTGAACGCCCAGACGAGCGAGTATTCACGGCGGAGCTTGGCGGCCACGCCGTGGTTGACGCCCGCCTCAATGAGCTCCTGGAAGGAGACCTGTCGATCGCGGATGGCTTCGGCCTCGAACGGTGCGTTCTCGATCACGGCCGCGGTGGCGGGTCCGACGAAGCGAAGGGCCGTCGGCTCCTCGACCGGCGGCGCCTGATCGGTCTCCTCGTCGGACATGGAATCGCGCTACACTCCGCCAGACTCTATGGGCCCTCTTCGACCTTTCGGCCGTCACGGGGCGAGTTCGTGGAGGACGGGGATTTCGCTGATGCGCTCGTCGTCGAGCAAAATCCACTCGATGCCGCCCGGCCGTTCGTGCGGGGTTTGGGTTCGGATCGTTTCCGATGGTGTACAGATGATATCGAGCGGAACGTCGTGTGGGTCGAGCGGGAGCGTGTCATCGACGACCTGCTGGTCGTGGACCGTCGTCGTCACCGGCGTCTCCTCGGTCACGAGTTCGAGTTCACGGAGAATGCCGTACTCCAGGTCGCTGTACCCCTCGCCCTTGCCGATCCGGCCGCCGTCGCGTGACACCGCGACGCTGCCAGCCACGATCAGATCGATCGAATCCACCTCGTCCGGGCCGACCTGCTCGCCCAGTTCGTCGGCCCCACCGATGGTGGATCCGCGATCCGGGTCCACGCCGTCGAGCTCGATGAAACAGTCGGGGTCACACAGTCGGGGAACGGCCATGTAGACGGTCTTGCTGGCCGCCAAGGCCCGCCGCCGAACCGGTCGCTGTGGAGCATCGGGGTTCGCCTTGATCGTGTCGGCGGCCTCCCACTCCGGGAGCTCGGCCAGCCGCTCGGCCGCCTCATCGGCCCCCGCGAAGTTCGGGATCCGACCGTGTGGCGGGAAAGGAAACCGGGCCACACCAGACTCCTCGAGCCCGGTCCAGATCCGCTCGCGAAGGTCCTGTTTGTCTTTCACTCTTCTTCGAGCTCTTCCTCGTGGGCTAACCCGGCCAGGTGGCCGGCGACCGGGAGGACGATCTCCTCGATGCCGAGCGTGACGGCGGCCTCGCTCCCCGGCATGCAGAACACGGGGACGCCGTTCACGATCCCGGCCGTCGCCCGCGTCGCGACGACGCGTGGCCCGATGTCCTCGAAGGAGAGCGCCCGAAAGAGCTCGCCGAACCCGGGGAGCTGTTTGTCGATCAGTGGTCGGATCGCCTCGATCGTGACGTCGTCCGGGGTCACCCCCGTCCCGCCAGTGGAGACCAGGATATCGACGTCCCGACGCTCGGCGAGCGCACTGATCGTCTGCTGGACGCGGTCATGGGAGTCGCCGACGAGTTCTCGAGACACGACCTCGTGACCCTCGGCTTCGACCGCCGTCTCGATCGCGTCCCCGCTCGGGTCGCTGTCGAGCGTCCGTGAGCTCGAGACGGTCACGATGCCGACCCCCAGGTGCTCGAGGTCGTGGGCGTGGTGGCCCGCCCCGTGGTCGTGATCCTCGTGTTCGTGTGTGTGGTCGTCGTGATCCTCGTGATCGGCTTCCGGTTCGTCATCGGGTTCGAAGTCCGGTTCGTCATCCGTCTCGGACGGCTCGTCGAATCCCCGTCGGGTGTCCCGCTCCTGGAAGTCGACCATGCGATCCCTAGACCGTGGATTCCCAAAACATCCCGGGTCACCCGCCCGCAACAGGCCGCTAACACTACTGTTTTTAGGGCGTCCACCGACGCTTCGAGCATGCAAGCCGTCCAGTTTTCGGAGCACGGCGACCGGGACGTCATCGAGTACGGTGACTTTCCCGACCCCGAGCCGGGCCGCAACGAGGTCGTGATCGACGTCAAAGCGGGCGCGCTGAACTTCCTCGACGTCTGGACCCGACGGGGCCTCCCGGGGATCGACCTCGAGATGCCACACATCCCGGGCAGTGATGGAGCCGGCGTGGTCGAGGCGGTCGGCGAGGGGGTGACCCGGTTCGATCCCGGCGATCGGGTGGCGGTCAGCGCCGGGGTCTCCTGTGGCGAGTGCGAGTTCTGCCGGCACGGCGAGGAATCGATGTGCGTCTCCTTCCACATCATCGGCGAGCACGTCCGGGGCGTCCATTCCGAATTCGCCGCGGTATCGGCCGACAACCTCGTGCGCGTCCCCGACGGCGTCGACTGGGAGATCGCCGCTGCAGCACCGCTCGTCTTCCAGACCGCCTGGCGGATGCTCATCGATCGTGGCGACCTCGATCCCGGCGAGCAGGTCCTCGTCCACGGTGCCTCCGGCGGTGTCGGCCACGCGGCCGTCCAGATCGCCGATTACGTGGGTGCCGAGGTGTACGCGACGGCCAGTACGGACGAGAAACTCGACTACGCCAGCGAGATCGGCGCCGACCACACCATCAACTACGAGACCGACGATTTCGCCGACGCGATCCGCGACCTCACGGGCAAGCGTGGCGTCGACATGGTGGTCGACCACATCGGCGCGGCCACCTGGCAGGACTCGCTCAAGAGCCTCGCCAAGGGCGGCCGGATCGTCACCTGCGGCGCCACGACCGGTGGCCGACCGGAGACCGACCTCAACCGCATCTTCTGGAATCAGCTTGAGGTGATCGGGTCGACGATGGCCACGCCTGGCCAGGTGGACGACGTCCTCTCGCTGGTCTGGGAGGGGGCCTTGGAACCCCGTATCCGGGACGTCCTCCCGATGTCGGATGCAGCCCGGGCCCACGAAATGCTCGAGGAGCGCGAGGGCTTCGGGAAGGTCGTCGTGATCCCCGACAGCGAGCAGTAGATGAGCGACGCCCCGGCCGGCCCGGACGATCCCGATTCAGCGACCGAATTCGGCTGGGCGGGGTGGCTGCTGGTCGCGGCTATCATCGTCGCCTTCCTCGTCATTCCAGCGATCATCTATGTCCGACCGCCGGGGCTGCCGTTTCTCGTCTCCTATCTCGTCCTTCCGCTGGCCCCGGCGTTCATTCTCGCGCTGCTGGCCGTCTGGATCACGACCTAGTCGGCGGCGAAGTCGCGTCGCATCGCGATCTCGAACCAGGGGCAGAACCGGAGCTGGCGGTAGTAGCGTGGGTTCTCGTGAAGATGGTCGTACTCCACCCAAAGCAGCCCGCCGATCTCGTCCGGATCAGGGGTGAGATCGACGTCGACCAGCGTGGCCTTCAGGACCGCACAGACCTCCCACTCGAGACCCTCCTCGTAGTAATAGCGCTTGTACTCGAACCGGTCAATCTGGCGGAGGTCGACGTACTGGTCGGGCGACAGCCCGAGCTCCTCCCCGAGCCGTTCGCGCGTGGCTTCCTTCTGGGACTGGCCGGGATCGGGGTGGGAAGCGACCGTCCCGTCCCAGTGGGTGTCCCAGAGCCGCTTGACGGGGCTCCGCTGGGCGAGCAGGAGTCGATCTTCCTGGTCGAATAGCAGGCAGGTGAACGCCCGGTGACGGATGCCGTCGCCGGTGTGGGCCTCGAGGCGGTTGACGACCCCTGTTTCGTTGTCATCGGCGTCGACCGCGACCACCTCCTGGGCCGCATTGTCGTGCGAGTCGCCGCCGGCGACCGCGTCATCGGCATGCATGCGCGGGGGAACGCAGACCTGGGTTTTACAGCCTTCGGAAATAGGGGCTACCCGATCCGTTCGTCGAGGATGAGCCGGGTTTTCGTGCTGATGACCTCGTCCATGGAGCGCGCCCGGGCGATTAGGTCGTTGACCGCGCCGGTGTCGGCCGCGTCGACGACCACGACGATGTCCTCCTCGCCCGAGACCTGCCAGACGAAGTCGACCTCCGCCCAGTCGGCAAACTGCTCGGAGACGGCCGCCGTATCGACGTCGACATCGACGCCGATCTCGATCATGGCCTGGACGTTCCCGGTGTGGGTAGCGACCGTGAACCGCTCGATGATTCCCTCCTCCGAGAGGCGTTCGACCCGGTTCCGGATGGTTCCCTCGGAGGTCCCGACCCGGTTGGCGATCTCCGTGTAGGGCGTTCGGGAGTCGCGACGGAGAATGCTCAGGATCTCGCGGTCGAGGTCGTCCATCGGGGCTGCACGCTACAGGCCGGGAGGCCTTGAGGATTACGAATTTCGTAATTCAACTACGAAAGTAACGTTTATACACCGACGAAACGTCCGTTTATCGTAATGTCTGACGCCTATCTCGCGCTCGAAACCGGCCGGGTCGTCTCGGCCCGTGGCCGCGTTCCAGGGCGCGCTCGGGGAGAGCTGGTCTTCACGACCGCCTATACCGGCTACGAGGAAAGCCTCACCGATCCGTCCTACGAGGAACAGGTTCTGACCTTCGCCTACCCGTTGATCGGCAACTACGGCGTCCGACATGAACGGTTCGAGTCTGAACGCGTCCACCCCAACGCGGTCGTCGCCCGGGAACTCACGAGGGACGTGGTCGACTGGCTCGAGCAGGAGGACACGCCCGCCATCGACCGTCTCGACACCCGCGATCTCGTCCTCGACATCCGCGACATCGGGGCGATGCGCTGTGGCCTCGCGGTCGGCCCCGATGCCACTCCCGAGGCCGCCGAGGCCGAACTCGAGGCCTGCCCGGCCATGTCCGACCACGCCGATATCGGCAAACAGGTCAGTGTCGCCGAACCGATCGTCATCGAGGGTGACGGGCCGGCGATCGCCCTCATCGACTGCGGCGCCAAGGGCTCGATCATCGAATCGCTCGAAGCGCGCGACGCTCACATCACGGTCCTCCCCTACGACGCCTCGGCGGCGGACGTCGAGGCGGTCGATCCGTCGCTCCTGTTCATCTCGAACGGCCCGGGCGACCCGAAGACCTTCGAAGCGGCGGAGGCGCTCGTCGCCGAGTACGCCGGCGAGCTCCCGATCGCGGGCATCTGCCTCGGCCAGCAGGTGGTCGCCAACGCCCTCGGCGGTGCCACCGAGAAGATGGAGTTCGGACACCGCGGTGTGAACCAGCCGGTCCGCGACCTCGCGACCGACAAGGTGGTCATGACGACCCAGAACCACGGCTACATGGTCAGCGAACCCGGGGAACTGACGGTCACCCAGGTCAACGTCAACGACGACACGCCGGAGGGGCTCGACAACGACGACCTCGGCATCATCACCCGGCAGTATCACCCCGAGGCCCATCCCGGCCCTCACGACACGCTCGACTTCTTCGACGACGTCATGGCCCTCGCTGAAGGCCAGACAGTCGCCCTCGCCGACTGAACGGCCCGGTCAGTGGGCGCCCTCGTAGGCTTCCGCCGAGTGGTAGACCTTCTCGCCGGCCTCGATCCGGACGTCGAGCCAGTTATCCATCGGGATGAGCGGGCACTCGTACCGGTCTGAATAGGCACAGTAGGGGTTGTAGGCCTGGTTGAAGTCGACTAGCCAGATCCCGTCGCGCTCGTGGTGCTCGGCTTCGAGATCGAGGTAGCGGCCCGCGCCGTACGTCTCTTCGCCATTGGTTTCGTCGCGGAAGGGCACCCACAGCCGGTCCTCGTCGGGGCTCGCCTTGTACGCCTGGAGGGTGCATGACTCGTCATCGACCTCGAAGCGGAACTCGCCCCAGTCGAGGTACTCGCGCTCGCCCTCGGTCGTGGTCGCGACGGCGATCGTCTCCTTCTCGTCGTGCTCGTGGAGCTCGAGCTCGTATCGGTAGTCCGGGTCAGGTTGGAAATAGTCCAGCCCGTCGAACTCCCCGCGTTGGTCCGGCGGGATCGGCGACTGCGGGTGATCGCCGAAGAACTCGTCCTTCTCCGCGCGATGGGCTTCCATGTGCTCGATGTACTCGTCTGTCGAACTCATTTGATATCACCTCGACCTACGCGGTTCGCGCGGATAAGCCTCAGGCCTCGCGAAGATCGTCGACGCCCCGAAGCTTGATGGCCGACGCGGCGACCTCGTCCGCCCGGCACACGATCTCGGCCTCGATCGTGGCGGGCTCGATCGCCGTGTTCGGGCTGTGGGCGGCGACGGCATGCTGGACCTCGACGGGAAGTCCAGCCTGGGCGGCGACGTGGATTCCGAAGTGGGGATGGCCGAGGAACTCGTCGATCTCGGTCGGTTCGTCGCCGTCGAACTCGTAGAGCTTGCTGACGTCGTGGGTCAGCGCACCGGCGAGGACGATGTCCCGTTCGAGGTCCAACGCCATCCGACCCTCGAAGACGTCTGCAAGCCCCATCGCGGCCGCCACCACCTCCCTGACGTGGGGCACGAGGGTCTCGTCCGGGATGGCCAGGGCGGCCTGCATCGGCGGATACCAGTGGATGCCCTCGAGGTCGTCGATGCCGTTGTCTGCCATGGCCGTCGTCCACGCCGTCAGGACCCCCTCGCGAAGCGACTCGTCCTCGATCGACTCGATCGAGGGAAACGCCTCGATCACCCGGTCGGTCCGATCCATATGTCGACCTCAGTTCCGGGGAAGAAAGGGCCTGTTACTTCGGCTGGCCCCAGAACTCGTGGAAGCGGGGGCGGTCCTGGACGGCCATGACCGAGAGGTCCTCGTCCTTGGCCTCGATGGCGTCCAGTGCCGCCCGCGCGCTCGGCGTCGTCGAGAAGTAGGTCACGCCCTCCTCGACGGCCACGCGGAGCGGGTCCTCCGCCCGAGAGACGATGAAGTCGATCTCGTCGTTTCGGATGGCCGCCTTGAACGCCGCCTCGTCGTCGAACGAAACGAGGTCGAAATGCTCGGCGAACCGCGCCCGAAGCTCCGTTCCTTTCTCGGAGTCCGGATCGGGAAACTCGTCGTCCGAGAAGTCGATCACGGCCGTTCCCTCTGCGGGAATGGGCTTACTGATGGCGTCCTGGGCCTTGTCGTAGGCCCGTCCGAACGACTCGGCCGTCCCGATCACCTCGCCGGTGGACTTCATCTCGGGGCCGAGCCGGGGGTCGCTCCCGGGGAGCCGGTCGAAGGGGAGGACGACCTCCTTGACCGAGGTGTGCACCGGGACCTGTTCCTCGATGGCGAGTTCCTCGAGGCTACGGCCGGCCATCACCTTCGCCGCGATCTTCGCGATCGGGACACCGGTGACCTTCGAGACGAACGGGACGGTCCGCGACGACCGGGGGTTGGCCTCGAGGACGTAGACCGTCTCGTCCTTCACCGCCAGCTGCACGTTAAGCAAGCCGATCGTCCCGAGCCCGCGGGCGATGGCTTCGGTGACCTCGCGGATCTTGCGATTGACGTCGCGGCCGAGCGACCGCGGCGGGATCATGCACGCCGAATCTCCCGAGTGCACCCCGGCGGACTCGACGTGCTCCATGATGCCACCGATGAGGACGTCCTCGCCGTCGGCGACCGCGTCGACGTCCACCTCGACGGCATCCTCGAGGAACTCGTCGACCAACACCGGGTGGTCGGGGCTCACCCGCACGGCCTCTTCGAGGTACCACTTGAGTTCGTCGTCGTCGTGGACGACGTCCATCGCCCGGCCGCCCAGGACATACGAGGGACGGACCAGCACCGGGTAGCCGATGTCGTGGGCCAGGTCGAGCGCTTCGGCCTCGCTGGTGGCCGCGCCACCCTCGGGCTGGTGGATGCCGAGTTCGTCCATGAGGCGGTTGAACCGGTCGCGGTCCTCCGCGAGGTCCATCGCGTCGACGCTCGTCCCCATGAGCGCACAGTCCAGCTCACGGCGATGGATCTCGTCCTCGAGCGGGTGGCCGATGTTGACCGAGGTCTGGCCGCCGAACTGGACCATCACGCCGTCGGCGTTCGTCGCCTCGATAACGTCCGCGACCTCTTCCGCCGTGATGGGTTCGAAGAACAGGCCGTCGGACGTGTCGTAGTCGGTCGAGACGGTCTCGGGGTTGTTGTTGACGACGTGGGCGTCGATCCCCTCCTCGCGGAGGGCCCGGATGGCGTGGACGGTACAGTAGTCGAACTCGACCCCCTGGCCGATTCGGATGGGGCCGGCGCCGACGATGACGACGCTCTCGGCCTCGCGGTCGGCCTGGACCTCGTCCCGGGCGATATCCGTCGGCTCGCGCGCGGAGTAGTAGTACGGCGTGGACGCCGCGAACTCGCCGGCACAGGTATCGACCTGCTTGAACGTGCGGCCGGGCGTGGCCGCCTCAACGTCGTCGACGGTCACGCCCCCGCCGTCGGTGACGGTCACGTTGTCGGGGCCCATCCGGGCGAGTTCGGTCACTTCGTGGTCCGTAAACCCCGTTTCGGCGGCGGTCGCGAAGTCCCCCTGAGCGGCCGCATCGGCGGCGTCGGCGACCCGTTTGTACCGTTCGACGTACCACCGCTTGATGCCCGTGCGGTCGGTGACCTCGTCGACCGTATACCCGCGGTCGAACGCCTCGAACATCGCGTACGGGCGGTCCGGCGTCGGCGCTTCGAGGTAATCCGCCTCGAGCGTTTCGTCATCGACATCGACCCAGTCGACCGCCGGCTCGTACTCGGTCGACCGGAGCGCCTTGAGGAGGGACTCCTCGAAGGTCCGCCCGATCGCCATCGCCTCCCCGGTCGACTTCATGGCCGTCCCCAGGGTGAAGTCCACCTCGGGGAACTTGTCTTTCGGCCACCGGGGGACCTTCGTGACGACGTAGTCGATGGCCGGCTCGAAGGCGGCGGTCGTCTCGCCCGTAATCTCGTTTTTGATCTCGTGGAGGCGCTTGCCGAGGGCGACCTTCGCGGTGACGCGGGCGATGGGGTAGCCGGTCGCCTTCGACGCCAACGCCGACGAGCGCGAGACCCGTGGGTTGACCTCGACGACCCGGTACTCGCCCGAGGGGGTCCCGTCGTCACGCCAGGCGTGCTGGATGTTGCACCCTCCCTGAATGCCGAGCTCGCGGATGACTTTCAGCGCCGAGTCACGCATCTCCTGGTGGGCTTCGTCGGGAATGACCTGCGACGGGGTGACGACGATCGACTCGCCGGTGTGGATCCCCATCGGATCGATGTTCTCCATATTGCAGATGATGATGCAGGAGTCGTCGGCGTCGCGCATCACCTCGTACTCGAGCTCGACCCAGCCATCGATCGACTCGGTGATCATCACCTCGTTATTGCGCGACATCCTGAGCCCGGCGCGGGTCCGTTCCTTCAACTCGTCCATGTCGTCGATGACGCCCGACCCGGCGCCACCGAGGGTGTAGGTCGTGCGCATGATGACCGGGAGGCCGCCCACCTCGTCGACGGCATCCTCGACCGCATCCACCGAGTTGATCGTGATCGATCGGGGGACGGGCTCGCCGATCTTCTCCATGCGCTGGCGGAAGAGGTCGCGGTCCTCGGTGGCGTAGATGGTGTCGAGGGGCGTCCCCATGACCTCGACGTCGTGTTCTTCGAGGACGCCCTGCTCGGCGAGCTCGGCCGTGACGTTCAGCCCGGTCTGCCCGCCCAGCCCCGCGATGACGCCGTCCGGCTGCTCTTCGCGAACGATCTCCGCGATGGCCTCGGTGGTGATGGGTTCGAGGTAGACCTTGTCGGCCATCTCGGGATCCGTCATGATGGTCGCCGGGTTCGAGTTGACGAGGACGACGCGCACCCCTTCTTCCTGGAGGGCTCGGCAGGCCTGCGCACCGGAATAGTCGAATTCGGCGGCCTGTCCGATCTGGATTGGACCACTCCCGATCAACAGGATGGTCCGGTCGTCACTCCCAGACATTCTTATCGCG
>Ga0207797_1000818_pt1 | contig 23293 bp, 23 predicted proteins | sample PRCRCaboRojoPR_6_FD_187275 | JGI IMG/M metagenome (GOLD analysis project Ga0207797, IMG submission 187275) | Marine sediment microbial community from Cabo Rojo, Puerto Rico - PR CR 10% Liquid 1 (SPAdes) | ecosystem: Environmental > Aquatic > Marine > Coastal > Sediment | place: Cabo Rojo, Puerto...
CATCGATGGGACGTATACGACCGGCGCCTGGCGCCGTGGTTGCCAGAGAAAAGGATTTACCCGTCGGACTGGTATCAAGATCCATGTCCGACAAACCCGCCTCCGGAGAGATTTTCGGCATCCCGTACAACTTCGAGCGCCCCAGCATGCGGCGGCTCATGTCGTCGTACTGGAAACCGGGCGAAGGAATGCTCGTGAAGAAGCCGTTCGGGGTCGGCTACACGCTGAACCTCGCGAACTGGCGCTCCTGGGTGGTGCTCGCCGTCGCTGGCGTCATGCTCTGGCGGGAACGCTCCGCGGGCGAGGAATCCTTCGAGGGCGAGGAGGGAGAGGACGAGGGGCCGGTCGAGGTCATCGTCGACTGACGACCGGCGCGACGGACCGACGACGCTTTTAGGACTCGTGGTCCGCCACACCACATGACCATCCGCTTCGTGACCGGTAACGAGGGCAAGGTCAGGGAAGCCCGCGAGTACCTCGACGAACCGGTCGAGCAGGTCGACTACGATTACACCGAGATCCAGGCCGACGACCTGCGGGAGGTGGCGGCCCACGGCGCCCGCGAGGCCTTCCGCGCGCTGGGCGGCGAGGAACCCGTTCTCGTGGGCGACGCCGGCCTCTTCGTGGAGGCGTTCGACGGCTTTCCCGGCCCCTACTCGGCGTACGTCCAGGACACGGTCGGCGTCGAGCGCGTCTGGCGCATGACGCAACCGGAGGACGACCGCCGGGCGTCGTTCCGGACCGTGCTCGCCTATGCGGAGGGGGAACCGGAATCCGACCCGACCGATGTCGACCCCGTTCGCGTCGAGACCTTCGCCGGCCGGGTCGACGGCGAGATCGTCGCCCCTCGGGGGGAGGGCGGGTTCGGGTTCGACCCGATCTTCGAACACGACGGCAGGACTCTCGCGGAGATGAGCACCGCGGAGAAGAACGCCATCAGCCACCGGGGTCGCGCCCTGGAACGGTTCGCCGGGTGGCTGGCGGAGCGGTCCGGCGGGCGGTAGGGCCGACACTGCCGCTACGCGCGCGGATCCCGATCCGGCCCCGGATACTCGCCGCCCTCGACGGCCGCGTACAGGCTGGCCGGGTCGAACAGGCCCGCGAAGGCGTCCGGGGTGCGGATCGAGAGGTTCACCCGGGGCTGGATCGTGAGGTTGGTCGCCGTCGAACCCAACCCCTCGTCGAACGTGAGCAGGTGGGCCGCACCACCCCGATAGGCCGAGGCCAGGGCCGGATGGTCCCCAGCGGGGTGGTCGACGGCCACCCGCTCGTCGTCGATCCGCCCGCGCCAGTCGGCCGCGAGGTCGGGATCGGCGACCCCGGCGATCACTACCTCGGCGTCGTCGAGCAGGTGGTCGCTCGCGACGAGGTCGACCCACGAGTGGCGGCGAACGTGATCGAGAGCGTCCCTGGCCGCACCGCCGACGAGGAGGTCCGCCGCGAGGACGTCCGCGTCCGCGACCACCCGTGCGGGATCGGCGTCAGTCATCCCCGCGCACCTCCCGCAGGCGCTCGCGGATCGACTCGACCTCGGTCCCGTACGCTTCGGCGCGCTCGAACAGGTCGGCCCACGTTTCGGTCATCGTCGGAGGAAGGGCGGGCACCGGTAAGAAAGGTACAGGTCAGCGATCGGTCGGCCCGCGCCGGCGGAACCGTTAGCGGGCGAAACCGATCCGGAACCATCGGCCGAGCACCCAGTGCGCCGTGGCGCCGACGAGGAACGCCACGCCCACGCCGACCAGGAGCCCGAGGACGCCGACCCCGACGGTCAGCAAGAGCGCGTCGGACTCGCGGGCCGCGTCCCCGAGAGGAACGGCGATCAGGGCGAGCAGGACGCCCAGCAGGGCCATCGGGAAGGCCGCCAGGAGGCCGCCGCCGGCGACGAGGGCGGCGAGCAGGTAGCCGCCGCCGAGGACGACGTTCGCGCCGCCGGTGCGCGCGCCGAAGGCGTACTTGCCGGCCAGGCCGCCGCTGCCGTGACACATCGGGATCCCGCCGAACGGGATCGAGAGGAGACACATCCCGCCCATGCTGCCGGCGAGGTCGTCGACCGAGACGTCGGCGTCGAGGAGGTCCTCGAACAGGAGCGCGGTCGCCACGGCCGCGTTCCCGACCGTCATGGCGAGCTGGGCGAGCGCCCCCGCCACGCTGCCGGCGGTGAACGCCGGTCCGCCCCGGGGAAAGACCCCGAGGGCGGGCACCGAGACCGAAGGCAGGCCGGCCGACAGGAGCGCGACCGCGACCCCGACGCCCAGGACGACGAGGGCGCTGGCCCGCCGGTAGCCGGCGGCGATGGCGACGGCCGCGATGCCGACGCCGCCCGCCGCGGCGCCGGGGGCGCCGAGCGCGAGTTCGACGCCCATCCGAAGGAGGATCAGCGCGACCGCCAGCTGGACGCCCCGGATCACGGGCGTGCCGATCCACGACTCCACCCGCGAGAGCGTCCCGGTCGCGGCGAGCGCCAGGAGGACGACGCCGGCGAGGAGTCCCGCGCCGAGGAGCTCCCCGTACGTGAGCCCGCCGGCGATGGCCAACCCGGCGAGCGCCTTCATCGGCTCGACGGAGATGGGGAGCCCGTAGCGCAGGCCCCAGACGACCTGAAAGACGCCGAAAAACAGGAGCGCGTGGGGCAGGGAAACCCGGGTCGTGACCGCCAGCGCCACCACGATCGGGAGCACCGTAACCGAATCCCCTATCGCCCCCGTGACCTCGCCGGCGTCGAACCGGACCCGATTCGACGTTTCGACGGCCGTCGACCCCGCCATATTCGTCCCAAGGTTGGTGGCGAGGCCTATACCGGTTGCGGTAACGAAAATCGGTTTCGCGGTTCGATCGGTGGCTCGTCCGGCCGCCCGGTCACTCGGCCAGGTACGTGACGTGCTCCTCGGGGAGCGTCAGACCGACCTCCTCGCCCGCCGTCGGTGGATCGTGGACGAACGCGTCCACGGACGCGTCCTCGACTTCCAGGGTGACCCGGAACGCGGCGTCCTCGCGGACGACGCGCTCGACGCGAGCACGGGCGTCGTCGCCCCCGAGTTCCACGTGTTCGGGGCGGACGGCCGCGACCGTCGCGTCCGCGGGCGTCTCGCCGTTGGTGCCCAGCGCAGCGGTGGGAAGGACGTTCGCGCCGACGAACCGGGCGACGAACGGCGAGGCCGGGTTCCGGAAGACTTCGTCGGGGGATCCGGTCTGGACGACCCGGCCATCGCGCATGACGGCGATTTCGTCGGCCAGCGCCCGGGCAGTCGTACGGTTGTGCGTGACGTAGACCGCGGTCACGCCGTCGATGGCGTCGGCCAGGTCGTCCCGAAGCGCCTGCCGGGTCGGGACGTCCAGCGCCGAGAGGGGTTCGTCGAGCAGTAGGGCGTCCGGTCGGATGGCGAGCGCGCGGGCGAGGGCCACGCGCTGGCGTTCGCCGCCAGAGAGCGTTCGGGGTCGGCGCTCCGCGAGGTGGTCGACGCCGAGGCGTTCGAGGAGTTCGTCGGGGTCGCGAACCTCGGGGTGATAGCGCGCGCCGAACCCGACGTTCTCGCGGGCCGTCATGTGCGGAAAGAGCGCGTAGTCCTGGAAGACGAACCCGAAGTCCCGCTGTTCGGGCGCGATGTCGGTCAGGTCGCGCCCGTCGAGGCGCACCGACCCCTCGTGGTCGTGGAACCCGGCGATGCTCTCGAGCAGGAGCGTCTTCCCCGACCCACTCGGACCGAGAACCACGAACGTATCGCCGCTCTCGACGGTCAGGTCGGCCGCGAGGTCGAAGGCGTCGCCCCCGGCCGTGAACGTGGCCGAGACGTCGAACGAGAGCGTCACAGCACTCCCCCCGTGGACTCGTTGTCGTAGGCGAGCCAGCGCACCAGGACGAAAATGGCCGCCGAGAGCGCGAGCAGGATGATCGACACCGCGCCGCTCTGTTCGATCGACCCCGCGTTGTAGGTCTTGAAGATGAACACAGGGGCGTGGTTGGAGAACGTCGTCTCGCCGAAGAGCGGGACCGGGTAGGAGAACTCGACGTTGTAGGCGACGATGGCGACCGCGCCGAACTCCGAGACGGATCGCGCCCAGGCGAGGACGCCCCCGGTGAGGATGCCCCTGGTGGCCAGCGGGGCGGTCACTCGGCGGAACGTCTCGAACTGCGTTGCCCCCTGGGACCGGGCGGCGTACCCGAGGCGGGGATCGATCGTCTCGAAGGCCTCCCGGGCCGTGTTGACGGCGAAGGGCGCGCTGACGAACGTCATCGCGATCACCATCCCCGTCATCTGGCCGAGGATGCCGACCCAGGGGAACAGCCCACCCTGGCCGAAACTGAAGAGGATGATGATCCCGGCCACGGAGTGGGGCACGACCAGGGGGAGGTCGACCAGCGTCTCGATCAGCGCCTGCCCCCGGAACCCCCGCGCGAGGAGGTACGCGAGCGGGACGCCGAAGATAACCGAGACGAACGCCGCCAGGAGCGGGCCGTACACCGAGAGATAGAGCATCCGGTGGACCGACTGCTGGCCCGCCATCTCCGCGATGACGTCGGGGTCCTGGCGGGCGACGAACAGCGCGAGGGGCAGGCCGACCGCGATCAGCAGGATCGCCCCGAAGGTCGCGGCGGCCATCCCGAACCAGCCCTCGCCGCTGGCGTACGCGAGCAGGGCCGCGCTCGCGAGCATGAACGGCACGTACCACGTCGGTCTCCCGATCGTGTAGGCGGTCCAGAACGCGATGGCCTGGACGACGATGACGGCGAGGACGGTCGAGGCCCTCCCGAACCACCCGAACGTCCCCTGGAATCCCGTGTCGGTGTTCATTGGTCCGTGTTCCGTCGGTTCGATGTGGAACGCCTTGCGTTATGCCCCTGTCGATACGTCGCCTACAGCTCCAGCGGGCCGAGGTTCTCCTTGGCCTCGGCGTTTTGCATGACTCGTTCGGGGACGGCGTCCTTGCCGTCCTTCGGGACGACGGCCGTCTCGACGGGCTGGAGGCCCTTGTTCCGGAGGATCTCCTTGCCCGGTTCGGTGATCATGTACTCGACCCAGCGCGCGCCCAGGCCGGGGTGCTTGGCGTTGCCCGGCACCGTGACGCCGTAGGCGATCGGCGCGCCGGTGTAGGTGCTGTCGCCGGCCTCGACTTCCGCCTTGGCGTAGTGTTTGGCGTATTCGCTGGTCGCCTTCGAGAGGTCGACCTCGGGCTGGAGGTCGACGAACTCAAGGCCCTCCGAGGTCGAGGCGATGGACTGGTAGTAGAAGGCGTAGTCCAGCTTCTTCGTCTTGAGCTGGGATTTCAGGTTGATCTCCGTCCCCGTGGGCACCGTCGAGTTCTCCCGCATCTTCTGGTAGGTCGACTCGTCGTAGAGCGTCGATCCGTCGAAGGGGATCGAGCCCAGTTGCTGGGCCATCACGGCGCGGTAGCCGCCGGGGTCGACGGCCGGGTCGGAGTGGCCGATCGTGACGTCGTCCCGGGAGAGGATTTCCCACCAGTTGTCTTTCGAGATCTCGTCGGCACCGGGCGCGCCCGGCCGGTAGGCCAGCGACATCGCGTTGGTCGTGAAGATGGCGTACCAGTCGCCCTCGTCGGGGAGGAGACGGTTGCGAAGCAACCGGAAGTCCGAGACGCCCAGCACGTCGGCCCAGCGACCTTGCTGGGTGATCTTCTTCGTCGAGGCGACCGACCCCTTCGCCTCCCGGTTGACCTGGACGTCGTACTCGTCCTCGAACTTCGGTTCCGCCGCGCCGAAGGGCGGTTCGAGGCTCCCGGCGTGGAAGATGGTCATCGAGTCGCCGAGGTCCTCGCCCCCATCACCGCCGTCGCCCGACGTCGTCGTGTCCTCGCCGTTACCGTCGCCGCTCATACAGCCGGCCAGGCCGGCCGCTACGCCGACGCCGATCGTGGTGAGCATACTCCGCCGTGAGACGGGTCGTGACCGTTGTTTCGGCATAGATATATCGCCGTTATTTCCTCGAAGACATAACGATTGTGCTTCAGCAACCGACGGCCTGGGGTCGTTCGACACAACGATTTTCCCCCCGGCCGGTCGATTCGTGGGCATGAACGCCGACGGCGACGTGGACGACCCTAACGATGGGGGACATGGCGACGAACGGAGCGCCGGCAAGGAGGTGGACGCCGGGTTCGATGCCAGATTACGGACCGGCGACGTGGCCTTCGACGCCCGGGACGCCGCGCTCCTCGAGGCGGTCGACGAGTTCGGATCGCTCAACCGGGCGGCGGACGACCTGGGGCGCTCTTACTCCCGGGCGCTCGATCGCCTGCAGGAACTCGAACGCGTTCACGGGACGCTCGTCGAGCGCTACCGGGGCGGATCGGGGGGCGGGGGGAGCGAACTCACCGACGCCGCCAGGGACCTGCTCGCCCGGTTCGAGCGCCTGTGTTCGGGCCTCTCGGGCGTGGCGACGGCCGAGGAGACCGTCCTCTCGGGGGTCGTCGAGGAGCGGGAGGGCGAACTCGGGATCGTGAACACCGAGGCTGGCCGCGTGAAGGCCATCGTCCCGCCCGACGTGGACCGGGTCCAGGTAGCCGTTCGCTCCGACGCCGTCACGCTCAACGAACCCGGCGACGCGCCCGAACCGGACGCCACCAGCGCTCGGAACCGTTTCGCGGGAACCGTCACGGCGGTCGACCGGGGGACGGCACTCGCCCGCGTGACGATCGACGTCGGCGCCGCGTCGTCGCTGGTCGTCGTGGTGACCGTGGACAGCGTCGATCGACTCGACCTCGAACCGGGTCGGGAGGTCGTCGCCTCGTTCAAGGCCACGGCGACGCGAGCCGTCCCGGACGTTGACGTTGACGTGGAGGTGGACCGCGATTTTGACGGCGCCGGAACCGACTCGTCCGGCTCAGTCTAGCCCGGCCTTCCGGACCAGCGCCGCGAGTTCCGCCTCGACGTCCGCGTCGACCGGCCTGAGCGGCCGGCGGGGCCGGCCCGCCGGCAGCCCCCGCTCGTTCATCGCCGCCTTCAGCCCGGGCACGCCGTGCTCGGCGGTCACCGCGTGGTTCAACGCGACCAGGTCGCGGTTCAGCGAGAGCGCCCCTTCGACGTCGCCCTCGACGGACCGCCGACGGATCTCGCTCGCGCCCTCCGGGGCCACGTTCGCCAGCGCGAGCACGCCCCCGCTTGCCCCGACGCTCAGGCCCGCCCCGTAGATGCTTCCGCTGCCCACCAGGACGTCGAAGTCGGCGTCGGCGGTGGCGGTCACGATCCGCTGGAGCGCGCCGAGGTCGCCGCTCGAGTCCTTCATGCCGGCCACGTTCCCGTGGGTCGCGAGCGTCGCCACGGTCCGCGGCTCCAGGCGCGTCCCGGCGTACTTCGGCACGCTGTAGAGGTAGATCGGGATCGGGCTCGCGTCGGCCAGGTCGCGGTAGTACGCCGCCAGCCGTTCCTGGTCGTGGACGTGGTAGAACGGCGTCACGACGAGCGCGGCGTCGGCGCCCGCCTCGGCCGCGAGTTCGGTCTGTCGCAGCGACTCGCGAAAGCCCGGGTGGCCGGTTCCCGCGAGGATCTCGCCGTCGGCCGCTTCCGCGACGATCCTCGTCACCGTTGCCCGTTCCTCGACGCTCATGAGGGCGGCCTCGCTGTTCGAGCCGCAGGGCACGAAGAAGTCCACGCCGCGCCGTTCGAGTTCGGTCGTCAACCGCCGGAGGTCGTCCTCGCACACGTCGCCGTCCTCGTCGAACGGCGTCGCGAGGGGGACGCCAGTGCCGTTCATGCGTCTGGGTTCGAGTGCGGGGCGGGAATAGGTTTCCGTCCGGGCGTCCCGGGCAGGGCCCCGAAAGGCCGCTTTTCAGGTCGAACCACCGCGGCGTCCTGCGAACGTCACGCGTCCGTCTGACGCGGTTTTATTGGGCACCGGGCTGTGGAATCGAACGGGCGCGCAACTTACAGTCCCCCCATCCTCCCGTGCGCGCCCGGAACACCGATCTCCCCATCTCGACCCTTTCCCCCCGCGGAGTACGGGTGTGACGATCACGGCGTTCCACGGCATGGCCGCGTGGGCTACTCGCCCACCAGTGCTTTTCGGACCTCCTCGACGGTTTCCCGTTCCACGACGACCGCCACCTGGTCGCCCGACCGGAATTCCGTTCCCGGGAGCGGGATCTTCATCGGTTCGTGCCGGCGGCCGTGGGCGTAGATGCGGCCCGACTCCGGCAGATCCACCGTCGCGATCCGCTCGCCCACGACCGGCGACGACTCCCCGATCGTGAAGACCATCATCTGGAGTTCCTCCGTCAGATCGCCGAGCAGGTTGAAGTCGCCGCCCAGCAGCGCGGTCTTGGCGCCGGCGGCACCGAGTCGCTCCGGATAGACCACCTCGTCGACGTCGCTGGCGTACTTCTCGTAGATCTCCTCGCGGTAGTCCTCGTTGATCCGCAACACGGTTCGGCAGCCGTGGTGTTTGCCGATCATGCAGGCCGCGAAGTTGACGTTCAGGTCCGGCGTGAGCCCGGCGATGGCGTCGGCGGTGGCGATTCCCGCCTCCTCCAGGACGGACTCCTCGGAGGCGTCCCCGTGAACCGCCACGAGGCCCTCGTTCCGGGCCCGCTCGACGCGATCCAGGTCGGTGTCGATGACCGCCACGTCGTGGCCCTCCTCCTTGAGCACCCGGGCCGTCCGGGAGCCGACGCGGCCGTACCCCGTGATGACGTATTTCATAGGAATCCGTACATTCCCCCAAGGTAAAAAGACTGCCCGCGTCGTGCCGGTCGGAGCCCGATTCACGAGGCCGTCGCGTCCGGCCACAGTTCGTCGAGCGCCGCCGCCGACGGGGCGTGGACGATCGTCACCGTCGAGCCCTCGACGCTGACGGCGTAGGCGCCGGCGAAGTCGCCGTCGAGGCGCCAGTGTGAACCGCGATCCGCCCCGCCGCGATGCGAGAGGAGCGCCCGGTACCCGTCGGCGAACTCCCGGGCCTCCCGCCCGTCGTCCCACTCCGTCCGCCAGACGTAGCCGGTCGATCCGTTCGGGCGTTCGTAGGCGGCGAGGGCGTCGCCGGCCCACCCGGCCGAGTAGTTGATCGCGTAATCGAGCGGGTCGGTCGCGTTCACCCGCCCGTCCTCGACGTTGAGGAACCTCGACCGGGGGACCACGGCGCCCGGGCGGTCGTCGTAGGCGGTGTACATGAACATGGTCGCGATCCCGGCCTCGCCGATCGTCGCCGTCGACCCGCCGTCCGAACGGCGCACGCGACGCCAGGGGTCCTCGGCCAGGTCCGGGACGGCGACGTCCTCGGGCTCGTCCCGGCCGATCTTCTCGGGGTGGATGACCTGCTCGGAGCTCCGCGGCGGGTCCTCGTAGCGGGCCATCACGGCCGACCAGCCACCCCGGGCCCGGGTCTCGCGGACGAGTTCCTCGCCCTCGGCGTAGGGGAAGAACTGCAGGAGGTACAGCCCCATGTGGACCGCGCTTCCGTTGCTGGGGGTCCCGTCGGCGCCATCCGCACCGTCGGCACCGTCGTTCCCATCCCCCGCGGCATCACCGTCGTCGGTCGACGGCCGCACGCACTCCCACGGGCCCTCGCACTGACGTTCGTACAGGCGATCGACGAGGTTCGCGTCCCCCTCGATCAGCGCGACCAGCGCCCGAACCTCGTCGTCCGTCGGGTCGCGGGGCACCCGCAAGCGGAGGTTCCGGAACTGGTAGGCGTGGGTCAACTCCTGGGCGAGTGTCACCTCGTCGAGCGTCGGCGACGTCGCGTCGGAGACGACGACGATGCGGTCCTCGTTCACGTCGTAGTAGCCCAGGACCGACTCGTTGCGGGTGTCCCGCTGTCGCTCGGTGGCGTTCGCCCCGTCCCCGACGAGGAACAGCGCCCGGTAGCGCACCGCCTCGAACGTCCGGTCCCCTGCCCCGTCGCCGTCGCCCCCACGCCCCCCGGTTCCGTCGCGGTACGCCGCCCGACTGATCACCCGTACCTCGACGTCCTCCCGGAACTCCACCGCCCGGAGGTGCTCGACGCGGGCCATCGCCCGCGCGACCACGGCGTCGAGTTCCGACTCGTTCAGTCCGTCCTCGACCGTGACGGACAGGGACTCGTTGTACCAGTAACCGCCCTCCCATCCCTCGACGTCCTCGTCCGGATCGGGCCGGGGGGTCTCGACGGTCGGCCCTTCGGTGCCGTCGCCCCCGTCACGGCTCGTTCCGGTCGTCGATACCGCTTCGGTGGGTGGCGTCGTGCCCGTGATGGGCTGATCGGCCGACGCCGGTTCCTCGCCCGGCGACGCCGGGGCCGAGCACCCGGCCAACAACACGACGACCGCGAGGGCGATGGGGAAGGCGCGCATTCGGCCGGGGTATGTAGCGCCGTCCAAAAAGGACACCGCCTGCGGAACCCCCATCGCGACCGCGAGTGGGTCACGTCGCTCTCGCGGTGGTTCTCAAAGGGAAAGGGGTGGACGCGCGGTTTCCATGGAGCGTGTGACCGGGCGTCCATCGTGCCGTATGGGCTGGACGCTCATAATTTCGTCGCCAAGGTAAAGTATCCAACAGGATCGGCGGCGAAAGAACGCCGGAACCGGACGAACGGGTCCGTCGAGGGGAGTTCAATCCGCCAGCGCCGCGGCCAGTTTCACCGCCGGATGCGGCGGGTGGCCGTCGATCCCGGCCCAGTCGCCCAGTTGGGTCCGACACGAGGCGCCGGGCGCGACGACCGTCTCGCCGTGGCTCGCCTCGATCTGGTCGAACAGGATCCGGGCGATGGCCCGGCTGAGCGCGTAGTGGTCGACCTCGTACCCGAACGTGCCGGCCATGCCACAGCACCCGGAGTCGAGTTCGTCGACGTCGTAGCCGGCCGCCCGGAGGGCGGCCACGGCGTGGCCGTCCTTCTCGACGGCTTTCTGGTGACAGTGCCCGTGGTACGTCAGGACCTCGTCTGGCGCGTCGAAGTCCACCGAATCGGCCAGCCCGTGGACGTCGAGGTACTCCGCGACACCGTAGGCGTTGTCCGCGACGCGCCGGGCCGGCGTCGCGAGGTCGTCGTCCCCGCCCAGCAGGTCCAGGTAGTCGGACTGGAGCATGACCGCGTCGGAGGGTTCCACGCAGACCACGTCCCAGCCGTCACGGACGCGGGCGTCGAACGACGCGACGTTCTCGGCGGCGACCGCCCGCGAGTGGTCGAGCATGCCCCGCGAGTGGGCCGGCCGACCGCTGTCGGTCGTCTCCGCCAGCCGGACGTGGACGCCCGCCGCCTCGAGGACCCTCACCGTCGCCTTCCCGGCGTCGGGGTAGCTGAAGTTCGTGTACGTGTCGACGAGCACCAGCGCCCGGCGGTCGGCCTCGTCCTGGGAAACCGCCGCCCCCCGATCGTCGAACCAGTCCCGGACGGTTCGCCGGCGGAAGGTCGGCAGGGAGCGTTCGCGGGCGATGCCGACCGTTTTCTCCGCGACCGTCCCGGCGCCGGGAAGGCGCTGCACGACGTTCGACAGGGGCGCGAACGTGCTCCCGAGTTTCGCCACGGCCTCGAAGTTGGCGAACAGGCGATCGCGGAGGCTCAGGCCGTTCTCCTGGTGGTAGGCGTGGGTCACCTCGGCCTTGACCTTCGCGAGGTCCACCCCGCTGGGGCAGTCGTTCTTGCAGCCCTTGCAGCCGATGCAGAGGTCGAGCACCTCCTCGACGAACTCGGTCTCGGTGGGGTCGTCCGGGAGGTCGCCGCTCATCGCCCGCCGGAGCATGTTGGCGCGGCCGCGGGTCGAGGTGATCTCCTCCTCGCTGGCGCGGAAGGTGGGACACATCACGCCGCCGGTGTCGTCCTGGGGTCCCCGACACCCCCCACAGCCGTGACAGAGCTCGATCATCCCCTGCATCTCGTTCTCGTTCGTCCACTGCATGACGGGATCGAACCCGGCGTCGAACTCGTACTCGGGGTCGAACCGGAGGTCCTCGGTCAGGGCCGTGGGGTCGTCCTCCCGGTAGACCACCTGGCCGGGGTTCAGGAGCCAGTCGGGATCGAACGCGGTCTTGAGGTCCCGGAAGGTCGCCCAGAGTTCCTCGCCGTAGCGCTTCCGGTTCCACTGGGTGCGTGCGTGGCCGTCCCCGTGCTCGCCGGAGACGCTGCCGTCGTACTCGATGGCCAGGTCGGTGGCCGCGTCGGCGATGGATTCCATCCGCTCCAGCCCGTCCTCGGTCTTCGTGTTCACCAGCGGCCGGACGTGCAACACGCCCGGGCCGGCGTGGGCGTAGAACGAGGCGAAGGTGTCGTGCTCGTCGAGGACGGCCTGGAAGTCCTGGACGAAGGCCGGGAGGTTCCCGGGCGGCACGCCGATGTCCTCGACGAACGCGATGTGCTTGGCGTCGGTGGTTCGCGAGAGCAGGATCGGGAGGCCCGCCTTCCGGAGCTTCCAGACCGCCGCGCGCTCGTCGTCGTCGTGGGCCTCGACGGCGTCGAACGCGCGGACCGGCGCGTCGGTGACCACGCGGTCGTCCGCGTCGTCGGGGTCGGCCGCCGCGCCCACGTCGGGACACCGGTCCGCGAGCACGTTCGCGATCCGCCGTTTCCCGTCGGCGTCGTCCTCGGCGTACACCTCCACGAGGAGGGTGGCTGCCGTCCCCTCCGGTAGCTTCGCGACCACGTCCTCGAACGCCGGGCGGTCGGCCGCGAGGTCGATGAGCACCTCGTCGACGAGTTCGACCGCGGCGGGATCGAAGTCGAGGAGGGTCTCGACGTCCTCCATGGCGGCCACGAGGTCGTCGTAGCACAGCAGCGCGAGCGACTTCGTCTCCGGGACCGGCTCCAGCGAGACCGTCGCCTCGGTGACGGTGGCGAGGGTCCCCTCGCTCCCCGCGAGCAGCGCGGCCAGGTTGATCGTCTCGCCGTCGCCCGCCGGTTCGCCCGGTCCCCGCTCCTCGCCCCGGAGGTCCTCGACCAGCCAGTCGAGGTTGTACCCCGAGACGTTGCGCTTGAGGTCGGGATAGCGCTCCTCGATCAGGTCGCCCTGCTCGTCGAGGATGCGGTCGATCTCGGCGTAGATCCGCGCCTCGAGGTCCCCATCGGGGTCGCCGCGCTCGCGCAACTCGTCGCGGGACACCCGGCCGACGGTCGTCACGGTGCCGTCCGCGAGGACCACCTCCAGTTCCTCCAGGTAGGCGTCGGTCTTGCCGTACTTCACCGAGTGCGCGCCGGTCGAGTTGTTCCCGATGGCGCCCCCGAGGACGCTCTTGTCGCCCCAGGCCGGATCCGGTGCGAACTTCAGACCGTGTTCTGCGACTTCGCCGTTCAATGCTTCGAGTGTCACCCCGGGTTGGGCAGTTGCGGTTCCAGCGTCCGGGTCGACGGCCGTCACCGCATCCATGTGCTTCGAGAAGTCGAGCACGACCGCCTCGTTGACCGCCTGCCCGGCGAGCGACGTTCCGCCTCCGCGGGGCAGGACCGGGATCTCGCGGTCCGCACAGTACTCCATGACGGCCGCCACGTCCGCCGTCGAGGTCGGGAAGACGACCCCGATCGGCGTTTCCTCGAAGATGCTCGCGTCGGTCGCGAACAGCGACCGCGAGTAGTTGTCCATCCGGGCCTCGCCGTCGATCAGCGCGTCGAGATCGGACTCGAGCGCCGGTCGCGACGCATCGTCGCTTCGGTAGTCGTAGGACGCACGATGGTCGCGTGCGTCTCCCCCGGGTTCCGTAGCCATGACTAGATCCTTCGCCGACAGTCCCTTAACCGTTCCCGAGGTCGGGATCGGTTCGGGGACCGATCGGTCAGACGACGAGGGGGACGATCGGAAGTGCGGCGAGTACGGTTCCGGCGAGCAACACCACGTAATCCCGCGGTGCGAACCGGAGTCGGGGGGGCGTCGGATTCCACGCGAAACAGCGAGCCTGGAGCGCGAGCGCCAGACGGTCGGCCCTGGCGAACGCCCGACGAAGCCCACCGGCCCCGACGATTCGCATCCGTTCTCGGACCGGCAGATCGTCGCCCAATCGCGCCCGCATCGCCCCACGAATCGTTCCGAGGTCCCGCTCCAGGACCGGGAGAAACCGCAACACCAGGGCCGTCCCCATCCCGAGAAACTGGCCCACCTTTCCCGGGACGTGGCGCTGGATCGCCGCCTGGGTCTCGCTCACCGGCGTCGTCCGAACGTAGACCGCGCTCACGAACAGCACGAGCGCGACCCGCCAGACGTGGGTCATGGCGGCGGCGCCCGCAGCGACGTCGATCCACGGCGGGCCGAACCTGACAGCCTTGAACGCCACGCTCGCCCCCAACAGGACGAACGGGAGGACGTACGCCCCGACGACGCTCCGGGGGTCGATCCTGGCGGCTAGGAAGGCGACCCCGACGACGGCCGTCAGGACGATCGGTGCCCGTGGATCGGGCCAGGTGAACGCCGCGACGGCGAACCCGATCTGGAACGCCATTTTCGACCTGGCGTCGAGCGAGTGAACGGCCGTCGTCCCGGGCCGATAGGCCAGTCTCATGGACCGTCGCCGCCGTCGCTCCGAATCGCGTCGGCTGCCGTCCTCGGTTCGGGCCCCGGACCCGCCGGCGGTCGAACGCCGAGGACGTCGAGTTCCCCGGCCACCTCGTCGGGCGTCCCGTCGAGCGCGACGGTCCCGTCCTGCAGAACGACGACGCGATCGGCCAGTCGGAACACGTCGCGCAGGTCGTGCGTGACGATCACGACGCTCGTTCCGGCAGCGTGCATGGCGGCCAGGCGGTCGACGACGCGGCCACGGGCCGGGTCGTCGAGACCGGTCAGCGGTTCGTCCAGAACGAGGTGGTCGGGGTCCATCGCCAGTGCCCCGGCGATGGCCAACCGTTCCTGCTCGCCCCCCGAGAGCTCGTCGATCCGCTCGTCCTCGCGCCCGTCCAGGCCGACCGCCGCGAGCGCGTCGTCCACCCGCCGATCGATCTCGTCGTGATCCAGTCCGAGGTTGCGCGGGCCGAAGGCCACGTCCTCGCCGACGGTCGCGGCGACGAACTGGTCGCGGGGGTGCTGGAACACCATTCCGACACTGGTCCGGGCCGCCACCAGGTCGGTCTCAACCGGAGTCCCGTTGACCAGGACGTCGCCCTCGTCCGGTTCCAGCAGCCCGTTGAAGTGCCTGACGAGGGTGGTCTTGCCCGACCCGTTCGGCCCCGCCAGGACGACGAACTCGCCGTCGTCGATCGTCAGCGAAACGCCGTCGAGCGCCGCGGTGTCGTCGTACCGGTGGACCAGGCCCGCCGTCTCGATCATGCCGCGGCGATCTCGTCGCTCCGAACGATCCCCACGGCGGCGGCGATCTTGATGACCTCAAACGGGACGAACGCGGCCGATCCTGCCTCGATCGCCGCGAGCAGCCCCATCGGCGTCGCGAGGTACAGCCCCACGCTCCCGAACGCGTACACGATGGCGGTCCCGGCGACCATCGCGCCGACCAGGATCGGCGTCGAGACCGTGTTCGGATTCCGCAGCGAGAGGCCGCGGTGGACGACGAGGCCGATCGCGGCGGCGGCGATCGGGTAGGACCAGAGGTACCCGCCGGTCGGGCCGAGGAGGACGCCGACGCCGGCCGCACCGCCGGAGAACACCGGTGCGCCGGCCGCGCCGGCGGCCAGATACAGGCCCATCGAGGCCGTTCCCCAGACCGGTCCGAGGTAGATCCCCGCGAGGAACAGGGCCAGCACCTGCAGCGTGACGGGCACGCTCGGCGCGAGGGGGTTCGGGAACGAGACGTACGCACACCCCCCGATCAGCGCGGCGAAGAGTGCGGCTCTGGCGACGTTGGCGACTGCCTCGTCGCCGACCAGTTCGACGTTGTCAGTTTCGACGCTCATGTTCGACACTCTCTCGTAAACTGGTTTGAAACCACCGGTTTACGCCCGGCATGTGCGGGGCGTCCTCGCACGATCCGTCCGAACAGCGGGACGATGGACCGTAGCGACTTCGAGGCGAGACCACTAAGGTGCGGGGCTCCAAGAACCGCCCATCATGGCCGACGACTCGCTCTCGCGACGGGATCTCCTGAGCAAATCGGCGGCGACGGTCGCCGCCCTCGGAACCGTCGGAACCGTCGGACCCCTTTCACTCTCCGGCTGTCTGGGCCTGTTCCGCCCCTCGCTCCCGTCCTGCGAGGGAGACCAGATAACTGACGTCTCCAACCCCGGGAGGGGACCGACCGACGCGCCCGTCACCGTCGAGGTGTACTCCGACTACGCCTGCTCGCACTGTGCCGACTGGGCGCTCGAGGCGGCACCGCAACTGGACGACGAGATCCAGGACGGGACGATCCGGTACGTCCACCACGACTACCCGATTCCCGTCAGCGAGCGGTCCTTCCCGGCAGCCAACGCGGCCCGGGCGGTCCACTACTACGACGGGCCCGAGGCGTTCTGGACGTTCAACCGCCTCGTCTTCGAGAACCAGGGCTCGCTGGGGACGGACGCCCTCGCCGACCTCGCCGGCGAGGCGGGGGCGTCCCCCGACCGGGTCCGTACTGCCGCGTCGGCCCTCCCGTTCTGTCGAGCGATCAAGGACGACCGGGAGGCGGCCGCCGACCGCGGCGTGTCGGCGACGCCGACCGTCTTCGTCGGCGACGAGCAGTTCGAGGGGCCGTCGATCGACGAGGTCGAGGCCGCCATCGACCAGCGGCGCTGACGGCGGGCCAGGGTCGCGGGGGGCGAAGTCAGCGTCGGGTTTCGCGACGCACGACGAGATAAGAAGGCTTATTCGCCGGGCTATCGGACCGACGCCCATGGTGGACTTCGAGGTACCGGACGTGGACTACACCCGGTACACCAACCGCCAGCTGATGGCCATTCCGGTCGTCGTCCTGGCCATCGCGCTGGCGGTCCTGGCCGGGTGGTACGTGACGACAGGCGCGCCGGTGAACCAGGGTATCGACTTCACCGGCGGGACGGAGATGACCGTCCAGACCGACACGCCGCGTGGGGACATCGCGGAGCAGTTCGATCCGGCGCCGGCGTCCATTCAGTCGGTCACCGACCAGCAAAACCGCTACATCCTGACGTTCCAGGCGACGGACGGGAGCGGGACCGACCTGACTGAACAGGCCCAGGAGAACCTCGAACCCGTCGGCGACAGTGACGTGGTCCTCTCGTTCCAGCAGGTTTCGGCCGGCTTCGGGGCGAGCACACAGCGAACGGCCCTGTTCGGACTCGGGCTCGCGTTCGTCGGGATGAGCATCCTCGCGTTCGTGCTGTTCCGCACGTTCGTTCCGAGCCTCGGCATCGTCCTCTCGGCGTTCAGCGACATGGTCGTGCCGCTGGCGCTGATGAACGTCTTCGGCATCGAACTCTCCCTGGGGACCGTCGCGGCGCTCCTGATGCTCATCGGGTATTCCGTCGACTCGGACATCCTGCTGACGAACCACATCCTCCGCCGGTCGGGCGAGTTCTACGAGAGCACCTACCGGGCGATGCGCACCGGCGTGACGATGACGGTGACGTCGCTGGCGGCGATGGCCGTGATGGCGATCGTCGCCTTCGTCTTCCGGATCGACCTGCTGGCCTCGATCGGGCTGGTCCTCGTGTTCGGGCTCGCGACCGACCTGATGAACACCTACATGTTCAACGTCAGCCTCCTTCGCTGGTACAAGATCGGAGGTGTCGAGCCGTGAGCGCGCTCGATCCGCTTCGCGAGAACTGGCAGATCATCCTGCTCGTCGTCCTGCTGGTGGCGAGCGGGGTTGCGTTGTTCGCTCCGGGCGTCGTCGGCGGGGCCCCCGAGGGGACGACGAACCTGCAGTACGGGCTGGAACTCGACGGGGGGTCCCGGATCCGCGCACCGGTCGTCGGGATGAAGGTGGAACTCTCGGTCCAGGAGTTCGGTAACGACACTGCCCCGGGGGCGATCGAGTCGGAGCTCAGCGATGAACTCGGCGTCGACCGGCAGGACGTCCGAGTCCTGGTCCCCCGCGAGCGGGAGACCGCGAACACGGTCGCGATCGAGGTCTTCGCCGACGAGACCCACGGGAACGTCACGGCCGAGAAGTTCGCCGCTGCCCTGCGGGCGACCGGGTTCGACGGGGTGACCGTGGACGACGTGGAGGACGCGGTGACGGCGAAGACGCGCAGCGAGATGGTCAGCACCATCCGGACGAAGATCGGCGAGGCCGGGTTCGCCGGCCGGACGGTCAGGGAGGCGACCACGGTCGACGGCGAACACTTCATCGTCGTCGCGGTGCCCGACAAGGACCCCCAGGAGGTCAGGGACCTGATCAGTTCCCGTGGCCGGGTCACCGTGGACGCCTACTATCCCAACGAGAACGGCACCTACTCCCAGCAGACGGTGCTGACCGGGCCGGAGATAGAAAACATCGGATCGGTCCAGGAGGACCAGCGAACCGGGGGCTACTACGTCCCGGTCGTGGTCTCCGACGACGCCGCTCCGCGGTTCGCCCAGGACATGGTCGACGCGGGCTTCCAGAGCGGGTCGCAGTGTTCGTACGACGCGAACCCCAACGGAACCGATCCCTGCCTGCTCGTCGTCGTCGACGATGAGGTCGTCGACGCCTACGGCGTCGAGCCCAACCTGGGCCGGGCCTTCGTCGGCGGCCCCGACAGCGACTTCGCGAAGGACCCGAGCTTCCGGATCATGGCGCCGAACTTCACCGAGGCACGGAACATCCGGATCAACCTCCAGGCCGGGAGCCTCCGGGCGCCGCTGGACTTCGGGGACGCGACGACCTTCCAGATCCGACCCGCCCTGGCCCAGGACTTCAAGCGGAACTCGCTGATCACCGGCGTCATCGCGGTCCTGGCGGTCAGCCTCGTCGTGTTCATCCGCTACGACGACGTCCGGGTCGCGGCGCCGATGATCGTGACCGCGCTCTCGGAGGTCGTCATCCTGCTCGGGTTCGCGGCGGCGATACAGCTCCAGCTGGACCTCTCGCACATCGCCGGGTTCATCGCCGTCGTCGGGACCGGGGCCGACGACCTCATCATCATCGCCGACGAGGTGCTCTCGGAGGGCGAGGTGAGTTCAACCCGCGTGTTCCAGAACCGCTTCCGGAAGGCGTTCTGGGTCATCGGGGCGGCCGCCGTGACCACCATCGTCGCGATGAGCCCGCTGGCCTACCTCAGCCTCGGCGACCTCCGCGGGTTCGCCATCATCACCATCCTCGGCGTCCTCATCGGGGTGCTCATCACCCGCCCCGCGTACGGGAACGTCCTCCGGACGCTGACGACGGACCGGTAAGCCGGATCGGGACGCCCGTCGAATACTTCTCGCCGTCCCCGTTCGGGACGTTTCTGCCCCGCGACTGCGGTCGGTGCCGACCCCATCCGCGGGCCGATCACTCCGACCCCGCCTGCGCCCGGAGTTCGCGCTCCGTCTCGCTCTCGACCGTCAGGTCCGGGACCGGCACGGGCCGACCGTCCTCGTCGACGGCCACGAAGGTGAAACACGAGGCCGTCGTCCGTTCGACCTCGCCGGTTCGGGGGTCCTCCCGGCTGGCCCGGACCCGGACCCGGACGCTCGTCTCGCCGGCGTCGTAGACGTAGGCCTCGACGAGGGCGACGTCACCCAGCGGGATCGGCCGCTCGAAGCTCAACTCGTCGATGCTGGCCGTGACGCAGGTCTCGCCCGCGAACCGCATCGCCGACATCGCGCCGACCTCGTCCATCCACTTCGTCAGGATCCCCCCGTGGAGCGACTCGTAGTTGTTGGCGTCGTTGGGCTGGACGCGCTCGCGGTTCTGGATGTGCGTGTCCGAAAGGCTGGGCATGGACGTGATTCGGTGGCCCGGAACAAGAGGGTTCGTTCCGATATCTGTCCATCCGTTCCTCCCACGGAACGACCGGGTGGCCCGGGTTCCGACCGGAAGGGAAGTCGAGGAACTGCGGCCGGATCCAATCGCCCCGCTACGCGTCTCGAATCGGCCGACCCGTCTCGCGGGAATCTCGCTTACGCCTCCTCGCCCCGTCCGAGTTCAGCAAGCAGGTGCGAGAGGTGGATCCGGTCGCTCGTCCCCTCCGAGAGGTCCATCTCGACGTCGCCGGCCAGTCGGTGGAGGGCAGCCAGGTCCTCGTCGTCGTAGAACTCGCGCTTGCGGGCGACCCGGAGGAGGTCCTCGAGGATCGCCTCCCCGTCCCGTCCCTCGTCGACCAGGAGGTCGTCGAGGATCGACCGGGCGTCGTCGAACTCGCCGGCAACGGCGGCCTCGATCATCGCCTCGATCTCGTCGTCCTCGCCGACGTCCCGGAGGACGTCCAGGGGGTCGGTTCCCTCGATGGCACCGGTTCGCGCGTAGGTGGCCTGTGCGCCCAGGATCGCCTCCCGTAGGTCGCCGTCGGCGACCGTCGCCACGAACCGGAGGCCCTCCTCGTCGTACTCGACGCCCTCCGCCTCGGCGATCCGGGAGAGCACGGCGACGACCTCGTCGCCGGTCGGCGCCCGGACGGGCACCGGGAAACACCGCGACCGGATCGGCGGGATCAGTTTCGTCGGCTGGCGGGTCGTCAGCACGAACTGTGTCGTCCGGTAGTGGCGTTCCATGACCCGCCGGAGCGCCTGCTGGAAGTCCTCGCGGACGGCCTCGGCGTTGTCCAGGAGGAGGGTCTTGTACTCCCCCGAGACCGGTGCGTACCCGGCCGACTCCTTGAGGACGTGGTTGAGCATGTCCCGCTTGGAGAGGTCGCTTCGCCCCGTCAGGAACGGGGTGAATCGCGGGTCGTCCGTGATCTCCGATTTCGTCCGGTCGAAGACGTCGGCGACGTTGATCTCGATCAGGTCGTTCTCGGGGTCGGCGTGGGCCTCGCGGGCCATCGCCCGCACGGCGGCGGTCTTCCCGCTCCCGGCCGGACCGTGGACCACGAGGTTGATCGGTTCTTCGACGCCGCGGCGCAGGTGGTCGCGCACGTCGTCCTGCGGGATCTCCTCCAGCGACGGGGCGTGGGCGTCGGTCCACAGCGGCGCGTCCATCACCTCCGGATAACCGGGGGTCGCGTAAGAATCGGTCGGTTGCGGGGCCGGATACTCGCTGGCAGCAACCCCGAGCGTGGGAGAAAAGCGACGCCGATCGCCGCCTCGATCGGCATTACCCGTCGTTTCAGTTCCCGTCGTCCCCGCCCTCCCCGCCGTTTCGGTCGCTACCGCGAACCGTCCGCTCGATCTCGAGTTCGGCCTCCCCCTTCGTGATCTCGATCTCCAGCGCGTCGGCGTCGGTCGGCACCTCGACCTCGATCGTCCCGTCGGCGTCGGTCGTGCCGACCCGTTCGCCGTTCACCTCGACGGTGGCGTTCGCGACCGAGTCGCCCGCCCTGGAAACCGCCACGGTGACCGTCCCGCTGGGCTTGACCGCGCCACGGAGCTCGGCCGTGAGTTCCCCGGGCTCGGTTTCGTTCCTTTCGTCCTCCCGGTCGTCACCGTCGTCCCCTTCCTCCACCTCGCTCTTCTCGTCGTCGTCCGTTCCGTCATCGTCGTCTTTGTCGACCGGATCGATCTCGACCTCGTCGCCGGTGCCGGTCCGGCTCACGACCGGCTTGAGGATGTACTTCCCGCTCTTGCCGGCCTCGAACACCGAGACGTCGAACACGAAGTCGACCGCGTCCCCGTCGGCCACGGTGAACCGCTCGTTCACGTGGAGCCGCTCGCTGGGAAGCTTCACGCGCACCCGCTCGCCGGTTTTCAGGGTCGCATTGATCCCGCCAACGTAGATGAACACCTTGTCGTAGGTGCCGGGCGCGACCTCGAGAACCTCGAGTTCCGTCGCGTTGGCGCCCTGGAGTTCCGTGAGGTCGACCGTCGTGTGTTTACGTCCTTCGTGACCCACTCGCCGGTACCGTCGCCATCTTTCTCTCGATCCTGATCCTGATCCTGCTCACGCTCCTGGTCTTGCTCCCTTTCCTCGTCCCGTTCTCGATCCTCGGGTTCCTCCCCCGCTTTGGGCTCCGGCGTCCGGGTCGTGGTCTCGTCGTCCGACGACTCGGTCTCCGCAGTCATCGTCGCGGTCCGAGTCGTCGTCGCGGTCGTCGTCTCTTCGGTCGACGTCACGTTCGTCGTCGTTGTCGTTTCGTTCGTCGTCGTGGTCTCCGTGGGCGTGTCGGTCTCGGTGGCTTCCACGCGATGGAACCCGACCGTCGTGATCGTGACGTTCAGATGCTCGAAGTCGCCGATCGCGCTCGGTTTGTCGCTCAGGTAGAAACTGATCGTGCTCGCACCGCCGGCGGCGCCCCCGTCTCCCTCGTCCCCGACGTCGGCCCCGCTCGGCGCGGTCGTCCCGACGTCCCCGGTCGGGACACTACTCATTCCGCCGGAGCACCCGGCCAGAACGAGGAGCAGCGCCGAAATCAAAGCGATCGCCGTTTGCGGTCGAATCATCTTGCTCGTCAGTAGCGGGGACGGGTCAATAAACGGGGATTACCGTTCAGGACGCTCCATTCGGTTCGCAATACTGCGAAGTGGTACGGCCGGAGAACGACGAGCGCTGAACCGAATAAACGGTCTGAACCGTTCTCCATCCATCCGTTCGTGGACGTCCGTCGTCGCCGCCGAAGGAGGTCGCACACGCGAGGTGGTGGCTCATCCCCGGGAATCCGACACGTGTTTACCGTTCGGGGAGCCAAACACGTCCCGATGCAGGTGACGTTCCTCGGAACCAGCGGGGCCGTGCCGACGACCGAGCGCAACACGACCGCGATCTTCTGCCGTCGGGAAGGGGACGAGTTCCTCTTCGACTGCGGCGAGGGCACCCAGCGCCAGATGATGCGCTACGGCACCGGATTCTCGGTCACCCACCTGTTCGTCACCCACCTCCACGGCGATCACGTCCTCGGGATCCCGGGCCTGGTGCAGACGTGGGACTTCAACGACCGCGAGGAACCGCTCGCCATCCACGTCCCCCGCGGGAGGCGATCACGGATCAGGAAACTGATCCACGCGACGGGCGCCGACCCCGCCTACCCGATCCGGATCAACGAGGTGTCGGCGGGCGAGGTCGCGCTCTCGCGGGACGACTACGAGGTCCGGGCCTTCGAGGTCGACCACCGGACCAGCGCCGTCGGCTACGCGCTGGTCGAGGACGACCGCAAGGGCCGGTTCGACCGCGAGAAGGCGGAGGAGGAACTCGGCATCCCGCCCGGCCCGAAGTACTCGAAGCTCCACGCGGGCGAACCGGTCGAACACGACGGCCGGGTGATCCAGCCCGAGGAAGTCGTCGGCCCGCCCCGTCCCGGCCGGAAGCTCGTCTACACCGGCGACACGCGGCCCGTCGGCGAGACCGTCGAGGTCGCCGCGGACGCCGACCTGCTGATCCACGACGCCACGTTCACCGAGGAACGTTCGGATCGGGCGGGCGAGACGGGCCACTCGACCGCCGGGCAGGCGGCGGAGATCGCCCGGCGTGCGGGGGCGAAACGGCTCC